>Ga0307468_100000312_pt1 | contig 11601 bp, 20 predicted proteins | sample atmdna_FD_203085 | JGI IMG/M metagenome (GOLD analysis project Ga0307468, IMG submission 203085) | Hardwood forest soil microbial communities from Morgan-Monroe State Forest, Indiana, United States - atmos_gases AM2C_05 | ecosystem: Environmental > Terrestrial > Soil > Temperate forest > Bulk...
TGCTGGTGTTCAATGTGACTCTCTCTTCGCGAGAGGAGGAGGAGTGAGCGACCGGTGGCGTAGCGTTGTTACTAGCATCATCAGTTACGGGCTCCTTCTCGTCGTGGTTGTGGTCTCGCTCTATTTCACCTGGCGTCATTAGAAAATCCACCACCCAGTACTTCTCGAGTCTGCTAATATTATCCTTTTCTCTCTACCTTACGCTCGGCAGCCTTCTGTCGGTCTGGCCCTCCCAAGTCTTACGTATTTCCGAGCTGGCTATCTCGCCAGTTTCCCAGCGTGCTCCATAATGATACGGTTTACCTAATTAGTGAATTCGGAGTCCTATGACCAAACTACTGGTTCACCCTAGAGCCTTACTAGCGAAGTGGGAACAGCGAGGAGATCCGCCCCCCCACTGTGAACATCTCAGCCAAGTAGCCTCCCGCGTGGTACTCAGCAAGGACGGCTATGTGACGAGTACATATCACTGCCGCGAATGTGGGGAGGCCATTGTTCGAACCTACAAGTCTGAAACCTCTTCCAACATGCCCCCGATCGACTAATACGCTCCCACCCCACACTCCACAGCCTCTAACTCCCTAACATCCCCAACGGCGTCAGGAGTCGCAGCACTGTGAACACCGCCCCTTCAGATACGGTGTCATTATTGAAGGTGGAAGCCTTCCGCACTTCTCCGTGCTAAGCTTCTTGAGGTAACCGCTGGCATGGCCCAGCATCGCCGGGCGGCGTACTAAGGCAAACTATCGTTTGGAACTTCTGCGTTCCCGTCTTGCGACTCACTCGTGATCAGTACAGAAGGAAGAGGTGGAGGGCGATGGGAAAGTCGATCGAGTACGAGGGCTACACGATTCAGTCTCGGCCGTACTATGACGCTAATTGGGACAAATGGCAGATTCGCATTCTCATCTCTTGTGATAGCCCCCAGGGTGTCCGAACACGCGAATTCTCTTCCATGGTCCTCTATGGGACCGAACAGGAAGCCGATATCCATGGGGCGACCTTTGGCCAGCACCTCATTGATGGGAAGGTGGAAGGGCAGTCCATCATGGACATGAAGATGGAGGATCGCCGGGCGATGCCGCGCCTCCGGGTCCAATTCCGCACGACATTTACGGATGCCTCGAGGGTGGAAGGGATGGGCCTCATGCTGGATCTGTCGCTGGGCGGATGTCGCATCGACAGCCCGGTCCCCATGGTCCCCGGTTTCTCGTTGGAACTCCTAATTCATGTGCCAGATGTAGAATCCCCAATCATAATTGAGGCGGCCAGTGTGCAGTGGGTGAGCGGCCTGATGTTTGGTTTGGCTTTCTTTCGGCTGAAGGAGGATGAGCGGCAGCGGTTGGAGCAGCTCATCAATCATCTGATGAAGAGCGAGCCAACGGCCGGCTAGGCTAGCGGCTGGTGTGCGTGTCTCGTAACCTGCCTTGCCTGCGGTACCGCCACTCGCCGATCAAAAATTTTCAACCCACCGCCTAAGAACTAGGGATCGCGCTAGTCCCATTCTTCTCATCCAGTGATATCGTACCCCCGACTTTACTTCGAATGGAGGGGGAAATGACCTGCCCAAAATGTCAGACCGGGAATGCCAATCCAATCGTGAGCTGGACGATCACCGGCCGCAAAATGACCATGCCGCAATTACGACTGTGGGCCTGTCTCAATCCAACCTGTCTGCACAAATGGCGGAGAGAGGCGTCAGAACTGGTTCCCCAAATGAAGCGGCTAGGAGGTGACTACCATGAGGGATATGCGTGCGGTCTTTGATGCCCTGATAGTATTCGCAAGCATCCTCGCGATCGGGACCATTGTGATCACGGGGCTTCCCTAGGATTACTCGACCTATCAGATCGCACTCGGCTCGCGTCGTCCAGAATTCAGTTCAGCAACGAGTGCGAAGGGGATGCAATCAAGTCTGAGCGGGTAAACTGCGCGACCGCGCAGAGGCCGTGATGACGAGGGCCGAAGCGGAGGCTTTACGCGTGAAGTGGAAACAGCAAGCTGACCTACCAACCTGTGAGCACTCGAACCAGGAACTCAAAGCTAGCGAAAGGGGCTATTTGACGGGAAACTATCACTCTACTGACTGCGGTGAACCTGTGGCCAGAAGTTCTAATCGTGCAACATCTCTGCAAGTCCCTGTACCGTCGGCGGCGCGTTTCCTTCCGCCCGATTGTTGACGAGCACATACGCTTGCCGGTTCTCAGCCACAGCTTTCCTCACTAACTCTACGGTGTCCCGTCTCATCTCTGGAATCTCTCCAACAATCATGGTGTAAGGTTGAGCCCGTTTCTTGGCAGCTTCATAGGAAATCTTCAATGGCGTGAGTAGGCGCAGCACTGTGAATGGGGCCGTAAAGCGTCCCATCCGATTGTGCTGCTCTGCCAACGAAGGCATGGAGGACCAGTGGTTATAGACGTGTGCCACACCATGAGCCTCAAGAACCTTCTGATATTCAGGTCCAAGCAGACCGGCGTTGCGGATCTCAACGGCGTAGATGAAGTGTTTCGGAAGTTGGAAGAAAAACTGATCCAGCTTGCCGAGAAACTCGCTTGCCGACATCCCGTGGCGCTGAAACTCGAAGAGGAAGGGACCCGTGTGAGCCTCGAACTGGGCTTTGCGGTGGGGAGTCAACACGAAGTCCTTGAATAGCTGTGCGTCTAGGAACCGAGGATTCGGCTGTCCTGCGTTTGTTCCGTAGCGATTGTGCAGCGCATAGCTCGGAATGGTGATCTCCTCCCATACCTTGAAACACATCTCGAAGTCTTCGGGAATTTGATTGAGATACCGCGTCAGTTGCTGTGCAGTTGGAGCCCGATAAAATGTAGAGTCATTACCGACTGTACGAAAGAGCGTTTCTCCGTTGTAGAGATACTGGCAGTACTCCGCCAGACACTCCCGCACAAACGTGCTTTTGGCGTAGTTTCGCTTATAGACCTGACCTTGCCAGCCTTCGTAGGCCCAAGTGGAGGTCCCGAACCGGATGAGGGGAGAAAGTGAGAGGGCCATAGCGTAAAGTGTACCGCGCCTCTGCGGATGGTGTACTAGGGTTTATCCCAGTAGGCCCAATTCCAGGACTGCTGTAGCATGAAGCGGCTTCAGAAACCGCAAGGGAATGACCTGTACGCGATCCTCCCAGGTTGTCATGCAGTCAGACCCTGGTGGAATCTGAGGTTGGCTCGGCTCCGAAAGGAACCGAGCCTTTGTCTTGTAGAGCACAAGCAAACCGAGGAGATATGATGGCAGTATTTATGTTTGGCCTTGGGGTTGCCCTCGTGGTCATGATCGTCGGGATCGGGTTGCTTGTCGCCAAAGATGTGACGGAACTGATAGATTTGACATTCGACCCCAATAATCCTCCTAACGGTCCCCGGCGCGTGTGACGTGCCGCTTCAGCGGGTGAGGTAAGGGGGGTCGGGCTCGCGAATTTCGAGGCACCGATGGATACAACCGCTAAATTCAATACGCCCCCTCCCATTGCGATGGACGGCCAATGGCGGACAGAACCGCCCACGCAACTCGGCACCTATTGGATGCGGCGTGACCCGCCATCTCGAGACATCATGGTGCAGGTGCGGGAGACCGATGGGGAGTTGACCGTTTGGTGGCCTGACAAAGACCAACCCGTAGCCGCACTCAAAGCCTCTTGGCGCGGCTCGATTCCACCATCAACAGGACCGGAACGCCGGTAACCAATCGCCGGGATGATTGCCTCCTCAATGCTACGCTCAAAGCAGATCAGGCAAAATTAGGCAAAGACCGTCAAACAGCTATTGTTTGACTTGACTGAAGGACATCCATAGGAGTTGGAGTGAACGGGGGTGGTGCCGAAGGGGAAGTAAAGACGCGGCGAACACTTCTATACTTTTAATAGTTGGGTGATCGATTCCGACTACGCTCCACCGCTCCTCACATAACTAACCCAGGAGGCACTATGTCAGGAGGCAAGGCACTATCACTCCAAGGCCAACGTTCAGCGATGAAAAAACGAACGTTCCTAGATGTGAATATTCCAATTACTATCATCAATAATTCGAGTGTCGACTTTAGGGATTCAGAAGTTTCTGTCAAGGACGACCAAACAAGCACCGTTCGTACGGCGTACTTCGGCTACATAATTGCCCACACAAGGGACAATCGCACCATTAGCATGCCAGGTTACATCGAGTGGTGTGCGTATAAGATTACAACCGTTGATGGAGAGATTATTGCTGGTAGTGGGTTGGCCGAGAATGCGCCTGGAGTAGACATAACGATTCGCGATTGAAAAATAGCATATCCGTTCAGATCAGTCACCGAAGCGAAGAGCAGTTCTGATCTAGAGCGTGAGTCCGGAAGTATGTAGTCGAGTCAGGCCTCATTACACCCACGCACTGCCAGGTGTGCTATCCGAACGGCCCTTGCGCCATTCTTCGCTTCCCTCCTACAATACGCCTCCCTACGAGGCCCCTATGCCCTTCTCGATTCGTCCCTTACGCCGCTCCTCCGTGCAATGCTCCGTCACGTACAACGCTGGCCCGTTTAAAGGCCAAGGTACAATCTGGAATCTCTCGTGTTCAGGTTGGCGACTCTCCGGTGATCTGCCCATGCGACCAGGGGAAACTCTCTCGCTTACGGTCAAGCTCCCGAATGAACAGCACATTTTCATTCCAGATGCCGTTGTCCGGTGGTCGAGGGGGGAGGAGTTTAAGATGAGTGATGGGTTTCGATTTCACTATTCCGGCGACCCTGCACGCAGCGCCAACTTCCAAGGAGTTGTAGCTCGTCTTAGCCAATAAAGTGTAGCTCGAAAACCGGTCGTCCATTTGCAACCTTGCATGGTAGTGCTATCCTAACGTAATAGTCCCGAATGGCGGCTCGCTCTATGAAGCCTATTCTCTATCACGACATTGACGGTGTGCTATTCGGTGAGTACGCTGGAGAATTCCAGCTCCGACCTGGTACGAAGACATGGATCAAATGGGCGCATGAACACTTCGACATTGTGTTTCTTACCATGTGGAGACACGAAGAGATTGATACACTGTTAGCCGTTCTCACAGTGGAGAAGTACATGAAATCCCTTCAAGCTCCCGCCTTCCATTCAGCAAACTGGCAAAAGTACGAAAACAAGGAGCTCTGGGTGGCCGACGCAGTCTCGAAGACCGGAAAGCGTGACTGGCTTTGGATAGATGACGAGGTACCAAACGTGGAAAGGCTCCAGCACCTTGGCCTTGATCCGAATCGGTGTTTCAAGGTCAGCTCAAAGGGAGCCAACGAACTAGAAGTTCTCAAAGAAAAACTGCTCCAAGTTCTCAGCCGTTCCAAAGCTGCATAAGCCTTTAAAATCTCACAAAAAATGCGTCAGGGCGAGGCGCTCATCGTGGGGCACCCTTGGAGACGTGTTCCTGCTGGATGGAACGAACGTCAATCAGGAACTTGTCAAGCAAGGGTGGTGGTGGTGGTATCGGAAGTATGCGCCGCTAGATACGGAACTGGAGCGGTTGGAGAAGGACGCACGAGAGACCAAGAAAGGATTGTGGGCAGATCCACAGCCAGTGCTTCCGTGGGAGTGGCGAAAGAGGAAATAGCGACTGTAGCCGTGGATGAATCTACTGCATCCGGATACGAATCGGAGGGGTTAAATCATGACTAAATCCCTCTCCCACGACCATCGTAGTTCAGCTCTCCTGCTACTTCATCGTCGCTGCTAACCAACTCGCTCTGTCCAACTTTCAATTGGCAACCTTGCTCTTGTCTTTATGTAGACGGGCAGCTATCGTGCGGAACACCGACTAGGAGGGGGCCATGAGCCTGAGAGTGCTTATTCTGTTAGGCCTGACGTTGTGGTGGCCGATTATAGGATTCGCCTTTACCGGTGATAAACGTGAGACGCTGCGAGGACTCGGAGAGGTCTCGGTGCTCGTCGAGTATCTCCCTGACGATGTTGAACGAGAAGGGGTGAGCCGAGAGCAGCTCACTCGCGAGATCGAAGGACGACTGCGCCAGGCAGGCCTGCGCATCCTGACCATCTCGGAGATCGCGAATTCACCCGGTGCTCCATATCTCTACATTGCCGTCCACCCGATGACGGGTGCCTCAGCAAATTCCACCACGTACGCGATCGGTCTGACGTTGAAACAACTTGTTCAACTCTCACGGAACCCACCCACGGAATTCTTTGCGACCACATGGGAAGGCCCTGCACCTCCGAGTTGGCTCAGTGCCCCTAGAGTGCTCGACATTCGCACGAGAATCTCAGAGGCTGTCGGACGGTTCATCATTGATTATCAGGCGGTGAACCCGAAATAAAAGGAATCATCATGCCGAACACTTTGAAAGAAAGTGCCTGCGCGTCTCGATCAAGACCCTTATCTCTATTGGCAAAGTTACCTTGTGGAGTGATCTTATAACCGGGAGCGGGTCTCCCCTTTATTTTTTTAACACGTTGAGGATACCTGAAGTGAATCGCGAGGTCCTCATCGCCCGCGCAGTTTGCCCCGCATTTCCGTGATCATATCCTCGAGGTCCGCCTCGGCGCGGTTCCGTTCACTAATGAGGCGGTCCAGATTGTAGGGGCGAGGTGAGGGCACGGTCTGTGCCGTGAGCTCAGGGGGAAGAGAGGGGGAGGCGATCCTGGGTGCGGCTAGGAAATTCCCAGGTTGGGTCGTTGGCCCTTGAGGCAGAAGGAGAGAACGATCAGCGGATTTGTCCTGCCTCGGGGTGTCGGAGCGAGCCAGCGCCTCCCCGGCCGAAACGCCCTGATCACGCAGCCACTGCTTGGCCACGTTGGACTTCAAGGAGAAGCTGATACTGGTAATCGGCAGCCCATCTGGCGCGACGCGGGCGATTGCCGTATTGACCCCGATCATGCGGCCGTCGGTATCGAGCAACGGTCCCCCGGAGTTCCCGCGGTTCAATCCCGTTTCCGTCTGAAACACAGACTTGCCCTTCGTGGCGTTAAAGTTCTCAAATTCCGCACTGATGGTGCCGGTGGTCAAGGTCCAGAGTCCACCCTGTTCCGGATGTCCGATCGCCACCACGCGATCACCGATTTCGGTCTTATCGGAGTCGTCCAGTTCGAGAACCGGTAACGGTCCTGGCGGCCCATCAAGCTTGAGCAGCGCCAGATCCAACGGCTCTGAAAAGGCCACCACACGAGCCTTGCCACTCCGGGACAAATCCGTCTTCCGGTCGCCGGTCACACGATCTGGCTTCAGGTAAACTGTCAAGCGGGGATAGGGCTGGCCTGTGTGCTCCTCGATCACGACATGTGCGTTCGTCAGGACGAGCCCGTCTTGTTGGATGATGGAGCCGGTGCCGCCGCTGCCCCGTTGGCCGCTGTGGGAATACCCCATGATCAGCACGACGGCGGGTGAGCTGCTCTCGTAGATTTCACGCGGCGACAGATCTCCCGCCAAGCCGACTCCAGGCCCCAATCCCAGGATTGTCGCGAGTCCGAGCAGCATGAGTCTTGCCATGATGCGTTCCTCTCTCACCGAGTCTCGGCCGGTTCAGTTGTCTCTATCCTGACTCAGAACCAGATCCCCCTATGCAGTGAAGGATATCACGCGTGAGGGAACCAGGATTCAATTTCGATGTTGCTGCTGGTCAACAGCATACCCCTCACGACATCTGCCCGCAAGACTCCAGCCCAGGTTTCAAGCCACAGGTTTCAAACGGCTTCTTCGATCATCCAGCGATTGCCGATGAAAGAGGCACCCGAACCGTCTGGGAAAATAAAGCCGGTTGTGGGTGGTATGAAGGATTGCCTGATAGTTGCAGGGAGAATCAGTGGGGAGCAATACGGGATCTAGTGTGTCCGGGAAGATTGACCAGGAGCAGAAAGCTCAAACAGGAAACGAGTCCCCGCTAAGTACATCTTAACTCGGGCACTTACCGGAATGGGGCGAATCCAAGACACTTCGACCAGTTTGGTGCCCAGCTGCTTCTTCGTCGTTGAGGGTACCTGAATCTCAATCACCTGTCGTTTCTTCACTGGTTCAGGAAGCAAGAGCAGCATACCCCTAACGCTCCTATTGATCGCATGCCCATACCCCTCTGACAACCTCACAGTTCTGGTGCCCACGAGCTTCGTCAACGCGAAGGGGCAAACGAGCTTACAGAGCACACGAGCACTATCCCTTCGTTCCTGTCGACTTGGTATATCTATTTCCAGAATTCGTGGAGGCCCTAATACTAGAGAGACCTAAAGCGCGAGTCTGCCCCCTGGGCAGGGATATTTGCAAACCATCTTTCGTATAGGATGCATTTCAGTCAGTTCTACTGGCCTGCATTCAGCGTTGACGCGATTCGTGCGCACTGCCCTACTGAATTTGAGGGCAGACCGGTTCCCGTTTGTAACCATCTTGCTCAAGCGGGGCACAATAACTCACAGCTGTATCATTTTCCCCCTTGCCGTCTGAGTTTTGATACAGCTTGATTGCTCAGACAGATTGTCTCCACTCAGAATTCACCAACTTGCGCATGCTGGTATCGGTATTTTCTGGGTACGGGGATTGCTCAATTTGTGCTCACGGTGCTCATGTGAAGGAGGGCTTCGCCATGAACGTCATATTGCCGGACCGTTCAAAACAAAATGCCAAACTCCACGAGATAACCCCACGCAGGGACGCTCGGAAGGTGGTGGGGCTCCATGTGATCATTTCGGACAAACTAGGTCTTGCCAGTGGAGAGGTAACGGATATTTCCCCTGGAGGGTGCGGGTTGCGGCTTACGAAACGCCTGAGGCACGGTCAGTACATTTCGCTCATGGTGTACCCGAATGACCAGACTGCGGCGGTTCAAATTGATCTGGCGAAAGTGACATGGGTCGCAGCCGAATGGGCCGGGGTTGAGTTCCTCGGTGTGTCTCCTCAGAACCATGAGCTTCGTCGACTCTGTGGGGAGCAGGGCGACTTCCCTTGGTGAGTTAAATGCCAACCTGTCACACTTCGCACGTGTCCGTCGAGGAGATCGATTCATAGCTGCCATCCTCCCAGGTGATGACTTCGGATACCCTGAGGGCATTGCTCGAACCCTGGTGTGACCACGAACTCTAAGGGGTCGTGTAAGAGGCCACTGCCAAGCACGCCGCCTCTGGCCTCGCCTTCAGCAAAAAAAATCACGTTCCAAACGCACGGCCTCGACAAGTACGGGCGCACCCTTGGAGACGTGTTCCTGCGGGATGGCACCCACGTCAATCACAGACTCGTCAAGGTCTGGCGGTGCGTGCCCGCGCTGCGGAAGCCACTCCATCTCATGACTTTTTGTTCTTATGAACGTCGATGACCTCCCCCATTTCATTCACTTCGATCGTCACCTCAGAGCCGACAGCGATATCCCTGAACATGCGGCTCTCAGGTCTGAGGCTATAACCCCTCTCCCCTCCTGACGTTGACAGCGTCATTTGAGACTTGCCGTTATCAATCGATGCGAGCGTACCGGTGATGAAACGAGGCCCCTTGCCTGGTTGCCCTTTCGGACGGGCATCCATGACCATGTTGCCTTCGTTGACCCAGAGCGTCACTTCATCACCGACTTTGGGAACAGCCTGGCCTTGACGAAATGCCGTCGCTTCAGTCAGCGTGAGCGTGGCGCCCGTAGTTGTCTTCACGGTATAGAGACCGGACTTCACCTCAGTCACCACCCCCTCGACTTTTTTATGACCAGCTTTCATATGAGCGATCTCTTCGGGGTTCGCTGGATCCGATTGGGCAGCCAGAGGAGTCATCAGCACGACGGCGGGTATGACGAGAACCGAGAAGATCACAAATATCTTACGAAGCATAGTATCCACTCCTTTATTCAACAGGCCTCTAAACCATCGATTGTACTGGAATCGTCACGCCAGGAAACCAGCTCAGCAATCCGGCATCACTATTCGAGTTGCCGAATCGACATAGCGTGTTTTTGATCGTCCATGTTACTCACCTTCGCCTCAATACGCTCTCCTCGGCCAAGGTACCCTGACATCTGAGTGGTTGCATCGATATGCAGCGTCACTTCCTTCCCGTCAAACCGCTGGACCAACACGTTATTGCCTTCAAAACGCAACACTTCGCCCTTGACGGTGACGATGCCTTGACGTGCCTCCTCATCGCACCTCAAGAGATCAGGTTGGCCGCCTTTCCGCTCAGCACAGGGGTCGGGTGCCATTCGCTCTGTTGCCATCGCATCGGATAGACCCAAAGACAGCATAAGGCTACATGTCATGACACCAATGATTTTGCGAATAGCTACCATGGTGGCCTCCTCGGTTAGGTCTAAAACACGCATACGGGGAACGCTACATTCACTCTGCAATCAATGAACCGAGTGAGACCAATAGAAAAACCAATGTCTTTATGGGCAGATAGCTAATAGAGCGGATGGTGCCCATGGTCGATACGCGGACAACTTGTCTGCATCGGCGCAACTTGTTCACTTGCGAGGAGGTGTGGGATGCCGGCAACCTATTTCATGCGATTCTTTGATCGGGCGTTCGAATGGGCCATCACTTCGGGCGTACGCGTACTGCTAATTACAACGGCCATGCTCCTCATGCTCGCTCTGCTGAAGCGGGGCGTGGCCAAACTCAGCAGTCTGTATGAGGGCACACTTCCCGGTCGTGCCCAAATCAAGAGAGTGGATACGTTGACGCACATCGTCAGGGATGTTGCGCGAATTGTGATTCTTTTCGTCGGCATGACGATGATCCTTTCCGAGGGGGGCGTGGACTTGAAGCCCCTGATGGCGGCAGCAGGTCTTGGTGGATTGGCCATTGGGTTCGGGGCCCAAAGTCTCGTGAAGGATTTGATTTCTGGTTTTTTTATCCTCTGGGAAAACTCTGTCCGGATAGGGGATGTGGTTGAGGTCGCGGGGGTGACCGGACTTGTCGAGGAAGTGGAACTGCGAACCATCAAACTCCGTGATGTGTCCGGCAATCTCCATGTGGTCCCCAATGGGGTGATCGAGAAGGTGAAGAACTTGACGAAAGATTATTCCTACTCTGTGTTTGATATCGGAGTCGCGTATCGAGAGAACGTCGATGAGGTGATGAGGGATCTGCTGGAGATCGCCGAGGAGTTGCGTCGAGACTCTCGGTTTGCGGATGATATTCTTGAGCCGCTCGAGATGTTGGGCGTGGACCATTTTAGGGACTCTGCCGTGATGATCAAGTGTCGCATCAAGACTGAGCCCCACAAACAATGGCGGATTAGTCGGGAGATGAATCGTCGGATCAAGAATATGTTCGATGCCAAAGGGATCGATATCCCGTTCCCGTACCAGCCAAGCTACTGGGGCGAGCCCAAGAAGGGGACGCCGCAACCGACATAGGTTACTGCATCGCGGCCAGGTGGCAATTACCTCAATCACACCCTGGTCAAAGACGGCTGGTGCTGGTGGTATCAGAAGCATGCGCCTGGGGATGCAGTCTTGGAAGGGTTGTGGAACCAAACGACATGAGTGGGGAAAATCTCGACAGAATCGGGGGCCTCATTGGGACGAGTGGACTCCGTTGCAGATGGGACCCATTCTAAAAAGAAGGCCGGGGGGTATCTCAGGTATGGGCTCGGAATATTTCTTTCTAAATGCTGCAGGGGGTGCGTACATTTCACCAAGAATAGGCATGCCGGACAG
>Ga0307468_100000313_pt1 | contig 11596 bp, 11 predicted proteins | sample atmdna_FD_203085 | JGI IMG/M metagenome (GOLD analysis project Ga0307468, IMG submission 203085) | Hardwood forest soil microbial communities from Morgan-Monroe State Forest, Indiana, United States - atmos_gases AM2C_05 | ecosystem: Environmental > Terrestrial > Soil > Temperate forest > Bulk...
GCGAAAGACGGCGTGCGCGATACCGCCGATCCGAATCGCAAGTTCGGCGAGCAGACCGGAGCGGTCGTGTGGGAGACATTCCGCTCGAAAGTCGAGATCTATCCGGGCAACGGCAATGCGGACAACGGCCCGCACGGATGGAATCAGACGAACGGCTACGACGAGCCGCCACTCTACGCATACAAGAGCGACGTTCCGCCGTGTAGCGGGCAGAGCGCAGTGCAAACGCCGGCGTGGGTGAACCTCGACGAGGTCTCGCAGATCGGCTTCGATCACATGTTCGCGGGCAAGCTGCGCAAGGCCGGCATCGAGCCGCTGATCCGCTTCAGCGCGAAAGCAAATCGCGTGCACTACGACTACGTCGTCGCGAACAAGTTTTGGTACAAGGGCAACGCGCCGTTCGACGCTGCTGCCGCAAATTTCGTCGCTGCGGTTGCGAACAACGCGTTCCCGCCGAAAGGTCCGTACGTTGACTTTCCCGACGGCATGATCGAGATCAAGCCGGCGTTCCGCCGCCTCACCGCGGACGAAGTGCGCGGCAAGCGTTTTCACACGACGCGCGTCCGCTACTACGAAAACGCGAACGGCAGTCCGTGCTGGCGCGAGGACACGTGGGGCCTCACCGGCCTGCACATCATTCAGAAGACGAAGTCCGCACCGGCGTTCACCTGGGCGACGTTCGAACAGGCCGACAACATACTCGACGAGCATGGGAACGCGGCCGAGAATGCGGACGGGAAGGTCGTGCATCTTGCGCCGCCGAACACGCCGCCGCTGGTCCATCAGGACGGCGCGCCGTATCAGCCGGGCGTGATTCCGATCGTGAAAGCGGAAGGCCCGTATTGCACCGATCCCGGTGCACGTTTGTACTACCGCGACGTCGCGACCGATCCGACGACCGGCGAAACGTATCCGAACGTCCCGAACGGCGGCGACATCTGCGTCGGCGCGCGCATGCATCCGATTCCACGCGCGATCATCGACATCAACGAAGAAGCGCATCACGTCATCGACGCATACGACAAACAGCATCGCCTGAAGGATTCGCCGTGGCGGCATTACAAGCTGATCAACGTGCAGACGTGGCCATTCAACAAGACGGACATCGTCGCGAACCCTGATTCGAATCGCGGCGCGCCGGCCTATCACACGTCGAACATCACCATCGAAACCGACTACACCCTGCAGAATCACAGCGGCGGTCCGGAAACGAAAACCGGCGGCGCGCCGAGCGACATCGCCAGCAATTTCCTCGAGCACGCACCGCAGCCGCCACCCTCCTCGATCTACATGAATACGTACCTGCTCGACGACAAGGGAAACTTCGTCGCGCGTTACAACATGGGCGGCTGCACCGGTTGTCACGGCCTCACGCAAATTCGCGCGGGCTCCGACTTCTCGTACATTCTGTTCGAGTCAAGCGTGTTCGATCCGGAGACGCCGGACGTGAAGCCGGTCGAGCTGACGAGGAAATATCTTGGCCGCTTCTGACGGGCCGCCTGAGAGGCGGCCCTACGTCATAAAACGTAGGACATGCTCTCAGCTTGTCCGTTTTCGCGACGAGTGTGCACGCTCGATATGATCCTTCGCATGCGCATGCTCGCCGCTGCCCTCATCCCTCTTTTCGCAACGATCGCGATCGCGCAAACGCCGCAATACGAAGTGGTCGCGATCCGCTACGCGACGATTCCGCAGTTTCCCGTCTCCGCATTGATCAAAGGCGCCGACGCATCGCGCAAGCTCGACATCGCGATGATGGTCTGGCTCGTGCGCGGCAACGGGCGCAACGTGCTCATCGACTCCGGTTTCTATCGCCCGCAATTTTTCAAAGACTGGAAGGTCGTCGATTTCGTGCGTCCCGATGAAGCCGTGAAGCGCGCGGGTGTTGCCGCCGAGGCGATTACGGATGTGATTCTCACCCACGCGCATTGGGATCATGCGGACGGCGCCGATCTCTTCCCGAACGCGCGCATCTGGATTCAGAAGGACGAGTACATCTATTACACAGCCGACGCGTGGCAGAAGGATGGGAAGCATGGCGGGATCGAGCCCGAAGATCTCGCCGCGCTGCTGCACGCGAACACTGCGGGGCGGCTCGAGCTCGTGAACGGCGATCGCGAGATCCTTCCCGGCATTCGCGTCTTCATCGGCGGACGCCACACGTACGCATCGCAATACGCCGCGGTCGCGACAAAGGCGGGCGTTGTCGTCCTCGCGTCGGACAACATGTATCTCTACGAAAATCTCGACAAGCACGTGCCGATCGCGCAAACATTCGACGCCGCATCGAATCTCGCGGCGCAGGATCGAATGAAAACGATCGCGACTGAGCCGCGGCTGATCGTGCCGGGGCACGATCCCGCGGTGTTTGCGCGATTTCCAAAGGTCGCCGAGGGAATCGCAAGAATCGAGTAGGACTCGAGTTGCAGAGTTACAGAGTTGCAGAGGTTTGAATTGCACTTCTCTGCAACTCTGCAACTCTGTAGCTCTGCAACTACAATTCCCCCATGCGTCGCCTGCTCCTGCTCTCTCTTCTCGTGATTCCCGCCGTAGCGTTCGCCGACTGGCGCCAATACTCCGATCACGGATGCATCGGCGGCGGTCGTTGTCCCGATCGCAGCCTTCGGATCCGACTCGAAGATCGTCCCATCGTCGCGGTGCGGTTTCACGCGCACGACTCCGTCGGCGAGACCGCGGGCGGTGAACTGCGCGTGCGCATCGACGGCACCACGGTGCGCAGCTCGATCGACATCCCGCGCGCGGGCGAAACGTTCACGATCGACGTCGACGAGCTCACCGGCCAGTACCTGATCCTCGAGCCCGCCAGCAACGACGAAGTCGTGATCGAGAACGTCGCGGTCAACTATTCGAACAACACACTGCGCACGCTGCCGCGCAAATTCGACGATCGCGATCGTGAGCGCGGCACCAGCAGCGGCGGCGGATGGAAATCGTATTCACGCGCCCCGCAGTGCATCGGCGGCTCGCAGTGCCGCCAGAACGGCAATCGCATCACGATCGCACTCGACAGCGACCCGGTCCTCGGCATCCGCTTCCGCGCGCATGACAACATCGGCGCTCGCGCCGAGGGATTGCTGAATGTGCGCATCGACGACACGGCGATCGCGTCGTACGTCGACGTGAAGCGCGACGGACAGCGCCACGAATTCGACGTCAATCGCCAGCGCGGCTCGCGGCTCGTGATCAGCACCGCGAACGACGACGAAGTCGAAGTCAGCGACATCGAAGTCCTGTACGGACAGGATCGCGGCCGCGATCGCGATCGCGACTGGGGCCGCGGCGACGATCGCAACGGATCGCGCGGCGAGACCACGCACGAAGGCGGCTGCATCGGCGGCTCGCAGTGCGGCGGCATGCGCGCAAAAATCCGCATCCGCCTGCGCGATCGCGGCGTCGACGAGATCCGCTTCTACGCCCGCGACGACGTCGGCGCCAAAGCCGGCGGCGAGCTCCGCGTGCGCATCGACGACGAGATCGTGCGCGATTACATCGACATCCCGCGCGAAGGCCGAACGTTCACGATCGACGCAAACGGACTCGAAGGCGAGTGGCTGATCATCGAGCCGGCGGAGGATGATGAAGTGGTGTTCAAGGAGTTTCGGGTGTAGTACGAGTGAGGTGTACCGCCCTCAAGTCCTCCACTTCGATCTAATCCTTCGCGCGGCCGGCGGCCTGTTTCATGCGGATGAGATCTTCGAGTGAACAGACGAGAACCTGCGCCTCGGCGATCGTTACGGTTTCGGCGTTCTTTGCCAGTTCGTCGTAGCCCGTTGTCGTACCTTCTTCGGGTGACGCAAGACAGTCGAAGAAACCAGCGTTCGTGACGAACGTGAAGTTGTGTCCCTGCCAGATCGATCTCGCATCGATCGTAGATGGCAGCTCGGGCGGAAAATCGCGCAAACTCGCGCCGAGCTCGCGGAGCGTTTTCGCAAGCCGTTCGCAATTGGCCTTTGTCCGGCGATAGCAGATGTCGAGATCATTGGTGACCGTCGGCGAGCCGTGGACACGTCCCGCGATTCCTCCGATCAGGACGAACTCGACTCCGTCGGCGCCGAGCTGCTGAAGGATCCGGATCGGATCGAACGCCATCACCGGACTCGTCACCATCAACGCCCCTTCGACTTCTTCACCTCGAGATCGAACCGATGAAGATTCCGCGCCTCGGCCGCCGCGAGCCGTACGCGCTCCTCGGGCGTGAGCGTGAGCAGGTGGCGGATCGCGGATCGATCGATCTCGGGGGCCTTGTTCTCGGCCTTCTTCCGCGCGGACATGACGGCATTGTAGTGACTTGCGCCATCGCGGCATCGTCAGGAAGATCGGCAAGACCTGCGCGCGGCTTCCAGGAGCCTATACTCCGGCCGTGGCATCGTTCGAACGAACACTTCGCGCGATCCATGCGATGCGCAATGAGCATGTGATCGAGGAATACGCAATCGCCGGCGCGATGGCGGTGCTGTTCTGGGCCGAGCCGATTCCGACCTACGATCTCGATGTTCTGGTCTGGCTTCCGTCAGGCGGAGGGCCAATCGTGTCGCTCAGTTCGATTTACGCCTGGGCTGCAAGTCACGGATATCCTGCCGAGAAAGAGCATGTGAGGATCGAGGGGATTCCGGTCCAGTTTCTGCCTGCTCACAACGAGCTCGCCGACGAAGCGATCGGGAGCGCCGTGATGAAACAGTACCAGTCCGTTTCGGTGAAGGTGGTTCGTCCTGAATACCTGATCGCGCTTTATCTTGAAGGCTCGGCAAAAACGCCGAAGCGGCGTGAACGAGCCGCCGCGCTGCGCCAATCCGCAACGATCGACGAGGCCCTGTTGCAAGACCTCCTGAAGCGCTTCAAACTCACGTTCTGAACCATGAACACGTCCAGACCTCGTCCGACACCCGAGCTCCTCGATCGGCTTCGCGCCGGCAAGGACGAATTGCATGCCGAACAGCGCGATCTGTCCCTGCCCGAGAAGGTGCGGCAACTTCTCGCTCTGCAGAAAATCGACTACGAGATTCGAAAGGCGCGAGGCGAGCTGCGAACGTGGGAAGTTCCGTGGGATATCGAGCCGTAGCTCCGCTGCAGATCGACTCCCTCGCGCATACCCGCGACCCGCGGCCTGGGCACGCCGGAGGTCGCGGGTTCGAGTCCCGTCGGCCTCGAGCGTGCATGATGCGCCGCCGAAGGCGGCGGGTTGATGTCTGCGGCCTTTTTCGCCTGGATTCCAATATCTCCCTCCGCTCCGCAACCTTGCCAACGGAGAGGATGCCTTTCGGTTCGGGCGCTTCTCCGATTCCGGCGAAAGGGGGTGAGGTCATGAAGGTCGAGACGAAAGTCAAGGCTGGGGAAAGCGATCCCGGGGAAGGCGATCCGAATCAGGATCCAGCAAGTCGCATCCACATCCCGGCAGGCTGAGAACACCGGGGGTAGCCTCGGGCTACCCTCTTCTTGTAGGAACGCGCGATTACGACCACCGCCTTCGCCGCGCGTCAGCCCGCCAAAATTGAGCGTGAATCGGTGCGCCGCCGCGGCAACTTCTCGCTCTGCAGAAAATCGACTACGAGATTCGAAAGGCGCGAGGCGAGCTGCGAACATGGAAGTTCCGTGGGACGAGCCGTAGCTGCAGATCGATTCCTCACACATACCCGCGACGCCGGCCTGTCACGCCGGAGGTCGCGGATGGTGTTTCAGAGCGAATGTTCCAGGATGTGCCGAGATGAGTGAACGTGGTACCCATCGACGACCAGGCCGAGGCGACACCGCGCGCGCTTTTCTGCGCTAGCTATCTGGATCGCATCGAGTAGATCCTGTTGGGCGGGTAGGGGAATGTCGCGATCGATCACTCCTGAGTAGCAGGACTTCTCCAACTCACGGAGCTCGCGTGCCGCCCTCCACCCTCGAAGACGAACATCGCTCCCTGTTCCGCTCGGCGGACATCCGCGAGCTTTTCGCAGACGCAATCAATGCCGCCCACTACTTTGCAGCAGGACGGTGGTGGATCTCGGTGCAGGCGCGCTTCATCACTCTGTTCGTCGCCGGACGTTCATGCGTCAGCCTGTCACCGGGTACTACGCGGCTGCTCGTCCTGCAACGCCTGATCCCGACAAATGTCCCGCTGACGCCGCGACAGCTGGTAGAGAGCATCGACGTCGTCGAGGTCTCGCTACCTAACGCACAGTTTACGGCCCTCGGAAACTCGCTCGGCAGCGCCGTGCACGGCGCGATCGAATGGGCTGCCACCAACCCGCGGTCCGCCGGCACGCGGAGCAACCATGACCAGGCGGTTGTCGAATACCTGAGGCAGCAACTCCGGCGCTGGCTCCCCCAACCGGACGACGGTCTGAGTCACAGCACCAATGAGGACGACGTTCCTTTCTCTGCGCGCTGCTTTGAGTTGCTCAGCGAGCTCGGAGCCGATTACACGTTGGCGTTGTACGAGCAGCGCAAGAACCAGCTTCGCCGTTTCGTCCACACGCCGTTGCGCTCTCTCGCCCGGCTTGTGGTCGCAGCGATGCCGCAAGCGATGGCGCGGGCGCTCGAAACGCGGTGCGCAGTGTTCAGCCGGTTTCTCGCTCCCGACGGGACGCAGCTTGCTACGACCGACCACTGGGTGTCGTTCGGTCCAAAGGGGCGAATGAAAGACTACGAGCCCGTTCTGTTCATACTGCTGCTGCAAAATGAACTGCAGTTTGGCTTCGACGCACGGCAGATTCCGCCGCCTCGGCAGGAACACTTCGCGGTCACGCTGTCCGAGTGGTTTGACCGCGAGCCGAAGCTCGTCTCGACACGCGTCGAAGACCTCTCGCTCGGCATGACACCCGCCGTCTTTCTCACTGCGGCCGAGTGGATTAAAAGTGGCGGCGTCGCCGACCAACTCCTCGTCTATTCCAGCATTGCGGCCGAGGACCTGATCGGGACGCCATTGGGCGACATTTCTGAAGAGGTGACCAGAACGTTCGATAGGATATTTCCGTTGTTCGAGATCGCGGCCGACATCGACGATATCGAAGAAATAGATCTCCTAGTCGAACCGCCAACTCAGGGAACGGCGCCGAACGAGCCCAAGGCTGCGCCTGTGATCATCAAGCCCGCGCAGCGTGTGTCCCCGTATAGCCGCGACGACGCGATCAAGGACGTCCTCATTGAAGCCACCTTCTTCGACGACATGCTGACGACGCTCCTGCGCAAGAAGAACATCGTGATGGAAGGGCCTCCCGGGGTCGGCAAGACGTACGTCGGCATCCGTCTGGCGCGAGCGCTCATCGGGCACGACGGCGAGTCGAACGTTTCGCTTGTACAGTTTCACCAGTCGTACTCGTACGAGGATTTCGTGCAGGGCCTGCGGCCGGTGAAAACAGGCGGGTTCGAGCTTCGAAGCGGACCGTTCATGTCGCTCGCGAAGGCGGCTGCGGCTGCGCCGCACCAGCGGTTCGCGCTCCTCATCGACGAGATCAATCGCGGAAACCTCAGCAGAATCCTCGGCGAGTTGCTGATGCTGATCGAGCACGACAAGCGCTCCAGTGAACATGCTGTGACGCTCGCATACTCTCCGGCCGACGAGCGGTTTTATGTACCTCACAACCTCTATGTGATCGGAATGATGAACACGGCTGACCGCTCGTTGGCTATGGTCGACTACGCGCTCAGACGGAGATTCAGCTTTTTCAGGATCGCGCCGGCATTCAATGAGAAGTTCCGCGAACTGCTGCGGCTCAATGGCGCTTCCGACGACTTCATCGACCAGCTCGTCACGCGGATCAAGCGCCTCAACGATCGCATTCGCGAAGACCGGAATCTCGGTGCCGGCTTCGAGATCGGTCACAGTTACTTCTGTCCTTCAAATGGGGACCGGTGCGACCTCAACTGGCTCCGGCAGGTCGTCGAAACCGAGATCCGGCCGATGCTGCACGAGTACTGGTTCGACGCGCTCGCCGATGCAGACGAAGCAGCGAACAACCTTTTGCGATGAAGATCCCGATCCGCAACATCTACTTTCTACTCTGCTACGCGTGGGACAAGCTTCAGGAGGGAGACCTCGTCGACGTCAATCCGGACGACGTCAAGGAACTTCACGACCTTCTGGCGAGGATCCTCTGCCGTGAAACGAGGCGGCTGCTCGGGCGCGGCATGGACCGGAGTTACGTTTCGCGCGCCGATACGATTCCGGCCGTCCGGGGGCGGATCGACATCGCAGGCAGTCTGCGACGCAGCGGCGGAGCCGATTCACGAGTCCATTGCGAATTCGACGAGCTGGCCGTCGACGTTATTCACAACCAAATCATCCGCACGACGCTTGAGCTGCTCCTCGGCATCCCCGACCTTGCCCGTGAGAACAAACGCATCATTCGCGAGCTGTTGCCTCGATTCGCCGACGTCAGCAGCATCAAAGTTCTCTCGCGGACGTTTCGGCGCATTTCCTTGCATCGGAACATTGCGGCATACCGGCCGGTCATGGACGTCTGCGAGCTGATTCACGGCAACATCATGATCGAGCCGGATTCCGGCACAATGCAGCTTCGCCAATTCACGGGAAGCAAACATCAGATGTCCAACCTCTTCGAGCGATTCATCTTTCACTTCCTTCGACGCGAGCAGGGGACGTACCGCGTTACCGGAGAGCGCCTGACCTGGTCCGACGCCGACGTCTCGCACGAGGATTACGCATTCCTGCCCTTGCTCAAGCCCGACATCGTTCTTCGCGGACCGGACCGAATAATCATCGTCGACGCCAAGTACTACACCAAGCCGTTTCAGGTGAATCGCGAGCGCGTGACGATCTGGTCGGCGCACCTCTACCAGCTTCTCGCGTATATCCGAAACGTCGGGTTGGCGAGCGACGTACCGGTTGCCGGCATGCTCGTCTATCCGGCAATCACGGAGCGACCACCGTTGCGATACCGGCTTCAGGGACACGACGTCTCGATTGCGTTCATCAACCTTGATCAGCCATGGCGCGCGATCCATGCGAACCTGCTGGGGCTCGTCAGAGCGGCGTGATGCCATCCTGCTCTCCGCTCCTTCGACGGGAGATTCGCTTCGTGCACCGTCGAAGGTCGTGCTGAGCGGCGCGCAGCGCAAATACCGGCCGACAGAATCCTGCGGGCTCGACCCCCAGCCTGTCACGCCGGAGGTCGCGGGCTCGAGCCCGTCCGCCCCGCCAAATCGAGCGTGCCTGGTGCGCCGCCGAAAGGCGGCGGGTTGATGTCTGCGGCCTTTTTTTGCCTCGCTCCCAATATCTCCCTCCTCTCCGCAACCTTGCCAACGGAGAGGATGCCTTTCCATTCGGGCGCTCCTCCGATTCCGGCGAAAGGGGGTGAGGTCATGAAGGTCGAGACGAACGTCAAGGCTGGGGAAAGCGATCCGAATTCGGATCCCGAAGTTCGCATCCGCATCCCGGTAGGCTGAGAACACCGGGGTAGCCTCACGGCTACCCCCCTTTTGCCTTTTTTGCCTCGACTCCAATATCTCCCTCCGCTCCGCAACCTTGCCATCGGAGAGGATGCCTTTCGGTTCGGGCGCTCCTCCGATTCCGGCGAAAGGAGGTGAGGTCATGAAGGTCGAGACGAACGTCAAGGCCGGGGAAAGCGATCCCGGGGAAGGCGGTCCGAATGAGGATCCCGCAGGTCGCCTCCACATCCCGGCAGGCTGAGAACACCAGGGTAGCCTCACGGCTACCCCCCTTTGCCTTTTTTCGCCTCGATCCCAATATCTCCCTCCGCTCCGCAACCTTGCCGACGGAGAGGGTGCCTTTGGTTCGGGCGCTCCTCCGATTCCGAAAGGAGGTGAGGTCATGAAGGTCGAGACGAACGTCAAGGCTGGCGAAGGCGATCCGAATTCGGATCCCGAAGTTCGCATCCACATCCCGGTAGGCTGAGACACCGGGGGTAGCCTCGCGGCTACCCCCTTTTGGTGGAACCCAGTGTTCCGCGTGGTGACGATCCTCTACGAGCTCGACGTCCCCCACACGGCCGGGGAAATCGAGATCGTGATGACACCGTAACCGCCGGGGCCTGATTCAGGGGTCGCGGTGTCCCCCGAGAAACCGATGATCGTCGGCGGTGCTTTGCTGAGGGCGAACGGCGTCTGACTGGTGGTGCCGACCGAAACTCCGTTCGCGGTCACGATGTAACTGAGGTTCGAGCGGTCGGTCGCGAATTCGACTTTCTTAATGGAGTCACTGCTTGTGATCGAAAGCGTGCCCACCGCTTTGCCGACCGCGTTGTGACTGGCGACCGTGCCGTCGGAGTAGATGACCTTGAACCCGCCGGCCGTGAGAGCGATCTGCGAGGGCGTCACTCCACTGGCGATCTGCGACGTGCTGAGATCGTAGAACTTGTCGGCGACGGACGAGACGGGAGGCGTGACCAGATACGAAGCGACCGGCGTTCCGTAGCTCAGACTCGGCAGCGACGGGGCGGTATTCGACCCGGTGACATCGTTTTCGATCGCCTGGATCAGCGCGTCGATCGTGCTGAGGTCCGCGTCGATCTGTGTGCATTTGGCCGCGAATCCCGAGTCGCCGGTGTACTGGTACCCGTCGTACATCGCCTGGATCGTGTTGGCCGTCGTCGCGAGCGTGGAAAGCGCGGAGGCCACGTCCGCGGGCGTGGTGTCCGTGCCGAACAGATCGCGATTGGCAATCACAGCAGTGAGGCCCTTCACGCCGCCGCGCTCGTATCCCGTGACGTGATAGCCCAGGACCTCCGGTGCATTCACGTATCCGGAAAAATTGTTCGCGAACGTGATGATTCCCGACGAATCCGTCGGGAGACTGACGCCGGTCGCGCCGTACACGTTCTGGCTGATGGTGTAGGTCACATCGTTGTTGGTCGCCGCGTCGTCGATGGCCGTGGACACCGACGCGCTGATGGTCGTGACGCCCGTGCTGACAGAGCCCTTGAGCGAGGCGGTGATACTTTCCTGCTCCGACGTGGTGGTGGAGTTGTACACGAACGCAGCGTAGTACTCGCCGCCGTTGACGATCTCATCGACGAACGAGTCGCCGTACTGCGTAAAAGAACGCCTGCACATCATCCCCCGGCTGCTCGTTCGCGTTGTAGTTCTTCACCGCCGTCTGAATCTGGTAGATCGTGTGGACGATGACCACGACGCTGGTGCTGGTCATGTTCAGCTGCTGGGTGAAGGTGGCCTTCGCGCTGGCCGAGTAATCGATCCCGCTGGCGGAGATCGAGGCCGAAACGCTGAGCGCGCTCGAAACCGACTCGGAGCTGGTGCAGACATAGACGTAGCTCGAGATCGTCCCGTCCGTGGACTCCGTCGTGTCGCCGGTGACGGCACCGTCGCGTCTCTCTCCCAGAAAACTGTCGTAGCCATCGTAAAGCGCCGCGGGTTGCGTCAGAGTCGACATAGGGACCTCCCTCCTTGGGGAGAATACTCTCGATTGCGGCCGATGAGCTTGCCTTTGGGGATTGTGTTCCTGATGCCAACGCTCGGCGAGCGCAGTGCCCCCGCTCAGAACCTCCCCCCTTTTTTGGTTTCCAATATTCCACTCCGCTTCCCGTCTTTACTGGCGGAGGTGCGCCCTGGGCCCGGGGCGGCCTATCGACAGCGGGGAAAAGGAGGTGAGGTC
>Ga0307468_100000314_pt1 | contig 11562 bp, 11 predicted proteins | sample atmdna_FD_203085 | JGI IMG/M metagenome (GOLD analysis project Ga0307468, IMG submission 203085) | Hardwood forest soil microbial communities from Morgan-Monroe State Forest, Indiana, United States - atmos_gases AM2C_05 | ecosystem: Environmental > Terrestrial > Soil > Temperate forest > Bulk...
AGGGCTTGCTGGTGCTCATCTCGATCTCCTATGCCTCGGTGGCTCAAGGCCCTTGGGCGGCGGCGTCGGGAGGGTGAATCCGCTCTCGCGCCCCCTGATATTTCGAGGCTCAATGCAATGAGCTTGCCAACGTGGCTCGGGCCAGAGATATCCGCCGGGGGGAATATGAGTATGAAGAGATGCCCGAGGCGCGGGGCACTCCATTGGAAGGGGGAATTGTCATGTTTACGAGGACCCGAATCGGATTGCAGAATTTTTTGGCAGGGACGCTGGGCGGTATCGGCAACTGGGCGATGGCTGTCTCCCAGGGGCTGTCCCAGGCCGTCCTCTACAAATTCAGCTATACGCCGCGGCCCGAGGACGTGTTCATCGCGACCGCTCCCAAGTCGGGGACGACCCTGCTGCAGATGATGCTCTACCAGCTCACCACCGACGGCGCGATGAGCTTCCCGCACATCGACAGCGTCTCGCCGTTCTATGAGCTCGACTTCCTGCGCGGCGCGCCGCCGGGCTTCCACGACCGGCTCCCTTCGCCGCGGATCTTCAAGACGCACCTGCGGTATGAGAATCTGCCTCCGGGGGTACCGCGGGTCCTCTACATGGTTCGCGACGTGTGGGACGTCGTGCTCTCGTCCTACCACCATGAGTGCCTGGTCACCGGCATGGATCTCAACCTCGAGATGTTCATCGACCGGTACCTCGCCCGGCAGACCCGTTTCGTCCCCTGGTTCGAGCACATGCGGTCCTGGTGGCCGCACCGCGACGACTCCAACGTCCTCTTCCTGCGCTACGAAGAGGCTATCGCCGACCTCGAAGGCACGGTGCGCAAAGTCGCCGCCTTCTGCGGCATCCCGATCGACGAGACGCAGATGCCGCGGATCGTCGAGCGCTGCGGCCTGGAGTTCATGAAGCGGCACAACGAGAAGTTCGACCCGCGGCTGCGGCGCGTCCAGGGCGAGCCGGGGACGTTCATCCGCGAGGGCAAGGCCGGCAAGGGCCGGCAGGCGTTGAGCGAACGCCAGCAGCAGGAGATCGCCCGGCGTCTCGACGCTCTGGCGCAGCAGCTTGGCCAGAATCCCGGGGAGCTGCGCGGCTCCTCCTGACTCGTCTCCGCATTTGCGGAGCCCCTGTAGTTTGCCCGGCCTGCCCCAAACCGGCGCCGAGCCGCACTGTTCTTTTCAGAACGGCTCTTACAAGGAGACGCATGGAACCCAAGCTCCATAGATTCCGCAACAACGCTTCGGCGATCCGCTACGGCAACCCGGCCTGGGAAGAGGCGCGCGAGCACCACCTGATCGGCCTCCGGATCAAAGTCGCGGACCACGACCGGCTGGTGGAGGAGGGGGGCCATACCTTCGTCAACCTCTGCTCCTGCTCCTATCTCGGCCTGCACAACCACCCGGCCCTCCTCGAGGGGGCGATCGCGGCCTTGCGGCGCGAGAAGGTGATGGACGTGCCGATCTCGCGGGTCCGCATGCAGCTTTCGATCATCGACGAGCTCGAATCCCGGCTCTCCTCGCTGTTCCGGGCGCGCTCGGTCAGCGCCATCACCGCCAGCGCCGCGAGCCTGGCCGTGCTGCCGCTGATCGCCTCGGGGCACCTCTCGGACGGCGAGCCGCCGGTGATGGTCTTCGACAAGTTCTGCCACTTCTCGATGAACATCATCAAGCCCATCTGCGCCGACGAGACCCAGGTGCTCACGTCGCCGCACAACGACATGAACTTCCTCGAGGACGTCTGCAAGAAGCACCCGCGCGTCGCCTACGTCGCCGACGGCGCCTACTCGATGGGCGGCTGCGCCCCGATCGAGGAGCTGCTCGAGCTGCAGGACCGCTACGGGCTCTTCCTCTACTTCGACGACTCCCACTCGCTCTCCGTCTGCGGCGAGCGCGGCGAAGGCTACGTCCGCTCGCGCATCCCGGGCGACCTCAGCCCGTTGACCGTCATCGTGGCCTCGCTCTGCAAGGGCTTCGGAGCGGCCGGCGGCGTCATCATGCTCGGCCCCAAGGAGCACGAGTCGATCCTGCTCCGCTGGGGCGGCCCTATGGCCTGGTCGCAGAAGCTGAACACCGCCGGCGCCGGCGCCTGTCTTGCGTCGATCGACATCCACGAGTCGCCCGAGCTGGGGCAACTGCAGCAGAAGCTGCGGGACAACCTGGCGCTGTTCGACGAGCAGGTCGAGACCGAACAGAAGGGGGACATCTTCCCGATCCGGCTGCTGGTGACCGGGGCGGAGGAGCGGGCGACCGAGTGCTCCGGCCGGATCTTCGAGCGCGGCTTCTACACCTCGGCGGTGTTCTTCCCGATCGTCGAGAGGGGCAAGGCCGGTCTGCGCGTCATGCTCCGCGCCGACAACCGGCCGGAGGACATCCTGACCTTCTGCGACGTGGCGCGGAACACGGTGTATGTGGACTGAAGTCCTGGAGGCCGAGGTGCGGCCGGCGGTCCGGGAGACGATCGCCTGCCGCTGCCTGATGCTCACCTGCGGCCTCGACCCCCGCCAGTACGGCAAGGCCGAGGAGCTGGGCGCCGACATCGTGACCCTCGACGTCGAGGACTCGGTGCCGCCGGGCTCCAAGGCCGAGGCGCGCCGGCGGGTGCTGCCCTTCTTCGCCGGTCCGCGCCGCCCCGGGTTCACGCGGGCGCTGCGCATCAACAGCCTGCGCAGCCCCGAAGGGCTGCGCGACCTGCTCACCCTGGTCGACAGCGGCATCGCGCCCGAGGCCCTGATGGTGCCCAAAGTGGAGTCGGCCGAGGAGCTGCGGATGCTCGAGCACCTGGTCTGCGGCCCGGTCGAACGGCTGGGCTTCCTGCCGATCATCGAGACCGCGCGCGGCCTCTGCGCCGTCGAGGAGATCGCCGCCGCCACGCCGCGCGTGTGGGCGCTGGTGCTCGGCACGGCCGACCTCGCGGCCAGCCTCGGCTCGGTCATGACCTGGGAGCACCTGGCCTACGCGCGGTACCGCCTGCTGGCCGCCGCCGCCAGCGCCGACGTCCCGGTCATCGACTCGCCGTGCTTCGACCTCAGTGACCTCGACAGTGAAGCCGGGCTGCAGTCCGAGCTGCGCCAGGCGACCGAGATGGGGTTCGCGGGCAAGTGCGCCGTCCACCCCAAGCAGGTACGGGCGGTCACCGAGGCCTTCACTCCACCCCCGGCGGCGATCGCGCGGGCGCGCGAGATCCTGACCCGGACCCGCGAGAGCGGCGGGCGCATCTGCGTCCTCGACGGCCAGATGATCGGTCCCCCGGCCGTGCTCGCCGCCCGCCGCCTGCTCGCCCGCGCGGGACAGCTCCACCCGCTCGATTCGCGATAAGTTTGGGTCAGGAGGGAGACCCATGGAGGACATCCGCGCCTACAAGAAGGTAGGGGAGCGCCGGTTCCGTGAATCGCGCGGCCTCTTTTTCGAAGACGTCGTCCCCGGTGTCATCGTCGAGCACCGGCCGGGACGCACCATCACCGAGGCCGACAACATCTGGCAGTCGCTGCTCGCCTTGAACCCCCATCCGCTGCACATCGACAACGCCTACTCCGCCCATACGGAGTGGGGGAAGCCCCTGGTCTCCAGCCTGGTCACCCTGTCGATCGTGGCCGGCATGAGCGTCGGCAGCACCAGCGCGCGCACGATCGCCAATCTCGGCTGGGACAAGATCCGCCTGACCGCCCCGGTCTTCGTCGGCGACACCCTCTACGCCGAGAGCGAGTTCCTGCGCAAGCGGCTCTCGAAGTCGCGGCCCCAGCAGGGCGTCGTGACCGTCGCCACCCGCGGAATCAAGGACGACGGCACCGTCGTCCTGACCTACCGCCGGAGCTTTCTCCTGCCGACCCGCGGGCATGGGGTGGAAGACCTTGCCGGCTATTAGCACGCGGGCGGTGGTCTTCGACGGCCATGGCGGCGTCGAGGTGATGCGGATCGCGGAGGTGCCGCGGCCCGAGCCCGGTCCCGGGCAGCTCTTGGTGTGGGTGCGGGCCTCGGCGCTCAACCGCGCCGACCTGCTGCAGCGCGCCGGCGAGTACGACCCGCCCCCCGGGGAGTCGCAGGTCCCCGGCGTCGAGATCGCCGGCGAGGTCGAGAGTTGGGGCGAAGGTGTCCAGGGCTTCCGCCGGGGGGACCGGGTGATGGGCCTCGTCGGCAGCGGCGGCTACGCCGAGCACTGCCTCTTGGACGCCGGCATGGCGGTGCCGGTGCCGGACGCCTGGTCCTGGGCCGAGGCCGCGGCCGTGCCGGAGTCGTTCTACACCGCCGACACCACCCTGTTCGAGCTGGGAGAGCTGGGGCCGGGGCAGACGCTGCTGCTCCACGCCGCGGCGAGCGGAGTCGGGACCGCCTGCATCCAACTCGCCCGCGCGGTGGGGGCTCGAGTCTTCTGTACCGCCGGCTCGGACGCAAAGATCGCCCGCTGTCTGGAGCTGGGCGCCGACGCCGGCGTCAACTACAAGACGCACGACTTCGTCGACGCGGTGCGGGATTGGACCGGGGGCGCCGGCGTGGACGTCGTCGAGGACTTCATCGGCATCCCGTACCTCAACCGCAACCTGTCGGTCCTCAAGGACGGCGGCCGGCTGATCCAGGTGGGGCTGCTCGAAGGCTGGCTCGGCGAGGTCGACCTGCTGCCGGTCGTGCTGCGCCGTCTCCAGATCAAAGGCTCGGCCATGCGCCCGCGGCCGATCGCCGACAAGCGGGCGATCACCCGCAAGTTCCGCGAGCGCTGGCTGCCTCTCTTTATGGAAGGCCGGCTGCGGCCGGTCATCGACTCCGTCTTCCCTTTCGAAGAGGTCGTCGCCGCCCACGAGCACATGGAAGCCAACCGCAACTTCGGCAAGATCGTGCTGGAGTTGTAGACCGGGCCGGCAAACCGCTGTTTCTCCCGACCTCCCCCTCTCCCCCCGGGAGAGGGGGCCGGGGGGTGAGGACTCGCGCGCACCCGCCCGAAATGTCTTACGATCCCCTGACATAGAGTGCTGTGACAGCTCCAAGGGGACGATCCGCGTGACCTGCCCGAAGTGCGGCAACGTGCAGCTCCTGTCCATGGTCTGTACCCGCTGCGGCGCGGCCATGGGAGACGATCCGTCTCCCTCGCCTGTCTTGAAGCCCGGTTTCGGCCCCGGCCCTTCCCTGGGGATCGGCGAGATCCTGGAGACGACCTTTTCCCTCTTCTTCAAGAACCTGTCCTTCTTCGTGGTCCTCATGATCCTGGCGTTCTCGCCGCTCCTGCTGCTGTTTGTCGCCTTGCAGACGGCTCCGGCGGAAGCCTGGTTGTTCGGCTCCTTGAGGTACGTTGCTGTTGCTCTTTCGCCCTTCGTCGAGATCCTCTGCGGCTCGTTCACGACCGCCCTGTTTACGGACGCCGTCTTCCAGCTCTTGCGCGGCGAGGAGGCGTCGCTCGGCCGCTCTCTGCGAACCGGCTTTGGCTCCTTTCTCCCCGTGCTCGGCCTGGCCCTGATCTATGCGCTGGCGGCCATCGTCGGTTTCGTCCTGTGCATCATCCCCGGGCTCATCTTCATGACGATGTACGCGGCGGCGGTCCCGGCATTGGTGATCGAGCGTGTCGGCCCTATCGACGCGATGACCCGCAGCGCGCGCTTGACCGCCGGCTATCGCTGGCCTCTGTTCGGAGCCCTGTTTGTCCTCTGGTGCATTGATGCCGGGATCGACCTGCTCGTGATTCTGGGCTTGGGGAGGCCGGGAAGTAGAGGGGAGGTAAACGGCCTCATCAAGCCCCTCCTCGGTCTGATTCCGGCAGGCCTCTATGCCATAACCAGCGTGCTCGCCTACCACCGCCTGCGCGGAATCAAGGAGGCTTTCGGTCTTGTCAAGACCACGTCGGTCTTCGACTGAAGCCGCAGTCCTGGCGATCTGTCTGCTGGTCCCCGTGGGTGTGGCGCGGGCCGCGGAGCCGGCCCCCGAGGCGCTCAGCGAGCGGGCGCGGACGATCCTCCAGGATTCCCGCTTCCAGAAATCGCTCCCCGACTCTCGCGGTGGACGGGGAATGGGAGGAGGGTTCGGCAACCCCGGACCGCAGCGCGGTGGGGAGGCGGGCCCCGGGTCTGCGGCGCCGCCGTCCCGTCCGGTGCGGCTTCCGGTCGGCGGCCTCCTCGCCCCCCTGGCGGAGGTCCTCGCCTGGGTGCTGCTCGGCGTCGTCCTCGTGCTCCTCGGGCTCTGGATTGCCCGGGCGATCGCCGAGCGACAGGGGAAGAAGCCGGAGCCGGCGCCCGAGCCGTTGCCCTCCGGATCTCCGGTCCGGCGCGAGCCGCCTCTCGACGCCGCCGCGGCGCTCGCCGCGCAGGGCCGCTACGCCGAGGCCGTCCACGTCCTGCTGCTCCAGGCCATCCGCCAACTCGCCGAGCGCACCCGCACGGTTCTGCCCCCCTCCCGGACCAGCCGCGAGATCGCCCGGCTGCTGCCGTTGCGCGACGAGGTGCGCGAGCCGTTCTGGGAGCTGGTCCGCGCCGTCGAGGTGTCGCTGTTCGGCGGTCTCCCGGTCGGCCCCGACGACTACCAGCGCAGCCTCGCGCACTACCGGACCGTCCTCGGGAGATGCGAGTGAACCCGGAGACGGAAGGCGGCTTCTCCCGCCGCGCCGTAGGCTGGATCGTTGGCGTCGCCGCCGGCTCCTTCCTGCTTGCCCTGCTGCTGAGCGCCTTCGGCGAAGACCTGGGACGGCGGCCGACGCCCCATACCAACACCTTCAGCTACAGCGTCCTGGGACACCGGGCCGCGGTCGAATACCTCCAGGCGTCGGGCCTCGACGTCGTGTCGCGCCGCATCCGGGGAGGGTTCCTGCCCGGCCCCGAGCGGCCGCTCGTCCTGGCCGAGCCGGACATTAGCTGGCTCAGGAGGGAGGTCGCGGATACGCGCGTGATAGAACTGTTTCGGGAGGCGCAGAAACAGGCCGCCGTCGTCGTAGAGGTCCTTCCGAAGTGGCGGGGGGAGCCCTGCCGCGACCGGCCGGAATGGCTGTGCACCGCCGACCTCCTCGACGTGGAGCGGATCCGGGGAGAGATCGGCTCCCATATCCCCGATTTCTTCCAGAACACGACGCGTCTGAAGCGCCAGGATTCGGGCGGCGCCGTGGAATGCTCGGCCGCCTGGGGAGAGTCGTTCCGGATCGAGGCCGAACCGCTCCAGCTCTTCGACCCGATCCCCCATCACGAGCCCTGGGTGGAGTGTCCCGGAGGCTGGCTGGTGGCCCACCGGGCCGGGGACCAGCAGTTCCCGGAGATGGTCCTCGTCTCCGAGCCCGACCTGATCAACAACCAGGGGCTCGGCCGCGCCGACCACGCCGCGCTGCTCTACCAGCTCCTCGCCGTCCGTCTCAAGGCCCGGGGTGCGGTCTTCGACGAGACGATCCACGGCTTCCTCCGCGAGCCGGGCTTGCTCTCCGAAGCCTTCAGATTCCCTTTGGTCCTCGCCGTCCTGCAGGCTTTCGTGCTGACCGGAACCGTCCTGTGGGCCGGCCTCGGCCGGTTCGGCAAGCCGCTGCCCGCCCCCGGCGGGCTGGCGCTCGGCAAGACGGTGCTCCTCGACAACACGGCCCAGCTCCTCACCCAGGGCGGGGACCTGGCCGACAGCCTCGCACGCTACTATCGACAGACCGCCCGCGCCGTGGCCGCCCACTATTCGCTCTCCCCCGAGCTGTCCGACGCCGAGAGGCTCGAGCAGCTGCGGCGGATCGCGACCGGTCGCGGCGTCAAGACCGACCCGGCAAGGCTCCTCGAAAGGGTCCGGCAGTTCTCGGACAAGGAGCGGCGAGCCCCGGAGCGGGCGGTCCAGATCGCCCAGCGGATCCACCGCTGGCGCCAGGAGATGATGGATGGACATCCAGACCGTTCGTGACCTCGGCCGGGCCCTGCGGCAAAGCATCTCCCGCGCCGTCGTCGGCCAGGAGGAGACGATCCAGCTCCTCTTCGTGACCCTGCTCTCGGAAGGGCACCTGCTGCTCGAAGGGCCGCCCGGGACTGGCAAGACCCTGCTCGCGCGCGCCTTCGCGGCCTGTCTGGACCTCCAGTTCAAGCGCGTCCAGTTCACCCCCGACCTGATGCCCGGCGACCTGCTCGGCACCAACCTGTTCAACTTCCAGACCAGCACCTTCACCCTGACCCGCGGCCCGGTGTTCACCGAGTTCCTGCTCGCCGACGAGATCAACCGCACGCCTCCCAAGACGCAGGCGGCGCTGCTCGAAGCCATGCAGGAGCGGACCGTCACCATCGACGGCACCTCGCATCCGCTGTCCGCCGGCTTCCTGGTGATCGCCACCCAGAACCCGATCGAGCAGGAGGGCACCTATCCGCTGCCCGAGGCGCAGCTCGACCGCTTTCTCTTCAAGGTCCTGGTCGGCTATCCGGACCGCGAGCAGGAGCGCCTCATGGTGCAGACCCACGGCCACCAGAGCGCGACGCCGCACCTCGACCAGCTCGGCCTGACGCCTCTCTGTGACCTCGAAGCCATCCGCCAGGCGCGGCAGGTGGTCGCCGGGCTGCGCCTCTCCGACGAGGCGGTCGGCTACATCGTCGACCTGGTGCGGGCCACGCGCGCCCACCCGGCCCTCCAGGTCGGCGCCAGCCCCCGGTCCGCAAACATGCTGGCCGCCGCCACGCGTGCCCTGGCCGTCCTCGAAGGCCGCGACTTCGTGATCCCCGACGACGTCAAGACGCTCTGGAAACCGCTGATGCGCCACCGCGTCCTGCTCGCCCCCAGCGCCGAGATCGACGGCCTGGGCACCGACGCCGTGCTCGACCAGGTGCTGCACCAGGTGCCGGCTCCCCGGTGAGACCTACCCGGCGAGCGATCCTGGCGGCGGCGCTGGGCCTTCCGATCGCCCTGCTGCCGGTCGCCCTGCACGCGCGGCTATGGCCGTTCTGGCCCGTCTACCTCGGCGTCTTCGCCCTGGCGCTGGGCGTCGACGCGCTGCTGTCGCCCCGCCGCAAGGAGGTGGCGGTCGCGGCCGAGCTCCCGCCGCTGCTCTCGATCGGCGAAGCGGAGGAGGCCCGGCTCACCGTCCAGCTGCCGTCGCCGCGGCCGGTGACGGTGAGTCTGGCGGTCGACCTGTCGGACAAGCTGGCGCCGCAGGGCCGGCTCCACGGCCGGGCCTCGCGCGACGGCGCGGTCTTCGCCTGCCCGCTCGTCGCCACCCGGCGCGGCGAGGTCGCGGTCGAGCGCGTCTGGGTGCGCTACACCGGGCCGCTCGGGCTGATGGCCAGCGTCGTCCGCCAGGACCTCTGGGCCGCAGCCGCCGTGGTCCCCAACCTGCGGCCGGTGCGGACCGTGGCCCTGCGCTTCGCCAACGAACGGGACTTCCGCGCCGGCTTGAAGATCGAGCGCTACACCGGCGACGGCACCGAGTTCGATTCGCTGCGCGAGTACGCCTTCGGCGACGACCGCCGCGCCGTCGACTGGAAGGCTTCGGCCCGGCACGGCAAACCGATCGCCCGCCAGTTCCGGGCCGAGCGCAACCACCAGATCGTCTTCGCCATCGACACCGGGCACCTGATGAGCGAGCCGCTGGGAGGCGTCCCCAAGCTCGACCACGCCGTGACCGCCGCCCTGCTCCTTTCCTATGTATCGCTGCGCGCCGGCGACCGCGTCGGCTGGATCACATTCGACGCCCGCGTCGGCCGCGAGAAGGAGCCGGCCGGCGGCATGCGCGCTTTCCAAGAGCTGAACCGCTTCGCGACCGGCATCGAGTACTCCGACCTGGAGACCAACTTCACCCTCGGGCTGACCACCCTGGCCCAGGGCCTCCACCGCCGCTCGCTGGTCGTCGTGCTCACCGATTTCGTCGACACCATCACGGCCGAGCTGATGCTGGAGAACCTCGGCCGTCTCGCCCGCCGCCACTCCGTCCTGTTCGTGACCCTGCGCGATCCGGACCTCGCCGCCGTCGCGGCCCGCGCGCCCGGCCAGGTGCTCGACCTGCACCGCGCCGTGGTGGCCGACGGCCTGCAGCGCGATCGCGAGGTGGTCCTCCGGCGCCTGCGCCGCCTGGGCATCGCCACCGTCGACGCCGAGCCCGCCCGCATCGGTCCGCGGCTGATCAACACCTATCTCGAAATCAAGCGCCGGGAGAGGATCTGAGCCATGCTGAGACTCAAGTCGGCCCAGTTCCGCAGGGAACGGGAGAGCGTTTGGAGGGAGCTCGAAATCCTGGTGGAGCGGGTCGAAAAGAGCGGCCTCGCGAGCCTCTCGGCGGACGAGCTGAACCGGCTGCCGACGCTCTATCGCAGTGCCGTCGGCTCGCTCTCCGTGGCCCAGGCCATCAGCCTCGACCGCAACCTCCTCGACTACCTGACCTCGCTGGTGGCACGCACCTACATCTGCGTCTACGGCACCAAGCGCCGGGCCGGCGACGCCGTGGCCGAGTTCCTCCTCGTCCGCTTCCCCCAGGCGGTGCGCCGCCATCTCCTCGCCTTCGCCGCCGCCGTCGCCGTGCTGGCGCTCGGCACGCTGGCCGGGTTCCAGCTCACCCTGGCCGACCCCGAGCGGTTCTACAGCTTCGTCGACGAAGACCTGGCGGGGGGCCGCAACCCCGGCGCCTCGACCGAGGATCTGCGCGCCGCGCTCTATGACGACGGCGACGGGCCGGCCGGCATCCTGACCGCGTTTGCCGCTTTCCTCTTCACCCACAACGCCCGCGTCGGATTCCTCTGTTTCGCCCTGGGGTTCGCCGCCGGCGTGCCGGTGCTCTTCCTGCTGTTCAGCAACGGCCTGATGCTCGGCGCCTTCGCTGCCCTCTATCACTCGCACGGCCTGAGCATGGAGCTCTGGGCCTGGCTGCTGCCTCACGGCGTCACCGAGCTGGGCGCGGTCTGCCTGTGCGGCGCCGCCGGCCTCGCCCTGGGCAACGCCGTGGTCTTCCCCGGCCCTTACACGCGGCTGCGGAACCTCGCCCTGCGCGGCCGCGACGCGGCGCTCCTCGCCATCGGCTCCGTCGTCCTGTTCTTCGTCGCGGGGTTGATCGAAGGGCTGTTCCGCCAGCTCGTCCACGACGTCGGCGTCCGCTGGCTGGTCGTCGCGCTCACCTCCATCTTCTGGACCTGGTACTTCCTCTCGGTGGGAAAGGGCCGCGATGTCTCCGGCGCCCTCTGACACCGCGCCGCGGGTGCTCTCCCTGCGGACCCCCGAGGGAGTCGTCCTGCCTTTCACCGTGGCGACGGCCGGCGACCGGATGTACGCCTTCTTCTTCGACCTGATCCTGATCGGGCTCGGCACCGTGCTCGCCGTAGTCGCCGCCGCGTTCCTCTCCCAGGTGGCGGGCGTCCTGGCCATCGCTCTGGCGCTGCTAGTGAGCTTCCTGCTGTGGAACTTCTACTTCATCGTCTGGGAGGTGCGGCGGGGGACGACGCCGGGCAAGCGCCGTGCCGGCCTGCGGGTGATCTCGCGCGACGGTGGGCCGCTCACCGCCGACGCGGTCTTCGCCCGCAACCTGTTGCGCGACCTGGAGTTCTTCCTGCCGCTTTCCATCCTGCTCTTCCCGGGGAGCCTGGTCATCCTGCCCGGCTGGGGGAGGTTGCTGGCCGTCGCCTGGATTTTCGTCTTCGCCCTGATGCCGCTGTTCAACAAAGAC
>Ga0307468_100000315_pt1 | contig 11555 bp, 15 predicted proteins | sample atmdna_FD_203085 | JGI IMG/M metagenome (GOLD analysis project Ga0307468, IMG submission 203085) | Hardwood forest soil microbial communities from Morgan-Monroe State Forest, Indiana, United States - atmos_gases AM2C_05 | ecosystem: Environmental > Terrestrial > Soil > Temperate forest > Bulk...
CCGGGTAAGCCCGGCACGAAGCCCACGTAAAAACCTGAGTCGGTATCGCGCTCAACTACCGCCGTGAACGTCTTTCGCATACTCGCAGCCTACCACGTGTCGAAGCCAGAGCGGTGCGGCGGTTGCCGGCGAGGAGTTGAAGCAACGACTGGCGATTTACAACTGCCGTCACGCTGGCGAGGAGATAGGCGGCTCGGGCTGCCGGGCCAATGCCGGGCCGCGACAGCTTCACACCGAAGTTGGGCGGCGCTTGCGGCTAGAGCGTCTTGCCGCACGCAGCGCATGCTTGAACGCCAACAGGCATGTCAGCGCCACAGTGATCGCAGAACGAACCTGCGGCCACTTCGTTCGCGATTTCGCCTTCGGCGGTGAGGTTGCGCCATGCCAGTTCAGCGCGAATCACCGCGCTTGCTTCGTCCGTATAGTCATCGAGAGATGCCGCGGCCCGTAGGAGCTCGTCATCTGGCTTTCCCCGCCATATTTCCAAGTGCCGTTGAGCCGGCGAAAGAGGAGGTCTTGGTCGTAACTGTTTCCGGACCGCTGCCGGTCGGTCGTCACGACTCGCACGGTCGTACAAGTCTTCGTCATGCGCCGCGACGAGCATCGTGCAGCGTGAGGCGAGCCGTTGCCCCTCTGCAGCGTCAACGATTTCGGGACGTGGCATACCTGAGAAGCTCAGGCCGATCTTGACGAAATGCGTCGAGCCAGCGGTCGTCGCCAACGGAAGATATTGGCACTCAATCGATAGTGCGTGGCTCATCGACTCGACGCAGATGACATGCTCGCCAGGAGTGACCGTCTCGGCGTAGTAGTTTCCAGACGCAATCCCGCCGAGTACCGCATCGTCCAGACTCACTCGAAAGATGACCGCTGCCGCCAACACTCGTGGCTCGCGCACAATATAGACCGCGGCAAGGTCCGGTGCGGCCTCAAGACGTTCTGGCGCATCGTCGCCGCCCTGGAGAGCAACATTCCTCTTCCACTGCCACCACGGCACTATCCAAGCCATGAGCGCCATGCCGCCCAATATGAGAATCGGCCAAGTGTTCATGACGAGCAGAAGTCCGATAGGGGCTTTCACCCAGTTGGAGGTGTGCAGCGTGAGCGTCCTGCCTCTTGATTACTTCAGTTCGTCAGGGCGCACGAGACAAAAGTGTAGCAGCATTCGCCGGCCTAACGCCGACAGCGGGCGGCTAGTCTCGTGCCATGAACATCCAGCGATGTCCTTCCAGATCCTCAACTCGATATCGTCGCGCTGGCGGCCCATCCTCCGGTTCAGACAAGATAACCGCTCCCGCGGCCTTGGCCCGAGCATAGTGCTCGTCGGCGTCGTCAACATAGACCAGAACACCATCGATGATCCATGGCAGAGCGGACCACGAGGCGGCAATCTCGCAGTTGTCGCGATGTCGCTTGGGGCCTTCATAGTCCGGCGACGGACTGGCCAACATGATCAGTCCATCCCCAACCGACATTTCTCCGTGAGACAGCCTCCCATCGGAAGACGTGAAGCGAGCTGTCTCCGTGAATCCAAACACCTCGGCCAGCCATTCTAGGGCGGCAATGCCGTCCTCATAGGTCAAGAACGGAATCACATCTGGCATCTTGTTCTCCTTTCGCCATGCCACGAAGGTTTCGAAACACCAAACACGCACGATGGCACTACCGAGCCGGCCGTGCCGCCCAACGCCCTCTTGCGTCAACACATGACGCACCGCCAGCCCGAGCAGCAGGTCACACATGGCGGACTGCGAGGGTGACTTTCAGTCTCTGACGTCATATACGTCGTCGCGTTCAAAAGTGATCGAACCGCTACTCTCGCAATGGTAGCAATCAATCCAGTACTTCACTTGGCCGTCGACGTTGCCGAGAGGGGTTTGTTTCTGCTCCCTAACGGCGATTCTGCCAGAGCCACGGCACGTATCGCATCTTATGGTTACAACTTTCCTTCCGCGAGACTGCGTGAACTCCCTATTGTGGCACTTAGGACAATCGACGGCGCTACGCGCCACCGGATAGTATCCGCACAGTGGGCAACGACCAAGTGACATATAACCTCCTGCGCTCTCTCGATTACCACGTAGCGTCACTGCGCGCAGTGTATATCGACGCGCCCTCACGCTGTCACGAGCGCCTTGGCGATGTCGGCCGCGTCGCGGCCTTCGATCCCGCTGATCGTCTGTGTTGCATTTTCGCTTTGCACCAACGTCGTTGGTGTAAGCTGCACGGCCGCTCCCGCATGCCGAAGCCGAAGCGGTGCGCCGCGTGCCGCCAATGAGTTGCGAGCAGCGAATGACAACCTGCACGCGGCGTGACGCCGTCACGCTGGCGCCGAACGAGGCCGCTCGGTTGCCGGGCCGAAGCCGGGCCATGCCAGCTTCACACCAGGTAGTTAGGCGGTTTGCGCGGGCTAAACGTCGTCGACATGCTTTCGCGCTTCGGGGATACTGCTGCAGTGGTTATCGGCGTCCCGTGGCGGCCTCGATCGCGATTTGGGTCGGCGTCTTGTAGACGCAAGCAGTCCTGCTCCCCAATTTTCCGCCGCTTCCCGTGGTGCAGCGATAAACGAATCGCCGGACGCCCACGTACGGGTTACCTGGTTCGCCAACGTAGACCTCATCGCCGTCAAGAAGGAAAACTACAACAGTCAGCACGTTTCCCTGAGGCGCCGCAGGCGCGGCCACAATCCGGTCAGCGCCGTGGCAGCCGAACCGCCCGTAATAGTGCGCGAGTGTCGTGGTGGACCGCCAAATCTTGGGCAGAATTAAGAACCCTCGTTCTCTTGGCTCGTGATCTGATCGGCCTAATGCTACGCGGATAATTCCGCAAGTGTAAGAGTGGTTCAGGAGTTCGCGGGTCGTACAGCACGCGGCGCCGAGCACGGTAGGCCTCCCCCGTGACGGCCTAAAGGCAGCTCGGCTGCCGGACCAAAGTCGGGCCATGCCAGCTTCACACCAAAGTTCGGCGGCGACGTCTTGCGGTTCGCCGAGGGTACCACCATAAATCCTCCAGATACACCGCTTGCCGATCAATTTCAGGAAAGAGCGTCCCCTCATGAATTCCCAGCAGAGACAAGTCATGAAGAATCTTACGCTTTGCCCTCGGAGCAATTAGAAACCGCCTGAGCAAGCGGTCGCCACGGTTCTTGCGATCGAGATCGTCAATCGTTACTGGCGGCGGGATCATTTCGTCAACGTAGAATCGCTGCATGCCCTCAGGATACGTTTTGCCTCCGTGCAGTGTGAAAACGCTGGCCTGGAAAACCATTCGATCGTTGAATCGGCTAGGAAACACGGCCAACGGCGTGCGAAAACGCTCTAACCAGTCGTCTCCCAGGCCGGCTAAGCCCATCTCCTCCAGCGCCGCCGCGACTGTTTTTCTGCGTCGCAGTTTAGTAGCGGAGCGGGTCCAAGCCATCTCTGAACGAACGACGACAGGACCTTCATCTGGCGGCGAGAGTGTGGGCCGATTCCTTTCGTCGCGATTGAGTTGACCAGCGTTAAGCACAATCAATTCGCCGGTCGTATCAGGGCAGTCTCTGACAGCAAAGTAAAGGGCCGGCAATATGCTTTCTGACCAATCTAGCAATCTGGTCGGAACCGAGTAGTGCTGCATAAGGCAAAGCCAATCGAACGCCGAGCGACGGACGTCTTGACGACCCGGCGCGCGGACTCTGAGATGCTCGAAAACATTGGTCTCGTCCCACTCACCCTTTTGTTTTTCGTTCTCTTCGAGGCGATCCTGCCGCTTTCGGATAGGGATCACTCGTTCCTGCCGGTGCACACGCGGTATCAAGGGAAGCCCTTTACGACCGTGACCGCGAAACCATATGCCGAACGGGAACTTGTAAAATCGCCAGTCTCCGCCCTTGACGAACGGTGTTCTGCGGAGCGCGCCGACTTTCTCGACCGCCTCGGAGATAGATCGGATTGAACCATCGACGCGCGTCGTAGGCATGCCGCTAGGCGGAATTGTACAGCGTTGTGACGCACGAGCTCGCGTATGACTCGAAGACGCGGGAAGGACGGACGTGCCCTTTTCGTCCGCCCAACGTCAGGAGCTCTATCTGGAATCCGCGCAGGTGCTGAAGGGACATGAGAGCAGACTGACGCGAACGTGCTGACAGCAGTCAGTCAGGATTGCGGATGGAGCCCAGTTGGACTGAGCCGCCGCCGCTCGCATGGGTATTGATTCGCGGACGAGAACGCCCGATCTGCCGAAGGCAAAGTGAGACGACTGCGGTGAGTCAGCCGGAGCGGTACTGATCGCTCGAGTGAAGGAGTCGATCGACATACCTCGCACAGAGACACGCGAGGCCGCGGTCCGGCGAGAGGCTACAGTGAACGGGCGAGGATCACAGCGAGACTGGATTCACCAATGTCTCTGGCCGAAGTTTGGCCGAGCGGAGTCGGAGCTGTGCGGCGAAACCGTCGTGCCTCTCGCGTGATACTCGGCGCTGTCCTTCGGCCCGCCCAACGTCCTTCGTTTCAGCCGCGGCGGGCTTCAGGTGCAACCAGCAGAGCGGCGCGGTGGCTGCCGCCGATAAGCTGCGGTGCAGCGCGTGGTGAATTGCAGCCACCGTGACGCCGTAATTTCTTGGGACGCGGTTAGGCAGCTCGGCTGCCGGGCCAACTGCCAGCCCGCCGTCGGCTGCAAACGAGGCCGCACGCACTCGCGCCGATTCTCGATATTTTTCGCGGTGATCAGATCAAGCTGTTGGGAAGACAGCCAAGCTACGAACTACGAATGGGTGTCACTGCCAGCGAACAGACATGTCGTCACGGTTTTGTGACATAAAAGTAGTGAAAAGCAGGCCCGGTTTTTTTTCTAAGAATAGGACGCCATTCTCGTCGGGACGAGCAGCGCGCGCTGCCCTCCCGCATTCGGCAGTAACCACTTGATCTAATTGCAGTTACTGGATGCAAGCAGCTATGGACATGGTCGATTCTGCGCTCACCTCCAACTTAGACCGCGACACCGTCCGAAAGGAAACCAGCGTCGCATCAATTGATGGAATGTCTGCCCGTGCCGCGCAGCGCCTTGTCGGTGAAGTGCAAGCATACGACAGCGATTTACGCTTGGAAGCCCGATCGATGGCGAGACACGAAGACGCTGACGTGATTAGTGAGCGCCACGTGAGATTAGCCGTAGAACATCTAAGGCATTCCAAAGCCGAGCGCTCTATCGCGATCAGAAACACGCTAGGCGGTGTATTGCTTGGTTTAGCTTTTTCGATAGCGATGCAACTATCCAAAGCACCGTTGACTGTCACCGAAGTCATGGTCGGGCTGATATCGTGTCTCTTGGCCGGTGCTCTATTGACACCTTTGATGTCGCGGCGATAGCCGTTCAGGTGCTTCGGATCATTCTTGCAAAACTCGATGTCAATGTCGGCCCAACGGCTTGAGCCTAAGTTGCACGGCCAGGGCCCACGTGCCGAAGCCGACGCGGCACGTCGGTTGCCGCCGAGGAGTTGCGGAGCCACGACTGGCGATTTGGTCGGGTAGGCCGAGACGATTGCTCGTCCCGGCCCCCTGCAGATCCGGACATGCAGGCTTACCGCATCCGGCTCCTCGGGCCACGGTTTTGCTGCGCGGCGTATGCGTGAACGATCCGAGGCTGAGGCAACACGTAGCGTTGCAGCAACTGTTCGAACCGCTCCCACATCATGTTGTTGCGTTGTGAACGACGATTGAGCCACCTGTGCCACTCGCGGCGCACGGCCTCATAGAAGCTGTAGAGTGCACGTCCGTTCCCGGTGATCCCGTAGTACTGGTAGTGCCCTCGCAACCTCGGAATGAGATCGCGATGCTGGTCTGCGACTTTGCGATGCCGGTTGTTCCGGAACCACTCGGCCACTTTCCGGATCGCTCGTGTAAGGCGACTCTTCGACGTCTTTTGCCCGATCACCCACCTCCGGCCGCGATGACTTCGCCGCCAGTAATGAGTGAACCCGAGCAGATCGAACGTTCCCGACCCGCCGTCTCCCCCGTTCCGGGTCGACGCGTAAGCGGGGCCCGATGTCGTGCTCGTGTTTCCCTTCAGCAGTTCCGTGTCCCGGCGCCTCACTTCCCTCCGCCGGATCGCGCGGAGATCACTTCTCCGGCCTCCTCGGTACCATCAAGGCGCTCAGACTTCCTGCCGTCCCTCTCGTCAGACTCACTTTCGTTCGTCCGGCGATACCCCGCACCGCTGCGGTGCGCGAGGAAGCGGGGAGTCGCTGTTGGCCGGCTCCTCATCGGAACTGCGCCGGTGCCTCAATCCTCTTCCTTCGTCCGCGCTCGTGGAGATCGGCAGGATCTCCCAGGTTCCTAGGCAGCCGCTTCGCGAACATGCTCTGCTCTTCGACCCCGGCGGACCGGATGCCTCAGCCCTTTACGACGCATCCGATGTTGCCTTCCCTACGGTTGACTCGGTCGGCTCCGCGTTCCGTCACCTTTCGAGGCTCAATCACACGGCCTGTTCGCTCGCTATCTACGCTTCACAGCTCGGATTACTCCGATCGACACCACGCAAGACTCGCTTCCCGCTGACGGCCACTCCTGGCGGGGTAGGACTTGAATCTACTGGGCTGCAATCAAAGGTTTCACTTCGCAATGTCATTTCACATTACGTCGATCCCTCTTTGCCAAGCTTTGCCTGGCGCACCAACCGCCGTGACGCCGTCACGCTGGCGATGTCGTAGGCAGCTCGGCTGCCGCGCCGAAGCCGGGCCGCACCAGCTTCAGCGTGAAGTTGGGCTGCGCTGCGCCTCGCCTACTTAGCGCTTAGCGGTCTTTATGAGTTCGTTGATTATCTCGCGTCGGCTGGGCGTGTAACGCTGTGCGTCACTGAAGCCGTCGACAAAGATATCGAGTGCATATGAAAAGGCTGCCTGCGCTGCCAGATTCGGTACTTTTGAGAGAAGATGCTTTTCGATTTGCTTCAAGGATTTGGCGGCGCCGACAAGTTGCGACATTGTTATACCTAGACTTGTCACCTGATCGTAAAGATCTTGAGTCATCACTTCATGAGCCTCTCTGCCCGGAAAGAAGAATGCGATCAGCTCTTTAAACGTATCGAGATTGAGCTCTAGGGTTACGTCGAATTCACCCCTCTTGGCCGCCTCCTCGGCAACCCGCGCCCGGTAGTCTTCTACGTTCTCGACCAAGCTTTCGAATTGCTGGTCGACTTCTTCGATTTTTGCGGAGAGAAGAAACAGCCTTCGGCGGATGTCGGTAGGGATTTGTTCCTTCGATTTGTAATCCAGTTTGTGAGCTATATCCGCCCATGCGTGCATCATCAACGTGCGAATTTGTACTTCGGCGTACATTCGATCTAAACCTCGAAAACTCGGTGTGGATGCCCATACTTCACGGATTTTGAGAAGGATATGATGTGACCTGTACCCGAACTCGTTATCGGCCAGTCGATCTGATGTATCTTCGTCTTCTATTACATCAAACTCCTTGCGCAACATGTCCAGAACGGGCGGGACGTCTCTTGGAAGATAGAGAATTACTCGTATGCCGACGAAATCCGTCACCTGTTCAAAGGGTTGGACGTACCCCTTCCGGTCGACCTTTCCGGCGAACGACTCGAAGCTCTTGACGCGTGCGGTCACCGCAAGGTTTGCGATTTTCGCCTGCGCCAAGAGCAGTTCGATTGCTTCGCGAAGGTTTCTGGAGGCACGATCGTAATCTGGAAGACGGCGGTCGTAGGTTGCGCGCAAGGCGCTTGAATCTGGTCTCATGTTCGGCCTGTGATCGGGCATTATCCCAAATGATCGCGCACTTCGCGTCAGCCCAACGCTTCGCACTGAGCTGCGAGGGGGCTCCGGTGACGAAGCCGACGCGGCACGCCGCTCGCCGCATGTGAGTCGACGCGATTGCGGGCGGCGTGCCGCCGTGACGCTCGGAGGATTCCCGAGCCGGCTCGGCCGGCGGGCCAACGGATCGCCCCCTCGTCAGCTCCTGTAACCCATATCGCCGGTTGATCAGCGGAGTTAGGCGCCCAAGGTCTCGCTCGCATTGGAAGAGATTGTAATTACTGATTCCAACGATTATCGCCGTTCGCCGAACGAGAAAAAGACTCGCCTACCGGAATCGTTGCTTGCGCAGGCTTTAAGAACTCGGTATCGCCACGATATGCTTGCGCCCGAGACACGGTTGACGTGGACACATTTATCCGGCGGGTCGAGACGTGGACATGCGAGCCAGCGTCGAATGTGTAAACGCTGCCGCTGATGCTCGAAATCAATGTCATTTATCAACTTCTGCTGGTCTTCCTTGGGAAGTTGGCCTACGGCGGCAAGCAGGTCGAGGAGCCGATCCCATTCCTGTGGACAAAGAATTTCTGGCAGTTCCTTGACTGCCGTGCACATGACCCGAAGTTGCAGGTTTGTCATCCTGCGTGGCCGCGGGTGTGCAAGTTCGAGATCGCGGAATGCTTTGACTCGGTAGAGACGCTGCTCGACAGCGGACCTGCGGCGCGTCTCTGAACCAAGGCAGCTTTGCCATTCGGGCAAGCTGAGCGCGTGCAGAGCTTTGACGATATCCCCAAATGAAAGCCAGTGAATGTTCGAAGCTGCACCGGCACGTCTTTGACCAAGTTGAAGCGTGGCCCATCGATGCCTGGCCTCAGCACTCTTGCGGACCGGAGCCGGAAGCGCGTTCCACCAGGCAGTTCCGTGTCGGCGTGTCAGGTGAGTCTGTAAGTTGGCTTTCAATTCCAGCTCGATACCGCGCACAAGTTCAAATGAAATGACAACGACAGCGGCTTCAGTAAAGCCATCCAAAATGCCGCCGCGCCGGTGCTTGTTACGCTCCGGTAGATAATTGTCGCGAAGTGCCCACGCCTCCAGTGCCCAACTGATGCTTTGATGCGGTTCGGCGATCACCTGAGGATTCTGCGGGAGATCATGCGCGTGTTGCAAGTAATGTTAGAAGTGACACATCACGCAGGCGCGTGACCCTTACAAGAACTGCCGGTCGAGCGGAGTGGGCGGAGGAATCGTGCGGTCGCAGGGGGTTGATGTGCGCCCAACGTGAAATGGACATCATGAATCCCGCGCGTTCCACTGCGTAAGCCGCGCCGCATGCCGGCGCTGGTCTCGGCCCTGACTTTGATTGCGAATCGCAAGGCGAACACGGTCGAGCAGTTTCGGCGGTTCGCTCACCCTCGCCGAGGGTCCTCGGATTGGGCTCGAAAGGCAAGAGCTCAGCGGATTGAAGAATTGGCCGCTGCGTATCCCGATACGCGGCACGCGCGCGAGGCGGCCACTGCGGATACGGATCGGATGCGGGAGCCGAAGGCTCGTGTGCAAAAGGAGCTCTTATGGCCGGCCCGGAAACGGACAGCATCGAAAAGATGACCCGCGTCGCAGTCCGCCAAGCGAACGCCATCCTCATCAAGCTTCGCTCCCTCCGCGACCAGATCCCCGGATTCATCCAGCCGCTCAACGCCCGTGCCCCTGCCCCTGCCCCCGCCCGTGCACGGGCACGGGCACGGGCACGACACGGGAATGGGGCCACGCAACGCGTGTTATCCTCCCGCGCCCATGCCCCTGCACGAGAAAAAGGTCATCGCCGTACTGCCTGCTTACAACGCCGAAAAGACGTTGAAGGCGACGTACGACGACATCCCCCAGGACTGGGTCGACGAGATCCTGCTCGTCGATGACTGCTCGCGCGACCGGACCGTCGAGATCGCGCACGAGCTCGGCCTGCGCGTCATCGTGCACAAGAAGAATCGCGGCTATGGCGGGAATCAGAAGACGTGTTACCGCACGGCGATGGACGAGCTGGGCGGCGAGATCATGGTCATGGTCCATCCCGACCATCAGTACGATCCGACGATCATTCCCGAGCTCGTGAAGCCGCTGATCGCCGGCACGTGCGACGCGGTGTTCGGCTCGCGCATGCTCGGCGGACGTCCCATCGAAGGCGGGATGCCGAAGTGGAAGTACTTCGCGAATCTCTTCCTGACGATGGTCGAGAACGCGACGTTCTACGTGTTCCTCTCCGAATATCACTCCGGCTTCCGCGCGTACTCGAAGCGCTACCTCGACACGGTGAACTTCGAAGCGAACTCGGACAACTTCGTGTTCGACACCGAGATCATCGCCCAGGGCGTCGCGAAGGGGCTCGTCATCCGCGAAGTGCCGATCCGCACGCGCTACTTCGACGAAGCCTCGCAGGTCGGATTCATGCGCGGCGTGCGCTACGGCCTCTCGATCCTGAAGACGATGGTGTTCTACAAGCTGCACAAGAAGCGGATCTACTCGCACCGCATCTTCCGCGATCGCGCGAGCACGCCGGCGAGCGTCGTCGCGATGATCTGACGTGCCCCCAAAAACGGGCTCCGGATGCGCCGGCGCGCACCCGGAACCCTGGGGTCCTTTACGCCGGCTTCGCTGCCGGCTTCACCTGACCTTCCGGCGGAGCCACCTTGCGGCGGCGGCCGAAGCGGTTGAGGCGCTGCATCTCAGCGACGTGCGGCAGCAGGTCGGCGTGCTCTTCCTTCCGGACGAGCTGCCGGCTGATGTTGTACGTCTGCAGAGCGGTGAGGCCGAGACGATGACGGCGCATCAGATTCGCGGCGACGACGCCCTTGAGCATCGCTCGCAGCTCGTCCTCGACGGCCGTCCAGCGTGACGCCTCGTCGGCTTCGACGCGCAACTCGTCGGGCGTTCGCCCGACCGCCGTCCGGACGATGGGCGACGCGCCGATCGCGTTGATCGACGCCTGCAGGAACGGGCCTTCCGCCGCCGCAGCGGCGCGCAGCCGCTGCGAGCTCACGGTCGTCAGCTGCGAGTAGTTCGGGATCTGCTGACGCAGAACCCGCAACTGCTCGACGACGGCTTCCGGGGTGAGAAGAGTGATGGGATCGGGATGAGTGCTCATGATGTGTACTCCTTCGGGTACGGTTACAGCCGTCCGGCCACGCGCCGCCCGGCTCAGTGAATCGGATCCCGAGGCCGCGGTCCTCGGGCGTCTCTGGGAAACCGGCAGGAGGAGCAATGCTCAAACTCCACGCGCGGGCGGCCATGACACAAGCATCAGTCCCGCGCTTACCCGAGACGGCCTTCTACGACCGCCGCCTCAACGCTCGGAATCGGACGCCGTAGCACAAGCATCTCGACTTCGCGTTGACGATACCGAACACAGCCTCCGAGGGAAATTAGTCCAGCCTCCCTGTAAATTGTTCATGCGTCTACGAAAAATCCTGAAATGGAGACCTGTGGCAGCACGCAGGAGTGGTGTGACAGCACCTCCGGCTGGTGTCGCAGCACACACGTGCCGTCAAAACACCACGCGATCGCTGTGTGACGGCACTCGATGGCACTGCGACAGCACGCGACCGTCGTGTCGCATCACGCATGGCGTGCTGCGTTACCACTCACGAGTGCTGCGACACCACGCGAAGCCTGTGCTGCACGACTCGCTCGCACTGTGGGTAGCGTGCTTCGGGTTGCGAGATTTGCAAGGTCACGAGGTGAACCGAGGCTACGATTTGGACTGCGGCGAGCGCAAACGCCGCTCTGTGATAACCGGGTCGAAAAGCGGCGCTTGGGA
>Ga0307468_100000316_pt1 | contig 11539 bp, 6 predicted proteins | sample atmdna_FD_203085 | JGI IMG/M metagenome (GOLD analysis project Ga0307468, IMG submission 203085) | Hardwood forest soil microbial communities from Morgan-Monroe State Forest, Indiana, United States - atmos_gases AM2C_05 | ecosystem: Environmental > Terrestrial > Soil > Temperate forest > Bulk...
CGCCCGGGAGGGGGCGAGCCCCTCCCCTACATTGAAGCCGTCCAGCAGGAGCGCGGCCCCCGAATCCTCCAGCATCCAGTTGCGGCGCTCCTCCGGATAGGCCGGATCGAGCGGCACATAAACCCCTCCCGCCTCCAGAACCGCCAGGATCGAGATCAGCATCTCCGGCGAACGCCCCAGGGTGATCGCGACCGGGACTTCGGGGCCGACTCCGAGATGGCGGAGGTGCGCGGCCAGATCCTTCGCCCGCCGCGCCAGCTCACCGTATGTGAGCTGCAGGCTGGCGGCGACGACCGCGACTGCCTCCGGCCGGCGTTCCACCTGCTCTCCAAACAGCTCTGGGAGCGTACGGTCGCGAGGGTAGGACGCCGCGGTGTCGTTCCACTCCACAAGCTGCCGCCGCTCGGATTCGGAGAGGAGGGGCAGGTCCGAGAGCCGGCGCTCCGGATTCGCCGCCGCGCCGGCGAGCAGGGTCTCGAGCCAGGTCAGCAGCCGGCGCGCGGTCGGCGCGTCGAAGAGGTCCCGGCTGTATTCGAGCGTGGCATCCAGGCCCTGCGAGCCGGGCTCTATGAAGAGGACGAGGTCGAACTTGGCAATGCCTCCGCCCACCTCCAGCGGCCCCGTGTCGAGGCCGGGCAGACGCCACTCCGGCCGGGGCGTGTTCTGGAGCGCGAAGACCACCTGGAAGAGCGGTGTATGCGCCAGGGCCCGCTCCGGCGCCAGGGCTTCGACCAGCTTCTCGAAAGGCAGATCCTGGTGGGCGTAGGCGCCGAGGGTGGTCTCGCGTACCCGGGCGAGCAGAGCGGCGAAGGACGGATCACCGGCCAGGTCGCCGCGCAGGACCAGGGTGTTGGCGAAGAGGCCGATCAGTGGCTCGGTCTCGACCCGCGTCCGGTTGGCGATCGGCGTGCCGACCGCGAGGTCGTCGCGGCCGGTGAGGCGCAGCAGCAGCGTCTCGAAGCCGGCGAGGAGCGCCATGAACAGGGTGGCGCCGTGTTGGCGGGCAAGACGTTCCAGGTCCGCTCCCGAGGAGAGCAGCAGACGCTCGACGCCGGCCCGGCCGCTCGCGATCGGCGGGCGAGGACGGTCGGCCGGCAGGTCGAACGCCGGATCGAGGCCGGCGAGGTGCCCCGTCCAATAACGGAGCTGGGCGGCAAGTGCATCGCCGGAGAGCTGCTGCCGCTGCCAGGCCGCGAAGTCCGCATACTGGACCGGCAGCTCCGCGAGCGGCACGCCTTCGTAGAGGGTTGCCAGCTCCCGTGCCAGCAGGCCGACCGACCAGCCGTCGGCGACGGTGTGATGGAGAGTGACGAGCAGGAGATGGTCCTGCGGGTCGAGACGGACCAGCGTGGCGCGGAAGAGCGGGCCTCGGGCGAGGTCGAAGGGGCGGAGGGCTTCTTCGACTTCGAGGGAGGGAGGCGTGGCGATAAGGCTGAGGTCGATGAGAGTTAGGGGCGACTCGGAAACGGGGCTCAGGACGGCGTAAGGACGGCCTTCCCTGGATTGGAAGGTGGTGCGCAGGACTTCGTGACGGCGGACGATCTCGCGCAGGGCCGCGCCGAGCCTTGCGACGTCGAGATCGCCATGCAGCCTCAGGGCTCCGGCCATGTTGTAGGCGGGACTGCCGGGCTCCAGCTGATCGAGGAACCATAGGCGTTCCTGGGCGAAGGAGACGGGCAGGTCGCCGGTCCTCGGAAGCCGTGGAATGGGCGCCGTGGAGATGGCTCGGGCGGCTTCGATCCGGCGCGCCAGCCCGGCGAGGGTCGGCTCCTCGAAGAACGTGGAGAGCGGCAGCTCGACCCCGAAGCTCCGGCTGATCCTGGAGACCACCCGGGTTGCAAGCAACGAATGCCCGCCCAGGTCGAAGAAGCGGTCCTCGCGCCCCACCGTCTCGACGCCCAGCACCTCCGCCCAGATCGCGGCCAGCCTCTCCTCGGCCGGTCCATGCGGTGGCTCAGTCCCTCCGGAAGGCCGCGCGGCGGCGAGCAGGGCCAGGGCCGCGCGGTCCACCTTGCCGTTGGGCGTCAACGGCAGCCGCTCCATGGCCACGAACCGGTCCGGGACGAGTTGGGCCGGCAGCTTCTCCCTCAGCCACTCCCGCAAACCAGGATCGGCCGGAACGACGAACGCCGCCAGCGATCCCGCGTGCGCCAGGACCGCCGCGTCCCGTACCGCCGGGTGCGTGAGGAGCGTCGCCTCGATCTCCCCGGGCTCGATGCGGAAACCTCGGACCTTGACCTGGCGGTCTAGACGGCCGAGGTACTCCAGCCCGCCGTCCCGCCACCGTGCCAGGTCGCCGGTCCGATAGAGCCGCGCTCCGGGCTCTTCCGAGAAGGGATCGGGAACCCACTTCTCCGCCGTCAGCGCCGGCCGGCGCAGGTAGCCGCGCGCCAGACCGCCGCCGCCGAGACACAGCTCGCCCGGTATGCCCACAGGCTGGAGGCGCAGCCCGCGATCGAGCACATACGCCCGCGACCCGGCGACCGCGCGGCCGATCCCGGGCTCGCAGCCCTTCCGCACCACCTCGCCGGTCGAGTACGTCGTGTCCTCCGAAGGGCCGTAGAGGTTCCATAGCCGCTCGACGCCGGCCGCGTACACCCGCTCGGCCAGCGCCTGCCGCAACGGCTCGCCCGCGAGGTTGACCGTCTTGACCGAGGCCGGCAGCGGCCCCATGTCCAGCAGGGCGGCCATGGCGGAAGGCACGGTGTTGACCAGCGTCACCGCCGCCGGCAGGCCCGGCAAGGCCAGCGCGTCGTCCGCCAGGATCACCGTCCCGCCCTGGAGCAGCGGCACGAAGACCTCGAAGACGGAAAGGTCGAAGCTGATCGACGTCGAGGCGAGGACCCCCGCCAGCTCATCCTCTTGATATACCGTCCGCGCCCAGGCGACCAGCCGCACCGCGCTGGCATGCTCGACCGCCACCGCCTTGGGCCGCCCCGTCGAGCCCGACGTATAGATGAGATAGGCGAGTTTCCGTCCTCCCCCGCTCCCGGGGGAAAGGCGCGCGCGGGTATGGATCCGCATCGACCGCGGCATGACCGTCGCCATGGCTCCGGCGTCCTCGATCATCATCCGGACCCGCTCCTCCGGATAGGCGGGATCGAGCGGCAGGTAGGCTGCGCCGGACTCGAGCACGCCGAGGAGCGCCACGATCAGCTCGGGCGTGCGCGGCAACCGTACCCCGACGATCCGCTCCGGACCCGCACCCAGCCCGCGCAGACGGCCGGCCAACTCGCCAGCCCTCCGGCCGAGCTCCGCATAGCTGAGCCGCTGCCCGCCCCAGACCAGAGCGATCCGGTCGGGCGTCTCCTCCACCTGCCGCGCGAACCCCTCGTGGAGCGTGCGCCACGGAGCCTCGACGTCCGCGCCGGCTTCCGCGAGGATCTGCTGCCGCTCCTCGGAGCTGAGCAGGGGCAGGTCCAGAGCCGGCGTCTGCGGCCGGGCGGCAATCCCCCGCAGGAGGGTCTCCAGAGAGCCGAGCCAACGGTCCGCGGTGGCCTCATCGAACAGCCCGGCGTCATAGACCAGGGCCAGGGAGAGCCCTCCCCGCCGCTCGGCCGCGCTCAAGGTGAGGTCGAACTGCGCCGCCCGCGGCGCCAGCGGCAGCGATTCGAGGTCGAGCCCGCCGAGCCGCAGTCGCGCTCCGCCCTCGCCGAGGGCGAACCCTGCCAGCTCTTCCAACCCGAACGGCGGCCGGTGGAGGACCAGCATGGCCCGGAACAGCGCGTCCTTTCCCGATGAGATCCGCAGACGTTCGGCCAACAGCGGCAGCGGATAGCCCTGGTGGTCGAGCGCTCCGAGCACGACACGGCGGGTGCGGTCCAGCAGCTCCAGGAAGGAAGGCTCCCCCGAAAGGTCGGCGCGCAGCACCACCGGGTTGACGAAGTAACCCACCGTCTCGGCCGCGCCGGGCAGGCCCTGGGGACGGGCAGCGACCGGCGAGCCGACGGCCAGGTCTTCCTGACCGCTGAGACGGGAAAGCAACGTCTGGAACGCGGTCAGGAGCACCGCATACAGCGTGGCGCCACGCGAGCGCGCGACCTCTTTCAGAGCCTCGGCCAGCCCCGGGTCGAGGTCGCGCCACCGGCAGGCGCCGCGCTCCCCCGACGACGCCGGACGCGGCCGGTCCACCGGAAGGTTGAGCGCGGGGAGCCCCTGCAAGCGCTCGCTCCAGTAGCGCTCCAGCCGCTCCCCCTCCTCCCCGGCGAGCATCGCCTCCTGCCAGGCCACGAAGTCCGAGTAGGAGGGCGCGGGGCCGATCTCACGGCCGGACAGCAACTCGCCGAGCTGCCGCGCCAGGAGCCCGAGCGACCAGAAGTCGGCAGCGATGTGGTGGACGGCGAAGAGCACGGCGTCGCCGAACACCGCAACCCGCAGCACCGGTCCGTTGGCGAGGTCGAACGGTCGCCAGGCTACCTCTTCGAGCCGGCCGCTCTCCAGGAAGTCGAACACCGCCTCCGCATGGACCTGCCGCACCGGCTCGCCGTCGCGTTCCAGGTACGTCGTGCGCAGCGCCTCGTGGCGCTCCACCAGGGTCTGGAAGGCGGCGCGCAGGGCCGACGGAGAGATGTCGCCGCGCAACCGCGCTGCCGCCACGAGGTGATAGGCGGTGCCGCCCGGGGAGAGACGGTCGAGGAACCAGAGGCCGCGCTGGCCGTGGGAGAGGCCCTCACCCCCCTGGCCCCCCTCTCCCAACCGCCCCCCCAGCCCGCGGGAGAGGGGGGAAAAAGCCGCTCTCTTTCCCAACGACTCTTCACTCCCCTCTCCCGGTGGTGCGGGTGGGCGGTTGGGAGAGGGGCCGGGGGTGAGGGCCACCGCGGCCAACTCCGCGATGCTGGCCCCATCCAGCACCGCCGTCGGAGACAGCGCCACCCCCAGCTCCGCCTCCAGCGCCTGGCCCAACTCGATCGCCGCCAGCGAGTCCAGCCCCAGCTCGATCAGCGGCCGGTCCGGGGCCAGTTCCTCGGCAGGGATGCGCAGCACTTCGGCGGCGCGGCGGCGGAGCCAGATTTCGAGGGCGGCCTGTCGGCCGGCGGGCGTCAGCGCGAGCAACGCCTCGCGGTCGAGCCGCTCTCCGGCCGTGGTGGTGCCGTCCGCGGCGAGACGGCTGCGGCCGGCCACCTCCAGGGCACCATCCAGATAGAGGAGCCGGCAGGCGCGGCGCTGCACCTTGCCGCTGGAGGTCTTGGGCACCTCGCCGGGGCGCAGCAGCACCACGTCGTAGACCTGGGCCTCGTGCTCTTCGGCGACCGCCCGGCGGATGGCCGCCGCGATCTCCTGGATGCCGGCTTCGTCGGGCTGGACGCGCGGTTGGAGCTCCTGCGCCACGACCAGGCGCTCCTCGCCGTCGACCTCGATCGGGAACGCGGCGCCGGCTCCGGCCGCCAGCCGCCTCGGAGCGCTCGCCTCGGCCGTGCGCTCGATGTCCTGCGGATAGAGGTTGCGCCCGCGCAGGATGATCAGGTCCTTGATGCGGCCGGTGACGAAGAGCTCGCCGTCCCCGACAAACCCGAGGTCGCCGGTGCGGAGGAAGCTCCCCTCTTCCCCGTCCAGACGCGCCTCGAAGGTCTCGCGGGTCGCCTCCGGCCGCCCCCAATAACCGCGCGGGATGCCGGGACCCGCCGCCACCCAGACCTCCCCCACCTCGCCGGGCGCGATGCGGCGCAAGGTCGACGGGTCGACCACCGCTATCCGCTGCCCTTCGGGGATGCCGCCGGAGCCCACCAGGTCACGGCTCCGCGGGTCCGGCCCGGCGGCGGCGATCACCTTTCCGGCCTCCAGCGCCGCGGCGTCCACCTGCAGCACCTTGGGACCGGCGCCCGCCCGCGTACCGGACACCAGCAGCGTCGCCTCGGCCAAGCCGTAGCACGGCTGGAACGCCTCGCACCGGAAGCCGTTGGGGCGGAAAGCCCGCGCGAAACGCTCCAGGGTCGCGGCGCGCACCGGCTCGGCGCCGTTGAAAGCCACCTGCCAGCTCGACAGGTCGAGGCCCTGGCGCTCCTCCTCGCCGATCCGGTCGACGCACAGGTCGTAGGCGAAATTGGGGCCGCCGCTGGTCGTCCCCGCGTAGCGCGCGATGGCTTCGAGCCAGCGCCGCGGCCGGCGCAGGAAGGACACGGGCGACATCAGCACGCAGCTCGCCCCCAGCCAGAGCGGCTGCAGGACGTTCCCGATCAGCCCCATGTCGTGGTAGACCGGCAGCCAGCCCACCACCACCGCGCTCTCGTCCTGCTGGAAGGTGTTGGCGATCAGCCGCTCCATGAAGACGAGGTTGCCGTGGCGGACCTCCACCCCCTTGGGGTCGGCCGTGGAGCCGGAGGTGTATTGGAGGAAGGCGAGCGCGTCGCCGGAGAGGGCCGGCTCCCGCCAGTCCTCGGCCCGCTCCTCGACTCCGTGATCCAGGAACGGCTCGACGGCCAGGCGGCCGAGCGCGGCAAAGGCGGGATCGTCCTCGGCCAGGGTCTTCAGCCGCGCCGCCAGGGCGGCGGTGGTCAGGGCGAAGCGGGGCCGCGCATCGGCGAGGATCGAGCGCAGGCGCGGCTGCTCCTGCCCCGGCCGCGGCGGATAGGCGGGCACGGCCACCACGCCGGCATAGAGGCAGCCGAAAAAGGCCGCCACGAACTCCAACCCGGGCGGAAAGAGCAGCAGCGCCCGCTCCCCCGCCGCGCCGCGCTCCTGGAGCAGGGCCGCAATGGCCCGCGCCTGGCGGTCCAGGTCGCCGTAGGTCAGGCGGGCGGTTTCGACCTCGCCGTCGAGCAGAAAGGTGTAGGCCGGCCGCTCGGGGTGCTCCTGGGCCCGAGCACGCAGGAGGTTGACCAGGGTGGCGGGCTCGCTACGTCGCAATGGCTTCCTCGCAGGTCGATCCTACTCTCTTGATAGGTGCCTCGCCGGCGGGGAGAGTGAGCCATCGGGCCTGTTTTTCCCTATGGTTGAGGGATTTAGGGCAAGGCGGGCTACAATCTCTCCCTCTGTGAGCGCCATGTTTCGTTTCATCTTCATCCTCTACTGTCTCGAAGCCGGCGTCCTGCTGCTGTTCTTGCCGTGGAGCCCGTTCTGGGACCGCACCATCATCCAGATCCCGTTCGAGTGGATACGGATCGTCGGCCTCCACCCCTGGACCCGCGGCGCGGCCAGCGGCTTCGGCGTAGTCCATCTCATCTGGGCGCTCCACGACCTGGTCTCGTTACTGCCCCGGCGCAGGCCCCGCGCGCGAACCGGCGCGGACGTCGAGGTCAGCTCCTCCTCGTCGGTGCCCAGGCCCTGAGCGTGCGCTTCCGCCTGCTCGCGATCAGCGACCGGACCTCCGTGGCCGGCGGCGACCTCACCCCCTGGTTTCAGAGTCTCGCCGCGGCCGGCGTCGACGGCGTCCAGCTCCGCGAAAAGGACCTCGACGACCGCGCCGTCTACGGCCTCACCCGCCTCGCCCTCTCCGCCCTGCCGCCTCCTGCTTGCCTGCTGGTCAACGGCCGTCTCGACGTCGCCCTGGCAGCCGGGGCGCACGGCGTTCACCTTCCCGCCGACGGAGTGCCGGTCTCGGCCCTGCGGAGGCGCTTCGGACCGGAGGTCCTCCTCGGGCGCTCGACGCACAGCGTGGAAGAGGTCGAGCGGGCGCGCGACGACGGCGCCGACTACGTCACCTTCGGCCCGGTCTACGCCACGCCGAGCAAGCAGAGCTTCGGCCCTCCGGTCGGGCTGGAGGCCCTGGCGCGCGCCGCGCGGACCGGCCTTCCCGTCTATGCCCTGGGAGGAGTTACACTAGCGCGGCTCGGCGAGGCGGCGGCGGCGGGCGCGGCGGGAGTGGCGGGCATCCGGCTGTTCCAGGACGAACGCCTTGCCGAGGTCGTGGAAGCCGCCCGCCTGTGCTTCCCTCACCCCTAGGAGATCGACCTTTTGGATACGAATCCGGCTGGAAGCTCCCAGACTTTGCTCCGCCCTGCCGCCGCCGTCCATGCCGGCAAGCTGCGCTACCTTTTCATCTCGCTCGCGGTGATCGTGCTCGACCAGTGGACCAAGTGGCTGATCGAGGTCCACCTGCCGCAGCACGCCGCGCATCCGATCGTGCCGGGGTTCCTGAACCTCACCCATGTCCGCAACACCGGCGTCGCCTTCGGCCTGTTCGCCTCCGACGGCGCACAGACGAGCTGGATCCTGACCCTGCTCGGCCTCGCCGCCCTGGCCGCGGTCGCGGTCTACTTCTGGTTCACCCCCGGGCGCGACCGCTTCCTGCTGACCGCTCTCGCCCTAGTGGTGGGCGGCGCCATCGGCAACCTGATCGACCGGGTGTCGAGCGGCGCGGTGACCGACTTCATCGACGTCTACGTGGCCACCAACCACTGGCCGTCCTTCAACGTCGCCGACAGCGCCATCTCCATCGGCATCGTGCTGATGGCGATCGACAGCCTGCGGCCGCACCCGAAAGAAAAGAAACCGGCCCCCGAAGCCCCGTGACCACGCAGCCGGCGGTCTGGACCGTGGAGCCGGAAGCCGCCGGCGAGCGGCTCGACCGGCACATCGCCGCCCGCCTCGACCAGCCGCGCAACCAGGTCCAGCGCTGGATCAAGGAGGGCCACGTGCGGGTCAATGGCCGCGAGACGCGCCCCTCGGCCGCTGTGGCCGCGGGCGATCTCATCGAGTGCTCGCCGCCCGCGCTGTATGACGACCGGGTCGTACCCGAAGCCGGCGACCTCCGCGTGCTGTACGAGGACGCCGGGGTGGTGGTGCTCGACAAGCCGGCCGGGCTGACGGTCCACCCCGGCGCCGGCCGGACGACCGGCACGCTGGCGCATTTCCTCCTCGACCGCTATCCCGAGATGGTAGGCGTCGGAGGGCCGGGCCGGCCGGGAATCGTGCACCGGCTGGACCAGGGGACGAGCGGCGTCATGGTGGTGGCCCGCACGCCCGCCGCCTACGCTCGTCTTGCACGAGCCTTCGCCGAGCGCGAAGTCGAAAAGACCTACCTCGCCCTGGTGTACGGATCGCCGACCCCTGCCGCCGGGGCCATCGAGGCACCGATCGGCCGCCACCCCGAGCGGCGCAAGGAGATGACGGTACGCCGCGAGGGCCGGCCGTCGCGCACCGACTACCGCACGGTCGCCGCCCGTGCCGGTCTGGCGCTGCTGGAGCTGGGGCTCGCCACCGGCCGCACCCACCAGATCCGCGTGCACTGCAAGAGCATCGGCCATCCGCTGGTGGGAGATCCCGTCTACGGCGAAGCCCGCTGGCGCGGCCTCCCCCGCCCCATCCAGCCGCCCCTCCGCGACTTCTCCCGCCCCGCCCTCCACGCCTGGCGCCTCGCCTTCAACCATCCCATGGACGGAACGCCGCTCGCCTTCGAGGCGCCGGTGCCGGAGGACATGCGGGGGCTGTGGGAGGAGGTGACGGGCGAAGGGTGGCCGGACCATCGTATGCTGGAGAGGCCATGAAGCCGCAGTCGTCCGATACACCCCAGGAGATCGAGGAAATTATCCTCCAAGGCTACCGGCGCATGAGCCCGGCTGAAAAGCTCTCGATCGTCGGCGATCTGAACCAGGCGGCTCAGGAGATGGCGCTCGCCCGCATCCGCGTCCAGTACGGCCCAAACCTCTCCGAGCGCGAAGAGCGACTGCGGCTTGCCGCTCTCTGGCTGGACAGGGAGATCATGGTCCGCGTCTTCAATTGGGACCCTGAGATAGAAGGCTACTGAGGTGACGCTAGCCGCAGCCCTTCGGGCTTCGCTTGAGGTCTCTAGAGTGTTCGAAGACCTCGGCGTCCATTACCTCCTCGGAGGATCGCTCGCCAGTTCGCTCCACGGCATCCCACGTACTACTCAGGATGCCGATCTCGTCGCCGCCCTCGAGCATCGCCACGTCCCTCTCCTGGTAGAAGCTCTCCAACGCACCTTCTACATGGACGCGGACCGGATGCGGGACGCAATCCGCCGCCAGGCCTCCTTTAATCTGATCCACCTCTCCACCCTCACCAAGGTCGACATCTTCGTATACAAGGCTGACCCCTTCTCCCGTAGCGAAATGGAGCGGCGGCAGCAGATAGAGCTGCCTGGCGGAGAGGGCTCCTCGCTCCTGGTCGCCAGCGCCGAGGACACCGTCCTCCAGAAGCTGCGCTGGTACGTGCTGGGAGGTGGCACCTCCGAGCGGCAGTGGAACGACATCCTCGGGGTGCTCAAGGTGCGCCGTGCCTCGTTGGATCTCCCCTACCTCCGGCGTTGGGCGGCTGAGTTGGAGCTGACCTCGCTGTTCGCAAAGGCTCTCCTCGAGTCGGGGCTTGAGGACTAGGAAAGGGCGCTCCCGCGAACTGTTCTACTCTGCGGACCGCAAAGAGTTGAGCAAGGCGCCGAGCGTCTCCGGCTCGACCGGCTTGACGAGGTGGTAGTCGAACCCGGCGGTGTAGGCACGGCGGCGGTCTTCTTCCTGCCCGTAGCCGGTGAGCGCGATGAACCGCGTCTGCTGGAGCTCCGGCTGAGCGCGTAGCTTCTGCGCCACCTCGTAGCCGTTCATCCCCGGCAGGCCGATGTCGCACAGCACCACCTGTGGCTGAAAGTCGCGCGCCGTCTCCAGGGCTGCCAGCCCGTCGTGCGCCATCCGCACTTCGTGGCCTCCGAGCTTCAGCACGAAGCTCAGCATCTCCGCCGAGTCCACGTTGTCTTCCACGACGAGGATCTTCAGCGCGTACGAGGCCGGCCGGGTATCCTCGCCCGCAGATCCCTTGGACTCCGCGGTGTCCGGGGGCGCCGCTGCCGGGAGTCGCACGATGAACTCGCTGCCCTGCCCGGGACCGTCGCTCCGCGCCTCGACCCGCCCGCCGTGCAGCTCGACGAGCTGCCGCACGAGCGTCAAGCCGATGCCCAGGCCGCCTTGCGAGCGGTCGAGCGAACGGTCCGCCTGGGTGAAGAGGTCGAAGACGTGCGGCAGCAGGTCGGCGGACAATCCCATCCCGTCGTCGCGGACACGGAGGACGGCCTCCCCGTCCTCCGCGGCGGCCTCCAGCCAGATGTGTCCACCTTCGTTGGTGTACTTCGCCGCGTTGTTCAGCAGGTTGCCCACGACCTGGACGAGACGGGTCAGATCGCCTTCGAGGCGCACCGTCTCGGAAGGCAGCGTGACCTTCAAGGTATGGCGGCGGGCGTCGATCAACGGACGGCTCGTCTCGACCGCGCGGTGGACGACGGTCGAGAGGTCGAGCGGCTCGCGCGCGAGCGTGACCTTGCCCCGCGTGATGCGCGAGACTTCGAGCAGGTCGTCCACCAGCCGCGTCAGGTGCTGGGTCTGGCGTTCGATCACTTCGCGCGCCCATTGCTGGTGGGCGTCCGCCGCCGGACCGACGAGCTTGAGCACCTGCGCGGCGTTGCGGATCGGCGCGAGCGGGTTGCGCAGCTCGTGGGCGAGCATGGCCAGGAACTCGTCCTTGCGCCGGTCGGCTTCACGCAACGCCTCCTCCGCCCGCTTGCGCGCGGTGATGTCGGTGACCGAGCTGAGCACGCATTTCCGGGAGTTGATCTCGACGAGGGCCGAGCCGATGACGCCAGTCCGCTCCTCGCCGTTCT
>Ga0307468_100000317_pt1 | contig 11527 bp, 2 predicted proteins | sample atmdna_FD_203085 | JGI IMG/M metagenome (GOLD analysis project Ga0307468, IMG submission 203085) | Hardwood forest soil microbial communities from Morgan-Monroe State Forest, Indiana, United States - atmos_gases AM2C_05 | ecosystem: Environmental > Terrestrial > Soil > Temperate forest > Bulk...
CGAACTGCTATCGGCAGCTTCGCCAAGCGGAGAAGGCCATCGAGTATCTGATCCAATCGAGCGCCGAATTCGAGATGCTCGGAATGAAGACCGAGCGAACGCGCAGCCGCTGGTCGCTTGCCCAGTGTCTTGCGGCCGCGAACCGGCACCAGGAATCGATTCCCGTTTTTCGTCAGGCGTGGCGCGAGTTCGACGAGCTCGAGATGATGAGCGATGCGGCGCTGTGCGCGCTGGAGCTCACCGAAGCGCTTCTGATCATCGGCGATTCGGCGGAAGTTCCGGCGATCTGCCGCGAACTCGTCGCGCGTTTCACCCGCGCCGGCATGACGTCCCGCGCCATGAACGCCCTCTCGTTCCTGCGCGAGGCCGTTGCCATTGGGCAGGCGCAACCGAGCCTTGTCCGCCATGTATGCGACTTTCTGCGAGAGCTTCCGGCCGAGCGGCCTCGCCTGTACGCGCCTCCACCGGCCGGCCGCCTCGAAGAGTAGGTCCGCCTGCCCTCCTGGTAATCCGTCCAGCGGGTCACCCGCTGACCAGATTCACACCAAGTCTCGCGCAAAGGAGAAAGTCATGCGCCCGAGGTCCGTCTTTTTTTGTGGCGTCCCGCTCGCCACGCGGTGCAAGAGCAACTCTCTCTCATTGAACAGGCAACTCAATTCGAAAGGAGAACATCCCCATGCGTAACTCGAAATCACTCGCCGTCGCCGTCACTCTCGCCTTCCTTCTCGCCGCCGCCCCCATGCACGCCGCACCGCGCACGCGCGATTCCGATCCGATCGTGCGCTTCGTCAAATTCGTGAAGAAAGTGTTCGGCGTATCGACACACACCGAAGTGACGATCCCAATCCCGCAGCCGACGCCGTAGGTCGTGTGTGGGCGAGATCCCCTTCCGCCGGCGAAGCCGGCGGAAGGGGATGGTTCGAGCCGTTGCTCGATGAGTCTGCGTCTCGCCTTACCGCGAGGACTCGCGCCCAGAAGCATAGTGACTGCGATTTTCAGCCGTGCTGGTCGAAATTCGTTCAGTGATTGGCGTAGCGCAATAACAGAAGGAGGGCGAGCAGTCCGCCCAGAAAAAGAAGCGCCGGAAGGAAGATGCGAAAGAGGACATTCAATGGTCTCACGTCCTCCACATCACGTTTTTGCTTCCTTAGACGATCTAGCTCGTTTGCATCGTACTCAAGCGATCCTTCTCGAATAGTGCCGCTGAGCCGCCGCAATTCCCCTTCATACCGTTCCTGGTCATCGACATCGTCATACCGCTCCGTCGATAAGTAGACGCTCTTGACGAGACTCATCTCATCGCGACTCGGGTCGAACCCACACCGGCTGCAGCGAGCCCAGGGGCGTTTCTTGCTCGTTCCACAACTGATGCAGATCGCGAGCATGCTGATTACTTATCCTCCTGCTGTCCTTCTTCGGGGTTCTCTTCGTTCGGGTTACCCACGGAATGCAGCCAATCATCCACGTGGAAGAACTCATCAGCTTCCTTGCCGATCTCATAACCCAGAACACCTGCGCCCGTAGCCGCCGCTGGGAGACCGACTCGAATCGAGTTCTCTACGATCTGAGCATTACGCGCTCGAGCTCCTCCCCATCTCAGGGCAAATCCCATCCACGTGTTCAGGCTCAACGATCTGTGGAAGATGCCGCGGAATGCTCCGAGCTCAAGCAAATTGAATCCCGCGTTCCTGAGCCCCACGGGAATCATCGCCGCACGTTGCGGGAATAGCCAGTGGTGAAGACTTGCACCATTGGCGGGTCCGCGCGCTTCCCAGTACGCTCGACTGATCTCTCGGAAGGGTCTCGGGTCATAGAAGAAACGACGCATCCTTGTAAGCCGGCTCGCGTTGTCCGCAACGGCCGTTGCAGTTCGGATCGTATTCGTAGCGTTCGCAGCGCTGTCGAGTGTTACCAGAGAATCGGTCCAGCCGAGATGCGCCACGGCCAGCGCTGTAAAGATGACGTTCTTCGTCGTGACGCCGTTTTCCATATATGACTGCGTGAGCTGTGCCGCCAAACCCACGCCTGTAAATGAGCTCATTACACTCAGCCCCGTCGCTGCAAAGCGAACGCCTGGCTCCGCGATCTCGGTGCCTACAGCAGCGGCATGGATTCCTTCCATGTTTCCGACCCAAGCACCATAACCGCCTGAGATCATCATGGCGTCGGCTGCTCGTGGGGAAAGGCCACCTTCGGTAACGAGCAACAGGCGGATCTCATCACCGTGTTTTGAGATGTAATCGGCGCTGTAACTCATGATACGGAAGCTCTTAGTGCTCAGGATCGTGATCGCGCCATCGGATTCGAGTCGAGCTTCCCGACCGCTCGGATCTCGCATGTTGACCGGATCTCCACCACCAAACGAGTAAAGATTCGAGGAATCGTTGTATCCCTCCGGATCTGGCCCCAACCACCCGCCCGTCGCCGGGTCGTACCAGCGCGCGCGCACGTAGTTCTTGAGCGTGAACGGATCGGCGAAAGGCTGCGCCTGGAAGATGGATGTGAGCAGCAGCGCGGAAGCGCTGTCGGCGGTCTCAAGTTGCGCGCCGCCGGCGAGGGCGGCGAGGGTTCGGGCGGAGGTGGCGTGGACGCCGTTCAGCGCGCCGAGGGATTTCATTTCGTAGAGGGATTTCGAGGATGTGGCGCCCGCGGCGAGTGTCGCGAAGCGGTCGGCGATCAACGACAGTTGTTCGCGGTATTCGAAGGGGCCGTTTTCCGTGCTGATGCTGCTCGACGATGATGTGTCGGCGGACAGCACGGCCACGTCGGGGCCGAACGTCTTCGAGCGGAAGGCGTCTGTGATCAGGATCGAAAGCGCTTTCGCGCCTGCGGTTGTCGTCAGCGCGGTCCATTCGGAGCCCGTGAGTTTCCAGCGCAGGACGTAGCCGTTGCTTTCGATTGTCGGAACCTGTGTAGCCGTCGCGATGATGTCTTCGCCTGCGTCGAGGATGGTGAGGCGCGCTGCGGACGTCGACGATGACGCGATCGGCTCGGTGACGCGGACGTCGACGAGCATTTCGTTGATCGTGCCGTCGCCCGCCTTCGTCGCGGTCAGCGTCAGGTTATCGACAGCCGGTCCGTTGATCGCGAGTTCGCCGTCGCCGTACGGATCTTCGAGGATCGTGCGCGTGACGATGGAGCCGTTCGCGCGCAGGATCGTCTGCAATCCGCCGTCGCCGGCTTCGTCATAGATCGGATAGTAGCGAGCGACTCCGGTCGCCTCGCCTACCGCAACCTCGACCGGATCGTCCATGCCCATGCCGCCGTGGATGTACTGGCGGATCGGTTTGGCATCTGTTTTCTCGGCCTCGAAGACACTGATCAGCTGATCGGAGATCGGATCCCAGACGAACGTCGTACTCGGAGGCAGCACTGCATCCGGTCCGATTTGTGCGGATGTCGCGAGCGTCCACGGCAGCGGCGCGTCAGGCAGCGCCTGGGCGGCGTAATCCGCAATTTCGACGCGGCGTCCGATCATGCGGCCGCCGGCGTTGTAGGTATACCTCACCTGCATCACGCTGAGCGCGCCGCTGACGGGCTTCAGAATCGCGCGGCGCAGACGTGCCTTCTCGTCGTAGACGTAATAGAACCGTCCATCCTCCGTACGCAGGCTGCCGTTTTCCTGATTGTCGGCCGTCTTGTAGTGCAGCTCTTCGGCATTGATCGACTCGGTCTTGTGTCCGGCGTCGCTCTCGCCGAATTCCTTCGGCGCCGCGCCCGGAGTGGACTTCTCGATCTTCTCGATGAAGTCAGCGTCGTTGAGATGCTGCGTGATCGCATCGACGAGCGCGCCCGTTGCTACGACCGGCTGCGTCGATGCCGCAACCGACTTGTCGAGTCGTCCGTGATCGTCGTAATGCCATTGCGTCGTACGGCCGCCGTTGGCGATGCCGAGGAGCTTCGCGCTCGTCAGTTTCGTGCCTTCGTACTGCACTTCCGATCCAGCGGTGAGCGTGCCGCCCGCGGAGACGCGGAAAGCGCTCATGCGGCCGATGCCGTCGGTGCCGTACTCGTATTGGCGATCGATATCGATCGGCGTCGTGGAACCGAAGTTCGTGTGCAGCGTGCGGTGCTTCGGACGGCCGGCGGCGCGGTAGTCCGCATCCATCAGCGTCTGCACGCCGGCGTTGTTCACGTCGCGCTCGATCTTGATGAGATTGCCCGCTGCGTCGTACTTCGGTGTCACGCTCTTGGTCCAGCCGTCGGTGCCAAACGTCGACGCACCCGGCATCGTCCAGCTCGTACGCTGTCCGAATCCGTTGTACTCGTGAGTCTGCGTGAACGAGTCGAGCGTCGTGCCATCCGACTTGAGTCGCGTTTGGCGCGTCAGGTGCGGCCTGCCTTCGGCGTCGTAGTTCTCGAACTCGACGATCGAATCGGCGTTCTTCCAGCTCTTGAGACGTCCATCGGGGTGATACGCGAGCTCGTCGAGTGTCGTGCCGCTGCCGTTCGTGACCTTCGACAGACGACCCTTGTCTTCGTACTCGAAGAACTGCCAGCGATTCTGGCGGTCCTTCATCTTGTTCACGCGCGCGCCGAAGTAATAGATCTCTTCGGTCGAGTTGTCCGGGTATTTGCGCAAGTACGGGCGGCCAAAGCCGTCGTTCTGGACGTCGGTCGGCTCGCCGGTAGCGTCGAGGTACTGCTTGAGAACGCCGTTGTCGTCGTAGTCGAACTTCGTCGTGATCGTGTTCGCGGGCGGCGTGGTCGCTGTCGGATCCGGAGGCGCGGGCTTCTTCGTCTCGTCTCGCGCCAAACCGCGCGCGTCGTAGTTGTACTCGCGCGAGCCGCGGCGATCGGGCGACTTCACGCTGGTGACGTTGCCGAGCTGGTCGTACGTCTGCTTCATGAAAAAGTCGGGCGACTTCTCGTTTTCGACTCGCGTCGTGCGTCCGAGCGCGTCCTGACTGAGCTTCCATGTGTACGATTGCGCATCGTTGTCTTCGAACGACGTGACCTTCGACGGCACGCCGATCTTTTCGTAGACCCACTCCATGTGATGGAAGAGGCGGCCGATCGTGACACTCGTTCCCTGCTGGCCGAACCTCGAGCTGATCAAACGTCCCGCCGTGTCGTACACGGCTTGCGACTCACGCACCGGCTCGAGCAATCCGCCCTTGCTGACGGCTTTGCGTGTCCGGCCCGCGCCGTCCCATGCGAATTCCTGTGACAGCGTGTTCGTGCTCGAAGTCTGCAGTTTTCCTGCGTCGGTGTAGTCGTTGTGCAGCGTGAAGAGCGTTTCGTTTTCGACGTGATCGGTGAGGCGATACCACCCGTCCCACGTCTTCTTCGCGCTCGTGCCGTTGGAGCGGCGCGTCTCGACGAGACGATGCACGGCGTCGTACTTGTTCGCGACCGCGACTTTGCCATCCGTCGAGAAAACGGGGTTGCCGTCGAGATCGTACGCGTTCGTCTGAGTGAGGAATGTCGCGTAGGTCGGCTGCTTCGGATCGCTGACGACGGAGTCCTGGCGCCCGAGGCCGTCGAGGTTCGTTGTGATCGTGCCCTTTTCCGGAAGCGTCGTGATGATCTGCTTCTGCGGCAGCTTGTACTCGGTCGTCGTGATCGAGAGTTTTTTCGGCGTACCGTCCTTGATTTCGTAGACGGAATGCTCGGTGACACGGCCGACGCGATCGTAAGCGTAGCGATCCTCGACAAACTGCGTGTCGGTTTGCTTGCTGCGATGTGTCAGCAAACGGCCGCGCAGGTCGTATGTGTACTCGTCCTTTGTGTTCGTATCGGGCCCGGTGACGGACGAGTTGAGCACGCGACCGAGCTCGTCGAATTCAGTGTCGCGCTCATAGCTGCGGCTCGGAATCTCCTCGTGCTCCGAATCCGGGGTTAGGTACGTCAGTTCTGAGACAATCGGCGCGTTGCCGTCGGGATCGGCTTCGAGGCCCATCGTCGTTCGCCATGGAAGCGAGCGCTTGTACTCCTGCGGATCGTCCGGCTCGAGATAGTCCAGCTTCACATAGTCGCCGGAGCCCTGCGCGGGCGCATCGACTGCAATGGATTTCACTTCTTTCACGAGTCCCGTCGAAAGAACGGTGGTGATCTGCTGCACACCACCATCCTCCGCCGTCAACTCGAGAACGCCGTTATGAGCTTCGGGTGAATCAATCTTCTTGCCGTCGGACGTGACCGACTTCATGAACGCACCGTCATGCTCGTACGTCTGGGCCAAGCCGGCGGCGCCGGCGAGTCCGTCGACGGTTTTCGATGAGAGGACAAATCCGACCGGCGCGACGGGGTCGTAGCCGAACGTCGTAGTAGAGACGCCGTCGATCTTCAACGACGTCATGCGGCCTTCGGTGAAACCAGGCTCGATCGTGTGTGGCGCCGGCGTCTTGCCCGTGTCGCTCTTCGAGACACTGCCCGGAAGCGCCGCACCGAACGCAGCGAGCTGCCAGACCGGGACATCTTTCTCGACGATCTTTGTCGCGTGCGCGCGATCGGACGCGTAGTCCTTCGGCTGCGTCGCGTTCTCGAACGTGTACTCGCGCACTTGCTTGAGCGCGTCGGTCACGACGGTCTTCGTCGGCGACGGGAACGTGCCGGACGGCATCGTGTACGCAAATTCCGGCTTCGCGTTGTCGCTGGTGCCCCACGTCTCGTCCTGCACCATGTCGCGTTTGAGACCGGAGTCGAAGTACGAATAGGTGACGCGCGGCTGATCGTCGCCCGGCTCGGTGATCGTTTCGAGATTGGCGCCGAGGTCGACGCCGTTCGAGTACTGCGCGGCGGCGGCGTCTTTGTATTTGTAATGCTGCTCGGGCGTAGAGTCCTGGCCCTTGGTCTTCGGCAGCTCGACGCGCTCGAGGCGTCCGAAATCATCGTAGTGATAGACGACTCTGCGCTGGCGCCAATCCTTGACCGTCTCGAGCCGATCGTTGTTCCACAGCAGGTCGGTCGAACGTCCGACCGGATCGACGATGCTCGCAAGGTGGCTGTCGCGATCGTAGTAGTAGCGGATCGTGTTGCCGGCCTTGTCGCCGTCGAAGAATTCGTCGGTTTGACGAACGAGCCGGCCGAGCGAATCGAATCGCGAGATGCGGAACTTCTGGTCGATGAGGTCCCAGCCGCCGTCGGAGTTCTTCGTGAGTTTCAGATAGAGACCCGTCGGCGACGTGTAGGAACTGCCCACGAGCTTGAAGAGCCAGAGCTCGCCGCTGCCGTCACGATATTCGACGTGTTTCGTCGGCAATTCGCGCAGACGCTGGAAGTTCGACGAATCCCATCCGCGCGCCAGCGGCGAGAGGCCGAGCGTGCGTGAGCGATAGGTGCGATCGAAGACGACGTTCCATCCGGCGCGGCCGCCGGCGCTGTGATCGATCGCCGTGTGCATCAACTCGCCGCTGTGGACGAAGACTGTTCCCTGCAGCGAGCCGCCGGCAACCGGAGGTACTTGTGCGGCGGTGAGCACGTGCGTCGGACGCACGCTGTCGGCCATCACGGTGCTGACGCGCGTGACGAGACGATCGCCGCGGCCGAGGTACTGGTATGCCGTCGGTTCGAAATACGCGTTGCCCTGCACGCAGCCCGACTCACCTGCTTTGCAGACCTCCGGACGAACGGAGAAGTAGCGGCCGTACGAATAGATCTCGAAGAAGTCGGTGCCTGCGGTACCGGTGAGCCACGACGGCTTCGTGCACGAGAAGCAGCCGTGCTCGCGCTTGAGATTGTCGTCCGCGGCAGTGATGCCCCACGGCGACCAGTCGTATTGCGAGCTCGCGCGCGGATCGGCGAGCGCGACGATCCACGGCGAGACGAAGCGGTTGTAGCCGCTCTGATAACGAAGTTTGCGGAGCTCGGCATCGCTCGCGTCGTACGGAACGATGCGCGAGAGTGAGAATGCGTCGGGCGCGGGACGCACATCTTCCTTGCCCGCGGAATCCGAGCGACGGAGATGCGCAGCCGGCAACGGCTTCGGCGTTTGACCGGTGACGCCGTTCAACGTCCGCTCGCTTTCGACGGCGAAGCGGAGCTTGTTGCCCGCGGCCACGAGCGACTCGGTGATCGAGCCGGGCAGCGTGACTTCAATGCGGAACACGGACAGCGACGCTCCCGGATTCTTGAGCGGCGCGTCGGCTGGCGGATCGATGCCGAGCGGAATGATGCCGCCCGTTTCCTGATAGCCGCCGGCGTCGCCCATGTTGACCATCACGCGCGGGTGCGGATCGGTTGCGGCGATTGCGCGGATGCGCGTGCCGAGGACGTCGCCGGTGAAGAGGATGCCGGTGTCGGGATCGATGACCGGTGCGAGCGTGCCGAGGACGGTCTTTGGCGCGGACTTCCAGATGATGCGCGGATCGTCGGCACCGAGCTCGAACCAATCGGCGCCCGCCGGCAGCGGCGCGGTCGTCGCATTCGCGGCCTTCCACGCCGTCGGGAACATTTCCGCCTCGACGCACGTGGACGAGCACGGAGGCAGCGCGCTGACCTTGTCGCTCTCGTCGATCTTCTTCAGGTTGACGAGGAGCACGCGGCCGGCGCCATCGACGACGACTGCGAGATCGCTGCGCGGAATTACGCGCACGGCGACTGCGCCCGCAGGAATCCACACGAGGTCGACGAGATGATCGGGTGTGAGCTGCGCGCCGTCGAGCTTCACCACGAGCAGACCGAAGTCGCGTCCTGTGATGAGCGCGTAGCTGAGCGGCTTGCCGTCTTTGTCGTACGTGAGATACGGCGCGATCGACTGGAAGCGCGGACGCGGCTCGCGTCCGGTCTTCGTGAGATAGAACTGCCGTAGCGTGAGGAGACGCTGGTGATACGAATTGCCGGATGACGGCGAGCTGCCGACCGACAGTCCGGTGTGGCGCGTCGTGATGGCTTCTGCTCCCGCCTTCTCCGGCGGATCGATCGTCACGTCGAGGACGCCGCGATACGAATCGAGCGAGTACACATTCACCGATGACGATCCGGCACCTGTCGTGATCAACGCTTCCGGCGTGAACGAGATCTCGCGAATGGGACACGGAACGTTTTTCGGCGCCGTCGCGAACATGTCGATCGTCGGGCACATCGGCTCGTAGTCGGCCGCCGTGCACGAGACGTATGGATTCGGCTGACACGGCTTGACGTCGGTCAGCGTGACTTTCTCGCGAATCGCTTTGTAACCCGTGTCGACCGGGTGATCGTTCGACTCGACGGCGTTGAGATCGAACACGCCGATGCCGTAGCCGAACAGCGAGATCACGCCGTACGTCATCTCGTTGCGCACGCGATAAATCTCATCGCCCTTGCGCGCGAGGATGTCGAACGTCTGGCTGCCGCCGCGCGGAATGTCTTTCGACCAGTGCAGTCCCGCGGTGCGGTTCTCGATCGTGACACGCTGCAGCTGATACGGAATCGCGCTCTCCGCCGGGACCGTGATCTGGATCCTGGCGAAACCGCCCGGTAGTTGCGGCGGCGGAGGCAGCGGCGGCGCCGGGTTGATGAGCGACGTGACGTCGAGCTTCTCTTCCTTGTCCTGCAGGAGAACCTGGAGCTTGCGTGGAATCGCTTCGGGACGATCGCTGACGATCGTCGCCGACGTCGCGAACGGCAGACCGGCGCTCGCGCCGATGCTCCAGCAGACGATCGCGTTCGAGACGGTACCTTGCACGATGCGCGTGGTGCCCGGACTCACCGGCAGGAAATCTTCGAGACGGTACGAGCGCACGGAGCCGAACATCGCTTCGAGCGCAGTCGTGTAGATGCGTCCGTGACGATCGCTCGCGATGCCCCACATGTCGTTGACGCCGGTCGCGGTTTTGCCGATCGGCTCGGAAGCCGTCGCGAGCGCTGCGGGATCCGAAATATCGAATGCCTGCACGCCGCCGTTGAGCGCGGAGACCAGCGCGACGTTTCCATTGATCGCGAGATCGCGCACGCTGCCGCTCGTGAGGTTGAAGCTCGCGAGCTCGCCGCCCGGCGTGCGCGTGTAGAACAGAAGATGCAGGTCGTCGCCGAGCTCCGGACCCGTCGTGCCACTCGAGAGCTTCTGCGCGAGCTTGAGTCCTGCAGTGCCGTCGGGCTTCACGCCCTGCAGGTTCTTGCTGATCGTGATGCGGTAGAGGCGGCCCATCTGCAGCGCGCCGTTGAGATCGACCATCACGCGGCGGTTCTGCGAATCGACGGAGAACTTCGCCTGCTCGGTGATCGGGCTCAAGGTGCCGAGCGACGTGCCGCTCTCGATCTTGAAGAGCGTGCCCGATTTGAAGAACGCGTCGACGGCGTCGGGAGCGGTTGACGGTCCGACATACAGCGAGCGGTTGAATGTGATCGAGACCGGCGTGAATGGATCGACGTTGTTCGCTTCGAGGCTGACGAGAATGCGATCGAGCGCCTTGCCCGGAATCGGGATCTCGGTGCCCTGAATCGCGTTCGTCGAGATGATTTGCGGAGTGGCGGTGTTGAGCACTTCCAGTCTGCCCGACGCATCCGTGCGCTTGACGCGAATGTCGTCGCCGAGGACTCTCACTTCGAGGCCGCGCACCGACGTCAGCGTCGTGCCGATCGGCGCGGTGTCGATCACTTCGTAGCGGCCCGGCGATGCGAAGACCGGATACGGTCCGATCTCGTCATCGATCGGTGCGGGAACGATCGACGCGGCAAATGGATCGCCTGCGGCGATCGGGTCGTACACCTTGCGGAAGCGTTCGAGTCCGGTCGAAGCGTCGACGCCGACGACCTGGAACTGTTTGTTCGGGGTGACCGGAATGAGCGCGCGGCCGTGCGTTTCGATGAGCGTGAACTGCGACGCAAACAGCGATGCGTACGAATCCCAGAACATGTCGACGCCGGCGGTGACGCCGCTGACGACGGTCCAGCCACACGATACGTTCAGATCGACGGTCGCGTAGATGCCGCTGCGCAGCACGCCGATGAGGAAGCGCTTCACGTCGGCGGGATTGGAGATGACCTGCGACGTCTGCTGTCCGAAGCCGGACGAGGTCACGTTGATCTTGAGATTCGAGCCCGTGCCGAGCGTCGTCGTGAACTTGCCGTTCTCGAGACGCAGCGAGTCTGCGAGCTCGATGCGCGGACCGCGGATCGACTGCCCGAGGTAGCCGAGGAAATAGGACTTCGAGGCTGAGGCGTCGGCGGGTGCCGGGATGTCGAGCTGCATCCGCTTCTTCGCGACGCCGTCGAATTTCACTTCGACGCCGGCGGAGAAGTGGAGCTCCTGATCGAACTTCGGCACGCTCGCGAGCGCGCTCTTTTCGGACTTGTTGATCGTGACCGGCGTCCGAACGTCGAACGTGCCTTCTTCGATCGTGATCGAGATGCCGTCCGCGCTCGTGACGGTGACAGTCTTCGTCGGATTCGCGATGACGGTGCGGCCGTCGGCGCTCGCGAAGTTGAGCGGGATCACGGCCACCACTGCGTGGCTCGTCGCGTCGATCACGCGAAGATCGATGTCGTCTTCGATCGAGATCTTGTCCTTCGGATCCTGATGGCCGGCATCGAATGAGAACGAGCCGTCCGCGTTCGTGACGGTCGTTTCGTACGAGACGATGAAGAAGCGGCCACGGCGCACGGC
>Ga0307468_100000318_pt1 | contig 11517 bp, 10 predicted proteins | sample atmdna_FD_203085 | JGI IMG/M metagenome (GOLD analysis project Ga0307468, IMG submission 203085) | Hardwood forest soil microbial communities from Morgan-Monroe State Forest, Indiana, United States - atmos_gases AM2C_05 | ecosystem: Environmental > Terrestrial > Soil > Temperate forest > Bulk...
TGAGCATCGGGATCCCAAAAATTCGAACCCGGGATCCATCGGCGGCGTAGTGGAGTGGTTCAGCGCCGGTTTCTGGCTGTAACATCTACGCTGAGTAGACCGCGGGCTACGTCGGCTGCACGCGAGAGTTAGACCGCGGTTTACTCGTAGCGCTTCTCGCCGGACCAATCCTTTTCGCGAGACTTGATGTTGTGGCAGTTCGCGCACAGGCACGAACATTCCGTATCAGTCGTCCGGCCGTCAATGTGGTCGATGTGGAGGGCGCGGACGTCCGCGAAGCCGCAGCGGCAGCATCGATATCGGCTGGTGCGAGCGGCGATCAGAGCCTTGGCGCCATATGTTGATCGTAGGTTTCCGTTCGTCCGCGTGTACAGCCAGCGAAGCAACAGGCGCTCATGCGGCTCCACGAAAAGTTCCGCCATCTTGAGCCGCTCGCGAGGGAGGTTCACCGGACCGCCTGCCAAGTACAGGTATGACAGCGCTGTTCGTAGTGATCCCTGAGCCTCGGGTGGAGCCGCCCTGACGCGGTGGTCGATGTCAGCGGCGTTGTCGAACCTCTCTTCGCGCACAACGAATTTGGAGTCAATCACGATCGCATCCGCGGTCTAACGGCCCAGCGATCAGCTGCGCGAACCGCACGCGCGAGAGTATAAACCTACGCTACTCGTGCGGCGGTTCGCGCAACTGGAGCGCAGAGTTGGGCAGCGTTCCGGTGGGAGTGCTCGCCGCGGTGGGTTCTGTGCTAGTGGCTGCGGCAACAGCAGGACTTAGCCAGGGTTGAAAGCGTGGACGCAGCGCGTGACTTTTACCACCACACCTACAGGAGCGCGAATTTTAGCCAGAGCGCCGTTGCAAACCCGTAGAGCAGATATGTGGAATTCGTTTCTGTTACGACGTAGTGTACCCAAGCCTGCTTTCGCTCTTTCCGTGAGGAGTATTGTCTGAGAAGCAGTATCTTTTCGATCTCTAGAGCTCGATCGCGAAAGCATCTGTAGTTGAACACGACGTCCATATCGACCATCCAAAACAGGATGGCCAGGATAGCTCCCGCAAGCCGCAAGAGTACTGCTGCATCACCGCGTGGCGCCTTTGCTGGATCGACGAGGATCGACAGTAGCCCACCGGTGAGCGCAAGAAACATAACCAGACGAGTCAGACGTGCGTTGCCATAATGCCGCATGTTTGAACAGAGTTCCTGATACTCTTTGAGCAAAGCATCATCGGTTGGTCGCGCAGGTTGTGTCGTAGCGGCCTCCGGAATATCTCTGGTATCTGCCGATCTGAGAGACAATTGCGGTGAGCAAGCGGCCTGATCCAATGGCCCAGTGGTTCCCATATTCTCCTACCTGATATTGCTATTCGGCTTGTTTGCGGCTGCGAGAAGTTCATACTTGCTCGGTCGGCGGCCCGTTCCTGAACTCTTCACTTTGCGAATCGTCATTTTTTGCGCCCAACGGCCGGACGCTCACCGGCGCCGACCGCAACGCGAAAGGTAGCAACCCGGGACTCTAGCGTGCAGTCGGCGTCCAATGCAGCCTCAGAGTTAGCTGGGCCACCACCATGTCGACACACTGTCACGGCCCTTGGGGCACCGCCTTCCGCCCAACCACCAGCTCTTTGACCTCGATTGGAATTGGCCATGTCGTATGGTCTGGAAGCGTCACGTGAGACCCCGAGGGATCGAGATCTTTGTGAATTGATGGTACAAGCGTAATGTTCGGATCCGTGTCGCCCTGTCGCGAGTACCACCCTTTAATGAGTACTACGAGATCAGTCCTCGCGCCTTCGTAAGCTTCGGTGTATCGCCCATAGCCATCCGTCTGCGTCTGCCGGAGCGTGATCATGTAGCGCAGGTACTTGACAAGGAAATCGTTGGTCACACGATAACTTCGGAGATCGCCCCTAGCGGCATCGAGTTCTGTCCGTTGGCGCTCCAACCTGTATGCCGTCATCTGTGAGCCAGCAGTGAAAACGCCAAGTATCAATGCGATGATTGCCGCTAGAAGCCCCCACAACTGAGCGGGCGTGAGCCCGGCAATCAGCTGTCCGAGAGTTAGTTTCGAGGTCTCTGATTTCACCATAGTCTGGAGGATACTCCTCCGGCGGAGGATTGTATTGTGCTTCGTTCGGACGTATCTTCGCGTGAGTGACTGACTGCGCCGGTTGCGGTCGGCCCGTCCTGTGGAATCCGTGACGCGACAGGATAGGCGACGCTCGTCGACGACACGGCAGATTGCTCTGACTCGTTCGCATTGCAATGCATGTGTGGATTGCTGATGAGACGACCGGTTCTCGTTGTCGTTGTGGGATGGCGGACTAATCGTCCGCCGGTTTTTCGCGAGGCGGCGGACTATAAGTCCGCCGTCCGGTTGCCGCACGTTCCTGGGCTTGGAGTGCGTTGAGAGACGCTATTCGACCTCTCCGCGATGCCGCTCGAAAAGCGGCGATTGCGATCGCCGCAGTCCAAATCGACAACTCACCCTTTCACGCAGACGATCTGCCGCAACGTGTGGACGACGTCGACGAGATCGCTCTGCGCGTGCATCACGGCGTCGATCGATTTGTACGCGGCCGGCGTTTCGTCGATCACGTCCGCGTCTTTGCGGCACTCGATGCCTTGCGTTGCGCGCACGTGGTCTTCGATCGTGAAGCGGCGCTTTGCTTCGTTCCGCGACATCGCGCGCCCTGCGCCGTGGCTGCAGCTCTCGAAGCTCTCCGGGTTGCCTTTGCCGCGTACGATGAATGACCGCGCGCCCATGCTGCCCGGGATGATTCCGAGATCGTCTTTGCCCGCGCGCACCGCGCCTTTGCGCGTCACGAACACACGCTCGCCGTAGTGCTCTTCGATCGCGACGTAGTTGTGATGGCAGTTCACGACTTCCGCGTCCGCATCGAATGGCGGCAGCAGCGACGACGCGCGTAACGCCGCGAGGATCGCGCTCATCATCAGCTCGCGATTCGTCATCGCGAATTTCTGCGCCCAACTCACCGCCTTCACGTAGTCATTGAAGTGCTCCGTCCCCTCGGGCAGGTATGCGAGGTCCTGGTCGGGCAGGTTGATCATCCAGCGCCGCATGTCCTGCTTCGCGAGCTCGATGAAGAACTGCCCGATGCGATTGCCGACGCCGCGCGAGCCGCTGTGCAGCATGACCCAGACGTTCTCCGCTTCGTCGAGACAGATCTCGATGAAATGGTTGCCGGTGCCGAGCGTGCCGAGGTGGTTGAGATCGTTGCCGCGTCCGAGCTTCGGATGCTTCGCCACGATCTCCGCGTACTTCGGCTCGAGCTGCGTCCATGCTTCGATCGTCGATGCCGGCGTGTCGTGCCATGCACCGCGATCGCCGCGGCCGCCGTTGTCGGTGCGTCCGTGAGGCACGGCCTTCTCGATCGCGGTGCGCAGCGCATGCAGGTCGTCGGGCAGGTCGCGCGCATTCAGCGACGTGCGGACGGCCATCATGCCGCAGCCGATGTCGACGCCGACTGCGGCCGGGATGATCGCCTTCGTCGTCGGGATGACGCTGCCGACCGTCGCGCCCTTGCCGAGGTGGACGTCGGGCATGACGGCGATCCAACGGTAGATGAACGGCAGCGACGCGATGTTGAGGAGCTGCTGCTTCGCAGCGTCTTCGACGGAGACGCCACGCGTCCACGCTTTGATCGGGACACCGTGCTCGGGAGCGAAGACTTCGTAGGTGTTGTCGGGCATGTTTCGGAGTGCGGTGGCAAAGCCACCGCTTTCGTATCCGGATCACAGAGCGGCGGATCTGCCGCCGCACTCCTAAACTACAATACCCCGCTCGATCCAACACACGCAGGAGAGACTTTGGCCCGCTTCCGCGATCTTCCGATTCGCCGCAAGTTGATGACCGGCTTCATGCTGACGAGCCTGGTCGCGCTGATGATCACGATGGGCGGACTTGCGCTTTACGATCGGGCGGCCGTGCGCAACGAAGTGCAGGCGGATGGGCAGGTGGTCACGGGCATCATCGCGGAGAACGCGGCGTCGTCGATCGTGTTCAACGATCCGGAGACCGCGACGCAGACGCTCGCTGCGTTGCGCGCGCAACCCGACGTCATCGCCGCGTACCTATTCGACATCGACGGAAAACTGTTCGCGTCGTATGCAACGCCGAGCGCCGGCGCGGCACCCAAGAGCGTTCCTTCCGACGACACGCGCTTCGAACATGGCATGCTCACGGTCACGCGCGCCGTCATCTTCAATAAGGCGCGCGTCGGAACGGTGCATCTGCGCTCGGGACTGGCCGCGCTCGAAGAACGCCGCAACCAATATCTGAAAATCGCCGCGATCGTGCTCACGATCGCGACCATCGTCGCCCTCGCCTTCTCCGCCGCGTTCCAGCGTGCGATCTCGCGACCGATCCTCGAGCTGCTGCACGTCGAGAAGCGCGTGTCGCGCGAGAAGAACTACGACCTGCGCGCGGAGAAAAAGGCGAACGACGAGATCGGCAATCTCATCGACGGCTTCAACGAAATGCTCGGCGAGATCCGCGCGCGCGACGAAGAGATTTTCGAGCGGCATCGTCAGGAGATGGCGCTCGCACGCTCGATCCAGACGTCGGTGCTGCCGCGGACGTTCGACCTTGCGGGCTTCGACATCTCCGCGATCATGATGCCGGCCGAAGAAGTCGGCGGCGATTTCTACGAGTTCCGTCCGGCGGGTGACGGCGCGTGGATCGGCGTCGGCGACGTCACCGGCCACGGCGTGACGTCGGGCCTGATCATGATGATGTGCCAGTCGATGTTCACGATGCTGCTCGAGAACTCGAACGGCCACACCGGGCCCGCACGCTTCCTCACCCTGCTGAATCGCGCGATGTTCTACAACCTCCGCTCGCGTCTCGACCAGGAGCGCTTCATGACCATGGTCGTGGCGAAGATCGAGCGCGACGGCAACGTGACGTACGCGGGTGCCCACACGGATCTGCTCGTGTACCGCGCCGCGAGCGGCATGGTCGATCGCCTGCCGACCGACGGCCTCTGGCTCGGCCTCTCCGCCGACATCTCGGGCGAAACGCACGAGCAGTCGTTCGTAATGCAGCGCGGCGACGTCGCCCTCTTTCACACCGACGGCGTGACCGAAGCGCGCAACCGCGAAGGCGAATGTTTCGACATGGAACGGCTGACCGCCCAACTCGTCGAGCTCCACGCGAAACCCGCGTCGGAGATCGTGACGACGATCGCGCAAACCGCGTGGAACTGGGCGGGACAGCCGAATGATGATGTGAGTTTGCTGGCAGTGAAACGAGGATGACGATGCAGTGGGCAGTCGGCAGTGAGCAGTGGGCAGAGGAAGATCGAGCCGCTTCTTCTGCCCACTGCCCACTGCCAGCTGCCTACTGCCCGGAGAACGCATGATCACAACCATCACCAACGACTACGTCGAAATGCGCTTCGGTCCGCGCTGGACGTACATCAGCTGCGTCCGCAAGTTCGTGGCGAGCTTCTTCATGATCGGGCTCTCCGACAAGGAACGCGCGGAGCAGATCTCGATGGCCGCATCGGAGCTGCTGGAGAACGCGGTCAAGTACGCGTCGGAAGACGACAGCTACCTGAAGATCTCGATCGCGCGGCAGACGAACGAAGTCGACGTCTGCGTGAAGAACAAGGCGGAGTCGCAGCACATCAACACGCTCCGCCGCGAGCTCGCGCTCATCCACGCCGGCGAGCCCGAACAGGTCTATCTCCGCAAGATGGAAGAGGCGGCGATGACGGAAGGGCAGAGCCGCCTCGGCCTCGCGCGCATCCTTTACGAGGCCAACGCGCGTCTCAAGCTCGACGTCAACGACGGCGAGGTCTCCATCCACGCCATCTTCCCGCTGGAGTAACCGACGATGACGAACGAAGCGCTCGCCCCCCTCACCGCCGAAGGCGTGAAGATCGTGCCGCGATACGACGGCAATACGCTGCACGTCGCCATCTCCGGCGCCATCGAGATGCGCGATCCCGGACAACTGCTGACGCCCTACTGGACGTCGCTCGATGAATATGCGACGCACCACAGCATCCATCGCGTCGAGCTGGACATGCGCGATCTCACGTTCATGAACAGCTCCGGCATCCTTACGCTCGTCCGCTGGATCACGAAAGCGAAAACACACGACGCGCAATCGGCGTACAAGCTCGTGCTGCAATACGATCGCAACGTGACGTGGCAGCGCACGAGCATCCCGACGCTCGCGAAACTGGCACCCGAAGTCGTCGTTCCCGCGGAGATCAATGGGTACTGACCTGACCTTCATCGGCGGCGGATGGACGGGATACGACATCCCGTGCTCCGCGTGCGGCAGCGGCTGTCGAGCGATCGACCGCTTCTGCTCGCAGTGTGGCCAGCCGGATCCGACGGGCCGCTTCGGCGATGACATGCTCACCGCGCCGACGATCATCACGCACGAAGACGAATTCCGCGCCAGCGTCCCCGGCCTCGACATCCTCACGCCCGAGCCCGCGCCCGACAACACGATCGTGCTTGCGGAAGACGACGCGCCGCGCGAGCAAACACGCCCCGGACTGCGCGTGTCGAAAGCGGAGCGCAGCGCGAAGCGCGCGGCGGCCGCGGCGACGCTCGAGCGCATGCTCATTCCCGGCAACGTCTTCGGACGCCGCTATCGCATCCAGCGATTTCTCGGCGCAGGCGCGATGGGCTACGTCTGTTCCGCCGTCGACGATTCGATCGACGAAGTCATCGCGCTGAAAGTTCTCTCCGCGCCGGTGCAGGACGATCCCGACGCGTTCGAGCGCTTCCGCACGGAGCTCAAGCTCGCGCGCAAGATCCGCCATCGCAACGTCGTCCAGAGCTTCGACCTCGGATTCGCCGAAGGCTATCCATACATTTCGATGGAGTACATCGACGCCGACAACCTGCAGAAGCATCTGCAGCGGCGCAAGGTGTTCGAAGAAAAAGCCGCGCTCGCGATCGTGCGCCAGGTGCTCCGCGGCCTCCGCGCCGCCCACGACCTCGGCATCATCCACCGCGACATCAAGCCCGAGAACATCCTGCTCAACAAAGACGAGATGGCGTTCATCACCGACTTCGGCATCGCCACGACCGCCGATCGCGTGAAGCGCCGCGAGATCGCGGGCACGCCCGATTACATGGCGCCCGAGCAGCTCCGCTGCGAGGACGTCTTCCCCGCGACCGATCTCTACGCGTGCGGCATCCTTCTCTATCGCATGGTCACCGGCACGTTGCCGTTCAAAGCGACGACGATGCACGACATGATCGAAGCGCAGCTGCATCAGGCGCCGCGCCCCATCGCCGACGTGGAAGTGTCGGACGCAACGCGCACGCTCATCGACTGGATGCTGCAGAAACGCATCGCCGATCGCCCGCAAAGCGTCGCCGACGTGCTCGACGACATCACCGCCGCCCTGAATCGCGGCCGCTCACGCAGCGCCTCGCAACGCGTGACCGTGCTCGTCGCCGACTCCGATCCGCACACACTCGCCTTCCTGCGCGGCGTGCTCGAAACCGACGGCTACCGCGTCTTCGCAACCACGAACGCGCGCGAAGCAGTGGACGTCGCATTCGAACAAAGCCCCGCGGTGATCGTCCTCGACACCGGCATCCGCGGCGGCTTCGACATGGTCCTCCCCGACGACGACACGACGCCGGGCAGCGTGCCTTTGAGCGGCGCAGATGGGCTGGCGTTCCTGCGCATCATTCGCAGCGACGACAAACTAAGCCGCGTGCCGATCGTCGTCACGAGCGAGCTCGCCGCGCTGCAGAAACCGTACTCGCAATCCGGCGCCGCCGAGTTTCTGCAAAAGCCGCTTGCGCCGGAGAGCGTGACCGCCGCCGTGCGCAGAGCGCACTTGAGCGTGATCGGTTAGTGCGAAGTGCGGCGGAGTTAGAATTCGAAGCGTGAGCCCTTCTCAAACCGGCCTCGATCCCATCATCGAGCTCTACAAGCGCGACGTGGACCGCACGCTGATCCGCGAGAATCTGCGCAAATCGCACGAAGAGCGACTCCTGACGCTTCAACGCATGCAGACCTTCGTCGATGAAGTACGGTCTGCGGGCGAAGAACTTCGGCGCCGGCAATGATCGAGTTTCGATCGCTGCTCGAGAGCCTTCACGAGAACAGAGTTGCATTCGTCATTGTGGGAGGCATCGCTGCGACGCTGCATGGATCCGCGAGACTCACATTCGATCTCGACATCGTTTACGAACGTTCGGGAGAGAACCTCGATCGTCTCGTAGCGGCTCTTGCGCCGTTCAAACCTTATCTCCGAGGCGCACCTGCCGGGCTACCTTTCAAATTCGACGCGGAGACGCTCAAACGCGGACTCAATTTCACATTGACGACGTCGGACGGCCCCATCGATCTTCTCGGCGAGCTCAGTGGGATCGGAAGTTACGCTGCAGCGCGTCAGCAATCCGTCGAAGCGCACTTGTTCGGCGGCGTCTACTACTTTCTCGACCTCGATCCTCTGATCGTGTCGAAGAAGGCTGCGGGACGGCCTAAAGACTTTGAAGCAATCGCGGAGCTCGAGACGATTCGAGAAGAGCGGCGCGGATCTTCGTGACCGAGCGGCGACATGGCCGCCGCGCTCCACATCACTCGTACAAATTTTCAGGGATCGCGACGCGCGGCGATTTGAGCGCGACGCGGTACGCGACGCTCGCTGGCGCTTCGCTGGGTGCGGTGAGGCCGAGGGAGGCGGCGGAGACCGGGGTGACTTCGATTTCTTTTGCGGGTGCGCGTTCCGCGGGTTCGAGGGCGACGAGGCCGGTGATCTGCATCGGCGCGAGGACGCGGGCGGCGGACATGGAGCGCAGGGCGCGGGTCATGGCTTCGCGATCGGCTTCGGGCATGGGCGCGAAGGCGACGACGGGGAGGGGGAAGGATCCTGAGGTGTAGACGACGCGTAGACGTTGGTCGATGAGCGGGTTCGCTTCTGACGCGAGCGCCGCGTCGGTGCGGCCGTAGAGGGCGTTGGCGACGGCGGTGAGGTCGTCGGCGGTGCGCACGACCGTCGCGCCGCTTCCGCTCACGTCGCGCAGGCCTTCCGGCACGCTGAGCGTTTTTCCGCGGAGGTCGGCGAGGGATTGGATGCGGCTTGCGGCCGGCACGACGAGGACGCGGCGATAGGTTTGGCGTCCTTCTTTGCTGAATTGAAATTTCGCGCGCAGCTCGCCGGTAAGGTCGGAGATGAATTCGGTGTTGGAGATGACGAGGCCAATGCGCTCGCGATTGGCGGCGAAGTATGCGCGCGCGTCGTCGCCGCGGCGGAAGAATTCCGTCGACAGCGGCACGCCCGACGAGCTCGCGATCTGCGAGACCATCGCGGTCATCGTCTCCGCGAGTTTCTTTTCGTTTTCCGCGGGAGCGTCGGGAAGGAAGACCATCACCGTGCGGCGCGGCTGATCGGAGACGAGCTCCGGTTCGCGCTCGGGTTGTTTCGTCGCTTCGGCGATTTCGGTGAGGTAGCGGCGCGCGAGTGATTCGAGTCCGCCGGCGCTTGCCTTCGAGAATGCGGAGCGCGCGTCGTCGAGCGAGCCGCTGAGGATCTCGAGGTCGCCGCGCAGAAAGTTCGCGGCGGCTTCCGCGCGATTCGTGAGCGGCAGCTCGGTCGCGCGCTCGATGAGCTGGCGTGCGGTGCGCGTCGCGCGGCGATCGACTTGTTCCGCGGCTTGCGCGAGCAGCGCGATGCCGAGCGATTGCTTCGCGCGATTGCAGTTGCTCGTCGCGCTGAGCTCGAAGAGATCGGGCTCGAGGTTCGCGTCGCATCGCGCTGCGGCTGCGAGCAGATCGACGGCGCGATCGTAGTCGCGCTCGGAGAGCGCAATCTCGCCTGCAGCGAGCGTGACGTCGGTCCACGCCGGACCCATCGCCTGCGCCATGATGAGGTGCGGCTTCGCTTCGGCTCCGCGTCCGAGTTGCCAGAGCATCAGGCCGAGGTTGCCGCGTGCGATCGGGTCGGTGCGGTCTTGCAGCGCTTTTGCGGCGTCGGCGATTTTTCCTTCGCGTGCGACGAGGAGCGCACGCACGGCGCGGAGTGCGGAGACGACGTCACTTTGCGTCAGCGGAGCGGTCGCGATCACGGTGTCGATCTGTTTCTTTGCGTCAGCGGGTGTTCCGAGGCGGACGAGCAGGAACGCTAGCTCCGCGCGGAGTGGCCAGAGATCGGCGCGATTCGGATCGTGGCGCAGCAGCTCTTCGAGCGTCGCGCGTTCTGCGGCGGCATCGTTCGCATCGCGTGCGAGGAGCACGCGCTCGAACAGCAGCGCGCGATTGTCGGGCACGGCGCGTTGCGCCTGCTCGAGCACGCGCTTCGCGTCTTCGTAGCGATGGTCCTGGCGATAGATGCGGCCGAGCGGCAGCTGCGATTCGAGATCGCTCGCGTTTTCTTCGAATGCTGTTGCTGCCGCCGCGCGATCGCCGCGCGAGAGCTCTGCGCGTCCGAGTGTGCGGAGCGCGATGATCTTGCTGTCGCGATCGAAGCGTGGCATGCCGTCGCGCAACAGTTTCGCGGATGCAGCGCCGTCGCCGCGACGCAATGCGATCTGCGCGAGATGCAGATACGCGAGTGGCAGGTTCGGATCGCCATCCAGTGCGCTGCGATATTCGCGCTCGGCGAGGTCGAATTTGCCGATCGAATAATTGATGAAGCCGAGGTTGTAGTGCGCGGAGGCGGACTCGGGATCGAGGCGCAGCGACTTCGCGTACGCGTCGACTGCGAGCGGCCACTGTTTCTGGCGGATGTAGATCGCGCCGAGGTTTGCGTAGGCCTGCGCGTGGATTGGCTCGACCGTCTCGTTTTTCGCAAACGCTTTTTCGATCGGCTCGAGCGCGACTTTGTACGCGCCGAGCGCTTCGGAGTCGCGGCCGGCTTCGAAGAGTACGGCGCCGAGGTTGTAGAACGCGCGGAGATTCGTCTTGTCGAGCTCCACGGCGCGGCGATACGACTCGATCGCGGCCTCTTTTTGTCCGAGCTGATAGAGCAGATTGCCGACGCTGAAGTGATAGCGCGATTCGTTCGGATCGAGACGCACTGCTTCGCGCATCGCAGCGAGCGCGTCGTCGTTTCGCTCGAGCGCACGGAGGATCGTGCCGCGCAGCGAGTGCAATGCGGCGTCGCGGCGATTGCGCTCGATGGCGCGATCGACGTAGGTCAGCGCTTCGGCGGATTTGCCGAGCTGCTGCGCAGTGGCGGCGGCGTTCGAGAGCAGCGTGCGATCGAGCGGCGCGCGCTCGACGCCGCGCGCGAACGTCGCGTACGCCTCGTCGATTTTTCCCTGACGGTGCAGCACCGCGCCGAGGTTTGCGTACGCGGATGCGAGCTGCGGCGCGGCTTCGATCACCGCGCGATACTTTTCGACGGCGTCATCGAGACGGCCGGAGTTGCGCGCGTGCTCCGCCTCTTCCATGAGGCTGCGCGCGACTTCGGGGATGTCCTGGGCGAGCGCGGGAAACGCCAGCAGTGCGATGAGGATGAGAGAGCGCATGTTTAGGAGTGCGGTGGCAAAGCCCCCGCGTTGTGGTCCGGATCGGA
>Ga0307468_100000319_pt1 | contig 11504 bp, 4 predicted proteins | sample atmdna_FD_203085 | JGI IMG/M metagenome (GOLD analysis project Ga0307468, IMG submission 203085) | Hardwood forest soil microbial communities from Morgan-Monroe State Forest, Indiana, United States - atmos_gases AM2C_05 | ecosystem: Environmental > Terrestrial > Soil > Temperate forest > Bulk...
CCGCGGCTTCTTCGTCATCGACGTCGGTTGTAGTCGCGACGATCGTTGGCACACCGGCGATCAGAAACGCCGCGGCGAGGTTCTGGACGCCGTCGCTGGCACGTGTCGGAAGCCCGGAGCGACACGCCGACAGAAAGACGAGGCGCGTTCGATGGAGGTCGAGACGTGAGATCTCACTGGCGGAAATCTCGTCGGTGATGCCGTCGGAGGCCAGAACCAGCACGGAGTCGAGCGGCCGCTCGGGCCGTGCCAACGCGTGGCCGGCGAAATGGATGATTGATGCGCTGGGCAATTCGAGTCGCAGCCGCTGCGGCGTTGCTTTCCGATCGGTGAGAACCCGCGATCGCGTGTAGCTCGCCGCTACACTGCGCGCTTCGGAGGCGGCGCGGGGCAACGGACTAATTCGCGGGTGCCGGTTCGAATCGAATGATGTCGCTGCGATCACTAGTGTCGAACGTTGTTCGATCACTCGCGCTTGCTTGGAACACATGATTGCGATGCTCGCGCTCGGAGCGAGCGTGACCGAATAATCGTCGATCAAGCGCCGGTTGCTCGCCATGCTGCGCAGCGCGATGAATGACACTCCCGCGATACGGGGATCGGCAACGACCGCAAGGTGCCGAATGCCTCGAAGCGACGGAAGCACGGGCTCGACGAGCGCTCGCCAGTCGTCGCCGGTTGCGAGTTGGACGACGTGGAGGTTCTCACGCGTCAGGACGAACGCAGCCATCCTGTCGTTGGACGCGACATATTGGACAATGGCGGCGTCCGGTGCGAGCGCCGCGGCAATGGCATCTCGCGTAAGTGTTGCCGGTTCGCGCGCTGTTCGCTCGCTGATGCCGTCGAGAAGCGCCCTGGCGCGAGAACGCTCAGTAAGCGAGAACGCTTCGTCGTTGTTTCCGGTAGCGAGAGCGAGGTCGATTGCCGCGCGGAAGAGGTCAACTGCCGTCGAGAGCAAGTCTGCGCGCTGCTGAATATCGATAACGTTCGCGCGCTGCTGCTCGATCACAGAAAGTCCCGTTGCGAAGTCGGTACGTGCTGCATTCGCGTCACCGCGGCGGCGGTGGATTCGCCCGCGATCGAGAAGAATCTGTGCAGCGTACACGCTGCGATCCGATTGCTTCACGATCGACAAAGCCCGCGTCAACAACTCGATTGCACGCGATGGGTCGGTGCTCGCGAGTGCGAACGCTTCTGCGTACAACACTTCGGATTCGAGCGACTGCCGCTGACCTGCATCGGAGATCTCTCTGACCCAGCGTCGCATCTCCGCGACGTCTCTGCTGGCCCCTTCGGCGTCTCCGACGGACGCGCGAACGATGGATCGTTGCAGCAAGGCTTCCGCGGCGCGTGTGGGATCTTTTCTTATGGCGGAGCCAGCGACCGCGAGATCGAGCAGCGGATGCGCGTGCTTCCACTGTCCTCGCATCACCATCGATCGCGTCGCCGTCTCGAGAGCCGTCAGTTTGCGAAGATCTGCTCCGGTCCGCGAATATATGACGAGAGCTCGGCGTCGTGCACGCCACGCGTTCTCGTCGTCGCCCATGTAGTCGAGCGTTGCGGCGACGAACTCATCGAACGTTGCTGCGATTAACGGCTCGTTGAGATGCTCGAAATGGCGCCGTGATTCTTCGAAGATATCCAGCGCCGAGGAAAAGGAGCCACGAACGAGGGCGCATAATCCGCGCTCCCATCCGATTTGGCCCGCGAGCGCCACGTAGCCTTGTCGCTCGAAATGTCGCGCAGCCAGCTCGTCGAGAAGCGCAGCGGCCTCGGGAATCCGCGACTGCGCGTGCAGCGCGCTTGCGACGAAGTAGCGCGCGAGAAACTGCATCGGACTCGCGGCGTGGGTGAAATCTCGCACGGCTTCGCTCAGGAAGCGCTCAGCATCCGCCGGTGCGGCATTTCCGTGAGCGATCCGCCCGTCGCGATACGCGAGGTAGGCGCGGGCGAGCATCAAGCGCCGCGATTTGTCAGCGTTGTCAATCGTGCGAACCGAATCTGCGAGCAAGTTTTCGCCCGCAATGTCGTGAAGCGCGACGCCGATTGCACGCGCGACGGCCAGCGCTCTTTCTGCGTCTGCGCGATCGCCGCGTTGCGCGGCCGTCGCCCAACTCGCTGTAAACACGCCTTCGCCCCATGCGCGAGCGTCGCGCGGATGGAGCGCCACGATTCGGAGAACTTCAGCAGCATCGTTGCGTGTGACCGCGCGTTGAAGCGCACTGACCTGCGTCGACCATAGATCGCCGCGGTTGATCTCATTGCCGATGCGGCTTGCCGCGCGCGCTGCTTCTTCCGCCCACGGTGACCCAGCCTCAGGCCAGTCGCTGTACTCCGCTTTCGCCTCCGTCAGAAGACCCAGCGCTTCCAACGCGAGTGCGCGATTGAAATGTGCGCCGAGATGGCTCGGATCGATCCGCAACGCTTCGGCGGAAGCCGCGAGGCTATCGATTACCGGTAGGAGTGTATTCTGTTCATCCGATCTTGCTAGGAGCGCGGCAGCATAGTCGTTCCACGCATCGCTGGTCCGCAGCATCGTTGCTGCACGGAGTAGTCGACTCGCTGCGCCTTCAATGTCGCCGCTGATGAGCAGCGCAACGCCCGCCGCGTGCTCTGTGCGAGGCGTGCCGTCGTCGTGTGCTACGAGTTCCTGGGCTGCGGCGCGAACATCGAGCGGCAATTCGTCGGTCCTCTGCCCCGCTGAGATTCGCATACGGCGAAAAGTCTTGTGCACGAACGGCGCAGACAGACGCGCACGAATCAGACGGAATGACATCGTCCGCATCGCCTCTGCAAGTTTGGTGAGTAGGGGTTCGCTCCGATGCTTTGCTGCTACGCGCGTCCTGTGCACAGTGAACAGCGCTACGCCGACAGCGATGCCAATGCCGAGCAACACCAGAGAACGTCTTTTCATCAGGACTCTCGCCATTGTGACGGGTCGTGCTAGCGATGTCAGCGGGAACTTGTTTCGCGAACAGAGTCCGCTGAGCGCCGTCAACCTCTGCCGATTCCCCTCCACCACCGGATGCGCACTCGCGCCCGACGCCATTCCACGTCAGCCGCCGTGCTCGCCGTGCTCTTCTTCTCGATCGCCGTGCACTGCATCCGCCATCGCCATCTCTTCCTCGAGATGACGAACCTGCGCGAGCTCCTCGACTCACGCTCGCGCACGATCGGCCACGTCGCCTTCGATTCGTAGTGTGGCGTGCGCGCGGCCATGCCGCCGCTTTGGGTCGCGTGATCTGGGTTGCAAGGTTGCGCGGTGAACCTTGGATGGCGGACTTATAGTCCGCCGGTTTTTGCGCGAGGCGGCGGACTGTAAGTCCGCCGTCCAGGAGCCGTGATTCAGACCGCGCAACCGCGCAACTCCGCAACCCGAAATACGATACCCAAAGCGGCGGCATGGCCGCGCGCACTCCAAATCAAGGACACGCTGCGGCGCGCGCGATCAACTCCGCGCGATGTTCCTCCACCGCTGCGTGTGCGCGTGAGCGTGCGAGGTTCCATGCGCGCCAGTTGTGCGGGCGGTGTGCGTCCGCCGTGAGCAGGCTGCGTGCGATGCAGGGATCGTTCAGCTTCACGAGCTCCGGCGCGGCGTCCGCGCTTAGTGTCTTCGCATATTTCACATCGAATGCGCGATGCGTGAGGCGCGCGTTCGTGCGAACGATGAGTGCGTGCGGATCGATTGCGTGCACGGAGACGAGCGCGATCAGGCCGGTGACGAGGAGGCCGATTGCGAATTGCGCGCGATGTCCGGTCAGCACGGTCGCGGCGAGCCACAGCAGCAGTACCAGCATCCAGAGCATGAACGCGGTCGCGTAGACGCGCAGCTGGGTGAGGCCGAATTCGTCGCGATAGAGGCGCATGCGCTGATATGCGGACGCGGCGATCACGAGCACGAGCGCGATCTGTAGCGAGGCGAGGATGCGGAACGTGCGCAGCGCGTGCGGGTCACTCTTGTCGACGATCCACTCGACCGCGAGCAGCATTGGCACGACGAGCACGGTCACGACGACGAGCTCGAAGAAGCCGCTGCGCGCGTATTCGGCGTACGTCATGTTGGCCGTGACTTTGACCAGGGACGATCCGCCGAAGAGATAGCGGAACTGCACGCCGACGAACAGTGCGAACAGCAGATCGACGAGCGCGATCGCGACGTTCGTGTCGCCGGCCCGCAGTTTCTTGATCTCGAACGTCCACGGCGGCATCCACGCGTCACTCATGAGGATGCTGCGGAAGAATCCGGCGCACGCGGCGGCGATCACGATCGTGACGATGATGTCGATCATCGTGTCGGTGAGATCGATGAAGAAGACGTCGCGCACCAGCGACGCGAATGCTTCGTCGGCGGACATGAGCAGCGCGCCGAAGATCAGCAGCGCCGGAATCGCAATCACCGTTCCGCGCAGCAGCGTGCCCGCGGTGCGCGATGCGCGGCCGACCGGGACCTGTTTCCATGTCAGATCGAACGGCAGTTTGAACACGCCCGCGATCGATTGCGCGGCGGTGACGAACAGCGCGACGACGATGCGCACGATGCCTGTCGCCCACAGGCGCACGTCGCGCGGGCCGAGGGCGAGGAGGGCGAGGAGGGGGACGATGAGGAGGCCATCGATCGCGTTGAGCTCAGGCGCGTCACGCCAGAAGATGCCGAACGCGGCCGCGATCGCGCCGATCGCGGGAAGCAGCACGGAAGTCCACGGCTGTTTGCGCGTGGTCTGCAGCAGTGTGACCGCGATGATCGCGAATGACGTCGTCCAGAGCAGTGCGTTGATGCCCCACGGGATGTTGCGCAGGAGGAAGTTGCCTGCGAGGCCGAGTGCGAAGGACGTGATGAAGATGGCGACGGCGGTGCGATGCGTGTTCATGCTTTGTATTGTAAAGTACTTTCTGCGCTAGAACCGGCGGACTATAAGTCCGCCGTCCAACGACTAGAACCGCCAGCCGCGCGAGACGAACAGGTTCGACAGGTTGCGCATCACGCCGTATGCGTACGCGCTGCCGTCCGGCGTTACGACCACGTCCATGATGCGGTACACGCCCGACGGATCGCCGGGCATGAGCTCGCGCACGAGCGTCAGCTGGCCCGTGGCGATGTTCGCCCGGAACATGCGCGCGGGCAATTCTTCTTCGCGGTAGACGAACAGCTCTTTGCCGTCCGCGCTCCACGCGACGGGTTTGTAGCCGCGCTCGATCGGCGCTTTGCGCGGCGCGGTGCCGTCGAGCGGCACGAGATGAATGAGTCCGTCTTCGTCGCCACTCACGACGATCATCGATCCGTCGGGCGATGCGGGACGCGACGCCTGCGCAATCCGAAAACCGGGATCGCCGATCGTCGACGGGTCGCCGCGGAACACGTCCTGACGATAGAGCCGCATGCGTCCGTTCGCCGCGCGTCCGTTGAACACGATCGTGTGTCCGTCGGGCAGCCACGCGCCGAACTCGTAATCTTCAATGACACCGCGCGGCAGATAGCGCGTCTCGCCCGCGCCGAGCGGCACGATCGCGAGCCGCGCAGGGAGAGTGCGGCGGCCGGGCACGATGACGAGCGCCGACTTTCCGTCGGGCGAGAGCGACACGCCGTAGCCGTCGCCGAGGCGTACGGCGGGCTCGCCGGTCGTCGGACGCGTGAAGACCGAGTAGCGCTCGCCGCCCGCTTCGCCGAATTCGCTGAACAGCAGCAGACGTCCGTCGGGCGAGATGTCGGACGTGCCGGAGCCGTCGAACCACGACAGATCGCGCTCGCGTTCCGCGCCGGCCGCGCGCGCCATCACCCCTTCGCGATAGTCGTCGCGCGTGAGCAGCAACTCGCCGTCGCGGGAAACATCGTGCAGTTTCACGACGCCATCGAGGCGGCCGATGAGCCGCTCGCTGCCGCCGAGATCGACCGCGTGCAATTCCGTCGAGCCGTTGCCGCCGCTCGTTCCGAACACGATGCGACGGCCGTTCGCGGCCCACGCCAGTCCCTTCGCGTTCGTCCACTCGCCGAGCTTGCGCGGCTTGCGCACGGCGACGTCGAGCACGAACAGCGCGAATGATTTGCCGAGGCGTGCTTCGCGGAGGCGGAAGGCGATGCGCTTGCCGTCGGGGGAGACGCGCAGATCGCGCACGCGCGTTGGACTCTGATAGACGATCGTGCGGATCGGATACTCGATTTGAAATCCGCTGCCTTCGAGCCTGCGCACGATCGCGAGCTGCTTGCCGTCGGGCGACCAATCCGCAGCGACGACGTCGTCCGCGATTTCGCGCGGCGCGCCGCCCGCGAGCGACACGACAGCGAGCGTCCCCGAAGTCTCCGACGAATTCACGAGCAGCGCGAGATTGCCCGTGCTGCTGACTGCAAGCAATTCACGGCTGCGAATGCCGAGCGGGCGCGACTCGATCGAGTCGTTGCGCCCGGAGTAGATTTCGTAGCCGCTTCCTTCCCACGACGCGGAATAGAGGATCGAGCCGTCGGACGCGAAGCGCGCACCGGTGATGTCGCCGCGCCGGAATGTGAGTTGCCGATACGTCGGCAACGGATTCGGCGCGACGCGTTCCCAGACGAGAATCGACGCGACGATGATCGCGAGCAGCGCGGCGGCGGCGAGAAATTTGTAGCGATGCCGCCGCACGCGCGAGCGCCAAACACTGAACGGCATCGACAGCGTGTCGGTCGCGCTGCCGAGCGCTTCGAGCGAGAACGCGAGATCGTGCGCGGTCTGGAATCGCTCTTCTTTGCGTTTCTCGAGACAGCGCTGAATCACGAGCTCGACGCCGGGCGAGACATTGACGCCGGATGCGTGCAGATCGACGGGATCGTCTTTGAGAATCGCGCTGAGGATCTCGACCGGCGTGCCGCCCTGAAACGCCTGACGCCCCGTGAGCATCTCGTAGAGGATCGCGCCGAACGCGAAGATGTCGGTCCGGCCGTCGATCGGCTCCGCGCGCAATTGCTCCGGCGCGATGTAGCCGACGGTGCCCATCACGATGCCGGGATGCGTCTCGCCGACGAGCGTCGGGGAATCGTCGCCCGCGCCGATCGCGGCGAGCTCCGGATTCATCTTCGCCAGTCCGAAGTCGAGGATCTTCAGGCGCCCGTCTTTCGTGAGGAAAATATTTTCGGGCTTGAGATCGCGATGGATGATGCTGCGCTCGTGCGCCGCGTCCATGCCGCGCGCGATCTGCAGCGCGTACTGAATCGACTTGCGTTGCGAGAGCGGGCCTTCGCGCAAGCGCGCGCGCAGCGTCTCGCCTTCGAGCAGCTCGAGCACGATGTAGAACGAATCGCCGTGCGTGCCGAAGTCGAAGACGGTGACGAGGTTCGGATGATTGAGCAGGCCGAGCGCTTTCGCTTCCTGCTGGAACCGCGCGACGACTTGCGCCTTGCCCACGAAGGCGGAGGGAAGGATCTTCACCGCGACGTCGCGGCCGAGCTGCTCGTCACGCGCGCGATAGACCTGCCCCATGCCTCCCGCGCCGATGAACGAGAGGATCTCGTAGCGACCGAGTGTTTCGCCGGGCTCGAGGTGCATTTTGCGCCTGACCGAAGTTTGCGAATTCTAACTGCGTTGCTTGTTGGCCGTTGCCGGTTGCCCGTTGCCCGTTGTTTGAAGTGTTGTCGGTGATCGGTGATCGAGGGGAGTCTGCGAGCCGCCTCGATCACCGATCACCTACACTCACATCAATGTTGGCTGCGATCATCATCGCCGCACTCGCGCTTCCCTCCGGTTACGTTCCGGATGCCGAATGCACCAGCTGCCACAGCGGAATCGCGCGCTCGTATCAAAACGTCGGGATGTCGCGCTCGTTTTATCGTCCGCGTCCCGAGACGAACATCGAAGACTTCGACGCGCCGCCGTTTCATCACGAGAAATCGAAGCAGTGGATGGAGCTGAAGTGGCGTGACGGCAAGTTGGTGTTTCGCCGCTGGACCGATCCCTCCACCGTCTTCGAACAACCCGTCGACTGGATCCTCGGATCCGGCAATCACGCGCGGACGTATCTCTACGCAACGCCGAGCGGCGAGCTCTTTCAATTGCCGATCGCGTGGTACACGCAGACGAAGAGCTGGGGGATGGCGCCGGGCTACGACCGCGCCGATCACGAGGGTGTGCTGCGGCGCGTGCGGCACGAGTGCATGTTCTGCCACAACGCGTATGCTGGCGTCGCGGAGAACACGAGCGACGGCTACTGGCGCGATCAGAGTTTTCCCGCGCATTTGCCCGAAGGCATCGGATGCCAGCGCTGCCACGGTCCCGGCGCGGAGCACGTGCGCCGCGCGAATGAAAGTGCCGCAGTTGCACGCGCGACGATCGTCCGTCCGACGCGGCTCGATGCGAAGAAGCGCAACGACGTTTGCTACGAATGCCACATGCAGGCATCCGTTGCGATCGCGGGTGTTCGCCGCTTCGGTCGCGACATCACGTCGTTTCGTCCAGGCCAACCGCTCGGCGATTACCTGCTGCACACCGACATCAGCGAAAACGATCTGCCGCGCACCGATCGCTTCGAGATCAATCACCATCCGTATCGCCTCGAACAGAGCCGCTGCTTCCGCGAGAGCAAGGGCCGACTCAGTTGCCTCAGCTGCCACGATCCGCATCGCAAGCTCGTAGTCGCGGACGTGCGTGTCGTATGTCGCAACTGTCACCTGCGGCGGCGGGACGCCGCCGGGCCAGCCGCCGAGACGGCGGCGCTCCACGTCTCCGCGGACACCGATTGCGTGTCGTGCCACATGCCGAAGCGGCGCACGCAGGACGTCGTGCGCGTCGTGATGACGGACCATCGCATTCAGATCAAACCGTCCGGCGATCTCGTCGCGCCGCGCGAGGAGCGCGAGACGCATGTGAGCGATGTGACCTTTCTCGATCGCGACGTGAAAGACGCGGAGATCTATCGCGTGATCGCAATCCTGCGCGCGCATGGCGGACGTCACGCGGCGTCGCTGCAGCGGCTCGAAACGCTGCTCGCCACGACAAAGCCGAAAGAGATCGAACCGTACCTCGATCTCGCATCGGGGCAGTTGATCCAGAAGCGCTACGCCGATCTCGAGAAAACCGCGCGCTCGATTCTCGAGCGCGCGCCGCAACATCCGCTCGCACTCGAATGGCTCGGCGTCGCGCGGATCGCGCACGGCCATCGCGACGAAGGGCTGGCGTTGCTGCGCGGACTCACGCGTCCCGAGGCTCGGTTCAATCTCGCGTTGCTGCTGCGGGAGCCGAGCGAAGCGATCGCGCAACTCGAGCTCGTGGTGAAAGAGCGGCCGAATCTCGCGGCGGCGTGGTTTTATCTCGGCGAAAACAGCGCTGCACTCGGGGACCGCGAGAGAGCGATGGAGTGTTATCGCAGGGCGCTGAGCATCGATCCGAACTTCGTGCGCGCTGCGAACGCGCTCGCGTCACTCCAAGCGCGATGACGCTCCTCTGGATACAATCGCGAACTACCGCCAAATCGAAGATGGAGCTGCGCACTTCCCATGTCCGAAGCGCCTGAAGACGCCGTGCTCGTCGGAGCGGCACCGGCAGATGTGACGACGATCGCCGGCTGGATCCGCCAGAAGAGATGCGTGTTGTTTCTCGGGGCGGGCGTGCATTCGCTGCCGCCTCCCGAGTCCCATTATCAATACGCGGACAGCGAGCGGCCGCGCGGTGCGAGCGAGTTGATCAAACACCTCGCGGAAATGAGCCGGTACGCCGACGATTACCCGGACGAAGTGCCCAACAACCTCGGGAGAATCTCGCTCTACTTCGAGACCAAGAGGCCGACGCTCGATCGCAGCGCCCTCATCACCGAAGTTCGGAAGCTCGTCCAGACGGGGAAGCGTCCTTCCTCCGTGGTTCGTGGACTCGCTGCTCTCGATTTCCCGCTCATCGCGACGACGAACTACGACCAGCTGATCGAAGACGCGCTGCGAGAGCACAGAAAGCGTCCGGTCATCTCTGTTTACAAGCGAAAGTCGAAGGAGAGCACCGATACGTACGCCGGATCGGAGGTTGAGCCGACGCCGGAGGAGCCGTTCGTGCTCAAGATTCACGGCGACATCAACAAAGAGGACTCGATCGTCATCACGGACGAGGACTACATCCATTTCATGCTGCGCATGAGAGACGCGGGGCAGTTTGATCCGGTACCGCCGGTCTTTCGCTATCAATTCACGACCTACGCGACGCTGTTCATCGGCTACAGCCTTCTCGACTACAACCTGAGGCTTCTGTTCAAAGCGCTGCGCTGGGAAGTCGAAGGCGGCCCGGTGCGGCCGCCGTCATACGCCGTCGATCCGAAGCCGGATCGTCTGATCCGCGATGTGTATGGCGATCAGCATCGATTCGTTCATTTCATCGTCAGAGACGTGTGGTCCTTCGTTCCGATGCTGTACCGCGAGCTCAAAGGCACCGAGATGCCGGAGTGACGTCGATGTCCATGTTGCCGACCGAAAGTTCCGCCATGTCATCCACAGACTCGCAGCGGATTGCGACGCCTTTGCCGAAAGCGCCGTATCGCGGGATCGAGGAGTTCCGCTGCATCGACTCCGCCATCTTTTTCGGGCGCGACAGCGAAGGAAAGACGCTGCTGCGGCTCATCACCATGTATCGCGGCGTGCTCCTTTACGGCGATTCCGGCGCCGGCAAGTCGTCGCTCATCAACGCGAAGCTCATTCCGATGGCGATGGCCGAGCAGTTCGCGCCGGAACGCGTCCGCGTGCAGCCGAAACTCGGAGAGGAGTTCATCGTCGAGCGCATCGCGATCGCGGAAGAGGGGAGTGCGCTGCTGCCGACGATCTTCAGCGACGGCGATGGTTCGCCGCGGATCAGTTTCTCGGCTGCGGCATTCGTGCAGCGCGTGATCGAACGCTGCCACGCGCGGATCGACGGCGACGGGATCCCGCAACTACCGGCGCAGTTTCCGCTCCTCGTCTTCGACCAGTTCGAAGAGCTCGTCACACTGTCCGAACAGTTCGCGAGGGAGACGCGAAGCACGGTCGCGTATGAAGCGTATGCGTCGATCACACGCGCGTTGCTCGAGCTGCTGCAAGACGAATCGCTTTGCCTGAAGATGCTGTTCGTTTTTCGCGAGGACTATTACGCGAAGCTGAGCAAGTTCTTCGCGCTTCATCCCGGCCTGACGAATCATTTTCTGCGGATCGAGCCGCTGCACACTTCGCAGTTGCACACGATCATCGCCGGTCCGTTCGAGACGATCGCCTTCGATCACGTGCTTCCCGCGAACGTGATCGCGAGTCTGGAGCGCGAGCTCCGCGAGCGCAGCGACTCGGATCTCATCAACCTCTCGGAGGTACAGATCGCGTCATTGCGGCTCTGGAATTCGAGCGAGCCGATGAAGCTGCTCGAGGAGCAGCACGTAGCGGGACTGCTCGAATCGTATTTTTCCGCGGCCATCGATGCATTGCCGCCGCTGCATCAGCAGATCGCGTACGTCCTGTTGGGAAGGATGGTCACTGACTCGGGGACGCGGAACGTCGTTTCCACTGAGGATCTCGTGGCCAGCGTCGAGGGAGAGAGGGT
>Ga0307468_100000320_pt1 | contig 11472 bp, 11 predicted proteins | sample atmdna_FD_203085 | JGI IMG/M metagenome (GOLD analysis project Ga0307468, IMG submission 203085) | Hardwood forest soil microbial communities from Morgan-Monroe State Forest, Indiana, United States - atmos_gases AM2C_05 | ecosystem: Environmental > Terrestrial > Soil > Temperate forest > Bulk...
CGTCCTCGGGGGACAAGGGCGCCTCGCCGCCCGGAGCGTCGTACTCGTAGCGCAGGCAGCACTTCAGCCGCCCGCACATCCCGGAGAGCTTCGATGGATTGAGGCTCAGCTTCTGCGCCTTCGCCATCTTAATCGAGATCGGCGCGAACCCCTTGAGGAAGGAGGAGCAGCAGAGCGACCGGCCGCACGGGCCGTACCCGCCGCCCGCCGCCGCCTCGTCGCGCACCCCGATCTGGCGCATCTCGATCCGGGTGCGAAACTTCTGCGCCAGCTCGCGCACCAGATCCCGGAAATCGATCCGTCCCTCGGCGGTGAACAGAAAGGTCAGCTTGTGGCTCTCGGCCGCCTGCTCGACCCGCACCAGCCGCATCGGCATGGCGCGCTCGCGGATGCGGTTGCGGCACCATTCGTAGGCCTCGGTCTCGGCGCTGCGCGTCCCGGTCCAGGCGCGGAGGTCGTCGTCGGTGGCGTTCCGCAGGACCGGGCGCATGCAGGAGAGGCCGCAGCCGCGGCGCGAACGGGTCGTCGCCTGCGCCACCTCGGCGACCTCCAGGCCACGCTCCCCCTTCACCATCACCAGGTCGCCGATTTCGAAGTCGACGTCGCGCGCCGCGAACTGCTGCACCCGCGCCTGCCCCTGCAGGCGGATGCCGACGACCGAGACATCGTTGCCGGCGGCGCGGTCGCCCGGCGCCGGCAGCGCGCAGCCGCCCTCGGTCGGCGCCGCAGTTCCGCCGTTCTCCGGCTCGTGGTGTTCGGGCGTGTCCATCGTCTCGATTGCTCCGGGGCGACTCCGCGTGCCGCGCCGCGCCGGACCCTCCAGGCCGCTATGCTATGGTGCCGGTCCGGACGCCGTCAAGAAACGACCACCCGATGAAGAGCGACAAGGACGATCCCGAAGGCAAGGTGCTGGCGTCGAACCGCCGGGCGCTGCACGAATTCCACGTCGATGAGCGGCACGAGGCGGGGGTGGTCCTCCTCGGGACCGAGGTCAAGTCGCTCAGGACCGGAAGGGCGAGCCTGCAGGACGCGTTCGCGCGCGTCGATCGCGGCGAGGTGTTCCTCCTCAACTGCCACATCCCGCCCTACTCGCACGGCGGCTACGCCAACCACGACCCGACGCGCACCCGCAAGCTCCTGCTGCATCGCGCCGAGATCACCCGCCTGGCGGAGCGCACCCGATCCGGCGGCGTGACGATCATCCCGCTGCGCCTCTACCTCCAGAACGGCCGGGTCAAGGTCACCCTGGCGCTGGCGCGGGCCAAGAAGCTCTGGGACAAGCGGGAGGACGCGAAGCGGCGCGATCTCGATCGCGAGGCGCGGGCGGCGGCGGGCGGCCGGCGCGCGGTGAGCCGCGGCGGCGGCGAAGACTAGGTCGGCATCCCCTCGATCGGGCTGGAGGCGGTGGCATACAGCTTCTTCGGGATGCGCCCCGCCTCGAAGGCGAGCCGGCCCGCCTCGACCGCCAGGCGCATGGCGCGCGCCATGCGCACCGGATCCCTCGCCCCGGCGATGCCGGTGTTCATGAGAACGCCGTCGGCTCCCAGCTCCATCACCATCGCGGCGTCCGACGCGGTGCCGACCCCGGCGTCGACGATGATCGGCAGATCCCGGATCGCCTCGATCAGGAGGCGCAGGTTGACCGGATTCTGGATGCCGAGACCCGATCCGATCGGCGCGGCCAGCGGCATCACCGCGGCGGCGCCGGCGTCGCGCAGCCGCTTCGCCACCACCAGGTCGTCGTTGGTGTACGGCAGGACGGTGAACCCCTCCTTGACCAGGGTGCGGGTCGCCGCGAGGAGCCCTTCGTTGTCGGGGAAGAGGGTCTTCTGGTCGCCGATCACCTCGAGCTTGATGAACTCCGACAGCCCCGCCTCGCGGGCGAGGCGCGCGGCGCGCACCGCCTCGTCGGCGGTGTAGCAGCCCGCGGTGTTCGGCAGGATCGGCAGGCGCTGCGCCTCGATCAGATCGAGGACCGAGCCCTCCTCCTTGCGGGAGAGATCGACACGCCGCACCGCGACGGTGACCATCGCCGGCGCCGCCGCCTCGAAGGCGAGGCGGGTCGTCTCGAGGCTCGGATACTTGCCCGTGCCGATCAGGAGGCGCGAGCCGAACGTCTTTCCGGCGATGGTGAGCGCGGGCCTCTGCATCGGTTCTCCTATCCGCCGCCGACGAAGCGGACCACCTCGACGACGTCCCCGTCCCGGAGGACGGCGGCGGCGTGCGCGGCTTTCGGCACCACGTCGCCGTTGCGCTCGACCGCGAGGCGGGTCGTCGCCAGCTCGAGATCCCTGAGGAGGCGCTCCACCGTGGTGCCGGGTTCGACGTCATGCGGCGCGCCGTTCAGGCGGATGTGCATCGCCGCCCTCAGGCGCCGGTCGCGGCGCGTGGCGCCTCGCCCACCGGCTGGCGGGTCTCGGCGGTGTCCTTGCCGCTGACGGCCTGCACCACGAGCGCCGCGGCGCCGCCCGATGCGGCCGGCAGCGCCACGTCCAGGAGCGCCCTTCCGGAGGGGTCGGTCTCCCCGGTCGAGAGGTTCTTCGGCTTGCCGGCCCGGGTCAGGAGGCGCACCCGCACCTCCGCGCCGGCGACGCCGTCGCCGCTGTGCGCGCGGGTCACCAGCACTTCGACCTGCGCCGTGGCGCCGGCTTCGATGGCGCGCGGGCCGAGGATCGACACGACGAGCGGGTCGGGCCCCATTTCCGAGCGCAGGAAGTCGAGCACCACTTCGTCGAACGAGCGGCTGCTGATGATCCCCTCGCCGAACGGCCGCGGCTTCTGCTTGACCTCGAAGCGGCCGGCGCGCACGTCCTCGATGACGCCGTTGTGCTGCGCCTCGATCCGTTTGGCGATTTCGGCCTCGGGGAAGCCGGCGGCCTTCAGGTCGTCGTAACGCGATTGCCGCGCCGCCAGGATCTCGCCGCGCATGTAGACCAGGGTCTCGATGATCGGGTTCGAGGAGCCCTTGTCCTCGGTCTGCACGTGATAGACGCGCCCCGCGTGCTCGACGTCGGTGTTGTAGCCGGTGACCATCGCCGGCATGTTACAGGCCGGCCCCCCCGGCCCGTCAAGGATTCCCCCCCGGGGCCCGGGATCGACGACCGATTGACGCCGCCCGCCCCACCTTGGGTAGAATGCGTCCCAGATCGACGACAACGGTGCCGGCCGGGGCCACCGCCCGGCGCGTGGAGACCCGGAAGGTCCGGCGGGCTCTCCGTCCACAGCCAACCCTGACGGAGGATTCATGTCGCGCGTTTCCCAGACCGTTCTGTTCACCGCTCTGTTCCTGCTGCTCGTCGCCGCCCCCGTGGCCGCGCAGGGGGTCTCCCTGCCGCCCAGCGGCGACAATCAGAAGTGCTCGATCACCCAGCACCTGGGCCTGGCGACCGTGACGGTCGACTATTCGAGCCCCGACGTGCACGCGCCCGACGGCAGCGACCGGCGCGGCAAGATCTGGGGCGGTCTCGTGCCCTACGGATGGAAGGAGGAGAACTTCGGGACCTGCGGGAAGAAGTGCCCGTGGCGCGGCGGCGCCAACGAGAACACCGTCGTGCGCTTTTCGCACGACGTGAAGGTCGAGGGGAAGCCGCTCGCCGCCGGCGCCTACGGCCTGCATTTCGTCCCGGGCGAGACCGAGTGGATCGTCATCTTCTCGAAGAACTCGACCTCGTGGGGGTCGTACACCTACGACGAGCGCGAGGACGCGCTGCGGGTGACGGTCAAGCCGGAGAAGGCGCCCTACCGCGAGTGGCTGGCCTACGACTTCGTCGACCGCCATCCCGACCACACCGTCCTCGCCCTGGTCTGGGAGGAGATGCGGGTCCCGGTCGCGATCGACCTGCCGAACGCTTCGGAGCTGTACGCCGAGACGCTGCGCGAGGAGCTGCGCTCCGCCCCCGGGTTCGACTGGCACGGCTGGCAGCAGGCGGCCGACTACCTGGTGCAGCAGAAGATCCATCTCGACGAGGCGGAGCAGTGGGCCCGGACCGCGATCACCCTGCCGGGCATCGGCGAGGAGAACTTCAACACCGTGAGCAGTCTCGCCGCGGCGCAGAAGGCGCTCGGGAAGGAGACCGAGTCGAAGGCGACGATGGAGAAGGCGCTCGCCCTCCCCAATACGACCCCGTTCGACATCTACTCGTACGCGCGGCCGATGATCCGCGACGGCAATCCCCAGGAGGCGCTGCGCATCTTCCAGGCCGCCTCCAAGCGGCTCTCCGGGAAGTGGCCGATCGATCTCGGGATCGCGCGCGCCTACTCGGCGATGGGCGACTACAAGACGGCGCTCAAGTACGCGAAGACCTCGCTCGCGGTCGTCCCCGACGATGTGAACCGGGGCAACGTGACCCGGATGATCGGCCTCCTGGAGAACGGCCAGGACATGAACAAGTAGGCGGCCCCGGGCTCCCGCGGGGCGTGTGCTAGGCTGACCGCCCCGCGGGAGTGGCCGCGGCCGGTGTCGGGAGGTCGTCGTGGACGGGACCGCGGTCGTTCTGTGCGAGGGGCACTTCGGCGACACCGGCGGCAAGACGGCACACGGACTGGCGCGGCACACGGCGCGCTACAAGGTCCTGTCGGTCATCGATTCGACCCTCGCCGGACGCGACGCCGGGGAGCTTCTCGACGGCCGGGCGAGCGGCATTCCGATCGTCGCCGACCTCGGCGCGGCGGTCGCGCGGCACGGCCGTCCCGACTACCTCGTGGTGGGCGTCGCCACGCACGGCGGCGTCCTGCCGAAGGCCCTGCGCCCGGCGATCGCCGCGGCGCTCGGCACCGGCATCAACGTCGACTCGGGCCTGCACGAATTCCTCGGCGACGACTCCGAGTTCGCCCCGCTCGCGGCGAAGAGCGGCGCCCGCATCCGCGACGTGCGGCGCACGCCGCCGCGATCGGCGATGCACGCCTTCACCGGGGGCATCCACGCGGTCGAGGCGCTCCGGGTCGCGGTCCTCGGCACCGACAGCGGCGTCGGCAAGCGCACCACCGCGGTGCGTCTCGTGCAGGCGCTGAACGCCGCCGGACGGCCGGCGGTGATGGTCGGCACCGGGCAGACCGGCTGGATGCAGGGAGCGCCCTACTCGCTGATCCTCGACAGTCTCGTGAACGACTTCGTCTCGGGCGAGATCGAGCACCAGGTGTTGCGCGCCGCACGGGAAGCGCAGCCCGAGGTGATCGTGGTCGAGGGGCAGGGGTGTCTCACCCATCCGGCCTATCCGGGAGGGTTCGAAATCCTCGCCGGGGCGCGGCCGCAGTGCGTGGTCCTGCACCACGCCCCGGCGCGCCGGCACTACGACGGCTGGCCCGCCTTCCCCCTGGCGGGGCCGGAGCGCGAGCGCCAGGTGATCGAGCTCCTGGGTCCGTTCAGGGTGGCGGCGCTGACCATCAATCCCCTCGGCCTCGGGCTCGACGAGGCGCGTGACGCCGCGTCGAGCCTCGAGGCGTCGATGGGTCTGCCCTGCCGCGATCCGCTGCGCGACGACCTCGGGCCGATCCTCGCCGCGCTCAAGGTTCCCGCGCGCGGCACGGCGCGATGAACCGGATCGTCGCGTCGCGGGCGATCGAGAAGACCTTCCGGCTGCGCGAGGGATACCGCATCGCCGGGCACACCTTCACCAGCGCCACGATGGTCCTGCTCCGGCTCGAGACCGCCGACGGGCTGGCGGGGTTCGGCTGCGCGGCGCCGTTCGAGGAGGTGACCGGCGAGTCCCCCGCCGCGTCGCTCGCGGCGCTCCGCGACCGTCTCCTGCCGCTGGCGGCCGAGGCGGCCTCGACCGAGCCCTGCGCCCCGCTTCTCGATCGTGCCGCGGCGGTCGCGCCCGGCGCGCCCGCGGCCCTCGCCGCCTTCGACATGGCGCTGCACGACCTCGCGGCGCGGCGCGCCGGCGTGCCGCTCCACAGGATGCTCGGCGCCGCGCGCACCCGCATCGCCACCAGCGTCACGCTCGGCATCGAGGCGGATGTCGAGGCGGCGGTGGCCCGCGCGGTGCGCTGGGTCGCCGACGGGTATTTCATCCTCAAGCTGAAGGTGGGAGAGGACCGCGAAGCCGACGTGACGCTCGTGCGGCGCCTGCGCGAACGCCTCGGCCCGGCCGTCCGGCTGCGCGCCGACGCCAACCAGGGGTACGACGAGGCCGAGGCCGTCCGCTTCCTGCGCGAGGTCGCGTCCTGCGATCTCGAGCTCCTGGAACAGCCGGTCGAGGCCGGCGACGACGCCCGGCTCCGGCGCGTGGCCGACGCGACGCCGATCCCGATCATGGCCGACGAATCGCTGCTGGGCGAAGCGGACGCGGCGCGGCTCGCGGGCGCGCGCGTCGTCGACCTGTTCAACGTCAAGCTGATGAAGTGCGGCGGGATCCGCCCCGGACTCGCGATGGCGCGGTACGCGCAGGCGGCCGGCATCGGCGTGATGGTCGGCTGCAACGACGAGTCGCGCATTTCGATCGCGGCCGGGCTGCACCTGGCGCTGTCGGCGCCGGCGATCGATCGCGTCGACCTCGACGGGCACCTCGATCTTCAGGACGACGTGGCGCGTGGCGGCTTCCGGGTCGACGCGGGCTGGCTCGCGCCGCTCGAGGAGCCGGGGCTCGGGGTCTCCGCCGACTTCTGAGCCCGGCGCGGCCGCCCGCGCGTTCCCCTGAGTCGCAGACCGTAGCGCTGGATCTTGCGCTGCAACGTCCGGAGGCCGATGCCGAGCGACTTCGCCGCGTAGGTCCGGTTGCCGGCGTGCCGCAGGAGCGTGCGGCGGATGAGATCGCGCTCGAAGTCGTCGAGCGTCGCGCCGACCGGGGCCGCGTCGGCCTCCTCGGCGACTCCGCCGCGCAGCGCCTCCGGCAGGTCGGCCGCCTCGACCCAGGGGCCTGGCCGGGTGATCGCCGTGCTCTCGAGGACGTTCTTCAGCTCGCGCACGTTGCCGGGCCAGGAGTAGGACAGGATCGCGGTCACCGCGCTCTCGGCGAGACGGCGCGCCGGCAGGCCGTTGTCGCGGCAGATCTGATCGAGGAGCGACTGCGCCAGATCCGGGAGATCCTCGCGTCGTCGTCGGAGCGGCGGCACCCGGATGGTGATCACGTTGAAGCGGAAGTAGAGATCTTCGCGGAACCGGCCGGCCGCGATCAGCGCCTTGAGGTCGCGGTTGGTCGCGGCCAGCACGCGCACGTCGACCCGCACCGGGCGGGTCCCGCCGACCCGCATGAACTCGCGCTCCTCGAGGACGCGCAGGAGCTTCACCTGCGCCGCGGCGTCCATCTCGCCGATCTCGTCGAGCAGGATGGTCCCGCCGTGCGCCAGCTCGAACTTGCCGCGCTGGCGATCGACCGCCCCCGTGAACGCCCCCTTCTCGTGGCCGAACAGCTCGCTCTCGATGAGCATCGCCGGGATCGCCGAGCAGTTGATGGCGATGAACGGCGCTCCCCGCCTGGCGGAGTTGTAGTGGATGGCCTTGGCGACCAGTTCCTTGCCGACGCCGCTCTCACCGATGATCAGGACGGTGCTGCGCGCCGACGCGACCTGGAGCACCTGCTCGCGGACCTTCTGCATGCCGGGCGAGCGGCTCACGAGCGTCCCGGGGAGGTAGCGACGCACCGTCTCCTGATGCAGGTCGCGAGCCCGGAGTTCGGCCTCGTGCCAGAGCAGGAGGCGTTCGACGCGCGCCGCCATCTCGGCGCGGGTGAGCGGCTTGATCAGGTAGTCGGAAGCGCCGCGCTGCAGCGCCGCGATCGCTTCGCGCACCTCCTCGGGGCGCGCCAGGATCAGAATCGAAGGCACGCGCGCGCCGGCCGCGAGCCGCGCCAGGAGATCGCCGCCGTCGGAGGAGCGCGCTCCGACGCCGATCATCGCCATGTCGAATTCGTCGCGCCGCGCCATGAGAAGCGCCGCATCGGGATCGCTCGCGACACTCACCCTCAGACCGAGGGCCCGGAGCGCCGCCGCCTCGGCTTCGGCCTCGTCGGCCCGATCGACCAGCAGGATCTGCTTCCCTTCGAGCGACATGCGCCACGTCTCCCCGGAGCGACCGAGACCAAAATGGTGCCATAGTGGCACGATAAAGTCACGGACTAAATCGCGTCATTCTGGCTGATTCAGGCTTGCGGCACGCCCGCGGGTCGGGCGCGAGCCGTCGCCCCGATGGGGAGATCCCGGCAATGGGCCGCTGCTCAGGTAGTTCCGGCGGGTGGCCCGCCCGCACCGCCGCGCCGGGGCGACTGGCAGCGAACTTGCTGCGCATGGCCTCAAACCGGGAGGGTTGGGATGAAGACCAAGACGAAAGCGCGCGTCGCTCGGAAACCCAGGAAGAATCCCTACGGCATGATCGATTTCAGCTTCGGCGACATCCAGTACCAGATCGACCCGTCGCGGCGGAAGGTGTACCACCGCTGGGTGGAGGTCGAGACCTCCAAGACGGCGCTCATCATGGGCGCCTTCAGCAGCGTGGCCGCGGCAGTCGCCAAGTAAGTTCGGAGAGGCCCTTCAAGCACCAGCCCGCGAGGGCTGAGTTCGTTCCAAAGACTTCGCACGGCATCACACCACGAGCCAGAGCCGCTTCTGTTCCCATGAAGCGGCTCTCCGTGTTTTTGGGGTCCGTTCGGATCAGCCGATGACCAGCAGGTTCGGCGTCGGGAAGGCCTCGCCGGGACGCGCGAAGAGGTACCCCTGCGCGTAGCGCACGCCAATCTTCTGCAGGCAGCGCAGCTCGTCCTCGGTCTCGACCCCTTCCGCGATGAGGGTCGTGCCGCTCGACGACGAGAAACGGGTGATGGTGGCGGTGAGGTCCTGCTTGATCAGGTGCAGGTGGATATCGCGGATCAGGGCCATGTCGATCTTGATGTAGTCGGGCCGCAGTTCGGCGATCGACTTGAGCCCCGAGTATCCCGACCCGACGTCGTCGACCGCCAGTCGAAACCCGTTGAACCGGAAGTAGTCGAGCATCTGCCGGAACGCCTCGTGATCGTGCACCGCGGCGTGCTCGGTGATCTCGAGGACCACCTGGGTCGGCTTGAGGTCGGCCTCCTTGAGCAGATCGAGAATCGCCTCGGAGCGCAGCACCGGGTCGTAGATCGAGTCGGGCTCGATGTTGAGGAACAGGAGCTGGTCGGATGCCAGGCCGCGCACGCCGCGGATGGCGCGATCGCGGCAGAGCCGCTCCAGCCGCCAGATCGAGTCGTTGTCGTACGCCGCCTTGAACAGGGCGTCCGGCCCGGGGAAGGCGTCGGTCGTCAGGCGCGTCAGCGCCTCGAAGCCGATGCCGCGCTTCTCCACGAGGTCGATCACCGGCTGGTAGACGGAACGGATCGCGCCGGTCTTGAGGACCTCCTTGAGGAGCATCGCCACCTTGCGCTGCTCGCGGGTGCGCTCGCGGATCGAGTCGGCAAACGCCTCCTCGAGCGCGGCATAGACGCGCCGCTCGAAGCGCACCGCCGGGTCCTGCGCCAGGATGGCGCAGCCGATGTAGACGCCGAAGCGCTCCTGCACGCTCGCCGGCAGCCGGTCGCGCACGAACCGCCCGAGACGCGAGGCCACCCGGCGACGGACCTTGTCGATGTCGGGATACGAGACCTCGCTCTTGCCGCGCGGGGGCGCCAGGAGCACGACGAAGGCGTTGCCGCTGATCATCACCTCGGCCACGTCGTCCTCGCGCCGCAGCGCCTCCTGCTTCACCTGCACCAGGAACGAGGCGATGTCGCGCACCAGCGACTCGTACCCCTGGCGGCCGAGGGTCTGCTCCATCCGCTCGTTCTGCAGGATGCTGATCGACAGGAGACCGAGCTCGTGCGCCTCGCGCAGCATGTTGCGGATGCGCCCGAGCAGGAGCGGCACGGTCGGCAGGTCGGCGACCCGATCGTAGAGGAATTCCGCCACCTCGTTGCCGGTATCGGGGTGGAACTCCCCCCGGGCGTGCAGCTCTTCGAGGAACTTGCGACGGCGGGTGCGGGCGCTCAGCGGCATCGCGATCAGCCGTTCTGCACGTTGTACACGGGGTCCTCGGTCTCGTCGGAGAAGTACTTCGGCTCGCTCGCGAACACCTTGTCGCGGCCGGCGCGCTTGGCGCGGTAGAGCGCGGCATCGGCGGCGGCGATGAGGTCGGCGCCCGCCAGACCGTCATCCGGATAGGTGGCGACGCCGCCGCTCAGCGAGACCCTGCGAAGCGGCTGCGCTTCGCGGTTCGGGAAGGGATGATTCGCGACCAGGGCCCGGATCCGCTCGGCCTGCTCCATCGCGCCCTCCTTGGGCGCATGCCCCAGGAGGACGATGAACTCCTCGCCACCGTAGCGCGCCGCGAAATCGTCCGGTCGCAGCGCGCTCCGGACCAGCTCCCCGGTGGTGCGCAGCACCTCGTCGCCTGCCTGGTGCCCCTGGGTGTCGTTGTAGTGCTTGAAGTTGTCCAGGTCGAAGATGAACACCGAGAACGGATGGTGCCCCTTGCTCGCCTCGAGGATGACGCTCGACAGCCTCTCGAGGAAGAAGCGCTTGTTGAACAGCTTCGTCAACCCGTCGCAGTTCGCCATCTCCTGCGTCTTGGTGAACAGGTCGTGGTTGTAGAGGGCGATGCTCCCCTGGTCGGCGATCAGGCCGAGGATCGCCTTCTCGTGCTTGTAGTGCCGGGTGATGCCGCCGACGCTGATGATGCCGCGCACCTTGTCCTCGTGCATCATCGGCGCGCACAGCTCGATGCGGAACGGGAAGTGCGACGGCATCTCGAAGTTCGCTCCCGCGAGGCGCTTTTCGCGGATGAAGTCGTCGGTGTCCATCGCCATGCCGGTCTGCGCCGCCCAGCCGATGCGACCCTCGCCCGGACCGACGAGAAAGGACTTCGGGAAGTCGGGCGGCAACCCCAGCTGCTGGACCAGCGCGAACTTCCCGAGCCGCTCCTCGAGCAGGAAGATGAGGATCTGCGAAGGCGCGAACATCTGCTCGACGACCCGGATGACGTGCATCGGAATCTCGCGCCGCGCGATCCGGCTGCTCATCTTCTTGGTGTACTCGGGAAGCAGCTGGAACAGGTTGGCCAGCGCCTGGTTGTCGCTCTCGAGGCGGCTGATCGTCTTCTGCAGGTCGCGCACCTGGCTGGAGGTGGCGTCGGGGCGGGCCGGGGCGATGCGACGCCCCGAGGAACGGAGGCGCGCGATGCAGAAACCGACGATCAGCGCGACGATGGCCGCCGCGGCCGCGGGGGCCCATGCCGGCAGGTCGCTCCATGTGAAGTAGGTGTCGCCCACCACGCCTCGCGCCTCCCCGTCCGACAGCCTCATCGACTGCCGGTGCAAACCGGGACTTGCCTGCAAGTTATGGTTCGGGCGGCCGTGGCGCAACCCGGGCTGGCGGCCGGTCGCTGGAGCGGCTGTTTCTTGACAGGCGGGCGGGGCCCCCCTAGAGTGCGGCCGGAGCCTGATCGATGAAAGAACGCACAGCATCGCGCGGTGGTCCCCGCATCCCGGTGGCGGTCAAGGGCACCCTGCGCCTGGGGGAGGGCCCCGA
>Ga0307468_100000321_pt1 | contig 11461 bp, 6 predicted proteins | sample atmdna_FD_203085 | JGI IMG/M metagenome (GOLD analysis project Ga0307468, IMG submission 203085) | Hardwood forest soil microbial communities from Morgan-Monroe State Forest, Indiana, United States - atmos_gases AM2C_05 | ecosystem: Environmental > Terrestrial > Soil > Temperate forest > Bulk...
ACCGATCGTGCCCCTCCTGCTGCAGGGCCACCCCTTCCAACCGTTCCAGGCGGTCCAGCCGTTCCACGGGAATGCCGGAGCGGGGGGTGAGGCGCACCGCCGGTTTCCTCTCGGCCACGTAGCGGAAGCGGAAGGGGATCCACGGCTCGCCGGGCGGCCGTGAGACGCGCAGCGTGGCGCCGGCGGAGCCCGCGGCGTCGAACGGCGTCAGCTCCAGGGCGTCGCAGGGCGGCAGGTCCGCCCAGCGCAGCTCCGTGCGTGGGGTGGACAGCCACGAGACCGGCTGGTCGGAGAAGAGGGGAAAGCCGTGGTCCATGCACAGCTCCAGACGGAGCCGGGTGAAGCCGCCCCAGAGCCAGCGGATGCCGTCCGGACCCACCGTAGCCGCCAGGAGGCGGTGGCGGGCCTCGTCGGTCGACAGCGGCACCGGCTCGAAGGCAAGGTGGGCGAAGCCGAGATGTTTCATCTCCCGGCTTAGGAGGTGGGGGCGCCACTCCAGGACCTCGCCCGAGACGCTCTGGTCGATCCAGGCCAGGTCGCGTCCTTCGTCAGCCATCGGGCGGCCGGCTCCCTGTCGCCACGGCGACGAGCTCTCCAACGTAGTCGAAGCTCTGGACCTTCTCGATGAGATCGTAGAACCAGGGGGCAACCACGATCTCGCGGCCGTTCACCTGCACCGGGTTCACGGCGGCCGGGGTCGAAAATTTCAGAGAGAGGGATTTGCCAAGACTGAAACGGCGCCGTTGAGAGGCGGGGACGCGCCTCCGGGGCCTCAGGAGGAACTCCACCTGTTCCTGGCTCAGATGGCCCTCACGCAGGATCGGAACAATGACCGCCTCGGCGACCTTGCGCGCGGCGCGATAGGCGATATCCGGACTCCTCTCCAGGGTCTTTTCGTACGGCTTGAGATAGTCGGTCGCCAGCCTCGTGCGGCGGACGTAGAGCGTGCCGAGGTCGTCGTCGCCATCGACTCCCGCATAGGCCTCGAGGGCCTGCTGGAGACTGCCCTGGCGCGGATGCGGAAGATTCCGGAAGGCGGCCCAGAGGGGCGTCTGGGTGAATTCGTCCCGCCAGTGCTGCCTCGCCTCCGAGTAAGAAGCCCCCTGAAAATCCCAGCTCGCAACCAGGAAACGGGCCTGTCTCCCCTCGTGGATCCCTCTGCGCTTCAGGTGCTGCCGGAGCTCCTGGCGATGGCGGAGGAGGCGCGAGAGCTGCTCGACGCTGGGCTGGAAGTCCACCCAGGGCGCACATTCGAGCAGGAAGAGCATCTGCCAGCCCTGGGCTGCATCGTCCCAGAGGCCGGCCCAATGGACCTCTTCATCCCGGACCCTGGAGCTGAGCACCGCGACGGCCGTGCAGGTATCCGGGGACGGCCGGTTCTCCGGCAGCTGGTGCCGCAGCAGGCTCGCGCACAGCCTCGCCGCTTCGGCCGTGGCCGGCATGGTCTGCCGGGGATACCGGCAGAAGCTCCAGAGAAGGGCGGCGGCACGGGCGAGGAGGTCGTCGGAGGCCTTCCTCTGCTTCGAATGCTTCGAGCACGTCTGCGGGAAGGCGCGGATCAGGATCTCCAGGCTGTCGCCGTCCATCTCGATCTCCCGCGGCGGCCGGATCTCGGATACGTCGCGGGACGGGAGCCAGTCGGCCAGACCGACCAGGTATTCGTCAGGCCAGTGCCGGGCGATGCGTTTCCAGAACTCATACTCCTTGTTGAACGACCCGGAAAAGAGTCTCCACCAGCGCAGGACAATGGCAGCCATTACCGGCTCCAGGGACAGAGGTACCCCCCCTTCCTGGATCTCCTGTGTGAGCTTTTGCAACGCAGCCTCGGACAGCTCCGTGGGCGGTCCCTTGAACAGGACCTCGAGGAGCTGGCTCGCCACCTCGAACGGGCCGACTGCCCGCAGCCAGGGGATGAGCCTCTCGCGACGGGCAGCCCGCCCCACTTCGGCCTGCTCCCAGAGGTCGAGCAGCCCTTTGCGGCAGCGTTCGAGGTCCCGCGGTTCGAGCCCGCGCAGCCAGGAGAGGTCTCCAAGGCCGGGAGCCTGCCCCGACAGGAGATAGAGAAAGACCGTTGCCAGCGGGTTCTTGCTGAGCGTGTCCAGACTCTCCAGCGCGCGGCGGGCCTCCCGGTCTCCCGAGGTCCCGAGAAAAACCGCCAGGCCGGCAGCCCGCCGTATCGCCCAGATCTGGTAAGGCTCGGGGATCTCGTCTCGTGTAAGGATCTGCCGATGGAAGGGCAGCGAGGCGGGGCCGGTCTCCAGGCTCTTCTCGAGGGCGCTCTCCAGATGCGCCTGGATCTCCAGCGGCAGGTCTGCCAAGGGCCCGGGATCGTCCTCCGCTAAGCGCTGGAAGACCTCTTTGAGGTCGCGGAGAGCCAGGGCCCGGAGGAGACGGGCGCGGGCGTTCGACCCTCCCGGGGGGATCCGGCTGGCGGCCCCGCGGTCCCCCAGGAGAGAACTCCAGAGGATCCGGTCTCCCTTGTCCCGGGAGGAGGGCTCGGCCAGGGCCGCGAGCCCCACCGTCAGGACCTTCTGCTTGGCGTCGGGGAAGAAGTACTTCGCGGTGGAGACGGCGAGATCCTCCGGCGCGGCGTCGCCGCCGTTCCGCAGCCAGGCTCCGAGCTCCCGCAGGCGGGCGTGGTCCAGGCAACGCAGGCCGACCTGCCGGAACCTCTCCCGGCACCAGGACGACCCCAGGTCCACGACCTCGTGGGGAGGCCGCGCGGAGTTGCGGATGCCATCGTCGGAACCCTCGAGGAAGCCGAGATCCGGCGGCCCCAGGACCGGCCGGCCTCCGCTCCAGCGGAACGCCTCCCGCATATACATGCGTCCCGGCACCAGGTGTGTCTGGTCGAAAGGCACGGTGCGTGGTTCCCCTTGGCCCTGCTCCGGAAGCTCCTCGGTCACCCGCTCGGGAAAGGTCCAGCGCTCCTCGTGGGCATCGAAGACCGCCACGGTGGGGGAGAACTGCGTCGAGGTGGAAAGGCTCAGCGTCTGGGTCTGTTCGGGGTGGACCTCCCAGCCGACGGACAAGAGGGGCCGCAAGGGACCCGGCAGCAGGTGCCAGAGCGCCGTGGCCCAGAGGAAGAAGGTCTCCTCCTCCAGGGCGGTGATGCCCACGGGCAGACCCGACATGGCGAGCACCAGGGCCTGCTCGAGAAAACGCCGGGCCTGCTCGTCCACCTTCTGGCCGGCGGCCGGCGGCAGAGAGAGGGGACGGCCCGGGCTCTTCGCCTCGGCCGGCGTGATGCCCCGCAGCGGCTCCGCTCCGAGGGCGCGGAAGCATGTCCAGGGGGACGGCGGCACTGCTGGGCTGCAGAAATAGCGGCCCAGCCAGTAGCGGCGTCCGGGTCCGCCTTCGCCGCTCTCCGCGCGGCGGCGCAGGCGGCAGGCGACGGTCAACACCCGGCCTTCGGTCCACACGCCGCGCAACACCGTCCCATGCGGCGAGCGCGACAGCATTTCGGAGCCGATGCCGAGGAGCCGGGGCCGGCAGAGCTTCTCGGCCGCCGGCGGGAAGCCAGGGGAGCGGATCAGTGGATAGGCTTCGACCCCGGGCAGGATAGGACCGCTCGGCGAGGTACAGAGCTTGCCGTATTCGATGCGTTCGAAAGAGAAAGGCTCTCCCCGGGCACGCGACGGACGGTCCGCCGATCCCCGGTAGGGGGTCTTAGGCTCCGCAGCCATCGGCGGCTTTCCTAGTTCCTCCACGCGGACCCGCCGTCGGCGCCGCGGTCGCCCCACACCTGCTGGCCGCGGGCCAGCACGACCTCGAGGGCGGCGGGGTTGCCGGCCCGCGCCTGGGCCAGCGTCGAGTAGTAGGCCCGCAATTCGCCGGCCATCAGGATCTTGAAGGCGACGGTGAGCAGCGGGATCACCAGCGCCATGATGAAGGCCACCCAGTAGATGGCCCGGAAGAGGTCCGCCTTCTGCTCCATGCGCTCACGGGCCTCTTCGAGGGCCGGAGAGGTCGGTCCTTTGAAATCGCTGACGCTGAACAGCTCGACGGCCAGGTCCCGCTGTTTCTGGGTGGTCGCCGGCCACAACGGTGGGCGGGCGTTGCGCAGGTCGTCGAGGACCATGAGCCGCTCGGTGAAGTCTGCCGGCCGGGCCTGGAGACTGCTCTTCGTCCGCGGATCGACCTGGCCGGGACGGGCGTTCTGGACGAACCGCATCCAGTCCTGGATGCCTTCGAGGAGAGCCTGGTTGCGCTGGATCTCCGCCTGGTTCTGCGTCCGCTCGACAGCGACGAACTTGTCGAGATTGCCTCGATGGGCCTTCAGCTGGTCCGCGAGCGTCGTGAGACGCGCCCTGGCGGAGCCGAGCCTCTCCTCGACGCTCTCCAGATTGGCCTGGGCAGTCGCCTTCCGCCGGCGTGCGACGTCTAGGTTCCGGACAGCCCTGGTCACCCTGTACTCGCTGGCCGGGTTCGAGCTTCTGCGCTGCCGCTGGGCCGTGGCGAGCTCGCTCTGCCAGTAGCTCTCCCTCTCGGTGGTGCGCGTGCGCTCCCCCTGGGCGTCCGTCAGGTCGTCTTCGAGCTCGAGCACCTCCTGGTAGGCAGCGGTGTAGAGCTTCTCGGTGCTCTGGACCGTCTGGTACTCACCCGAGCCCGCGACCTCCTTCTGGATCTCCTCTTCGCTCCTGCCGCGTGCCTTCGTCTGGCGGTCCTCGAAGTTCCCCACCTGGCGGACCGCCTCGGCGAGGACGTTCTCCTCATACAGGCGGTTTTCGATGGCGCCTCCGAAGACGAGCAGCTCGATGGGCTGGGCGGTGGCCAGGGCCGAGCCGACGATCACGACGGCGCGGATCGCATAGGCGATGACGATCCGCCACTGCGCCTCCGAGGCGTCGGCGGTGATGAAGCTCTTCTCGAACAGGAAGACCGCCGCGGCGAAGATGCCGCCGAGGAGCAGGGCGAGAAGGGTACGGGGGCCGATCGTCCATTGGGCGGCATGGACCAAGACGTTGAACAGCATCGACCAGGCCATCAGCTCGAAGGCGAGGACCACCGCCAGGAGCAGGGCCGCCGAGCCCATCTCCCGCGCCGCCCGGCGGTTCAGCAGGTGGTCTCCCCAGACGTCGAGCCCCATCCAGCGGGCGAGCCGTAGCAGCGCCCCCCGCTCCACCCCTTGCTGGCTCTGGAAGACTAGCCGGATCCGGTGGGCGGACGGATCGGCGGCGGCGTGCGACGCGGCCTGCGGCTCCGGTTCGGGCGCGGGCTCCGGCTGCGCCGGGATCTCCCAGACGTTCGGTCCCGCCGCCTCCTCCTCGGGCTCCGGCGGCGGTCCCCAGTGCCACTCGTCACCGGAAGGGGGAGGCAGCAGAGGAGGGCCGGCAGCCCCAGTCGGCGGGGTGGATGAGGATGGGGGCAGGGGTAGTGTCATTTCGAGCCTCGTACGCTCAGCTTTCGTGGCGGAAGAACTGATGGGGCACGTCGAACGCCCGGTTGCGCAGACGGCCCTGGAGAGTCCGCGGGTCCACCCTCTGGACCGGCTGGCGGGCTTTGCCGGTCACCATGAAGAGCAAGGCCTCCCGCACGCCGAACGGCCGCCAGTTGAGGAACCTCCGGGATCGGCTCTGGTTGCTGGGCCCCACCGGGTTGTTCTCTTCCATGAAGGGCCGGCCGGTGAACGGGTTGAACCCCCAGGCGCTGGTCAACCCCACGGCGAAGTCGGCTTCCGGCTGCAGGGCGTTGGCGATGCGCAACAGGTTGCTTTCGTCGAGCAGCTCACAGGCCACCTGCACCGGGCCGAGGCGGGAGGCGAGTTGCACGGGTCTGGGCGGCTCGAACTCCGGCGGCGCGTCCTCGGGCCAGTCCACGGCCGCGTCCACGAGCTGATCGACCTTGGTGAACAGCAGGAGGAACCGGCGGGGAGGGATGCGCCTCTCCTTCTTCAGCGCTGGAACCGGCCGCGCCAGATGCAGCGCCTTGAGCATCCTGTAACCCGGGGGCTCGACCAGATCGGGCTGGTAGCGCTGGCCGAGGTTCGCCAGGATGTTGCGCATGTAGCGGGACACCAGGTCGGGCTTGGGGTCGGTGGCGTCGACGCACAGCACGAGGGCTCCAGCCCCGCGGCCATCCCTGATGAGTTCCTCTTCCCAGACCGCGAGGTCACTGAAGCGTGTTTCGTCATGCTCGGTAGGGAACAGGGCGCCACCGGGCCCGTCGCGGAAAGCGAGGTGGGCGACGTGCTGCCGCGCGGTCCGCCAGAAGGTCTTCGCTTCGGTGACGGTAATGGAGGCCTCGTAGTGCGCGATCCTGTCCGTGGGCTCGATTCCGTAATCCTCTTCCATGACCGTCCGGCCCGCGAGCTCGGCCAAAACCTTGGTCCCCCGACCGCCGATGAACTCCAGGCGGAAAGGGTCGTCGGGATCGAACGGGCTCGAGCACGCTTGGTCGAAGGAGTGGATCAGCGTGGTCTTGCCCGCTTTGGAGGGACCCATGAGCACGCAACGCGTGGCTTGGGCGTAGAGCGAGTCCGAAGCCCCAGGCGCGGAACCGGCATCCCGGGCGCCTCCGGCCTCCGATCGATCGGCTTCGGCCCCGTCGATGCCCAGCGGAGCTTCTCTGTCGTCGTGCGTTCCGGGCGCCTCCCCCGTCTCGCCCGTCCCAGGCTGGGCAGGCTGGTAATCGACGGGGATGACAGGCTTGCCTTCCCAGTTCCAGTCATCCGGATCGGGCGGGGGTTGGGATTCCGAGCTCATCGTCGAACCTCTCGTCCTTATTGAGAAACCATCTGTGGGGGAATGTTCAGAGGACCCTTGAAGCGTAGACCCAGGAAAGATCATCCGCGGTCGCGGCCATGCTTAGACCGGGTACTGAGACAGGCCAATCTGTCCACGACCGGCGCCAACATGATTGCCCGCCGAGGGTTAAACTATCCCCGGGCATCGCTGTCGACACCTCGGTCAGGCCGAACCAGTTCTCACCGTCGCCAACCGGCTTTTCGGGCAGTGGAGCTTTACCGATTGAGACCTGTGCACCGTCTACGTCTCCGGCCGCCCGATCGCCGTCGCTCTCGACGACGAAGAGGACCTCTTCGTGACCGACCCGTTCCGGCACCGGGTGTTGGCCTACGACGCGGACCGGTAGATCGACTCAAGGTCTGTGGTATACAGACAGTCATTCAACTCACGCCGGGAGGTTTCATGTACAAGACCGCAGGGCTGGCCTGTGCCCTTCTCTTTGTCTTCGCCGCGACGGCCTCGGCCCGCAACCTGACGCCGACGACGTTCCTGGCAAGCTACAGGATGATGGAGGAGACCGGCGAGGTCATGCCGATCAGGTCCTGCGCGGCGGCCTCGGACCTCAAGATCGTGGACGCACGCTCGGAATCAGCGGACGGGCGCCGCTTTCTCGAAGAGAAACCCGACGTGGAGCAGCCGATCACGATGAACGGCGACATCGCGGCCTGGGTACGGTCGGGAGTCGACACGCTGTCCCGGCATGCGCTCCTGAAGTTCGGGGCGACCGGCAAGCCCGCCTTCGAAATCCGCGTCGAGAGCCTCTGGATCGAGGAGTCGGTCTACCGGCGCGCCGAATTCGACGGCCGCGTCGTGCTGGGGGTGACCGTCTCGCCTGCCCAGGGCGGACAGCCATGCTGGTCGGAACGCGTCGACGGCTTCGCCGAGAACTACGGCTACGCCGGCAAGGAAGAGAACTACCAGGAGACGATCAACCACGCGCTCGACAGAGCCATTCTGAAAGCCTTCTCGGCCTCGGGTTTCGCGGACGCGCTGTGCGGCTGTGGCGAGACGCCGAAACCCTGAGGCGGCCGCTACCGCACGTCCGCGCCTCTCTCGGCGAGCAGATCGCGGAGTACCGACCGGTGACAGCGGGATTCGTCGGCGCAATAGCAGCCGACGGCGAAGTCGGTCTGGTGGGAGAGGGCGGCCAGGAGGTCGAGCGTCCGGCTGTTGTCCGGCGTCGCCATCTCGGCCCGGTACTTCTTCACGAAGGCAGCCCACTCCTTGTCCGTCTTTGCGTCCTGCGCCTGCTTGACGACCTCCGCGCTGGGCGCCAGGTTCGGGAACCAGACGTCGTACCAGTTCTGTGAGGAGTACTCACTCTTCGGGACGCCCCGCGGCGGGCGCCGGACGGTGCCGATCCGAAGGCCCTCTCCAGGGGATCTCTCGCTACCCAGACGGACGATGCGAACGGACATGCTCAATCCTCCCTTGTGAATCGTAGCGTGGTGGCTGGACCTCCCGAAACGGTTCCGTCATCATGGGCACCTCTTTCAACAGGGAGTCGCCGAGATGAATCGCACGCTTGCCGGGTTGATGCTGCTCGCCGTCTGCGGCGCAGCTCATGCTGTCCCCCGGGACTTCGTTCCCACCGCCGCACGCTACGCTGTGCTCGACGTCGACCAGGTCGACTCCGTCGTCCCCGCAGCGCTGGACCTGGCGCGCCTCGCGGAGGAGGACGTGGCGCGGGACCGGTTGGAGTTGCCGCCGCGCTTCGCCGTCCCGGAGCGGGTATCCCTCAGTCCCACCCAGGATGGCACCTGGGAGGACCTCGGCGACGGCCGGCGGCTCTGGCGGCTGCGCATCCTCGGCGCCGAAGGGACGACATCGCTGAACCTCGGCTTCACCCGCTTTCACATGTCTGAGGGCGGCCATCTGCTGCTCTATTCCGCGGACGGCTCCCAGGTCACGAGGCCTTTTACCGCCGCCGACAACGAGGAGCATGGCGAGCTCTGGACGCCGGTCGTCCTCACCCGCGACCTCATCGTGGAGCTCACCGTGCCGGAGCAGGAAGTCCCGGACCTCGAGCTGGAGCTCGGCTGGATCAACCAGGGCTATCGCGGCTTCGGGACCGTCTCCGCCGAGTCCTACCAGAAGTCCGGCAGCTGCAACCTCGACGTCGCGTGCCTCGACGCCGGCGATCCGTGGCGCGATGAGATGCGGGCGGTCGGCGTGCTTTCGATGTTCGGCTCTACGTTCTGCACCGGTTCGCTGGTCAACAACACCGCCGGCGACTACAAAATGTATCTCCTCACCGCCGACCACTGCGGGGTCGGCAGCGACAACGCGGCCTCGCTGGTGGTCTACTGGAACTATCAGAATTCTTTCTGCCGTCCGCCCGGCAGCGCCGCGAGCGGGCAGGCCGGCGACGGCCAGCTCAGCCAGTTCCACACCGGCTCGGTCTTCCGCGCCGGCTACTCCTCCTCGGACGTGACCCTGGTGGAGCTCGACGATCCGCCGGTGGCGGCCTTCAACCACCGCTGGGCGGGATGGGACCGCTCGACCGGCGAATTCGCCTGCAGCGCCGTGGCGCCCTGCGCGGCGATCCACCACCCGCGGACCCATGAGAAGCGGATCACCTACTCCATCCAACCGACCTCGACCTGGGTCGATGGTACTCACCTCTGGGCTTACTGGGCGACCGATCCCCCAGGCCCCTTCACCGTGCCGGGAGCGACCGAGCCCGGCTCATCCGGCTCACCGCTCTACAGCCCGGAAGGCCGCTTCATCGGCCAGCTGCACGGCGGCCCCTCGGCCTGCGGCGCAACGGGCAGCAACCTCTCCGACTACTACGGGCGCTTCAGCGCCTCGTGGACCGGGGACGGCACGGATGACACCCGCCTTTCGAGCTGGCTCGATCCGGGGAGCACCGGCGCCATGACGACCGAGGGGATCGACCTGGAGACGCCGGAGACGGACTTCTACACGCTCACCCCCTGTAGGGTCCTCGATACGCGCGACCCTGTGGGAGCTTACGGCGGCCCGGCCCTCGGCGCGGGAACCATGCGCACTGTCTCCATGACCAACCAGTGCGGGATTCCGGTCGAGGCGCGGGCGGTCTCCGTGAACCTCACCGTCACCGGTCCCACAGCCGCCGGCTTCCTGCGTGCCTTTCCTGGAGGAGGTCTCCCGCCCCTTGCGAGCGCGATCAACTTCTCCGCCGGCCAGACCCGCGCCAACAACGCCATCCTGCCGCTCGCGGCGGACGGCAAGGGTACGCTGAACTTCGAAGCCGGCCTCGCCGCCGGCACCGTCCACCTGATCATGGACGTCAACGGGTACTTTCAGTAGCATCAGCTCCAATGACCGGCTGGGCGCTGGACCTTGGCACAACGAACTCCGTAGTGGCCTTGTGGGACGTATCCCTGGGCAGGCCTCGACTTGTCGAATTGCCCGCCGTCTGCCGCAAGCCCGCCGCCGAAGACCCGCTCGAAGCGCCGCGCCTGGTGCCGTCGGCCATCCACTTCCTCGAAAAGCCGCGGGCGCTCGACCGTCTGGGAAGCTGGCCGCCGCTGGCGCGGCGGTTCTTCATCGGACGGCGGGCCCTCATCGGACGGCAGGCGCTCGAACGCAACGACGGTGCCTCCCATCCGTCGTTCGTCCCCACCTTCAAGCCCAGTCTGAGCGTCGAGGCCCTGCGCCCCTTGGCCCGCTTGGGCCGCGAGAGCCTCACCGCCCGCGACGCCGCGCACGCGTTCCTGCGCGAGCTGCTGCGCGAGGTCAAGACGGCGACGGGGCACCGGGTGCGAGACCTCGTCGTCACGTCGCCGGTGTCAGCGTTCGAGACCTACCGCGCGGAGGTGCAGCAGGTGCTGCGCCGGCTGGGTGTGAGCCGGGTCCGCTTCATCGACGAGCCGGTGGCGGCAGCGCTCGGCTACGGCATCAGCCTCAGCCATGAACGGACCGTCCTCGTCGTCGACGTGGGGGGCGGGACCATGCACGTCGTCCTCGTCCGTCTCTCGCCGCAAGGCGCCGCCAGCGGCCAGGCGACCGTGCTCGCCAAGCGGGGACGACCGCTAGGGGGCAACGCCGTCGACGGTTGGGTGCTGCAAGACCTCTGCAGCCGGATGGGCCACGACCTGACCGGCGACGACGCCGACGAGGTCGACCGCCTATGGCGGCGGCTGATGCTCGCCGAGGCCTGCCGGGTGAAAGAGGCGGTGTTCTTCGAAGAGGAGGCGGCGTTCCTGATGAGCCCGGGGGGCCCGGCCTCCCGGCAAGCGCCCCGGCCGGGCAGCGGAGCCGTCAAGCTCACCCGCGACCGGTTGCGGGAGGTCCTGGAGGAGAACGGGTTCTACCGCAGCCTGTCGGCCTCGCTGGACGAGGTCTTCGAGCAGAGCGGAGTCGCCACGAGCGACGTGGAGGATGTGCTGTTGGTGGGGGGCTCGACGCTCCTGCCCGGCTTCTTCTCGTGGTTCGAAGAGCGCTTCGAGCGGCGCCGGGTCCGCGCCTGGCAGCCGTTCGAGGCGGTGGCCTATGGCGCCGCCTGTTTCGCCGGCGACCGGATGGACACCCAGGACTTCATCGTCCATGACTACGCGTTCGTCACCCACGATTTGAAGACGGGCGAGCCCCAGCACACGGTCATTGTGCCCCGCGGGACGCGCTTCCCCACCTCTCCCGAGCTGTGGAAGAGGCAGCTCGTCCCGACCTGCGCGCTCGGCGAGCCGGAGAGCGTCTTCAAGCTGCTGATCTGCGAGGTCGGACGCGCCGAC
>Ga0307468_100000322_pt1 | contig 11433 bp, 3 predicted proteins | sample atmdna_FD_203085 | JGI IMG/M metagenome (GOLD analysis project Ga0307468, IMG submission 203085) | Hardwood forest soil microbial communities from Morgan-Monroe State Forest, Indiana, United States - atmos_gases AM2C_05 | ecosystem: Environmental > Terrestrial > Soil > Temperate forest > Bulk...
TACTGGATCGGCAACTCGGCCAACCCCAGCGCCTCGCCTTTCACCTCCGCCTCGTAGGCGCGGCCCATCTCGCTGATCAGCACGCCGATTGACCAGCCGTCGGCGATGATGTGATGCATTGACACGACCAGCACCTGCTCCTCTGGCCCGCGCCGCAGCAGCTTCGCCCTGATCAGCGGCCCGCGTTTCAGATCGAACGGCTGGCTCGCCTCAGCCGCCACCGCTTCCTCTATGGCCTGCTGCTTCTCGTCTTCCGGCAGATGGCTGTAGTCCTCGACTTCCACTTTCAGCGGCATCTCGGCGTGAATCACCTGCACCGGCTTGCCCTGCTGGGTCGTGAAGGTGGTGCGGAGGGTCTCGTGTCGGCGGATCAGATGGTTGAAGCCGGCTTCCAGGGCCGGCAGGTCGAGGCGGCCTTCCAGGCGCACCATCGCCGGCATGTTGTAGCGCGGGCTGTTCGGCTCCAGTTGATCTAAAAACCATAGCCCTTCCTGTTCGTAGGATAGCGGAATCGGATCAAGGTCTCTGCTCCGGCGAGGGATTGGCAATTGACCGGCATCCAGCTTGTCCTCTCTGAGCATCATCTCAAGAAGCTCGCGCTGCTCAGCAGACAGGCTCTCTATTTCCTTGATCAGATCGTCCATTTTGCTCCTTAGCTTTGCTGTTCCAATTCGCCGAACTATTCAGTTCAGTCCCAGATTACGATTCCACAGACTCTTATGTGTCTTGAGGAAGGCCAGGGTTTCTTCCATGTCATCGCTGAGTACGCGGTCGCTCTCAAGGAACTCAACGCGCTCTCTAAACTCTCTGAATATTTGCTCTGTTATAGGAGAAAGCCTCAGGGCCTTATTGAATTGAATGGCCTGGGCTGCCGTGAGGAGTTCGATAGATAAAATGTGCTCACAATTCTCTATGATCTGGCAGAGCTTGTATGCAGAAGTTCCGCCCATACTGACGTGATCTTCCTGCAACTGACAAGTGGGTATCGTGTCGACGCTCGCAGGAGTAGAGAGAACCTTATTCTCATTTACGAGCGCAGCAGAGGTATACTGGGCAATCATCAACCCTGAATTCAGGCCCGCATTGGTGATGAGAAATCCCGGCAGCCCGCGTTGACCTGATAGAAGTTGATAAGTTCTTCGCTCGGAAATATTGGCTAGTTCGCTGACGGCAATCGAAAGGAAATCTAACGCGAATGCGGTTGATTCTCCGTGCAGATTTCCGCCAAACAAGATTTCATCCTGCTCCGGGAAAAACAGCGGATTATCCGACACCCCGTTGCACTCCTGCTCGACGATTTTCTTGGCGAAACCGAATGTTTGCCGTATGGCCGCATGAACTTGCGGCAGGCACCGGAAAGAATACGGATCTTGCTTCGACTTGTTGCAGGTGGGTAGCTCGGCGTGATTACTTCCTTTCAGAAGATTCCTCAAGTTCGCAGCCACAAGTCGTCTCTCCTCGTGCCATGAAGTCTCATGGTAAAGTGGGTGATAAAACGTGCTGGATGCGCTGAAGGCTTGTATGCTCATGGCGGCGATGATGTCAGCCGATCTAATCAACTCCTCAATCTCCATGAGGCAATGAGCGGCGATGGCGTTGATGTATTGCACGCCATTAGTCAGGGCCAGTCCCTCTTTCGGTTTCAGGCGGATTGGCTTCCAATCCATCTTCTCTAAAGCATCGCCGGCAGCCGTTACCTGGCCGTCAATGTACACCTTTCCCATCCCCAGTAAAGGCAGCGCCAGGTGGGCAAGCGGGGCCAAATCGCCACTTGCGCCTACCGTTCCTTTTTTCGGTATGGCAGGAATGATGTCATTGTTCCAAAACTCTAAAAGCCTCTCAACCGTTGGCACGGAGACTCCGGTGTGGCCGGTCCGAAATGTCAGAAGCTTAATTAGCATGGTAAGGCGAGAAAGCTTTTCAGGCACAATGGGGCCAACGCCGCATGCGTGCGAGACAATATGATTGTATTGGAGTTGTTCCATTTCGTCGGCACCGACGCGGGTCTCGCATAGTGAGCCGAAGCCTGTGTTGACTCCATAAACGTATCTATCCTCTTCCGCTTTATGCTGAACGAAGTTCGCCCCGGAACGAATCTTGGACTCGACCTCAGGGCTTAGCCTCAACCCGGCGCTGGAACTCAACACGTTGCGAAGGTCATCTAGCGTGTAGTAGTTCAGAGTGATGTGGTGGCAGTCATCAAGCTTATTTTTCACTCGAATCACCTCTTAAGCGATTTCAGTTAAACTGAAACGCGGAATAACAAAGTGTTGTGAATTACAGTGAGGGTCTGGATCAGCCAGGGGTTTTTACGCGGATAACCCCTTTTTCCTCTGGAGCAGGGCTTTTATCTCGTCATCGGAGAATTGTTTAATCTTGCTGACAAGCTGAGCAAGTCTTTCGGCATCTACGTCAGCCTGGCGCATGGCCTCAATCTTTTCTGCGAGGTCTGAGATCGTAGGCGTTTTGAAAATTGCGAGCACCGGCAAATCTACCTTATAGACCTCTCTCAGCTTGTTGACGACCTGTGCCGCCAGAAGCGAGTGCCCGCCAATATTGAAGAAGTTATCCTGTACGCCAATCTTATCAACGCGCAGCAGGCTCTGCCAGATGTCTGTGATGCCTGCTTCCAGCGGCGTCCTCGGCGCTACATAGATCGCCTCTCTTTCGAGGTGCTGATAATCCGGTCTGGGCAGAGCCGCACGGTTGACCTTTCCATTCAAAGTGCGCGGCAGACTATCGATTCGGATGAACACCGATGGCACCATGTAGAGAGGCAGGTGGTGGCTGAGGAAATTGCGCAACTGCAAAATTACTCCATCGGTTAGATCAACGTCCGCAGAGTTGTTTGCTAGGCTCGCGCAATGATCTCCGGCTACCTGTTGATTCGTGCTCGCCTCCTGCTTGCAGACGACATAGGCCACTAGTCGTTGATCGTGATCATCCTTGTGCGCGATGACAAGACACTCGCTGACCAGTTGATGCCGCGACAGGACGGCTTCTATATCTTCGAGTTCCACTCGAATCCCGCGAATCTTTACTTGATGATCGCGGCGACCAAAAAGCTCTATGTTTCCGTCCGGCAGCCATCTTGCCAGGTCGCCAACGCGGTATACGGGATCAGCATATCTATTGTGCAGCGGGTTTTGAATGAATACCTTTGCAGTCTCTTCCGGTCGCCGAACATATCCCATCGTCAGGTACTGACTACGAACATATACTTCACCTTTTATGCCAATCGGGCAGAGGTGTTTGTGCTCGTCCAGAATCAGAATCTGACGCCCGTCGATGGCTTGTCCTACAGGTATGGATCGCTGATCTGGCTTCACTTCTTCGACGGCGTAGTAGGTAGCCAGCACGCACTCGGTCGGCCCGTACAGGTTGAAAAGCTTAGCGCCCGTCGGGAATCGTTCCAGCCATGCGCTTGCCAGGCTGACGGGTAAGACTTCACCCGCAAGCAGCATGATTTCGAGACCGGACAAGCCTTGACTGCCGCTATCCTTCGAATCAAGAACTTCCAGCATCTGATTGCAAAAGCTTGGCACAACCTGGAGTAAAGAAATTCTCTCTCTCTCTACCCAGTCGATCACCAGCGCGGGATCAGCTTTAGTCGCCGCCGTCTCCAGACAAAGAGTTGCACCGAAGCAAAGCGCTCCGAAGATTTCACAATAGGCAGCATCATAAGCTATCGAAGCCCACTGGGCGATTCGTTTCGAATCGTACATATGAAACTGCTTGCTTTGCCATTGCAGGAACTGACAAAAACTTTTGTGCGATTGTAGTATTCCTTTTGGCGTGCCGGTAGATCCAGACGTGTAGACAAAGTAAGCAGGTTCTTCAGGCAACGCTTCGACATTGGGATTGGTCGCCGCAGCAGCGTTAATATAATCCAGGCCGTAAAGGCTGCCATTAAATCCTATTGATTCGGCGTCGCTTCCATTCAAATCTACGATGATCAACTTGCCCTGGAAGTCTATTAGAAAATTATCAAAGAGGTCGCTATATTGCTTTAAACAGATCGTATCAATGATCAAGCATCGCGGCGCGGCATCCTTTAACACTTGCGCTAAACGGGTTGGCGGGTAGTGCGGGTTTAAACAGACAAAGAAGCAACGCGCCTTGAGAACACCCAGAAGCGTGATGATGGTTTGAGGGCTATCATCAATCATTACGGCTATGGGCTCATTCGGCCCAATCGATAACTGCAATAATCCGTTAGCAATTCGATTACTCTTCGCATTGAGATCACTATAGCTAAGGGTTTCGCCTTTGAAAGATAAGGCTATGGCGTTGGGGTTCTTTTCGACCTCGGCTTCAAAAAACTTATCAAGGCAATTGCCCTCAGAATCATCGATGCCGGTTCTGTCACCTCTAGATAACAGTTGAATTCGCTCAGCTTCAGTTAATAAAGGAAGGTCTAATATTGACCTTTGCGGGTTCACCACTATGCCTTCGAGCAGTACCTTAAGATGCCCCAGGAATCGCGCGATTGTAGAAGCATCAAACAAATCCGTACTATACTCCGCTGTCCCAATCAGCCGATGGTCGGTAGGTTCCACCGACAATAGTAAATCAACGTTCGCTACATTTCTTTCTATGTCGAAGCGATTTAAAGTCAGTCCGTGAAGTTTCAATTCAGTGATCGGCGCATTCTGTAGCATAAACATCACCTGAAACAACGGCGTGTAACTCAAACTCCTCTCCGGCTTCACCTCCTCTACCACCTTCTCAAACGGCACATCCTGATTCTCATACCCTCCCATCGCCACCTCTTTCTCTCTCCTCAACACCTCCTCATAACTCTCCTCCTCTCCCACCTCTACCCTCATCGCTAGACTGTTCACGAAAAACCCGATCAGCCCTTCCACCTCCTTCCTCCGCCGATTCGCTATCGCTGTCCCTATCACCAAGTCCCTCTCCCCGCTGTACCTCCTCAGCATCACCCTCATCCCCGCCATCATCACCATGTACATCGTCGCTCCCTGCTCTTGCCCAATCCGCTTCAGCCCTTCCTTCACCGCCTCCCTGATCTCCACCTTCTGTGTCCCTCCTCGATAACTCTGCACCGCTCCTCTGGCTCGATCCGTCCCCAGATTCATCACCTCCGGCGCTCCCTTCAACTGCTCCTTCCAATACCCCAACTGCCTGGCCAACTCTTCCCCTTGCAGATACTCTCTCTGCCACACCGCATAGTCGCCGTACTGGATCGGCAACTCGGCCAACCCCAGCGCCTCGCCTTTCACCTCTGCTTCATAGGCGCGGCCCATCTCGCTGATCAGCACGCCGATTGACCAGCCGTCGGCGATGATGTGATGCATTGACACGACCAGCACCTGCTCCTCTGGCCCGCGCCGCAGCAGCTTCGCCCTGATCAGCGGCCCGCGTTTCAGATCGAACGGCTGGCTCGCCTCAGCCGCCACCGCTTTTTCTATGGCCTGCTGCTTCTCCTCTTCCGGCAGATCGCTGTAGTCCTCGACTGCCACCTTCAGCGGCATCTCGGCGTGAATCACCTGCACCGGCTTGCCCTGCTGGGTTGTGAAGGTGGTGCGGAGGGTCTCGTGTCGGCGGATCAGGTGGTTGAAGCCGGCTTCCAGGGCCGGCAGGTCGAGGCGGCCTTCCAAGCGCACCATCGCCGGCATGTTGTAGCGCGGGCTGTTCGGCTCCAGTTGATCTAAAAACCATAGCCGCTCTTGCGCAAACGACAAGGGCGCAGTAGAAGATTCTGGTCGTCTAGGTATGGGGGATAAGGATGATTCGTCTGCGCCTTTGACGGCAAGCCGCTGTGCAAGAAAATGCTGCCTGATCAGCGACCTATTGGTTGTGCTGTTTAGTTTCTCGGTCATTTAGAAATGGCTCCTGGAGGAACCTGAGCATGGTTCAGGAAAGGTGTAGTTCGAATTTGCCGAATAGACGCCCTGAATCAACGAACCCTTTCTGGCGGGTAGCTGCAATCAGTTTGTCTGATTGCTGGATTTGAATAGAGTCTTCTGACAGCGCCAATCCCATGCTGTATTGTAGCCAGGGCTCGCTGCCCATTGCATAAACATAGACGCGCTTACTCCCGATGCTTTCAAGTAATTCTAAAGCCGCTGCCGCGTTACAGGCTCTCGTTCTCCTCGATTGGTCATGGCTATGCTGTAACTTAGATGGCAGCAACGCGCCGTAGAGCCATGACAGCGGAGCGCCGACGCATTCCATTCCCAAGAACGTAGTCTCAATCGGGCCTAAGATATTATGTATGTGCTCATACATTCGCGGATCGAGGCAATTGGAGTCTGCGGCAATCAAGATTTGCTGATTGTTGGCGCGCACTACGTATGCAGTTTTCCCATGCGCGAGGTCGGCATGTTCGCCCAAAAAAGGAAAAGCGATGATTTCGCCACCCTCCAGCTTTATCGACTCAAGTGCATCTAACTCGATTACATTCTTGAACCCTATCTTGCGAGCCATCAGCTTCAAAGAAGGATCGCTATACAGTAAGCCAAACGTTCGCGGAACAACGATACAACCAATCTTATGCCTCAGGCGCAGTAACGATTCCGGAACGAAGTGATCATGATGGCAATGTGTAATGAGAACAAAATCGATATGTTCGCATAAGTCATTATGTGAAAAACGAGCGACCGTCTTCTCTGTTGAATCCACACCGATCCAGGGATCAGTGAGCACGGAAATGCCATTCCATTCGATTAACAGACAGGCATGGCCGAAATAGCGTATGCGTACCCCTGGCCCATCCCATTTTTCGCGCGGCGGGCTAGTGGCCGTAGTTACTAAATTTGAAAGCACCCCTTCATTGGCTGGATCGAGATTGAGGACTTCCTTGATTTGCCCAAGCGGTACAGGCTTATGCTCGACTTTGAAAAGCTCGTCAATTTCAGGCGATTCGAAAGGAATTACCCAATCTATCTGGCCATCTTCCTCAAGGCGAGGGGTACTTAAAAAAGAGCGGCGATAGTTATCATGTTTCTGCTCGAAAATTCGCAAAGATTGCCCTCCCCTTTGATAATAAGGGCTCTCATACAACAAGCTCTCTAGAAATCTGAGGATCGGGTGATTGTAATAGTCGTAAAGAAGCTCCGCATAGCCGCGCAACAAATCAGGGATTCTCTGATAATACGGCTCCAGGCTCTGCCCTTTAGCTTCTGTAGCCAGAAAATTATAGAAGTTCACTACTTCTGACGCGAAACTGATATTACCGGCTTGATTCTTCTCGGTATCTCTTAGCAGCTTATTTATCTCGTCTGCTCTATGTATCGGCACATCAACAAACGGCCCGCCTGCTAGTTTAGGGCTGCGGCATGCCTTCACATGTATCTCAGGGTTCTTAAGGTATGAGGCCAGAGTCTTCATTTGATAATTCACTAGATGAAGGCTATAGGAGACGGGAGAAATCAGGTCTGACCAAACTGCCCATTTATTGATTAAAGGTTCGATGGCGGTCGAATCGGCAAGTCGACACAGTAGCATATCCGACATTTGAAACTCCTTTGTATCACAGTACGCCGAGAAGCGCGTTGAACCGGGAGCGACGCTAACAGGAATCAACACGCTTACGTTGGGAGTGGGCTGGTTCCCTCGCCTGTCAAAGCTCCTATTTCTTGAACGATTGATTGCTCGATATAATTTGCTAATTCCTCAATTCTTGGGTTTTCAAAAAAGACGCGCAGAGGCAGGTCGAATTGTAGGGATTCGCGCAGCAGAGAGATCGCCTGCGTTGCTAATAATGAATGCCCTCCAAGCTCAAAGAAATCTTGTTGAATTCCTACTTTCTCGATTACAAGCAATTGTGACCATATGTCAGCCAGAAGCTCTTCAATCGGGGTTCGAGGCGGTGTGAAATTCTCTGCCAGCGATGGCGCAACCCTTTGCGGAGCAGGCAAGGCAGAGCGATCTATTTTGCCATTAGGCGTTAATGGCAGGCGGTCAAGCATCGTGAAGCTTGATGGGATCATGTAAGCAGGTAATCGCTGCTGTAAGAAATTCCGAAGCTTTGGGATGAACTGTGCGGCAAATCTTTCTTGCATAGGATTGTTGGCATACTTATCCCATTCCATCACACGCTGCGTCTCACTTGTGAAATCAACTACTGAGCGCTCACCATGAGAGCGAACCTCACTATTTGTCTTTTTAATTACAGCGTCGCACCTACCGTCACTGCCTTCGCCTGACCAACTCACCTGGACATCATAGGAAAGTTCGTCACCTATAGCCCACAGATCCTCCGGGTTGACCTCACTATCCCTGTCAAATCCCTGCAATGCTTCGCGCAGTTCGCCCACTGTAGCCGGGCCTGATCGGTCGTCCAGCAGTTTCAAAGCGTCAACATACAACATGACGCGGGCGTTTGGGATGCCCCGAATACATAGAACCTCAGGGTTGTTCTCTAATAAAATCTTTCGGAGAGAGTCTAGCGTCAAGCCGTCCTCTTGCCAGTCGAGCCAGTCATGCTGAAGCGAGGAATCGCTCTCACCTCCCGCATGGAGAACAACATCATATCGGAATCGAGAGAGTTCATTGTCGTGGCGGCCTCGTTTGAGATGAACCTCCGCGCGGGTAATCTTTGGCAGGTATCGTTTGAGCGCAGTGAAGAAAGCCGGAGCAATAGCAAGTTCGCGTTCCTGAGCAATCTGTCTTTCTATCTGCCGCTGTAACTCAGCTTTTGAAACTGACGGTGAAGCCTGCTCTAATAAAACAGAGCAATGAAAAGCCTTCATCAACGGCAGGCTACGTAAATCTCCTATGAAGATGTGCCCTGTGGGCTTAACAGCTTTAACCGACTTTTCCAGAACAGACAAGAGGTATTCAACGCTGGGGAAGTATTGAACTACAGAATTCATGATCATCAGATCGAATGCGTTTTCCCCAAACATTTCAAAATCATCAGCAGTTCGATGCAATAAACTTACCTGTGCGTTATCTCGCCCCATCAATTGCTGGTCGATGTAGCGCAGTGCTTTTAGCGAGATGTCTGTCCCACAATATGTCAAACAATAAGGGGCGATGCGAAACAAAAGTAGTCCGCTGCCACAACCTATCTCTACCACATTGTTGGGTTTCAGAGAGAGGATTCGATTTACTGTGTGATTCACCCATTCTTGCATCTCTGCTGACGACAGAGGCTGGCCAATATAGCTGCTATTCCAGCCAGCAATGTTGAAGTCGGGATCTTCACTCTCAGATTTATGGCTATAAATTTCATCAAATACGACTTCCCATTGTGAGACCTGATCTGAGATCAGTTTTGATACTGGCGCATCTTCGCTATTAACGAGACAATCCGTATCTAAAGCTACATAAGCAGCAAGCATTTTCTTTTCATTGTCATCTTTACCCTGAACGACAACACATTGCTTAACCGCCGGGTATTCGCTGATCACTGCTTCGACCTCTCCCAACTCGATCCGATACCCTCTCACCTTCACCTGCTCATCTCCTCGACCCCGATACTCGATCTTCCCATCTCTCCTGTACCTCCCTCGATCTCCCGTCCGATACATCCTTCCTCCTCCTTCTCCGCCGCCGCTCTCCTCCGGCATAAACCGCTCTGCCGTCTGCTCCGCTCTCCCCATGTACCCTCTCGCCACCCCTTCTCCTCCTATGTAGATCTCTCCTTCGACTCCCACCGCCACCACTCCCTGCCGCCCGTCTCTCACATACACCCTCGTGTTCCAGATCGGCCTCCCGATGCTCACCTTCTCTCCCTCCTCCTCCTCTTCATATGTGCTGTAGGTCGTACACTCCGTCGGCCCATACAGATTCACCACTCGCTTCACTCCGGTCTCCTCGTAGACTGCCTTCACCAGCCTCTCCTCCAACGCCTCCCCTGCCAGGTTCACCGTCTCCACGCTCCCCGGCACTCGCCTCCTCCTCACCAGCTCTTCCATCCCCGACGGCACCGTGTTGAGCAGACTCCCTTGCCTGCCGCTCTCCCCTTCTCCCACTTCCAGAAGGCTGCTCACCACCTCCACCTTGCCTCCCACCACCAGCGGCACCAGCATCTCGTAGACCGACAGGTCGAAGCAGATCGAGGTCGCCGCCACCACGCTGCGCAACTCCTCCTGGCGGTAGTTGGCCCTCGCCCAGGCCAGCAGCGCCACCGTGTTGCGATGCTCGATGGCCACTCCCTTGGGCCGTCCCGTTGATCCTGAGGTGTAAATCACATAAGCCAGATTGCCACTGCTCAGGCCGCTCTCCGGCTTGCTGCGACTCTGCCTGCCGATCTCCTCCTCCTGCTCTTCGATCTCCACTACCTCCGGGCACCACTCTCGCACTCTGGCTGACCCCTGCCGCTGGCTGATGACCAGCCACGCGCCGCTGTCTTCGACCATAAACGCCAGCCGCTCTGCCGGGTACTCCGGGTCCAGCGGCACATAAGCGCCGCCGGCTTTGAGCACCCCAAGCACCGCCACCACCATCTCGATGCGGCGACTCAGACAGATGCCGACCCGCACCTCGGCCCCCACCCCTCGACTACGCAGATAATGCCCCAACTGATTGGCGCGCTCGTTGAGTTGTCGGTAGCTCAGGGCTTGCTCGCCGCTTTGGACGGCAATCGCCTCGGCGCTGATCTCGACCTGAGCTTCGAACAACTCGTGGATGCAGGCTTGTCGGGGGAAGGGTTGAGCCGTCTGATTCCAGGTGATGAGGATCTGTTGGCGTTCGGCTGGCGTCAGCAGCGCCAAGTCGTTGATGTTCTGTCCAGGATCGGCAACGATGCTTTCCAGCAGCACCTCGAAATGTCCCGCCATTCGCTCGATTGTTTCCGGGTCAAACAAATCTGTGCTGTACTCGAAGCACCCATTGAGTCCTCCGGGAGTCTCAAATAACTCCAGAAGCAAATCAAATTTCGAAGTCCCGTTATAGATCTTGTTCTGCTTTAAAGTCAGTCCGTGAAGTTTCAATTCAGTGATCGGCGCATTCTGTAGCACAAACATCACCTGAAACAACGGCGTGTAACTCAAACTCCTCTCCGGCTTCACCTCTTCCACCACCTTCTCAAACGGCACATCCTGATTCTCATACCCTCCCATCGCCACCTCCTTCTCTCTCCTCAACACCTCCTCATAACTCTCCTCCTCTCCCACCTCTGCCCTCATCGCCAGACTGTTCACGAAAAACCCGATCAGCCCTTCCACCTCCTTCCTCCGCCGATTCGCTATCGCTGTCCCTATCACCAAGTCCCTCTCTCCGCTGTACCTCCTCAGCAATACTCTCATCCCCGCCATCATCACCATGTACATCGTCGCTCCCTGCTCCTGTCCAATCCGCTTCAGCCCTTCCTTCACCGCCTCCCCGATCTCCACCTTCTGTGTCCCTCCTCGATAACTCTGCACCGCTCCTCTGGCCCGATCCGTCCCCAGATTCATCACCTCCGGGGCTCCCTTCAACTGCTCCTTCCAATACCCCAACTGCCTGGCCAACTCTTCCCCT
>Ga0307468_100000323_pt1 | contig 11416 bp, 9 predicted proteins | sample atmdna_FD_203085 | JGI IMG/M metagenome (GOLD analysis project Ga0307468, IMG submission 203085) | Hardwood forest soil microbial communities from Morgan-Monroe State Forest, Indiana, United States - atmos_gases AM2C_05 | ecosystem: Environmental > Terrestrial > Soil > Temperate forest > Bulk...
TCCGACCTGAGAACCCGACTAAAGTCGGTACTCTGAACACCACTTATCAAAGTCCCGCTCTAGTTAATCGTGGCCGTCTTTACACAGGTAATTGCCGGCAGACCCTCGCTGATTGCCGTCCATGACTCGCCGCCATTGTTTGATCCGAAAAGCTTTCCACTGCGCGTGCCGAAGTAAAGGCCCGTCGGATTGTTGGCATCCGCTTTCATGTTGTCGCGCAGAATGGTTTCGAACGCATCTTCCTGCGGCAGGCCCTTCGTTAACGCTTCCCACGATTCACCCGCGTTCCTGGTGCGATATACGCGCAGCTTGGCTTCCGGCGTGCAGCGAAACTCGTCCGATTCGATCGGAATGACGTAGACAGTGTCGGCGTCATGCGGATCGATTTCCATTGCGAAACCAAAGTCAGACGGCACGCCTTTGCCGATGTCGTTCCACGCTTCGCCGGCGTCGTCACTGCGATAGATACCCCAATGATGTTGCAGGAACATGCGATCCGGATTTGACGGATGACTCACAACCTTGTGCACGCACTGTCCCCACTCCGGATACTGCTGATCCGGCGGCAGGAACTTTGCGCGAATACCTTTGTTGCGTGGCTGCCAACTCTTGCCGCCATCGTCTGTGCGGTAAACGCCGCCGGTTGAGATGGCAACAAACAGGCGCTGGTCATTCGACGGATCCGGCAGGATGGTATGCAGGCAAAGCCCGCCGCCGCCGGGCATCCATTGCGTCCGGTGCGGATGATCGAACAAGCCGCGCTCGAGCGACCACGTCTCTCCCGCGTCGGTGGACTTGAACAGCGCCGCCGGCTCGACCCCACAGTAAAGAGTGTCCGGCTCGTTCGGGTGTCCCGGCTCGATCTGCCAGATTTGCTTCAGTGAAACCTCAGAGCCTTCCGGAAACTTGATGTTGTAGGCTTCGGGATCGCTCCAAGTCTTACCGAAATCATTTGACGAACTCAGAAATGAGCCCCAGTAAGAGCTGTTGACCGCCGCCCAAAGGCGTTGCCGCCCGTTGCGTCCATCAAAATTCATCGCATAGACGCTGCGGCCGGGAAAGTATGGACCGGCAACGTCCCATTTCTCGCGGCTCACATCCGAACGAAACAGGAAGGCGCCTTTCATTGTTCCTACCAACAGCAGTGTGTCTCCGGCCTGGGTATCGATTTGAGTAGGTTCTGGCATTTTGCGGACCTCCGAAGCAAATTCAAGCTAATGACTTAAGGTTGAAAATGAAACGTGGATGAATTATACAGCGAGCCTCATTAAGAACGAATTGGACGAATCGGCTAGTAGTGTCCCAATTCGAAATTCTCTGCGCCCCCTCTGCGTTCTCTGCGTCTCGGCGGTGCGTGTTTTGAAGCCATTATTCACCGCAGAGACGCAGAGGCCGCAGAGACTACGCAGAGAAGAACTGAGATTAGGACACTACCGATCAGCTGATAGCGTCCTAATTTAACGGCGTTAGAGTACCAACTTTAGTTGGGTTCTTTCTTCCTTAACAAACGCCCGACTATAGTCGGTACTCTAACACCGTTATCAAGGCCGCAACTCTCGAACCAGGATGCGACACAGATGGCTAACTACACCAAACTCTACGCCGACGCTCAAGGCGAATCGCATTTCGCAGATGTCGAAATCGATTTGACGCTGACCGAATACGCGCCGCCCGCGCCGCCGTTGGAACTTTCCTCTACTACGCCCGCCAACCACTTTGGTTTCATGAAGGCGCCGGCGGGTTGGTCGAGCGACTGGCATCCGACTTCGGCTCGTAACATCTTCTGTGTCCTGACCGGCGAATGGGAAGTCACCGCCAGCGACGGCGAGACGAGGCGATTTTCAACCGGCAGCGTGCTGCTGGTTGATGACACTACCGGTAAAGGACATACCTCGCGAGTTGTCGGTGAGATTGATTCGCTGGCCCTGATGTTGCAGTTGGGTGACTAGATCACTGAGGCTCATCAATCCATGCGCTCACGCGGATGGTAAGCGTTCGGGGTTGACATTAATCCGGATGCGCATAGAATTGCGGACGCGTACGAGTCCTTCGAATCCTAAAGATAACTCACGAGGAGTTTCCCCATGACTTTCAAATCCTTAAGAAGATCGTTACTGCTTTTCTTTTGTCTGATTATGACCTCAGTCGCAGTTCCGTTGGTTGTGTCTGCGCCTGCCACGCCCAATCCAGTGCTTTACTTTATCGTGGCGGAGCCTTATGACGCGGGCGGTAAACACTTTATCCGGTATCGGTACGACGTCTTCAACAAGGATGCTTACCCGGCCGCGATGTTTGCCGCCGCACCGGCTCTGCCGCCATGTGGTAAAAACACCAACGCGTCTCGCACGTGGGTAGACTTCTACGATCAGAGCGGAAAGCGTCTCTATGGTTTTTGCGCTTTAGGGAAGCCAGACGACCTCGGCTCAATTTGGTTTGCGCTCGAGGAAGGCGTGATTCCACCCAGCTGGGTGTACATCGAGCTGAATGATCGCCAGACAAATACCAGGTACAAATCGAACCTCGCCGATACGACAAACTAGAATCGGTCGGCTCATTAGCTCGCGGTAAAGTTAGACGCCGGCCCGGGCGTCAATACGGAACCCTGAGCGACGAACGTTTAAGCAAACCACAAAGATGTGCGATCCCACGGCCGGCCCCCGACTGACTGCAAAGGGCCGGCTGGATCGTGATCCTGCCTGGCGTGTTGCCGGGGCACTAGCCCGACCGTGAGGGAGGGCTCAATGGGGATTTCGGCGCGGGAGCCCTCCCTCACGGTCGGCTAATGCCTCACTCTTGCGCAGCAAACTGTTTGCTGACCGGCCTCCCACGAGTATGATCGCGTTTCCATTCATCTGTTCCATAAATCGCCAGTGGAGGTGACACCCTTGCCACAGAAAGATCTGTTCAAGCTTTTGGAACGCATTCATCTTCGGCTGGACGAAAGCATGGTGGGCATAGCCGAGCAATTGTCTGACCTCGACGCGGTTGATCTCGCTGAGCTAATCAATCAGCTAACCATCGCTGAAGCGGCGGCAGTGGTTTCGTTACTCCCGGTCCCGCGGGCTATCGAAATCTGTGATCAGCCGACTATGCGCCGCCGCGCAACAATCCTCGAACAGTTGGATCCGTCCATGGTCGCGCAGATTCTGGAAGGCCTTTCAGCCGACGAGAGCACGGACATCATTCAGCGGATGAGCCCGCATGAACGGCATCGGGTGTTGCCGAAACTCAGCGCCGAAATGCGAAAGGAACTCGAGGGTCTGTTGCAGTATCCGGCGCACACGGCCGGCGGCATCATGACTACTGAGTTCGTGCGACTCGATTCCGGGATGACCGTGGGTAAAGCGCTCAAACACATTCGCTCAGTCGCGCGCGAAAAGGAATCGATTTATGCCTGTTATGTGATGGAGCCGAAGACAAACCATCTGCTCGGCGCCGTCTCGTTGCGCGATCTGGTAATGGCTGAGTTGGATAAGGCAGTGACGGACGTCATGCGCCGCAAGCCCGTGACGGTAAACGCGCTCGACGATCAGGAAGTGGTGGCCAAGAAAATCGCCAAGTACAATCTGCTGGCCGTGCCGGTACTCGAGCAGGACGAAAGTGTGGTTGGCTTTGTCACCGTCGACGATGTGATCGACGTGCTGGTCGAAGAACAGACCGAAGATATTCTGCGCATGGCGGGCGTCGAGCCGGGCGCGTTGGACAAACCCTACTTCGACAATCCCATATTTCGGGTCGTGCGGAAGCGTATTGTCTGGCTGTTGCTCCTGTTTGTTGCCGGGACACTGACGAGCGCTGTGTTACACCGCTATCAGGACGAGCTGGCCGCGGTGGTTGCGCTCTCCTTCTTTATTCCGCTGCTAATCGGTACCGGCGGGAATGCGGGCGCGCAGACCGTCATGACTGTCATCCGCAGCCTCGCCCTGGGCGAGGTCGGAGTGAAGCACGCCTGGCGCGTGGTCATGCGCGAAGCGTCCACCGGAATGGTCGTCGGCCTGCTGGTAGCGCCCGTAGCTTTTGGTCAGGCATTACTGTGGCAAGTGCCCATAACGCTAGCGTTGACAGTGTCGGTCACAATGTTCGCTATCTGCGTCTGGTCGACTACAGTTGGCTCCCTGGTCCCGATCGTGGCTGAACGTTTCGGGGTCGATCCGGCGGTGCTCTCGGCTCCGCTGATCACCACGCTTGTCGATGCCACCGGACTGATAATCTATTTCACGATTGCGAAAATCATTCTGCACGTCTGAGGTCAGGAGGGCTGAGGGTTCGATGAAGATAGGTGACATTGCTTCCTGGGAGCGTACATTTACCGAAGACGACATCCGGATGTTCAATTCAATCTCGGGAGATCAAGGCGTGCATCACGTGCAGCCCGACGAGCAGGGCCGGCTGATGGTTCATGGACTGCTGACGGCGACGGTGCCCACGAAAATCGGCGGTGACATGAACTTTGTCGCTCGAGAAATGAAGTTTCAGTTTCATCGGCCCGTGTTTACCGGTGACACGATCAGATGTGAATGCACAATCGTCGAGCTGGAACCGGCGGAGCAATACACCAACATGCGCACGGCATTTGTCTGTCGTAATCAGCACGGCAAAGAAGTGATGACCGGGCATGCGGTGGGGGTGATAAGGCAGCGATGAGGTCAGTACCGGCCTCGGTAGCGACCGGGTGTCAACGCTCCCTACGGCTTCGCAAGGATTACCCGGTCGCTACCGCTCCCGGTACTGACCTCGCCGCCCAGGTTCTTGTAGCCAAGTCAACGACAGAGTCCGCAACCCTGTCATCTGGAGTTTAGCGGCTTTGCCGCAGCACATGGCGGTAAGCCTTCGGCTCACCGTTCAGCCCAGAAAAAAGATTGAGGCTACGCTTCAAGTCAGAGGCACAGCCTCATATAAGGAATGAGCGTCCCATGGAAAGCCATAGGCTTTCCAGAATGTGCCGCGGCAGAGCCGCCGTCGCTGTCTAGAGCAGCTTCGCCGTCACTGATTTGGTTAACGGGTTCACCGTGACCTGCAGAATTTTTGGCAGCGAGAGCCCGGAATTGGTTGAACTGCCTGAAGTGCCGCTTCCGGAAGTGCCGCCGCTGGTTCCCGCCCCGGCTCCAGCCGATGAACCACCAGCCGGGTCGGGCAAGTGTCCCTTGACCATGACGGTGAAGGTGAACATCTCTGATGCCGGATTGTTGAATTGCAGTCGTCGGGAGGCGCTAATCTCGCCGGGAGCGAGCTTCTGATCAGAACCAGCCTGCGACGTGTAATCAAAGGTCGCCGGAGAACTGACGCCGTTGCCACCATCGTCTGAGTTCTTCACCCTGACTGTGCCGCTGCTCGAGCTGATTGAAGTAATCACAAACTTAAGCGGAGCAAACACCGACGTACTCGCAGACGTGTTCCTCAGCGTTTGATCAAACTGCCATACGCCCCCCGTGAAGGTCAGCGATCCATCGACAATCCTGGCTTCGATCAGCGAAGTCACGTCAGCTTCAATCCGGCGATCGACCACTACTGTCTTCACCGTGCTGGCCGGACCAGGCATGAATCCGTTCTCGACTGAAAACAGACCGCGGACGCGGTATTGAAACGAGCCGTTAGTGCGCCCAGCTAGATCGTAAGTAGTTTGCGAAGCCGGCACATCCGCCAATACGGTCCACGTGCCGCCATTGTCATTTGATTCTTCCAGACGCAACTTTGCCGGAGCGCCGGTGGCCGCAAAGCTGAGTTGGTAATTGCCGTTGATGTCGGTCGCCGGATTGCCGCTGAATTCAGTGTTGCCGGCATCGTTCAAGGTTGGCGCAGACATAGTCACGGTCGGCGCAATTGCGCGGTATTGGAACGGCATCCGCAAAGTCTGACCGTTGTCGGTCCGAGCGGCCGTCACATACCATTCGATCTGGGTCGGATTAGCCGGCACTGCTTCACCGTTGACAGTAATGTTCACTTTAAAGTTTGCGCTGCCGCCGCTGGGAACTTCGATCTGACTGATCGAATTACCGCCGGCATCGGTGAAACTCACTGAGACGCCGTTCGGAAGATTGCGGACGGCGTTGGAGCTAAGTTGATAGACTCCGGCGCCAAGGCCATGGGTAACGTCGGCAATCGTCACCGTCTGAGTCCTGGTAGCCGTGCCGATTACTCCGGCCATCGGGACTGCGCCGAAACTCCAACTCCCAAGAAAGTCCGGATCGCTTGGCGAATAACTACAAAGCGGTCTCGGTTGTAGATTTACTTCGGCTGTCGGGCAGATGTTGGTTGAGCGTGCCGGCGAAGTTGATTGCACGAATGCGCCTACACCCATCATCGCCTTGGCGTTGGCTGCTGCATAAGCATCGATGAGACCGGCGCCTTGTTGATTGAGAGTATGCGTTCCATTCGGAACCGGTGTGCCATCTTCCAGACGCAGATTAGTTCCGGCATTCATCATCGCCGCGCGAATCATCGATGGAGTCCAGCTCGGGTTCTTCTGTTTGACCAGGGCCACTACGCCCGCAGTCATCGGGGTGGCCATCGACGTGCCGGAAGCCGAAATGTAACCAGTCGGATCAAACATGTACGCTGCGTTGGTTCCGGCGCCGCCAACTCTAACGGTGGCTGACAGAACGCTGACGCCGGGAGCGGCAACGTCGGGTTTAATTTGTCCGAACCCGCCAACCGGACCTTTCGAGCTGAAGTCGCCCATGTCCGGATCAAACAGCACCGCCTTCCGGAGACTAATTTGATTTATCGAAATTGCCCCAAACGCCGTTGAGCCAATCGCGTCCTTCAGATATTCGCCGTTTGACTTGCTGAGACCGACGGCCGGAATCGCGGATTTGCGCACGGTCGACGCTGTCAGCTCACCGTCTACATTGTTATAGATGATGACAGCGACGGCCCCCTTGGCGAAAGCGAATGCAGCTTTGTTTGAAAATAAGCCCGTGCCCGCCGATGTCGGCAAACCCGCGGGCGTGTTAACTGTCCCGCCGCGGACTATCAGGGCAATCTTGCCACTGACTGAATCAGGAACCTGATCCGGCGTTTCAGCCAAACCGCAGTACACATAATTAGCGGTGATGTCCGCGGCGATCGCCGCACTGCCGTCGAGCGGAAATGCCTTCATTCCGGTCCGATTGCCGCCACCAATTTCGTCCAGCCGATTCGGGGCCGAACCAGGATCTAGAGTCGCACCGACCGTAAGCACACGCCGGCCGGTCCCCGGCGAGCCAATCGTTGATTCGCCCGTCGGATTCGTAGGCGTGGGGCGCCCGCTGTTTCCCGCGGCGACCACTACCGTTGTCCCCGCCAGCGTCGCGTTGTCGCACGCAATTGAAGTCGGAAAGTCCGGATCGTTAAGAGTATTGCCCAGACTTAAATTGATGACGTTCGCTACCGGTTTTGGATAACCCGCGAGAGTGAAGGGCTGAACCGCATCTTCGACGGCCAGGATCATAGAGGACGCGGTCCCGGCGCCGACCGTCGAAAGTACTTTGTAACCCATCAGTTTTGCCTGCGGCGCCACGCCATGAATAGCCACATCGTCCGCAGTTAGCGGCAAGCCGTCGGCACCCGGCGCCATCCCCAGATACCCGGAGGTAATCGCGGCCACATGGGTACCGTGTCCAAAGTCGTCTTGCACCGCGCCGGCAGTCAGGTTCATGTAATAGACAACCTTCTGATTCGTATTGACCGCCGCCACCTGCGGACCGACACCGAAGCGCGGAGGCGTCGGATCGCCGCCAAACATCGGATGCGTCCAGTCGATTCCGGTATCCAGGATCGCAATGTAGATACCTTGTCCCTCAACCCCACCGGTGTTGAGTGAATCACCCATGTGTGTCTGCGGCGGATTGCCGTAGAGCGAAGGAGCGCGCACGTATTTCACGGCCTGGTCGAGGTTCATGGTTAGCGTTTCGTCGCGGTGCACTGACTTGACCTGGCTCATCGCCTCGATCACAGGGATTGCCGCATCCGGCACTGCCAACGTGACGCCATTGAAAACGTAGTTGTAGCGAAACTGTAAATTGCTGACTTCGCCGTTCGGTCCGTTGGGCGCATTCACGCTCACCAGACTGAACTGCACACCCGCAGCGCTGAGTTGATTTAGGAAGTTATTCTGTTCGGAAATGATTTGTTGACGATAGGTCAGAGGATCGAAGTTCTGGCCTTTCGCCTCAGCCAAAGTCTTGGCGACCACCACCGGATTGGATCTCAACTCGACGATTACGGGCTGTGGCGCCGCCATCGTGTGCACGATAAAGCTGCTGGTCAACCAGACAGCCACGACTAACAACGCAGCGGCGAGCCCCCAGGCGGAAGTTCTTAAGCAACGGTTTCTCGACATGACTCCAACTCCTCCAATTGTGAATTCAAGGTTCTTTGCATTCCTGATCACGCGAACTCCATGTTCCCAGTATGCGGATCAGGGGTTGAGAGAAACTTGAGGAGCCCGGACTCCACGAGAATCGTGCTTTTTCTGAGGAAAATTGGAGATTTTAGGGTCTTGAGGAAAACTTGAGAAGGTAACGTTATGGGTAGCAGAGCCGTTTCAGTAGGGCTTTGGAAAGAGCGGGCAGTAGCCCGACCGTTAGGGAGGGCTCGACCGTTAGGGAGGGCTCATCGCTGAAGTCGAACGGCGCATTGCTGAAATCGAAAGGCGGCCACGTTCAGATGATTCCCGCCGAAGAAGCCATCGCCGATCCGAGCGGTCTTCAGAAGCCGGGATCCGATGAGGATTATCAATGAGAAATTGCTCCCGCTTATGCACTTCAATCCGTCACAAAAGTGAAGTTGAGACTCCGCTTGTCAATGACATGAGATGGAGCTTATGCTAGGCTCATCGCATCATGGAAACACCCCAAGTAAAGAGCGAGATCGTCAGGGCCATTCAAGAGCTACCGGAAGATGCGACGGTCGAAGACGCGATGGAGCGTCTCTACTTCCTTGCAAAAGTCGAGCGCGGTCTTGAGCAGTCTGAAGGAGAGACGATCTCTCACGAAGAAATCAAGGCCAGGTTCTTAAAGTGACTATAGTCCGCTGGACACCGCAAGCAGCCGACGATCTTCAGGCCATTTACGACTTCATCGCGCGACTTTAAACATTAAACCTAAAGTTCACTACATCGCCTTCCTGCATGATGTAGTCCTTGCCTTCCAAACGCATCAGTCCCTGTTCTTTGGCGGCGGCGTAGGAGCCGGCGCGCATGAGCGCGTCATAGCCGACAATCTCAGCCCGGATAAAGCCGCGGGCGATGTCGGAGTGGATGGCGCCGGCGGCGTCCTGTGCGCGGGACCCCTGCGGGATGGTCCAGGCGCGCGCTTCCTTTTCACCGGCCGTCAGAAAAGACATCAGGCCGAGTACGCGATAGGCGCTCTTGATTAACTGGTCGACGCCACTGCTCTTGACGCCCAGAGACTCGAGGTACTCCAGCCGTTCTGGCGGTGAAAGATCAACCAGGTCCGCTTCGAGCTGAGCGCAAATCACGACACACTCAGCGCCTTCACTCGCAGCAATCTCGCGCACCGCCTTCACTTGTTCGTTTTCATCGGGCGCGGCGAGCGTCGCTTCGTTGACGTTGGCCGCGTAAATCGTCGGCTTCATCGTCAGTAGAAAATAATTGCGGGCGATGGCACGCTCTTCGTCGCTCAGGGTCACGCCCCGCGCCGGCTTGAACTCTTCCAGGGCGGGTTGCAGCTTATCCAGCACTTCCAATTCTGCTTTCGCCGTCTTATCGCCGCTCTTCGCGGTTTTCTGTACGCGTTCGCGGCGGCGCTCAAGGGTTGATAAGTCCGCGAGTGCGAGTTCGATCTGGATGGTTTCAATGTCGCGGCGCGGGTTTATCGAGCCTTCGACATGCACGACTGAGTCGTCTTCGAAACAGCGCACCACCTGGACCATCGTGTCGGTTTCGCGGATGGCGTGGAGGAACTGGTTGCCCATGCCCTCGCCCTGTGATGACCCGCGCACCAGTCCGGCGATATCCACAAACTCCACGCTGGCCGGCACCAGGACTTCCGTTTTAACCAGCTTGGCCAGCGGCGCCAGGCGTTCGTCAGGGACGGCGACCACCCCGACGTTGGGCTTGCTGGTTGAAAATGCATAGTTAGCGATCAGCGCGGATGATTGCGCCGTGACCGCATTGAAAAGCGTGGTCTTGCCAACATTGGGTAGACCGACGAAACCTGCTTGAAGCATGCCTTGTTAAAAATCCTCCAGAATGCGAAACCAACGTTTCTACACCGCCGGCGTATCCTCTGTCCAGCCGCGGTGCTGATTCATTTTGAGAAGGCGGACTACTTCACGATTGCGCTGCGGGCTGGCGGCCCGCAGTACGGCAGGCTGCCAGCCTGCCGCTTTTACCGATCCTCGAATTCGAAAGGCCAACAAAAAGCCGGACGAGGGGTGGGCCCCCGACCGGCTCGAACTTGCCGTTAGTCTCTGCGACGAATCAGTGTTCGATTTTCTGCATAGTGACTGTTGTCGTCGGCTCGTTGCCGGCGGTGCGACTGTATGACACCCAGTAACCGGCCTTCGGATATCGCAGCATCTTGTATACTGAGCCATCCGCCTTCGCATCAGCTTCCGTGCCCAGCACTTCCTTGGCCGCGGGGATGCCAGTCGCGCCGTTCATGTAATCGATCGAGATCGCTGAGACAGTGCCCGCCTTGTCATAAAAGACCTGCACCACCTGAGTGTCGTTGTAAATGTAGAGATCCTGTTCGGCACTCTTGTCGCGCGGGCTGCCTAACTTCTTGCGCGTCTCCTCGGCAGGCGTGCCAATGCGAACACCGCGGAAATCGCTGAAAGCAGGACGATTCTCCGGCTCGTCCAGCGCCGCCCTGGTTCTTTGCCCGTGCGAGGGGTGCGCTGCCAATCCGATCAGCATCACTGTGCCGACAAGAAGCAAGGTGAATCTACCAATTCGACGCTGCAAAGGTTCGGGGGATACGAAAAACATCTGCGGTCCTCCTCAAAATTCATGGCCACGCTCGATATGCGCAACGGAAGGTGATCCGGCCCGGTGTCCGATCCGACTTGGGCGGTCCGGATTTATGGCGATGACAATATGCCAAGCGCGATTCCCAAGTCAATACTTCAATTGACGGCGGCCGTTCCTTGTACCCCTTAGCGCTACCTGGCGCGAGGAGCAGCACCGCGCTTCAGCGTTCTCGCCGTTGACTGAGCCCCGGAATTGTCATAGAAAGATTCTGGCCCCTGGCTCGGGATCGGCTTTCTCTTTAAGGAGTAGATACTTTATGAACAGATTTCTGTCGGCCGGAATGGTTTTGCTCGCTGGATTATTGGTGGTCGCGCAATTTGGTTGTGCCAGTCCTCCGAGTCCGCCCACAACGAACGCCAACATGGCTACGCCGGAAGCTACCCCGGACGCGGCGGCGATCGAGAGAGAGCTCCTGCGGATCGAAAATGATTGGCCGCGCGT
>Ga0307468_100000324_pt1 | contig 11409 bp, 4 predicted proteins | sample atmdna_FD_203085 | JGI IMG/M metagenome (GOLD analysis project Ga0307468, IMG submission 203085) | Hardwood forest soil microbial communities from Morgan-Monroe State Forest, Indiana, United States - atmos_gases AM2C_05 | ecosystem: Environmental > Terrestrial > Soil > Temperate forest > Bulk...
GTTTGCTTCGGATCGACGGCAACGCGCGACAGGAGCTGGCGCAGCTCAGCGGTCGACGAGGCCTGAATCGCCAGCCGGTGATGGAAATGCGCGCGGCCGACCGCGGCCGTGTGGCAAACGTCCGCCACGGAAATGCCGGGCTCCGCGTCGAGCCGGGCGACGTACGCACTGACCATCTCCGTGAGCGCGTCCGCAGTTTTCGCCGACAGCGTCAGCAGGTGCCGCGGCCGATCGAGCTCCGCCGCAGCGGCGAGGTCCGCCGCGGGCGCAGCCTCCAACAGCACATGCGCGTTCGTGCCGCTGTAGCCGAAGCTGTTGACGCCCGCGATGCGCTGCACGGTGGGCCACGGAGTCGTTTCGGTCGGCACGACGCACGGGAGATTGCCCCAGTCGATGAGCGGACTCGGATCGGTGAAATGCAGATGCGCCGGAATGGCCCCGTGGCGCAATGCCAGTGCGACCTTGATCACGCCGGCGACGCCGGCCGCCGCTTCGAGGTGGCCGATGTTCGTCTTCACAGCACCCAGCAGCAGCGGATTCGACTCGCGCGTGCGGCCGCGGCCGATGACCGCGCCGATGGCGTTGACCTCGACCGGGTCGCCGAGGCGGGTGGCCGTCCCGTGCACTTCGATGTAATTGACCTGCGACGCCAGCACGCCCGACGACTCCAGTGCGCTACGCATCACCGCTTGTTGTGCGGGACCGCTCGGCACGGTGAGACCGCCGCTGGGTCCGTCCTGATTCACGGCGGAGCCGCGGATCAGGGCCACGACGTCGTCGCCGTCGGCGACCGCGTCCGCGAGCCGCTTGAGGACGATCATTCCGCAGCCTTCGCCGCGGCCATAGCCGTCCGCCGCGTGATCGAAGGTGCGGCAGCGGCCGTCGCGGCTGAGCATGCCCGCCCTGCAGAAGGAGATACTCGCCACGGGAGACGCCATCACGCTCACGCCGCCGGCCAGGGCCACATCGCACTCGCGCACCCGCAGGCTCAGCGAAGCCTGGTGAATCGCCACCAATGCCGACGAGCAGGCGGTGTCGATGGTCATGCACGGTCCGGTCAGTCCCAGCGTGTACGAGAGCCGTCCCGCGGCCACGCTCGGCGCGGAGCCGGTGCTGTAATACAGATCGATGGTGTCGACCCCGACGCGCTCGTGCAGCCAGTAGCTGAAGTCGTAGGTGCACATCCCGACGAAAACGCCGGTGGAACGGCCACCCAGACGCGCCGGCGGCAGACCGGCGCTCTCCAGCGCTTCCCACGACACCTCGAGGAGCAGCCGCTGCTGCGGATCCATCATCCGCGCCTCGCGCGGCGAGATCCCGAAAAACTGCGGCTCGAACTGGTCGATCTGGTCGAGAAACGCGGCGCGGCGGGTGTACATCTTTCCCGGCGCCTTCGGATCCGGGTCGTAGAACGCGTCGATGTCCCAGCGGTCCGCCGGTACTTCGACGTTGACCTCCCTGCCCTCGGACAGGAGCTGCCAGAACTCCGCAGGATTCTTCGCGCCCGGAAACCGGCAGCCCATTCCGACGATGGCCAACGGCTCAGCGGCCATGATCGAGCGCTTCGATTCCAACTGCTGTGCAGCCAGCGCGATCTGCAGCGGCGACATTTCAGCGAGACGTTGCCTGGTCGTGTTCATGATGGTCGGATCGAGGAACGCCCTCTGGCGAGCAGGTTTCTGATCTCGCTGTCGGCCAGCATGGCGATCTCGTCGAGGTCGTGTTCGACCTCCGCGTCTTCCACGGCGGCGGCGGACGGCAATTCGTTTTCTTCGGCGGCGAAGAGCCGCGCTTCGAGATGTCCTGTCAGCGAACGAAGCGTTGGATAGTCGAGGATGACGGTCTGCGCGAGCGGGGCGGAGAGGTCGGACTGCAGGCGGTTCCGCAGCTCGATGGCGATGAGCGAATCCATCCCCAGATCCATGAAGCGCCGGTCCGGACCGATGGAGTCGGCCGCGCCGAGGCCGAGCGCCGTCGCCAAGCGCGACGCGACGTAATTCGTCAGCACGCCGTGGCGTTTGTTCGGCGCCGATTTCCTGATTTCCAACAGCGCGTCCGACGGCTCCGCGCCACTGGAGCGCTTGCGCGAATCGATCGTCGCGACAACGGCCTGCACGATCCCCGGCTCGCGCAGCAGCCGCTCGAGCACGCGCAGCGCCGTCTCGGTCTCCAGGTCCGCAATGCCGGACGCCGCTCTTCGCGCGGCCGCTCGCTGCCCGAGACGCGCCGCCATCCCGGCGTCCGCCCATGCGCCCCAGTTCACGGTCAGCGCCGGCAGGCCGAGCGCGTCGCGGTGATGGGCGAGCGCGTCCAGAAACGCGTTCGCCGCGGCGTAATTCGCCTGACCCGCGGAACCGAATACGGACGCCGTCGAAGAGAAGCAAACGAAGAAATCGAGCGGACAATTGAGGCTGGCCGTGTGGAGGTTCCAGGCACCGTCGACTTTCGGCGCCTGGACTTCTCGGGCCATGTCCCAGGTGAGATCGTTCAGCAGTGCGTCGCGCAGCACCCCGGCGGCATGCACGATTCCGCGCAACGGCCGGTTTTCCGTATTCGAAACGGCGATGAGCCGGGCCACGTCTTCCGTCGACGCGACGTCGGCCTGCAGGACTTCCACCGCCGTTCCGGCACGGACGATCTCTTCGATCTCGCGGACCGCGGCGGGGCTTGGCTTTGTGCGCCCGCACAGCACGAGCCGGCCGCCTCCGTTCTGGGTGACCCAGCGCGCCACGATGAGACCGAGGTCGCCGAGGCCGCCGGTGACGAGGTACGTGCCGTCGCGGCGGAACAGCGGCCCCGGTTCCATCGACAGGACCACCTTGCCGGCGTGCTTTCCGGCCGCCATCCGTTGAAACGCGTCGGGCGCGTTCGCCACCGGAAACAGACGCAGCAACGGCGGACGCCAACGGCCTGCTGCCAGGCCGTCCAGCATCTGCTCCAGAATCTCACGCATCGCGCCGGGGTCGCGCCTGAGCTCCTCGGCGATGTCATAAAGGAAGTAGGCCGCGTCGGGGCGGACGGCGCGCGCCTGCTCCTGGTCCCAGACGCGGATCTTGCCGATCTCCAGAAAGCGCCCGCCGCGGCGCAGGACTTCGAACGACTTCGGGATGAATTCGTCGTTGAGGCAATTCAATACGATGTCGACGCCTTCGCCGCCGGTACGCTCCAGCACCGTGGCGGCGAAGTCGGTCGTGCGCGAGCTCATGACGTGCTGCACGCCCGCGCTCTGCAACACGCCCCACTTTCGCGGATGGGCCGTGGCGAAAATCTCGGCTCCGGCCTCGCGGGCCAGACGCACCGCCGCCTGGCCGACTCCGCCCGCGGCGGCGTGAATCAGCACCCGCTCGCCGCGCCGGATCTTCGCCAGGCGATGGAGGCCGTGGTACGCGGTCAGGAACGCGATCGGCACCGCCGCGGCTTCGTCCATGCCGAGCGAGGCCGGCTTGCGGAAGAGCAGCTCCTGCGGGACGGTGACGCGGCTGGCAAGGCAACCGTCGGCGAGTGCCACGACTTCGTCGCCGACGTGAAATGCGGTGACACCTTCGCCGACTTCCACGACCGTTCCCGCGCATTCCGATCCGATCGGCGCGCCGGAATGGCCGGCGAGAGCTCGCAGCGCGCTCAGGACATCGCGAAAATTCAGCGCCGCGGCGGCCACTCGGATCTCGACTTCGCCGTGCCCCGGCCGCCGGCGTGGCAACGGCTCCAGACGCATGTCGGCGAGCACGCCGTTGTCATGCGGCGCGAGCCGGAATCCATCACGGTCCGGAAACGTCAGCAGCGTGCTTTCATGCCACGGCTCCAGCCGCGTCACGAAGCGCGTTCCCGCTCGAAAGGCGACCTGCTCCTCGGCATCAACGTGCAGGATCTCGTCGGCCAGCTCGCCGATCTCGCCAGCCGGCCTCGCGGGATCGAGGTCGAGGCATCGGCAATGCGTTTCAGGACGCTCGCGCGCGATCGTCCGCCCCAAGCCCCATACCGCCGCTTCGTCGACGTCGATCGGTCCCGGAACGTCGCCGGCCGGTTGTGTCCCACGCGTGACCAGCCACAACGGCCGATTCGCGCTCTGCGCAAGAGTCAATGCGGAACGGAGACCGCCGAAGTGGATGAATCCTTGCGCGGCGACGTCGGGACGTTCGGCGCCTGCTTCGATCACATGCGCTTCATGCCCCCGCTTTCGCAACTCCGCCGCGAGCTCGTGCGCCGTGTCGTCTGTTCCCCTCACGATCAGCCACCGGCTCGGATCCACGGTCGCGGCTCCGGTTCGCGGCTGCGCCCTCCACACCATTCGGTGGACGCAATCGGCCGTATCACCCGCGCCGAACACGCGCGCCGAAACGCGCCGTAACGACAATCCCTCGACGCGAACCACCACCGCACCCGCCGGATTCACCAGATCGATGTCGACAGAAGAAGAGGTGCGCGCTTCCGCGTGCACGCGGCCTCCGACGTCGCCGAAGACTTCCAGAAGCTCGATGGCCGCAGGAACGCGCGTGTCGCCGCCGTCCGACTCGAAGGCGACCCCGATCGACTGGAAACAGCCATCGAGCAAGGCGGGATGAACGAAATATCCATTCGCGTCCGCGACAGTGACCTCCGCCACCGATCCGACGGCGGTGCGGTGCAGATTGCGAATGGTCCGGAAGTCCGCGCCGTACTGCAGTCCGTGGTCCGCAAAACGCCTGTAGTAGCGGTTGACATCGAGCGGCTCGCCGGGCTCCCCTCTCACGGCGACGGCCGATCCGCTGCCGGCGAGCACGCGACCGTCGGCGTGAAAGGTCCAGGAATCGTCGGCCGCAAGAGCGAAGATCTCGAAACGGCATGCGTCGCCGTCCGGCGTCAACACGGTCTGCAGAAGTGTGTCGCGATCGGACAGGACCAGCGGGCGATGGATGGCCACGTTCTCCAGCACGAGACGCCGTGTTCCCAAAGCGGCGCTTCCCGCGGCCAGTGCCGCCTCGAGGAAACCGCTCATCGGGAACACCACCTGGTCGAAGACCTTGTGATGTTGCAGCCATGCGGGATGCGAACGGCCGAGGTGCCATTCGAAGCGCGACTCGCGCGAGCCGGCGAGGCGGAGCTTGCGGCCGAGCAGCGGATGGACCGGCGCGCCCTCGTCGATTGCCGCGGGCGCGACGACGTCGGGCTGTTCGACCCAATGCAGTTTGCGCTGAAACGGATAGGTCGGCTGGGTCGTGCGCCGCGGCTCGTAAGGAGCATCGAAACGCTCCCAGTCGACAGCCGCTCCGGCCACATACAGACGCCCCAGAGCGAGCAGCAGCTGTCGCCAGTCCGACGCGCCGCGGCGAAGAGTGGGCAGGAGCGGCTTTCCCGTCGCGCACTGTCTCGCGATCCCCAGGAGCACCGGGTGCGGACCGATCTCCAGGAGCGCTTCGCAGCCCGCGGCGCCGGCGATCGTTTTGACACCGGCCGCGAACCGTACCGGAGACAGCACGTGCTCGACCCAATAGCCGGCGGACGCAACGGCCTCCCGCGCAAAGAGGCCGGTCACATTGGATACGAACGGAATGACGGGCATCCGGTAGGACACGCGCTCCGCCACGCGCCGAAACTCGTCGAGCATCGGCTCCATGAGCGGCGAGTGAAAGGCGTGCGACACCTTCAGCTTCTCTGCTCCGCATCCCTGCGCGGCAAGCGTCGCCACGGCAGCATCGACCAGGTCGGTGCGGCCCGAGATGACGGTATGGCGCGGCCCATTGACCGCCGCGATCGAGATCTCGCGACTTCTCCCGAGCACCGCGCGGGCGGTGGCCTCGTCCGCGAGCACCGCCGCCATGGAGCCAACGCGCGGGAGCGCCTGCATCAGGCGTCCGCGCGCGGCGACCAGTTGCAGAGCGTCGTCGACGGTAAAGACGCCGGCGATGCACGCGGCGGCGAATTCGCCGACGCTATGTCCCATCACTGCCACAGGCCCGACGCCCCAGCTCTCCCACAACTTCGCGAGCGCGTACTCCAGCGCGAACAACGCCGGCTGCGTGAATGCAGTCGCGTGCAGCTTCTCGTCCACGCCGGGATTGTGGAGCACGTCGAGGAGGTCGGCCTGCAACAGCGGCCGCAGCACGGCCGCACAGTGATCGACGGTCGCGCGGTAGACCGGCTGCGAGTCGTAGAGCGCCTTCCCCATTCCGGAGTATTGCGATCCCTGTCCCGTAAAGAGGAACGCCGCGCCGGAAGCCGCGGATTCGTCCAAGACATCTCCCCGCAAGAGTCCGGCGTTCTCCATGCCATCGCCGAAAGCGGCAACCGCAGTCCGCAAATCCGCCGCCGTTTCGCCGACCGCGGCGAGACGGTGCGAAAAATGCCGACGCCCCGTGTTGGACGTAAAACAGACGGACGCGACGTCGGGCTCCGACGCCAGAAACTCGACATAGCGCGCGGCGAGCTCGCGAAGCGCATGGTCGTCTTGCGCCGAGAGCGTCAGGATCTGTTCCGGTCTCTGCGACGCCGTCTGCGATGCCGCGGGCGGAGGCGCCTCCTCGAGAATGGCATGGGCGTTCGTCCCGCCGATCCCGAACGAGCTGACGCCGGCGCGCCGAGGTCCCGAGCCGTTCGCCGGCCAGTCCCGCAATTCCGCGTTCACAAAGAACGGCGTGGACGCGAAATCGATCGCCGGATTCGGCAGCTTGAAGTGCACCGTTGGAGGAATCTGCCTGTGCCGGAGAGCGAGCACCGTCTTGATCAGGCCCGCCATTCCGGCAGCGGCCTCGAGATGCCCCACGTTCGATTTCACCGAGCCGATCGCGCAATAGCCGGTCCGGCGGGTTTTCGCGCGAAACACCTTGGTGAGCGCCGCGATCTCCACCGGATCGCCGAGGGGCGTGCCGGTTCCATGCGCTTCGATATAGCCGATGCTTTCGGGATGGACCTGCGCGGTGGCCTGCGCCAGCGCCACCACCTCCGCCTGCCCGTCCACGCTTGGCGCAGTGAACCCGATCTTCACGGCGCCGTCGTTATTGACCGCCACTTCTCGGACCACGGCCAGGATGGGGTCGCGGTCGGCAATGGCCTCGTCGAGCCGTTTGATCAAGACCACACCCGCGCCGCTACCGAATGCGGTGCCGGACGCGGCCGCGTCGAACGGCCGGCAATGGCCGTCGGGCGAAAGGATGTTGCCCTGTTCATAGACATAGCCGAGGCAATTACGCGTGGCGTGTTTGACCGTCACGCCCCCGGCCAGAGCGAGGTCGCACTGATGGTCGGCCAGTCCCTGGCAGGCCAGCCAGAGCGCAACGAGCGACGTCGAGCACGCCGTCTGCACGCCAATGCTCGGCCCCCGCAGATTCAATTTGTAGGAGGTGTGCGTCGCCAGGTAATCCTTGTCGTTGCCGATCAGCCGCTGCAGAAACTGCGTCGGATGGCCCGTGGCGTCCAGCGAGGAATGGAGATTGTGCTGCAGGTAATGGCTGATGCTCGCCCCGGCATACACACCGACACGCAGGCGCTCCGTTTTCGAGATGTAGCCCGCCGACTCGAGCGCCTCCCACGCGCACTCGAGGAAAATGCGGTGTTGCGGATCCGTCAGCCGCGCCTCGGCCGGCGTGAATCGGAAGAAATCGGCGTCGAAGAGCTTAACGTCGTCGAGGTAATACGAGTTCGCCACGTAATCGCCGTTGTCGGCGAACCGCGCGCCGAGCCTGGCCGTGGCGGAATCCTCGTCCGTCGGAGCGCGGATCGAATCGATGCCCGCGGCGAGATTCAGCCAGAATTCATCGACGTTCCGGGCGCGCGGGAAGCGTCCGCCGATGCCGATGATGGCAATGCTGCGCCCCGCTTCGCCATCCTTTTCTTGCGTTTGGATGGGCATGGCCAGGAACTCCGCTCTTGACTGTGACGACTGGAGCGTAACATTCCACTGAGCGGAAGGCAACAAAGAAATAACTACTGCCAGCCGTCAACCACCAGCGGCTCAGCGCACGTTGGCGAGGACGCCGGCAACGGCCGCGAGCGCGGCCGGGCGTCCCTGGTCGAAGGCGAAAAAATGGCCGCCTTCCAGCAGACGCACACTGAACGACCCGGCCGTATATCCCGACCACGCCTGCAATTCCTCCGGCTTCGCCTCCTCATCGCCCGTACCGCCGAGAGCTGTCAGTGAGCAGGCCAATGGCGGGTCGGCCTTCGGCCGGTACGTGTCATCGATCTCGAGATCGGCGCGCAGCGTCGGGAGAAACAGGTCCATCAGTTCATCGTTTTCGAGAACGGCTTCCGGCGTTCCATTGACACTGCGGAGCCAGTTCTTGAGTCCCTCGCGCGATAGTCCGGCAACGGGCGCACGTCGCAGCGGCAGGTGCGGAGCCGGACGGGCCGAGACGATCAAGTGAAGCGGCTGCGGCATCGCGGCACGCGCCATCGCCCGACTGGTCTCCAATGCGACGATCGCGCCGAGGCTATGGCCCGAGAATGCGAATGGCTTTTCCCGAATGAAAGGCAGCGCGGCCCCGAGCAGCCCGCCGATCAGTTCCTCCATACGATGAATAGGGGTTTCGCCAAGGCGGCTCTCACGCCCCGGCGCCTGCACCGCCGCCACCTCAAGGTACTCAGGCAGCCCGCTCGCCCAGGCGCGATAGACCGACGCTCCGCCGCCGGCAAACGGAAAACAGATTAGACGCATCCTCGCAGCCGGGCGAGGCTGGTGTACCACAATCCACTGCGTCGCGCCGTTGTCCGATCGAGGTGACGAACGCATTTGTGTTCTCCGTGATTCAGAGATTCCCACGCGTAACCGCGGATCGGCCGCGTACCCTTCTTAGTGGCGGCCATCGCACTCTCAAAATACTCTCATTCGATGTCCACCGAAGCCGGTTCAAGGCCGAAATCTTTGTGGACACGGCTTTCATGCGCTCCAGGTCTGATCGTGTGAAATTGTTGGAGATGGCGGATTGCGGCGGCGGAAGGGCAGGATCGCGTTCGGGTTCGAATCCCGTGTGCGCTACCAACCTAGAATCGTGTCGGATGAGCACTGGCAACGTGCGGCGGCTGCGGACCCTCCCTCTCCACAACCATATAGATCGCACCAAACAGCAGCAGGATCGGCAGCGCGCACAAGAATGCGCGAACCTACTCGGCAAGTCGAGCGCTGTTGGTGAAAACGTATCCGAACGAGAATGCTCGGTGCGCGAGTCGTCGGAGGACGTCCGGTATCAATGACCGTCGCGGACGGAGTGGGTACGCCCGAGCGCGGGCGTCCGAGCCACTGACTGATCGAAGTTCGAGACCGCATACGACACACGCCACCGGCGAGGCGAAGCGCAAGCGCGTCCTGCGGCTGCGAAGAGAGTGGCGGACGGTTCGGCAGATCGCCGTGATCGTGGAGCCGAGCGCGTCGACAGTGGCGCACATCTGTCGGTAGGCTGGACTGAGTCGACGACATCTGGAGCCACCGCCGACTCCTGTGCGGTACGAGCGAGAGCGTCCCGGCGAGCTACTGCACATCGACATCAAGCGGCTGGGACGCTCCGATCGCGTCGGTCACAGAATCACACGTCAAGGTTCTTCGGCTCGAAGAAGCAGGCTTCGAGTTCGTCTACGTGGCCATCGACGACTTACGCGCCCCCCATGTGGACATCCTGCGGACGAGCGCAGCGAGTCAGCTAGGACCTTTCCTCAAGAACGCAGTGGGCCTGGTTTGCAAAGTAGAAGGTGATCATCGAGCCGCGTGATGACCGACAACGGGTCGGCCTTCGTATCGAGGCAGCTCACCGGCGGCGGTGACTCACGCCTTATTTTGCTTTTCTACAACTACCATCGCGCACTTTCTGCTGTCGCGTACAATCCACCGACAGCCTTTGTAGTAGTGCAGTGCATCCACCACGTAGAGGCTGGGTTGCGTGGATTGCGTTTGTGTCAGACAACGGTCCGGGCCCTCCAGACGGATGTCATCCCAATGGCCTTAACCTAACGTGAGTTCTGGCTGTTCGGTGAAAGCGAGGGCTTTCCGTTGGGAGCGGTTGAAGATCGGGTAGCTGCTGGCCTTGTGTTTGACGCCTCGAGGGTAATGGCGATGGGGACGGACACGAACACGGGCGTCGGCGATCTCGCGACGAATGTGCTTACGGCAGCGCCGCCTCTGCCGAGGGGGAAAAAGAAACCATTTCCGGTAGACGCCGGATGATCACGTGGAGTGCGTTGACGAACGAGAGCTCTTCAGGATCGAAGCCTTGTTCGTGCGCAGCGCCGATCATCTCGTGGCGGACACCGAAGTGAGCCAGCAGCAGACCGTACACATCCTGCTCGACCAGACCGGGAGTGGCACTGCGGAGCAGCAACTTCGGGCCGCCGATGCGCACCTTCAACTCGTCGAACACGGTCTCGATCTTCCAGCGTTTTGCGTACAGGCGGGCCAATTCGGCAGCAGGTGCGCGGCGATAGTCGAGGATGGTCGTGATGAGCCGGTAGTGCTCGCATTTGCCGTTCTTGAACGTCAGCGTGAATTTGATGATGCGCACTGGTTTGATCGTTGCTCGCCGAAGGCTTCCGAGGTACGACCCATCCGGCAGGCGCTCCAGAGGACCGGGCTTGAGCGTCGACTTCACGCGCCAGAGCAGGTCCGCTCCTGTGGCAACTGCCTGATTCCACAATTCATAACCGAAGAATCCACGATCGGCCAGGCAGAGCATTCCTTTGGTGAGTCGAGCCACGACCAAGCGTGCCAGAGTGTTTTCCGCCACAGCATATGCATCGACGTGTCGAGTACGCGAAGCGTGGTCCCATCCAAACTGACCACGCGCCACGACCGATACCAAGCACTTTTCAGCCACTTCTGCGCCAGTGGTCGCACGAACCGACCAAACAACTCTTTGAGCGGTTCCACGCCGAGCCGCTGCCGCGCCTTCGTGATCGCCGCCTCACTGGCCAGCGGACCGGGTACCGGACCGTTCTCTCGAACCTGATCCAGCAAATGGCGAAGGACCTGCCGCGCACCCACACTCGCCATCAAACCGAGCGCGATCACGTAGTGCACCATCTGCGAAGCCGGCAACTTCCGCTTGCGCTTACTGTCCCGCCCCGTCTCCCGCAGAATCTGCTGAACCTCACCGAGCGGAAACTCTGTATCCAGAACTCCCAACCCGTCCATGTCCTCACGCCCACGCCTCGTTCTCATGGCCCACCCTCCCGCACACAGTGTGCGTTAAGTTAGTTCCTGTCCTAGCCGGCGTAACTGCAAGAGGACAAAGATAGATATGGCGCATTCGGTGTTGCACTCTTTGAGGTGCTCTTATAGAATTGATTGCGACCAAACAATTGATTCTAAAAGAGATAAGCCTCAGGAGCACGAGCCGAATGCGCCAAGCACGTCAAAAACAGCTCAATCTTACTCCACCGTGGCTTCCGCTGGAGCATGCTTCTGAGCTGGCAGCAATCGATCGTGTTCTCGATGAAAACCCCGCCATC
>Ga0307468_100000325_pt1 | contig 11409 bp, 8 predicted proteins | sample atmdna_FD_203085 | JGI IMG/M metagenome (GOLD analysis project Ga0307468, IMG submission 203085) | Hardwood forest soil microbial communities from Morgan-Monroe State Forest, Indiana, United States - atmos_gases AM2C_05 | ecosystem: Environmental > Terrestrial > Soil > Temperate forest > Bulk...
ATTCTGGAGGGTGAACACATCGATCTCTCCGATGGTTTTGGGCCCATTGAAGTCAATCTGTAGCCATTGCGGGAAACTGGCTGAAGCCGCTCCCCAAGTGCCGTTCTGATGGTAGTTGAGTCCCTTCCGGTCGCCATTGTTCGCTCCGCTCGGCGCACATCCTGAGTAGGAAGAAGAGGCAGTGGCAATTCCGCCATTAGCCGTCAGAGCTGCGTTAATCGCCGGCGGTGGCGTCGAACTATTGCCCCAAGCTTCGACTTCCAGGAGACGGCTGTATGTGTCCGCTGTAGCGCTGATCAGCACTCTGATCTTGCTGGTGGTAAGTGCCGTAAAGCTGAACCTTCTCCAGACTTTGTTGTTCCCCGTCACGCTCCCGCTCGGCACAGTCGCCCAGCTTGACCCGTTCCAGTACTGAACCTCGAACGCCGTAACTCCATATTGGTTGAAGGTCATCGCCTCAGTCGGATCAGATGGGGTGTTGAAATTGTCCTGCAAGGTGACCACGTCGATTTCGTCAATGGTCTTGCTGCCGCTAAAGTCTACCTGGACCCAGTCGGGTTTGGCCGCTCCGAAAGCGCTATGCCAAAGGTTGTAGTTCCCATCCGCCTGGTAGAGATGATAGCGGTCGCCGTTGATCGCCGCCGCGACCGGGTAAGTGCTGTTGTACTGTGAAGACGCCGTCGCCACCGCACCGGCCGACGCCAGAGCCACATTCGTTCGCTCAGCTTGCGGCAGCGCTATGGCCAGGGGACGTAATGAGCGAGTTGTGCGCACATGATGTGCGCGCGCGATTCCCGCGCTATCGTGCGCACCAGCACTTGCGATGCGTCCCCGCTCGCTACCGGCCTCGGTTTGGTTCGTACTGGCTCTCGGTGGAGGTGGCAGGGAATCACCGACTTTTCTGCCTCGCCGCGACTCTACCGGCTTGCGCCTGGAGCGGGCAGTCGAAGAAACAGGCGGCAGCGCTTTCGGCTCTGGCTCGTGCCGCTGTTTTACTTCGTCGAGGTTCGGCAACGTCCCCGACGGCGGCCCCGGATGAGGCGGCTCCGGCGTTGCTTTCCGCGCCTTTTTATTTCCGGTCTGATTGTCTTGAGCCTGAGTCGAAGAAGACGAGCCTTTGCCGCTTACCCGAGTTCGTGGGACTATTGCCAACGAAGTCAGAACCAAAGACGAGCAAACACTCAGAATAGTTATTCGAACTAACCGTGGAGGAAGACGGTGAGCGCGTCTCAATGGGAGAACTCCTTTTATTCAAATCGTGAAATGCTTGGCTGCGCCGTCGGTCGAATCGAGGATCGGCCCGTGGAAGCCAGCCGCTGATTTGAGACCCCTTGTTCCGAGGGACGATAGACCTGTCCCATATGAAAGTCAATGATTTTCTTGAGCTGTCAGTGGCCTCTTTGAAGCGTTTTCTGCTCTCCGTGTCCACCGTGCCTCTGTGGTGAGTTTAATTGCGGCAGTAATTCACCACGGAGACACATCAGAGAACACGGAGAAAACTCAAACTGTCCCACTACCCTTGAGCTTCTCTCGTCCACCCGAAAGATGTTGCGCAGCCAATCTCAAGGGCTTTTAGAAATCGTGTTGCGAAACAAAGAGACGACGCGTTACTTTGTAATAGCAGGCACGCCCCTCAGTTTGACAACTACTTACGATGAAAGATAGCTTGGTTTCAAACAACGATAATCGGTGGGGGCTGCTTAGTTTCTTTGGCAGCACTCTGCAAGAATGAAAGGACTCTTAATGAAACGAGTAGGAATTCTGGTTGGCCGCGAGAAAACGTTTCCTGATGCACTCATTCGGAATCTGAACGAGCGCGGCAACGGCAAGGTCGTTGCTGAATACATCAAGCTGGGCGGGGTGCGTTACGACGCGCCGCCGGCCTACGACCTGGTGATCGATCGCATCTCGCACGAAGTGCCGTTTTATCGGGCCACCCTAAAGCGCATGGCTCTGGAAGGCGCCGTCATTATCAACAACCCATTCTGGTGGTCGGCCGACGACAAGTTCTTCAATTACTCGCTGGCGCGCAAACTGGGCGTGGCGGTCCCGAGGACAGTGCTTCTGCCGCAGAAGGATTACATCCCCGGCATCGTCAGCGAGAGTCTCCGCAACCTGGAATTCCCGCTTGATTGGCAGGCAATCATCGACTACGTCGGTTTGCCTGCGTTCATGAAACCGTTCGACGGCGGTGGTTGGAAGAATGTCTCAAAGGTCAATACGATCGAAGAGCTGATCACCGAATACGACCAGACCGGAACGCTCTGCATGACTCTGCAGGAGTCCATTGAATTCGATCAGTTCGTGCGGTGTTACTGCATTGGGCAGGAAGAAGTAATGATCATGCCGTACGATCCGCGCAAGCCTTACCTGTCCGGCGATCAGTACATTTACGATCCTAACTATCTTGTTCCTGAATTGAATCAGCGCGTGGTGAAAGATGTGCGGACACTCTGCACCGCTCTTGGCTATGACATCAACACGGTGGAGTTCGCTATCAAGGACGGCGTGCCTTATGCGATTGACTTCATGAACCCCGCGCCAGACGCCGAACTGCAGTCCGTGGGAGAGTTTTATCACACGTGGGTAACGGAAGCGGTCACCAAGCTGGTCTTGCGACGATTAGCCGAGCCGGTCCAAACATCTCGCTACCGTTGGGATGCCCTCCTGAATCCGCCGGCGACGCGGACTGAGGCGGTGGCGTCGGCAACCGAACCGGCAGGTCGGACAGTAGCTCCAAAAGCCACGGCGCAGAAGAAAACTTCAACCCGATCGAGAGTTGTGAAAGAAAAGGCGAAAGACGCTTCGCAATAGGATAAGAGGTGGCACGCGCATCTTGCGCGTGACTGACGGGCGGATAGTGCGTCAGTTTGAGTTTAGAGTTTAGAGTTTTGAGTTCAGCCTTCAGGCTGCTGATCAAAGGCGCAAACTAGAGCTTGAACTCTAAACTGACTACATTACTCACGGGCGGGACGCCCGTGCCACTTTCAGGCTTCGCCGGCCTCGGCCCGGCCGCGGTCGGCTAAGAGCCTCCTGGTGATAAGCGAGCCTGACCAGCCGATAATGGCTGAAGAGGCAAACGCCCAACCCATACCTGCCACAACCTGATCCACCGAAGATCCAATCAGCGCGATTAGTAGCGCGGCGAAGCTAAGTCGCGCCGTTAATCGCTGCACTCGGCCGGCGCCTTCGAGCCAGTTCATGCGCCGCAGCTCCGCAGCCAGATACTCTTCGTCGTCGTTTAGTCGCGCATAGTAGTCTGCTTCGGCACGCGCCATCCGGGCGGCGGCTTTGTCGGGAGCAATACGCGTGGCTTCGTTGTAATGATGAATGACATGTGCCAACTTGCCCTGGCTCAGCGCTACCTCGGCCAAACCGAGTTGCGCCCGGTAGCCTTGTTCATCGACTTCCAGCGCGCGGCGAAATACTTTTGCGGCCCGTCGAGGTTCGCCGTACTCAAGAAAACTCTCGCCGACTCTCTGTAGTAAAAGTGAATTATTCGGGGCCCGCATCGCCGCCAGCCTCAAAGCCGCACAGGCGCGTGCCAGCATCCGGGCCTCTCCGCGCGCACTGGCCTGGGCCTTGAGCAAGCGGGCGTACTCGTAAATCAGCCACGCATCGCCCGGCGAAATCAAAAGCGCGCGGCGAAAGGCTTCGGCGGATTGGCGCAGGCAGCCCGCCACTCGCAACTCGTTTGCCGACTTGCGAAGCAGGCGGCCACGCTCGGCTTCGTCTTGCGGAGTTCCGGCATTTGAGAGCGCCTGGCGGTGCTTGTCGACTCGTTTCCTTGTCGTTTCGCTCGTTTCTTCCAGAACGGACGCCGGCGCGATACCAAGCCGCGCCGCCTCTGCGCGTACCAGTTTGAGAGCGGCCAGATGATCGCGCAGTTCGCACGCGCGGGTATCGAGCTTGTGCTCCGGTATCCGGGGCAGCAGTTTTTGCACCATCAGACGAAAGTGCTCGCCGCCCGAAGCAAACGCGGTCGACAAACCGCGTCCGGTCAGCTCCACGCGATAGCGGTAACGAACGTTGCCGCCGCGGCGAAGGGTGCGCAACGTAGTAACTTCAACTCTTTCGATGTCATCAATCGCAATACCGGGCGCGCGACCACGCCAGCGCCGGGCTATGAAAGAACTCAGGCCGGTCCGCGAAAGCCGGTCGCCGTCAAAGCTGAGCCGATCGGTTAGAACCAGGAGCGGAATCACCGTCCAGGTGCCGCCAACCAGGATCAGGGCCGCGAGATCTCTTTGCGTGCGCAGACAAACGAGGGCCACAAAGGTAAGCAGAGCTGCGGCGGCGAAGTAACCTCCTCGCGTGACCCGCACTGCGGCCAGCTTTTTCGGCTTGGGCGGCGCCAGGTGCCTGCGCGCCGTTTCGGCTAACGCCTCACGAAGTTGGTTCTGCGTCGAGTCGCTCAAATTTTTCCCTCTAAGTAATGCCTGCCTCAGCGCGCGGGACAGTCGACCGGAACAACCAGCGAGAAATTCCCACGCGGTTCGCCGGGTTCAGTGTAACGTAAATCAGCGAATTGGACGAGCGTCTGACCAATGCAGTTGTCGGTTTGAACTCGGGCTATCGAGAAACGGGAAAAACCAAGAAGGATTTGCGCGCGACGGTCCTTTGACGCTTCTGTTAGCAACTCCGCTCCGAGGCCGGACGGCTTTTCATAGCGCTCGATTACGGTTGGCGAGTTGCCCCGCCGGCCTTCGACGACGTTGGCTAATTCATGCTCGAAGGTCCCTGGGCCGACTCCAACAAAAAAGCGGTACATGGCCCGATCTGTTTCCGCCACGCATACCCAGCGAAACGGATTGGCCACAGTTGGCATGGCTGCGGTGCGAACAAAATTCTCGCCCCTGGCGGACGAAACCTGGCTCGCCAATGCCGTTGCCTTCCGAAATGCCGCCTGATGCATCCACGCCAGTGCTCCCCAGTAGCCAACTACCAAAATGAGAGCGACCCGCGGAATTAACTTTCCGAAACGTTTCTCGAGTCCGAGAGCGCGGGTAACTGCTATCGAGAGGATGCCGGCTATCCAGATCGCGCGCGGAGCACTCAGATTGGCGGGGCCGGTCGCGCGTTGAGTTGGCGCCAGCAGAATAAACAGCGACGTTCCCAGCCCGAGAATCAGCCAACCGGCAATCTTCAGCCGGCGATTGCTGGTTATCAGAAAGGCTGCACCACCCAACATTAACCAAAGGTATGGATCGATAATAAAAACCAAATCGCCATAGAACCAACGACCACTCCATGGCAACAGAGGCCGCACACCATAGTTGTTCGTCCAATCCATTAACGGGTGGGTAGCGGCGGCAATGACCGACGCCAGCAGCAGGCCGAAATATCTAATCCGCGGTCTTCGTCCCCGCCAACGGGCCAACGCTCGTTCCGTCGCCCAGAAGATCGAGGGAATCAAAACTCCCAGAGTCAAAACGCCGATTATGGAATGAGTGATGCCGCGATGATGAAGCAGGACTGTCCAACGATCTCCGAAGAAAGCGCTGGCCACGTCGACGTCAGGAGCATTGGCTGAAAGAATGCAGACGGCTGCGGTGTAGGGTGACAGGCGCTCAAGTCCGGCTTTGGCCGCTGTCAGGCCAAGCAGTGAGTGCGTCAGGCCGTCCATTCAGGGAACTTAAGTCTCAAACTCAGATCTAATTTCAAATTTGAGACTTCAGAGGATTTCAGTTTTCAGAACGCGAGGCCGGCCGGCGGAGCAAGTGGGGTTAGCTGACCATGCCGAGCCGGATCGATCTTAAGCAGAGTTTGCGCGGCCTTCCGCGCAGCGGCGGATTCCGGAACCGGCTTGCCGTCTTTGTCTCGTGCCTTGCGAGCTGTGTCCACGAGATTGAACAGAAGATCGGCTGCTTCTTTTTTCTTCCCCTGCTTGTCATAAATCACCGCCACTCGGACGTTCACTGTTTCGGGGGTGACTATGACCGAATTTGTCTTGGCAATCTCGCCATAAAGTCTCGCTGCTTCATCCAGGTTTCCGTCGGCCTCTTTTGCCTGGGCCAGGGCGAATTTCGCCAGGATGGCAATTTCGCCCGTTCCCTGACTCAAAGTCTGCAACTCGCTCTCGCCCTTCACCCGCTCCGTGACCAGCCGATTGGTCGCGATGAAATAGCGTGCTTCCGTCCGATAGGGATCACCGTACTTGTTCGCGATTTTTTCAAATTCCTGGATAGCCCGCTCCGAACGCTCCTGCTGAGTGCTGAAAACCGGGTCCTTGCTGCCGGGCGCCGGGGTCTGAGAAATCTCGGCGCCGTTAATGACTATCGCCCGGCCCATCGCCTGTTCCGCCTCTTCACTGTGTTTGTGACGCCAGCGAACTACGACGTAAGCCGCCACGCCCAAAACGATTAACCCCAACAGCCCGTAAAGAATTAGCTTGCGGCGGCCCGCCACCCGATCAGCCAGCCGGTCGGCCAGCAGCATCGTGGTATCACGGAACCGATCGTGCCTAAGTTCGCGCGCCCTTTTCTTCTTGTATTTTGCCAACGGATTTCCTCTTGCAAGTATGCACAGTCACGTGCGTTCAATTTGGTGTATGATCGCGGAAACAGCGAATTTAACGACCGCTCGGAACGTTGTCAAGGAGGCCGAAGGACCGGTGGGCTCTTAATTTCACGGGTGTTTGGAGTACCAACTTCAGTTAGGTTTTTTCACTTGCTCAAGATCCCGACTAAAGTCGGTACTCTAGCACCGCTTATGAAGTAGAGTAGCTGTTGATCGCAACGCCGACGCGAGGGTTAGTCATCAAAGGAACGGTGAGGCGGAATTCGCAATGATTTGGCGGGAACAAACCAGAACCGGCGAGTGTCTAACCGAGCGTCTGTCCGGGAAGCCACTGCGGAAGACGGGTTTTGAGCTTCCCGCCCGAAGGGGTGCTATGGGGGGTGCCGAGTGAGCTACGGAGAGCAGATCGCGCTCCGCGGGCATGCGGACTTGAAAGAAGCTGCTACGGCCGCTTCAGTCGAGGTCCGCTCGGCAGTCGAAGATCCGTTCCTTGAAAGATTGCGACGGGGAGAGACCCTGGCTTTTGAGCGCGTCGTGGCTGAGCACTCCGCTGATGTTTACGCGTTGCTCTACCGGATGACGAGCGACGCGGAAGAAGCGCGGGATTTGACCCAGGAAACGTTCCTGCGAGCTTTTCAAAGCATCGGCCGGTTTCGTGGTGATTCAAATCTCAAAACCTGGATCTACCGCATCGCCATCAATCAGGCCCGCAATCGCTGGCGCTGGTGGCGGCGTCGGCGTCGCGACGTCACCGTTTCGCTCGACACGACCGACGATCGAAACGACCAGCCGCTAAGCAACAGACTGGCCAACGATGACGCGATTGACCCTGAGCAGGAAACGCTGGCGCGCGAACGTGAAGGCCATCTGCGCAGCGCATTGCTTGAGTTGAAACGGCCGTTCCGCGAAGCCGTCGTCCTTCGGGACGTTGAAGGTTTCAGTTACGAAGAGATCGCCGAAACTCTTCAGATCAGCATCGGCACCGTGAAGTCGCGGCTGTCGAGAGGAAGATTAGAGTTGCGTCGCAAACTCGAAGGATCTTTGTAAATCGAATGGTTGGCCCGCCCCGGTGTCACGAAGAACTCGGTGCCAATGGGGTCGAAGTGACGATCTGGGAACGGGCAGCAAGGGCGAGTGCCAGGCAGGCAGCGAATTGAAAACGTGGCCAGCAACGACCCGTAGATTTCGCTCCGGCCTTGGAGATGAGCCCCTTGCAGCTTTCAGATCGGCCGGGGTCGGCCAGCCATTCAATGATTTGAGAGTTGAGAGTTGAGATTTAAGATTTAAGATTTAAGATTTGAAATCTTGAATTTGGAATTTGGAATTTTTCAGACCCTATGTCCTGTGACGAGATCCAAAAATCGCTTTCGCTGTATGTCGATGACGGTGTGACGCCGGAAGCGCGGACTGTCTGTTACCGCCACCTGGAAGTTTGTCCGGTGTGTCGGGCCCGGCTAGCCGAGCTGCGAGAGCTTCGTCATGGCCTGGCGATGCTTGCCCGGCCGGCGCCACCCGTAGGCCTTGTTCGTTCAATCAACAAAGCTCTGATCGCGGAAGCATTCGCGGACAAGGCTCGCCGGAACTTAACGTTCGGTGACGTAGTGTCCGGCTGGTTGCAGCCCTGGGTGACGCGTTATGCCTTCAGTTCCGTGGCCTCGCTAATTCTCTTTGGAGCTGTGTTCCTAGCCTTGCGGCCGCACATGCTCGCTCTTCATGACGCAGCCCTCGCCTTTAGCGAATCCGCGGCAATCGCATCGGCGGACGTTGGTTTCGATATCAATCAACCCATCACGCCGCAGAACTATGCCGCCCTGCGCGCGCCCTTCAACACCGAATCGCCCAGCCTGAATCCGGGCGGAGCGCTGGCGACACTTACCTGGGAGCCCGAGCATCTTCGTCACAAGAGCAATCAAAGCGACGACGACGATATGGTGGTGGTCGCGGATGTTTTCAGCAATGGTTCCGCTTCCCTCGCGGACGTCATGCAGGCGCCGCGGGACAAGCGGATGCTGGCGGACTTTGAGAAGGCGCTTCGTCAGAACCCGGCCTTTGTTCCGGCCTCACTGGACCGGCGGCCCAAAACAATGCGGGTAGTTTTCTCAGTGCAGCGGGTGGATGTGCACGCTCGAAACTATTAAGTGCGGCGCTTAGAGTTTCGTTTTCGTGGATCGCCTATCGTCTGGCCCAGGATTCGATCTACGAAATCACACGAATTCACACAAAACAGATCGAGACTACGATTGCCCTTCCTAACGTTTGGTCTTCCGAAACCGCGCTTCTATGATTCCCTTTCGCTTCTTGCCAATCATCGCAGTTAAGGTGGGGTAGGTTTCCATTACCGGCGGCAGCGCTTCGGCGCCAATCTTCTTTTCAACCCGGCTGATTTCCTTTTCCGAGGCTTCGATCTCCATAAACAGTCCGAACGGAAGCTCGTCGATGACGATTTCGGCCTTACCCAGTCGCCAACGCCGCCGGCGCTTTTCGTAAACCAGGGCCGGCTGAAACCCGAGCGATTGCAGAATTGCGTTCAGCGCCTCAGGCTTCTCGATTTGGGTTTCGTTTTCGATCTGATGCTTGATGGGAGACAGGTTAGGAAGGCGTTGCTTGAAGGTCAGGATTGAGCGCTTGCCCACGCGGCGTAGGCGGAGGGCGCAACCTCCCAGATCAAGCCGCCCGCCGCGATAGATCGTGTTCTCTTCAAACTCGAGTTGGTGTCTAGCGGCCCCAACCTCGCGCAAGCGCCGCTCAATTGCCTGACGCTGTTTCGGGTTCAGACGGTATTTCTTTTCAATCTCGATGGGCATTTATCTGAATTATTCGAAATTCAAGATTCAAAATTCAAAATTCAAAATTCCGCGATTTGAAATTTGAAATCTGGAGCCTGAAATCTGGAGCCTGGAATCTGAAATCTGGAATCTGAAATCTGAAATCTGGAATCTGGAATCTGGAATCTGGAATCTTAACTCTGACGCAGCCAACGCCATACTTCCGGAATTGAAGCCTTCTTTCCGGTCATCAACATCCCTACGCGATAGATGCGCGACGCCAGCCAAACCAATCCAACCGCTGTCGCCGCGCCAATCGCGAGCGACAATGCGATCTGCCACAGAGGCGGCGTTTCGGTCACGATCCGGACCATCATCGTTATGGGCGCGAAGAATGGAAACATCGAAGCCCAAAACGCCAGCGATGAATTCGGACTGCGAATAATCGAAAAGGAAAGATAAAATCCCGTGACCAGTAACAATACGATTGGTAACGCAAGCTGCCCGCCCTCTTGAGTTGTCGTGACCATCGAACCTACTACTGCGTAGACCGTCGCGTAGATGAAATAGCCCAGCAGAAAATAGACGACAAAATACACGAACACCATCGACGAAATGTGCGGCAGGCTGATCGGCACGCCTCGCGCCGCCAGCATGCCGGCGCCGAATAAGCTGAAGAGCAGAAATGCCAGTCCCCAGATGCTCAGTTGCGTTAACGCCACCAGCGAGACGCCGATAAGTTTGCCCATCATCAACGGAAACGATCGCATTGACGAAAACAGTATTTCGGCGATCCGGGTTTCTTTTTCTTCGATCACCGCCCCCAGCACGAACTGTCCGTAGAGCAGCACGCTCATGTAGATCAACAGACCCATCCCGAAGGCAAGATAAAAGCTCGCCTCGCCCCGGCTCACTTCGCCACTAGCTCCGGTCGTTTTCAAATTCACCGGCTCTGACATCTTCTCGACAGCTTTTTCGTCGATATTCGCGTCCACCATTCGCTGGGCACGAACGGCCCGGCTGATCGAGTTCTCGACGTAATTCTGGGTGAAAAGATCGGCGGCGTTGCGCGCGCGAAATTCAGGCTGCTCATCCTTGATCAGGTTGGGCGGCAGCACGATATAGCCATCGAGGTCCCGGTTTTGGATTCTCAAATCAAGTTGGCGCCTGACTTCGTCCAGCGGGCGATTGTCGAGCTGAATCTGCTCGATGCGGAAACTTCCCTGAAACATCCTGTCATTCTGATCCCCCTGCTCTTTGGGGCCGTTTGTTCTCGTCTGTGGCTCGGTCGGTTTCTCCGGCGGGTTGGCCTTGCTTTGCCTTCTGCCGGTGGTTAACTCACGCGCCACGCGCTCATACATCTTGCCCGTCTGATCGATGATCGCCAGACGTGTGGGCCCGCCGGCCTTGATGCCAAACATTAATGCCGGCACGACCGCGAACCCGGCCATTAAAACCGGACCCAGGATGGTAGCAATCACGAAAAACTTCGTGCGCACACGCTGAATATATTCGCGCTTGATGACGGCGAGGAGTTTTGTCATGCAGCTTCCCTGGCTTTCTCGATGAAGATGTCGTGCAAACTCGGTTCGACCAATTCAAACTTCGTAACCACCACGCCGCCCTCAACCAATCGCTTCAGAAGAGTTTGCGGACTCACCCCCGGCGCCAGCAAGACCTCAAGGTCGTCAGCGGTTTGACGCTTACTCGCCACCAGGTCTGCGTCGTTCAATAAATCCGCGGCGCCTTCAAACTGAAGGGCGACGGCGTTGCGCGAGAAACTGCGCCTGATCTCGCGCAAGCGGCCATCCAGGACTTTATGCGCGCGATTGATCATGCAGACGTCGTCGCACAGCTTTTCGGCGATTTCCATCTGATGCGTCGACAGAATTATCGTCTTGCCCGCGGCCTTCTGTTCCAGGATCGTTTCCTTCATCAAATCCACATTTACCGGATCGAGACCCGAGAACGGCTCATCCAAAATCACCAGGTCAGGATTGTGTATCACTGCGGTGATGAACTGGACCTTCTGCTGCATGCCCTTGGAGAGATCTTTGGTGCGCTTGTCTTTCCAGTCTGTGAGTTGCAGCATTCGCAGCCAGTTATCGATGCGTTCGTTGGCCTC
>Ga0307468_100000326_pt1 | contig 11408 bp, 14 predicted proteins | sample atmdna_FD_203085 | JGI IMG/M metagenome (GOLD analysis project Ga0307468, IMG submission 203085) | Hardwood forest soil microbial communities from Morgan-Monroe State Forest, Indiana, United States - atmos_gases AM2C_05 | ecosystem: Environmental > Terrestrial > Soil > Temperate forest > Bulk...
AAAGAGGAGAATGCCGAAGCGATGTTGGGGTTGCGGACGCTGCGGGCAAGTGGGGAGTGGGAATCATATTGGGAAGATTTACGTCAAGCGGCGGCTTGATTCTGAGTCCCACTTTTAATTGCACCCCGTTTTAGAAGAAGGCAAAATCTATAAAGTCAAACCTCCAATGATGAGTCAATCAGCACTCTATCAGCTCTCAAGGTATGCCTATGAGAATAACCTGACGTTCTCCAACCTTATAGCCAGATTCTTGGACCCTGTTGATCCCTTTTATCCGGTGGAAAACTCCGAACTGGAACGACGCATTAAAGAGTTTATATGCGAAGCGAAAAAGAAATAGACAAAGCTGTTAATGAGTTCTTTGATTTGGTTTCGTATGAACGCAAACTGGTGATGTTTGCCAATATCCAAGATGGAACAGAGGAAATGCCCGATAGAGAAACCTACGACAAGATTATTAAAGCAATGGATGAGATTAAAAAGTGTACCGGGTATAGCGGCGTAGAAAATGATTTTGAGTGGGGAATGATAAACGGCAAGCTCTCAGCCCTTCGATGGGTGTTGGGTGATGAGTGGGATTTTCTTGATACTTAATTTTGCAGTAAATGACGAAGTATTGCGGCTCCTGTAGACAGGATAAGCCAATAACTGAATTTGCTAAAAACTCTTCTCGTAAAGACGGTCTTCAAACTGCCTGTAAATCCTGTCAATCCCGATTGGGTAAGGCCCGCTACCAAAAGACAAAACCAGCCTATAAAGAGCGTAACGATAAGCTGAGGGTAAGGAACCAACTGGCGGTCTATGAGTATCTACAGACCAAAGCGTGTGTAGACTGTGGGGTTACTAATCCGGTAGTCCTGACCTTTGACCACGTTCGGGGAGAGAAGAAGCTGACCATTTCAGAGATGGTTAAGCAGTCATGGGGGCTTCAGACTATCTTTGAGGAGATAGCCAAGTGCGATATTCGTTGTTTTAACTGTCATATGATAAAAGACTCCCTTCGCAGAGGCGGCAAGAAATGGAACGCTCTTAACCTTTCAAGCGGTTCATCCGTGAAGTCTGGATATGAGCCTGCCGCAAGTCCTCCGTTACCAGCCTGACATAACCCTGAGTCGTGGTGATGGAGCTAGGGCCTAAGATTCGTTGCAAGTGGAATGGATTTCCACCCTCACGTATAAAGTTCAAAGCATACCCGTACCTGAATTGGTGAAACCCGATTTTCTTACCCCTTATACCTAAATTCTCCGCTAAAGTTTTGAAGTCACGAATCAGGTTGCGGTAACGAATTTTCGTACCTTTATTTGTCGAGAAGAATAATTCGTGGTCGTGCATCCGCGAGAACTTCCAAAGCACTTTCCGAAGCGAAACAGAAAAAGGAACCACACGCTCTTTGCTTCCCTTTCCGTAGACGGTGATCAGCATATTTTCCATATCAATCTTTGAGCGTTGTAACGTAAGGGCTTCGTCTATCCTCACGCCGGTATCTATCAGTAGGCAGATGAGCGTATAGAGTCGCCATTGACCAAATCGCTTAGGCTTCCAGTTTAAGAACCTTTGTAACTCCTCATCGCTGAAATCTTCAGTGACGGTTTTTTCAGTTTTTAGCTGCTTCATTTTCAGGTGGTCTTTGGTGTAGTCGTTCTCGTGAAGCCAGGACAAGAATGAGTTGATTTCTCTGATAGTGATGTTGCACGTCGTGGGTGCAATAGGAAGCTCCCTGAGCTTAAAGACAAGCTCAATTAAAAGGCTCCGGTCTAATTCTTGTAAACTCCGGTTGCCCATACATTTAGTCCAGCGAAGCCAAGTATGCTTATTGGACTTAATGGAAAGCGGAGAAGCGTTTCGGATGAAGGTACGCTCCTTCATAAATAGTTCAAACAGATCATTGAGCAGCATTTTGACCCTCCTTGCCAAACCGTAATCGGCCTGTTTATAATCACGGTTTTGGTAGTCACTGTCTTTGCAGACAATGGCAACCAAATCCACAAATTCGCTGGTATTTACAAAAGGCTGATTTTAGAAATGGCAGGTAAGTATAGGCGGGTCAATAATTACAATCGGCCCCTTAGCTCAATGGTCAGAGCAGCGGACTCATAATCCGTTGGTTGGAGGTTCGAATCCTCCAGGGGCCATCAAACTCTTTACTCCCACCACTTAACAGCCTCACAGGAAATCTTAAATCTTCTCATTTGAGCAGCGGATTGGGAGATTTATGATTTCAGAGTTGTTCGCCCAATTCATCAAAGAAAAGCGGTATATCGCCAATCTCTCCGAGCGTACAATCAGAAGCTATGAGAGAGATGTCTTCAACCGCTGGCTGAAACTTGTTGGCGAAATGCCGACCAAGCAAAACCTGATGCGCTTTGTTGTTGGGATGAGAGAACAGGGACTAAGCCCAACCACATGCAATATCACCATCCGTTCCTTCAACTCATTTCTCAATTGGTGCCACACCAACGGGCATATTACTGAGCCGCTAAAACTCCAACAGCTAAAGACCGAAAAGCGGATCATGCGGACGTTCAGCGAACCCCAGATGAAGAAGATTCTTTCCTGGAAGCCCAATAAGAACAAATGCCAGATCAGGCTCTATGTGGCAATGTGCATCCTGGCCGATACTGGGATCAGGATCAGCGAATGCCTGAGTCTCACCATTGAGAATATTGATTGGGATAATCTCTTAATCAAGGTGACAGGGAAAGGCAATAAACAGCGCATCCTGCCTATCAGTATCGAGCTTCGGAAAGTCTTGAGTCACTACGTCAACAAGCAGCGGTTCTCAAAATATCCAACCCCGTACCTGCTGTGCACCTCGACGGGCACCCCTATGGGCTACAACAACATCAAGAAAGAGTTCAACCAGCTAATTGCCGCCTTGGGGATAGAAGGCTTTGATTTGGCGTTCCACGCCTTCAGGAGATTCTTTGGCAAGAACTACCTGAAAAACGGAGGCAACGTCATTTACTTACAGCGCCTCTTTGGACACTCAGACCTTGCTACAACGAAGATGTACCTGGAGGACATAGACACCCAAGACTTGCAGCTTATTCATGTAAGGTCATCCGTGTTGTCTCGGATGCGAAGTTGAGCCTTGCGTATTCACCGAACAGGGCAGGGGCGTTCAAGTTGTAGATCATTCCTGCCCACCGTTCGTTCTTAGTCACTGCCGTAAAAACACGCTTATTATCTTTCCAGATTTGGACTCGCCAGTATTCGCCTTCCCTGCACACGCCTTTATACCGGGAAACTCCCCGGTGCTTACGCATATTCATTGCGTTTGTGCTGTGATTAGAGGCTCGTAAATTATGCCTTTGATTATCCAGGGTATCACCGTTTATGTGATCTACAAATTCCCCTGGCTTGGCTTTTGCAACAACCCGGTGCATTAACTCATTGCCTTGTTTGCCGTCTATTCTTGGAGTGTGCCGCCGAGCGTACTTTCCATCGTAGTGCCATTTCCATTGACTGAGAAAATCATAATGGTCGTCATCTACTTTAGCGGTTTTCCCTTTAGATAGCTGGATCAGTTTCATCCTGTTTCTTTAATTTATCTGGGTTGAAGAATGCTACTTCGCCCGGTTGAAGGACGATGTGGTTTTTTGTTACTTCCATTGTTTCAGAATGTACTTAAGGATGAACACCCCGCTCATAGCAAAACGCCCAGTCTAGAATTTCTGCAGTATTGCGGCGTATTAACTATGAGAGATGGCAGATTTCTTGCGCCCTGTGGCCTCTTCAACCTGTGGTATAAACAGAAAATTGAAACGGTCTCTAACGGTTCGAACAGGGTACAAGAACCAACCTCGTTAGAATTACCAGAATTGGTGTCCCCTAAAGAGGAAAAGAAACTGGTTATCACTCTTCACGGAATTCGCACGCTTGCGCCTTGGCAAGCAAAATTATCTGACGAGTTAGGCAAAGCAGGATTTAATACAGAGTCTCTTCAGTACGGTCGTTATGGTCTCTTCGGATTTTTGCGAAAATCTCAACGAAGAAAAAAAATTCACTGGTTTCGCGAACAATATACTCAGATCACAAAAGAATACCCTGATGTTATTCCTTCCATCATTGCTCACAGTTTTGGCACCTATATAGTTGCAAATGTGTTGGAATTGTATGACGGTATTCGATTTAATCAGGTAATTTTATGTGGTTCAATTATACCAGAAGACTACGATTGGAGTCAATTGTTCAACAACGAGCAAGTCAAACGTCAAACGTGTGCTGAATGAAGGTGCAAAGAAAGATCTAGTAGTCAAAGCAGCCCCTTTTGTTGTTCGTGATGCTGGTTCAACAGGAGCGCATGGTTTTAAGCGAGAGAATAATGACTTTTTTCAGCAAAGGTTTATTAGTAAGTTTGGGCACTCGGATTATTTGCACGTCTTGAATTTTAGGCAAAATTGGATTCCGTATCTGAAAGGAGGGAAAGCCCCGCAAGACCGACCACCTCTTAACAAAGCATTTAATTGGAAATATGCAATTACAATGGTGATAGTATTGTTACTGTTAAGTATATTGATTTTTGGTGCAGTCAAGATCGCATCAAGGCTGTAGACCACGACAAATAATGGGAACAAAAATACTGTTTCTAATGGAAAACATCAAGTCTAGAATATGCAACGAGAAATACAAATCTGTATTTGGTAGATGAACTGTAGAGAATATGCGACTGATTTGACTAATATAGAATGGCTATAGGACGAAACATTTTGTTTGTGAAGCCACCGTCTGGCGCTTTATTGCCGCCTAGCCTATAGACCCCAAGCTATACTCTCCCCCGTCTTCTTCCTCAAACATACTCCAGTAATTGTCATCTCCGACAATAATGAAATCCAGGAGCACCTTCTTCAGCCATTTTGCTCCTTCTTGCAAGCTGGTTATCGCTTCTTTATCTTCAGGTGAGGGTGCAGCCTTGCCAGACGGATGATTGTGAATGAGGATGATATAGCGAGAGCGAGTAATCACTGCCGGGTTGAAGACTTCGTCTGAGGAGACTTCGGTTTCAGTGGATGAGCCAACACTCAACGTGTCATAGGCATTGACTTCCAATTCATTGTTCAAATAGACGCCGATGAGCGTTTCTTGGGCTTTATCCTTTATCGCCTTGAATACCTCATACACCTGCTCAGGAGCGCGCACCTGTCCTTTGACCGGGTTCTGATACTCGCCTTTGACCAGTTGAATATCCAGCTTTCTCAGGTACTTCATCATTTGAGGAGTTTTAATCTGATCAGGTCAGCCTCATCCCACCGGGCCTGCTCTTCGATTATTGACTTGAGGGTTTTGGGAGGAAAGGTATCGGAGGGTTTATGAAAGGAAACGGTGACACGTCTTCCGTCGGCGTGGTAGTAGCGTTGGTGACTGCCTTGTTGAGCGCGAAGATAAAACCCGTCGCGAACAAGGGCACCGATGATCTCACGAGCGGTCAGATTGCGCAGGCGACTATACTCAATAGGCATCTGTTAAACAGTGATCAAGACACGAGGCTCAGAAAACACCTCGACCTCTTCTTTGGGGCCTTCTGGAATGGCGATGCCGTCTTCAATAAGCTCATCCACGATCATCTGGACGACTTCTTGAATGTTTTTTAAGGCTTCTTCTTTGGTGCTTCCCCAGGTGACGGCTCCGTATGCTTTGAGCGCAGGGCAAAATACGTGGAAGCCAGGGCGACCATCCTCAAAGGTATCAGGCTCAATGACCACCTTAAAGCTATAGGATTTGGCCTTTATATTGTCGTGTGAGACGTTGCGCATAGTATCTTTACCATAGCACACCTATAAGAACGGTCAAGCGCATCCCTTATTACAGATCAAGGCTTACGGAGTTGCCGCCCGCATTTACGGGAACAAATCCCCGACCTTAGAACCTCCGGGTGTCATTACTCAATATGCTTTGACCATTAAAGACTCATAAGGCAAGCACCTTGCTTCATTTTCTATTATGTTATAGTTAGGCTGAAACCCCGAATAATATTTCGCTCGATGGGAAACGCAGAAAACATGAACTCATCTACGGCTGGTGGCTCGGCAATGGCCAGTGGTCAGCGGTTTCAAGCGCAAGTTACTGCGTGGTGGGCGGCTCGTCTGCTTTTGCAGACTCCTGCCGGACAACGCTTTGACCTCCCAGCCCTTTCCATACCGACACATATTTATGCTGAAACAACAGATGCGATTGATGATATTCGCATCGAGTTCACGGATAACGGCTTTCTGTATGGTCAGTGTAAACGCAGTCTCAGTTTATCAATGAGTACTGAGAGTGAGTGGGCGTCTGTATTAGTTCAGTTTTATAAGGAGATTGAACGGATTGCGACTGCCGGGGCACAGAGGCGGTTTGTTTTATTCTATGAAGCCCCAAATGGTAATCTTGAGAAGCTGAAAACCGTTTTGAATCGGTATCGCCGTTTGCCTAATGGGGCTGCTCTTTTGAATGCAGCAACAAACGATGAGGAGCGGGCTCTGGTTGGCAATTTGAATTATCTTCTGGAGGCCCTTCAAGCAACCCCTGATTTTCACAGATTATCCCAAACAATAGAACAGCTACTGCGCACTATCTACATCAAGCAATTGAAACTTCACCCTGATGATTCGGATTATCTTGGTATTGTGGACGCGCTTCAAGACGGGCTCCTGACAATTTCAACGCAGGTAATTCAGACCGTAACTTCTCTCCATCGGTTAGCTGACGACCTTCTTGCGGAGCGTGGCTCTGTAGATAGAGAGGCGCTTCGGCAACGGTTGCAGGGTGAGGGCATTATACTGCGGGATAGTGTGTCTTACCGGTCTGATTTTGAAAAGCTTGATGAGTGGTCTACAACTGAGATTGCGAATCACAAGGCAGAAAATAGAGCGAAGCTTAGGGTTGGTGAAAATGAGATCACAATCCCCCGGCTTGTGATAGATACGATGCTTGAGGCTGTGCAGAAAACTTCGTTTCTTGTGGTGGGAGGAGCCGGTAGTGGCAAGACGGGTTGTTTACTGACTGTGGCCAATCAGCTTCGGGGATCTGGGCTTCAAGTATGGTACTGGGCTGCTGATTCATTGCCAGGAGGCTCTCCGCAAGAAATTGCTGTCCAATTGCAATTACAGCATCCTTGGGCAGGGTTATTCGCCGAAGCCGTCTCAAGTATTGGAGCAATCCTTGTCATTGACGGACTTGATGGCCTACGTGATACGCGAGCACTACGAGCATATTTAAAGCTTTTGGCCTTAGCAATTCGATCTGGCATTAGAGTTATCGTCTCAATACGCTCTTTTGATCTTTTGCATTCGATAGAATTGCAAGAGCTATTTGGATCAGAGCGAGAACCTTTATCTGAGGTTTTCTCAGACAATACTTTCCAAACCACAAAGCATATCGTTGTACCTGAGGTATCCCAGGCAGAACTTGATCTGGTTACCTCTCGATTGCCCGAAGTACAAGCGGTACTCAATAATGCGCCCAAGCTTCGGGCGGTGATCCGCAACCTGTTTAGCCTTGACCTTTTGTGCAAGCTGATTGCAAGCGGAGATTCTGCAAGGCAACTTTCTGAAATATCAACTCAAGCTGAACTCTTTGAGCGATACTGGGCAAAACGAGTGGTTTCACATCCATTGCACAATGAAATGGAGCAGGCATTAAAACAACTCACTGAAAGAATGGTGAATCAACAAAACCTCCAGGTCGCGCCTGATCATTGGCCTGGGTCGGTGCAGGATGCGCTTTTTAGCGCAGAGATTGTACGACATCCCCTTCTGCTCCTGGTCGTTTATCCAAGCAAGAACTTGTTGAGTTTAACCATCACCTTCTCTTTGACTATGCTGCGGAATTATTGTTTATTCGGCCCCGACAAGATGTCCTTGCTGCTGAACTGACTCCATACGATAATTGGGGGCTTTTCTTAAGACCAAGCCTTATACTGTTTTTCCGCTATGCGTGGAGACACGGAAGACTTGATTTCTGGGACATATTGCTTGAATTAGAGAGAGGTTCTGTTCCGTTCCTTCATAGGATGCTAGAGTATCTCGTTGTTGCTGAAGAAGCCTGCACACGCAAAGAGCTCCAACCAACACTAGAAGGCGCAATTGCCAATAATGCAAGCAAACCGCATTGGGCAGGAATTGTTAAAGGCATTGCGGTAACAGCTTCATTCTCATCATTGCCAAAACTTTTTAATCGAGGATCAGGAGAGTGGTGGGTAGAATATGCACGAGATCTTATCTTGACCAATGATTCACCTTTAGTTTACGCAGGGCAAAAGATTTTGTTTTCAGCCTCAGATACACTGGAGACTTTGTCAGATAGGAGCCAGCGCTTATTTAATGAGGGAGCCATTCTGCTTGTCAGGTTTCACAGAAATGAAACCACCTTGCCAAATGGTCGGATAAAACCTGCTATAGGCTGGGTATGTCGTACAGTTCGAGCCAATACTGTGGCCTCCTCCCAGGTAATTCGAGATATTATCACGAGAGCAGAGCTCCAACGCGCTGGCTATATCCAAGCCTACGAGGTCGCAAGTCATATAAAAGATATCTGGCACGCTGACCCCTCGCTTGCAGTCGAAGTGTATGGTGCGATCTTTGGTTATGTGGAAATTGATAGGACAAGCACCCCGATGGGTGACAGTCAGATAATGTCCTTTTCAACCAGCCGCAACCAAGCGTATGAAGGAGCCTATTACCTGCTTGCCAATGACTTTCCTGCCTTTCTGTCTGAGCATCCGCAAGAGGCGACACGTGCGCTTATTCAAGTAATTGGGCACTGGGGAGATCAGAATGATGCAATAGATGAAACAGTGCCTTCTGTAGCATTCCGTTGGAATGGGCGTCAATGTCAGTTAGATGCTAGACGTAGGTATGGGTGGAAATGGGTACGGCGTTCTGATGATCAGGGGAAAAGGCTCCAAGCTTGGGGGCAGTATCTTATGACCCTACCCTCAAATGAACAGGGACATACAAAGTGGGATGCAGTCGCAGAGGTTTTATGCCAAGAAAATGAGGCAACAGTAATTTGGGCAAAACTTCTTGAAGCAGCCCGACACTCCCCTGCATTTTACGCTGAGTATCTCTGGACTATACTACTTAATCCGAGCGTTCTGACTGGCAGTATAATGAATGAGGCGGAAGAATGTATTGAAGCATTCGCATCGTATTTACCTGATACTGCAATTAATCAAATAGAGTCCGTTATACTAAATATCTCACACGAGCACTTTCCTGAAGCCTCTCCAGAAACCAGTGAACGCCGGCTTGCATATATTAAACCTCGCCTCTTGTCCCGTGTACCAGAGCAGCAAAGAGGTCTTGCCTCAAGAGAGTTTCTCAATCAATGTGACCCGGAGATATTGCAATATTGCAGGCAAAGATCCGATCCAGCATATAGCTCTGGCTCAAATATAGACTGGCCATATGAGAAGGATGGCCAGGCCGAAGATCCCAGCCACAAGGAGATGCTACAAACGTCCGAGAGCTTCAGTAATCTGTCTTCTGAGGACATCACAGATGAAAATGTTGCAAGCATATTAGAAACTATCCAAGCTACTGAGCAGATGTTAGCCGAGATGCAAGGTGTAGATGAGCAAGTCAACGCTACGGTTCAAGCAAGAATTATTGAGTGCCTACAGAAGATAACGTGTAGTAAGGCTACATTGCAGGAGGAGGTCACGGGAGAATTCTTTAGGCGATTTGAAACAGTATTAGAACAATCTGCGAGCATACCATCAGATGAGCATCTGAAATCTTTTGATCTTCATCCTTCTTGGGGTATGCCTAATGTGCGACTCAGTGCAGCAGAGGGCTGGATATGTCTTGCAACAAAAAAAGAGTCACTTGAACCTCTTCATAGAGAGATACTTATTAAGATTGCAAGCGACCCCGAGCCCGCAATTCGATTCATTTTAGGAAGCAGGATATGGTCCTTCTTCAAGACATGGCCTGAATTTGTTTGGAAGACATTGGAACATTGGGTTGCTGATCTTTATACCTTGCCAGGCTCAGTGGGAGTTCTCAAGGGACCATTGCAGGGCGGATGGTTTTGGTGGCTGCGCAATGAAGATGCTAGTCGCGCTGATCAACTTCTAAGAGATTCCTTGCTTGCAGGGCGCAGCCGGAAGGCAACGGAGTTTCAAAGCGCATGTGGGAGTTGGGTGGCTGGCCTGTGGTTCACTAAAGGTGAAACTTGGGCTTATGAGCAGCTTGAGAGTTTTATTGCATCTTTCAGAGATAATGTGGACGAATTGACTGGTGCACAGAACGTAGCTATCAACCTTTTGCTTCCGCGAACTCCAAAAGAATCTCCCGCTGAAGAACAACAGCGGGCGTTGGCTTTTCTTGCAAAATTGTTAAATATAGCCAGCCAAGTACTTGAGGCAATCAACAAAGAAATGGAGACCCCTTCGCTCCTGACGGTGGAGAAGATTCCATATCAAGGGTAAGAAAAATTTTTAGACTCTTCGATCATACAGCAATTGAATTTCGATTCTCCGCAGAAGGATACGCGAGGAAATGGAGATCAGGGCAAACGGATACAACAGTACAATTATCGCAATGGTGGAACAATGTAGAGCCTAGCCTTGATGCCATCATTGCTTTCCCGCATCCAAGCGTAGCGTACCATTTGATTGAAGGTCTAGAGCCGCTTATTCCGTTGGATGTGCCGAGTGGCCTCCGCTGGCTTAGGAAAGTAACTCTTGCGAGCGTTCCACAGGGGCTTACCGTTGAATCACTGGCAGCCGATTCTACAATAACTATTCTTGAGAAGATGCTTGCTGGCCACAGGCTCGCGCTTGCTGCTGACAATAAAATGCTTGTGGATTTTGTTCAAACCTTAGAGGCATATCTTCAGATAGGGTGGCCAAAAGCAATGCTGTTGGCGATCAAGCTCGATAGCATTTTCAGGTAATACTGAATTGCGGAAGAGAGTAAAACAGTCCTATTTAGCGGCGGTTTTGTCGTCTGGTGTCATTCCATTCAATTTGGGAATTGCTTGTGAATTAGACAATTCAACCGTTTTGCCTAGTGCTTTTCTCCCACTTTGCGGGAATACGCATCACAGTTTAGTTCTCCTGCAGTTCTTTCAGTGCCTTCTCTACGTTTTGGCGCAAGGCTGGGTTAGAAGTTAGTTCAAGAATTTTCCTGAAGTCAGATATGGCATTAGATTTCTTGCCCAGTTGTTTATATGCCAGCGCGCGGCTGTAATAAGATTCTAGGCTACTTGGTTTCAGTTCGATTGCCTTCGTATAGTCTGAAATGGCTAGCTCCCATTCCCCCTTCATTCCATAAATCGCTGCTCGAACATTATAGGCTTCTAAACCAAGCTGCACGAGATTGGCACACTCAGGCAGCTTTGAGTAGCGGTTGTTTTTCAAGTTTCTTCACGGCGGCGGTCACTTCCGCCGTGTAATAAATCGCTGATAGCTTGTACGGCCACGG
>Ga0307468_100000327_pt1 | contig 11399 bp, 5 predicted proteins | sample atmdna_FD_203085 | JGI IMG/M metagenome (GOLD analysis project Ga0307468, IMG submission 203085) | Hardwood forest soil microbial communities from Morgan-Monroe State Forest, Indiana, United States - atmos_gases AM2C_05 | ecosystem: Environmental > Terrestrial > Soil > Temperate forest > Bulk...
TACCAGTCACTCGCCGGCCCGAGCGGCGCCCCCATGGCCTGCTCCGGCGACATGTACGCCGGCGTTCCGGACGTGGCCACGGTGTTCGTTCCGGGTGAGAGGAGATCGGTGTCGAGCACCAGTCCGAAGTCGAGCAGAACGAGGCGATGGTCTTCCGCGCCGACGAGCACGTTCGAGGGCTTGATGTCGCGGTGCAGCTTGCCGGCGCCGTGCAGCGCGATCAGTCCGGTGGCGAGCTGCGGCAACGCGCGAGCAAGACGATCCGGGTCGGCAGCGCGTGGCTCCCGTTCATCGCCCGCGGACGTGAACGGGGTCCCTCGAACGTACTCGATGAAGTTCCCGCCACGGATCAACTCCATGGACACGAACCACTGATCTCCCGCGGAGACGAGGTCGTAGAGCCGCACGAGGTTGCGCTCGGCCATGTCGCTGAGCGACCGGAACTCGCGCTTGAAGCGATACAGCGCGTCGGGCGTCGCCTGGCGCAGCGCCTTGAGAGCGAGGATTTTGTTCCGGACCGGGTCGAAGACTTCGTAGACGATCCCGAAGGCGCCGGATCCGATCCGACGTCGAACGTGGTACCGATTGCCCAAGGTGTCGCCGGGAATCATCGACCCAACCAGATGATAGACCTTCCGGCAAGTGACAACGCGTTGATCGCGAGCTCACCATTGAAGGTCAGGGGACCGTCAGGATCGTGTACCCACCATTCCTCCAGATCACTCGATACCCATTCCGCGCCAGCCACGCTTCGAGCACGCGTTTCTGTGGAGTGTCGCCAGCGATGGTTCCGCGGATGACGATGGGTGGAGGCACGATTCGGTCGAGCCGCGCACGCAAGGTCTCCGCGGGAACGAAGTCCGGCCAAGCGTAGCCGAGAGCGGGCCGGGTTTCCGTGAGGAAGTGCAGCATGGGGATCGAGCCGAAGGCGAGCATCCGATCTCCGGACCTGACGTGCTTCGGGGTCTCCCGCAGCAGCGACTGCAGCTCCGCCGCTCGTGTGGGCGTGGTGAAGATTCCCCGCAATCGTGGATGCTCGATGGGCGTGGTCAGTTGCGATCGATCGGCGTCGCGATACGGAGAGAGGTAGCGCACCGTTCCGCCCATGAGAGCGAGGACGGCGACAGCGATCCCCATCGCCCTTCGACTCCGCGGCTCCGCTCTCTCGATCAGAATCAGAAACGCAGCCGGGAGCGCGAGCCAGAGTCCGTACCGCATCTTCCACAGACCGCTGTTCGAGCCGATACAGCCGGCAAGCGCCGCAACGAGGCCGAGGAGCAGGAGCTCGCGTTTTCGATCCGCAGCTCGCACCAGAGCGGCGACGACGACGGCCGGGCCGGCGAGAGAAAAGAATTGGAGCAGCATGGACGGACGCCCCAGCAGCACGACGAGAGCTCCGACCGCCGCACCGATTGCGGCGATCCACGCCCAGCGGCGCATGGAAATCAGCAGCAGCAGCGCCGCGAGCACGGCCACGACGATCGCGTCGCGGGCGTAGGGGATCATCAGGCTTCCGATGCTGTGGGTCGGAGCGAAGAACTGCTGCGACTCAGCGATCGCTGGATCGTAGGTCGTCAGCAAACGGATCGCTCCAAGGGTGACGACCGCGCCGGCGGTCGAGAGCGCTGCATCGCGCCGCCGGTTCACACCAAGCGTCCACGGGAGCAGCATGCCGGCGATGCATGGGAGACGCGACGCCGCCGCGAATGCCACGCACACTCCCGAGAAAAATGCGGCGCTGCGGCCGCCGGCCAGAAGAAAGCCGCAGGCGGCGAGGAGAAACACACCCGGGACGACGTTGTAGTCGATGAGCAGCCGCCCCTGCGCATGAATCACGACCGCCGCGGCAATGAGCGCCGCCGCAGTGGACATGGGAGGGAATTCGCGGGCCAGGATGAGAAAGGCCATCGCCGCGGTGAAGCACATCAGAAGGAGCCAGCCGATGCGCGCCTGGAGCAGTCCCATGCCCGCGACACGCAACCACGCCGCGCCAACGACGTCGCTGAGCCACAGCGGGCGCGCGGATGGGTCTTCCTGCCTCCATCCATCGATCAGCAGTTGCTGCTGATTGGTCAGATGACAGCCGTCGTCCGTGAGATCGAGCCCCTGCGGCAGCCACGGAGCGAGCACGAACAAAACACCAGCGACGGTAAGCGCCAGACCGCCCGCTCGGGTCGAGAGCATGCGGGAGCACTATACGAGGTCGGCGGCGCTGCGGAGGGTTCGGGCGGCCGCAGGCCGCCCCTACACATTCAAAGTAGGGGCGGCTTGCAGCCGCCCGAACCCCCGTGGGTAACACTGCACGGTCGGCACCCTCAGATTCAAACCTGACCTGACTCGCCATGCGCGAACAGCGCGACAGCATCGTCCATGAGCGACTATCGTTAACGTCTCATGACAACCGACTACGACATCCTCGGCCTGGTCATCGCCGCGCTGGGCGGTGCGGCGGTCGGTGTGGAGCGGGAGTGGTCGGGACACACTCGAGGTTCCGAGCGGCGCTTCGCCGGGATTCGCACGTTCACGCTGCTCGGCGGACTCGGTGGGTTGGCGGGACTGCTGTGGATCAACGGCATCGCCTGGCCCGCGGTCATTCTTCTTCTCGGAGCCGTAACGATCGTCGCAGCGGCGTACCTCGCGGGAAGCCGGACAGACGTCGACAGCACGACCGAGGTGGCTGCGCTGGTCGTCATCGGTGCGGGATTTCTGGCTGGCACCGGCACCTATCAGATTCCCAGCGGCATCATCGCCATCACCTGCCTGCTGCTCGTGGAGAAATCGCGTCTCCACGCACTGGCCGCGAACATCGACGACGTCGGACTCCGCGCGGGCGTGCACTTCGCCGTGATGGCGCTGGTCGTGCTGCCCCTTCTTCCGCCCGGACCGTTCGGGCCGTGGGGAGGAATTCGTCCGCGCGAGCTGTGGGCGCTCGTTCTCTTCTTCTCGGGGTTGAGCTTCCTCGGGTATGTGGCGCGCCAGCTCATCGACAGGCGGCGGGGATACCTCATCGCCGGTGCGCTGGGCGGGCTCATTTCGTCGACGAATGTGACGTTCACGTTCGCTCGACTGAGCCGAGCCGACACGACGGCAGCGCGCGATCTCGGGTTCGGTGCCGTTGCAGCGAACGCGCTGCTCTATCCGCGCGTGCTCATCGCCACGGCGGTGCTCAACTTCCCGCTGGCCGTGCCGCTCGCGCCGTATCTGATCGTCCCGTTTCTGATCGCGGCCGCGGTTGCACTCTTTGGATTGCGATCGTCGAAGGACGCCGGCGAATCCGCTCACGCTCCTCGAAACCCTCTGCAACTCGGCGCGGCGTTGCAGATGGTGATCATCTTTCAAGTGGTCCTGATGCTGGTCCAGCTCGCGCGAAGCCAGTGGGGAGACATCGGCCTTTTGAGCTCGGCGGCAGTTCTCGGCCTCACGGACGTGGATGCACTCACGGCCACGATGGCGAGAAGCGTCGCCCGGACATCGTCGCTGGAAGTTGCGGCGCTGGCGATCGCGGTCGGTGTGCTTTCCAACACAGCGATGAAAATGGCGATCGCTCTGACCCTGGGACGGAGCCGGTTTCGAACGATCGCCGCCGGAACGCTGGCGCTCATGCTCCTCGGCGGCGGCGCCACTCTGGCGCTGCTCCTCATCGGGTCGTGACGGTGCGTGCTACCAAACCCTCACCCGCTTCGCAGGCTCGAGGTACAGCCGCTGCCCGGGGCGCACGTCGAACGCTTCGTACCATGCGTCGAGATTGCGCACGGTGGCGGCTCGATCGTCCTCCGGCGCGTGGTTGTCGGTAGCCAGTTGTTTCCGGGTGGCGGCCTCGCTGGCCTTGCGCCGCTGGGTTTGCGCGTAGGCGATGAAGAACTCGCGGTCCTGTTCGCGCACGTAGGCTGGATCCGTTGCGCGGCTACCGAGCGTATTGCGGTAGGCGTCGAATGCGGCGGCGAGGCCGCCGAGGTCGGCGATGTTCTCGGTGAGGGTCAGCTTGCCGTTGATCGAGAGGCCGGGGAGCGGCTGGTACGCCGCGAACTGATCCACCAGCGGCTGCGTGAGCGCCTCGAAGTGCTGCATGTCCTCGACGGTCCACCAGTGTCTCATCCGGTGCTCCGTGTCGTAGTCCGCGCCGAGCACGTCGATGTAGTGCGTGAGGTCGTGTCCGATGAGCGCGCCAACGGAACCGTAGGCCGCGGCGTCGGATGACGCGGGATCGTACTTAGGAGGCTCCAGCAGCGCCGCCGACATGACGTACGAGTTCTGCTGGAATACGAGGAGCGCGCCGACTCTCTGCGGCGGCATGGCCCAGGACTTCAGGTCGACGGGCTGGCCGAGGCGGGTGACGGCATTGCGATAGGCGCGGTCGAAAACGCGGATCAGGTTTCCCACCGGATCTTTGGAGTCGACGTTGAGCGACGAATAGTCTTCCCATTGGTCGGGATACCCGAGGCCCACGTACAACGTTTTCAGCTTCTGGAGCGCACTGGCTTTGGTGGCCGGCGACATCCACGTCGCGGCCTCGACGCGCTTCGTGAGCGCTGCACGAACGTTGTCGGAGATTTGCTCCAGTCTCGCCTTCTGCGCGGCAGGGAAATAGCGCTCGACGTACATCCGGCCCAGCGCGTCGCTCATCGCTGATTGCGTGGCAACGAGCGCGCGCTCGGCGCGCGAATGCTGCGGCGCCTCATCGGCGAATGCGCGCGGCAGCACGTCGGCGTAGTCATGGATTGTGTGGAAGCGTAGGTAGTCTTTCCAGACCTCCAACGGCTGCGATGCGACCTGCGCCGCCACGCCGGTCACAGCGGCCCGCTGCCAGACCACGAGCTCTTTCTGCGTGGCTAGCCGCGCTCCGTCGAAGAAGGCGGCCCAGTCCATCCCGGGCGCACGCTGTGCGAAGTCGGAACGCGTCCACACGTTGTCGGCATTACGATCAATGGCCGACGCCTCGGGCGTAGCGTGACTCTGCGCGATCGCCGTTTCCAGCGCCAGCACTGCGCTCGCGCGTTCCTCTGTGTGATCGAAGGCGGCAAGCCGGAGCATCTTCGCAATGGAGTCGCGATACCGTTGACGAAGCGCAACCTTTGTAGCGTCGCCGCTGAGATAGTCCTCACGGTCCGGCAGGCCGAGTCCTCCCTGCACGAGGAACGCGACATTGGTTTTCTCTCCATGGATGCTCTGGCCTACAGAGAGTCCCAGCACGCTGGCGGATTCGTAGATGCCGAATCCGAGCGGATCGGCGTCGGCGCGCATCCCGCGACCCAGCAGTCTTGCCAGCTCGGTCTTGTTCGAAACTTTCTCCACGCGATCGAGCAGTGGTCTCAGTGACGCGAGCCCCCTGGCCTCGATGGCGACCTCGTTCAGGTAGGCGGCGCGGAAGTCCGCAACCTTGCGCGCCGTCGAGCCGGCTGGCGCGGTGCCGGCGTCGTCGAGAAGCGCCGCGATGCGGCGGCGGGCTTGTTCCTGGAGCTCGTCGCGGGCACCCCATCGCTCCTTATCGGCTGGAATCGTGGTCGCTTTGAGCCAGGCGCCGTTCGCGTAGGCGTAGAAATCGTCGCCGGGGGCGATGGTCGTGTCCACGGTGCTCTCGAGCCGCGACGGTTTCTGGCCGCCTGACTCCTGCGCAAGAGCCGGCAGCATGACGACGAGAAGAAGGACACCGGCCCAGCGCCGAGGAAGCGTGTCGTGGGATGCGTTGAAGTGCGTTGGCATGGCGGCGACGGTACCGACAGCCCGACGCCCTGTCGCGGCGCAGCCCGACAACTTTCATTCACTTTCGGACAACGCCCGCGCGTGCCGGCGCGGCCCGGTGACAACTGTGAATCAGTTTCGGACATCGGCTCGTGCGCGGCATCGGCGGCTCTCGATCGGATGTATCGTGATTCGCTTGGTGCTGCCCTGTCATCCCAGGGTCTTCCTGAGCGGGTGGCGGGTGGGCGCGAAGGATCCCCTCCGGTGACACGAGACACGCTCTGTCGGCAGGGGATCCTTCGCACCCACCCCTCCGCCCGCTCAGGAAGACACTGAGATGAGCACATCACCGCTCTGCACATGATCACGCGCACGCAGCTCATCGACGTCCTCTTCGTCATCGTGCCGCATTCGCTGCTGCTCGACATCGCCGGACCGGCGGAAGCCTTTCGTCTCGCCAACCAGCATCGCGAAGCTCGCGGTCTTCCACCGCGGTTTCGTCTTGGCTTCGCGGGGCCAGCGGCAACTCCTCGGACGTCCGTCGGGCTGGCGCTGGGGGATCTCGTTCCGTTGCCGGAGCAGCTCAGCACACCGACCTGGGTCGTCGTGGTCGGTCAGCCAACGGCTCACGTCAAACAGGTCACGCCGGACATTACGCTCACCGCACAATGGTTGAGCGATCGGCTGCATGACGCGCTCCTCGATGCGGACACGCCGCATCGCCTCGTGACGATCTGCTCGGGAACTCTGCTCGCCGCGCGGGCGGGCCTGCTCGGCACGCGCCGCTGCACGACGCATCACGAGCTGTTAGCCATGCTTCGTGCGCTCGCGCCGCAGGCGCAGGTCATCGACAACCGCGTCTTCGTGGTGGACGGTCCCGTCGCGTCGAGCGCGGGCATCACCGCTGGGATCGACGTCGCGCTGCACCTCATCGCCGAGGAGTGTGGGGAGGCTCTGGCGGCGAGCGTGGCGGAGGATATGGTGGTGTACCTGCGGCGCTCCCCGCGCGACACCGAGCTGTCGCCATTCCACATGCACCGCCGTCACCTCCACCCGACGGTCCATCGCGTGCAGGACGCGATCGTCTCCGAGCCGCAACGCGATTGGGACATGGCGTCGCTGGCCCACGTTGGCCACGTGGCCGAGCGCCATCTGTTGCGGCTGTTCATCGACCACGCCGGCATCTCACCCCTGCATTACCTCCGGTCGATCCGGCTGGAGCGCGCCCGCCAGTCGCTGGAGTACGGCGCAACCGTCACGCGCGCCGCCGCGGTCGCCGGCTTCGGCTCCGACCTGCAGCTGCGCCGTGCCTGGAGCCGCCAGTGGGGCGGATCGCCCCGCGATGCGGCCCGGGCGGCGGGGCGAGTGGGCAGTGGGCAGTAGGCGGTGGGCAGTGGGCCGAGCAGGCTGCTCAGGACGAACATTCACCTTATGCGATCATTGCGTGTCCAAGGTCGTGTCCAAGGTCCCGGAAGCCCAAAAGGAAAAGTCCCATGCGTTCCCTATCGTCGTTTGTCGTTTCCGTCGTTCTTTGTGTGTCTTCGCTCTTCGCCGCCGATCCGTACCTCGTCGCCGACCTGAGGACCAGACACGAACCCAGCGCCTCTTCCTCGCCCGTTTTTCTGACGGCGGTCAACGGCGCGGCGATCTTCTCCGCGAAGCGTAAATTCGAAGGGCAGATCACGCTGTGGCGCACCGACGGTACCGCCGCAGGCACGTACGAGCTCCTCGGCGGCCGCGACCTCGCGTACCAGTCCGGCTTCCTCGTCATCGGCACGACCGCGTGGTTCACCGCGTATGAAGGCGAGGGATGGAAGCTCTGGCGATCCGACGGTACGGCGCAAGGCACCACCGCCCTCACGCCTGCACAAACGGCGGGCTTTCAGCCGATCGCAGTCATCGGCAATCGCGTCTTCGCCGCCCGCGATCAGGATCTGTGGATCCAGGACGACGGCGGGTTCCGGCGCATTGCGACGCTCGGCACCGGCATGACGCGGCCGGCGAACGTCACGACGTGGAACGAGCGCGTGTACATCGGAACGTCGACGGGACTCTGGAAAACCGATGGAACGGAAAGCGGCACGGTGAAGATCGCGCCGGCGGCGTCGGCAAATGTCACGCTCGCGAACAATCAGCTCTTCTTCAGCACGACCGCGGCGGACACCGGTGCGGAGTTGTGGATCACGGATGGAACCGAGGCGGGAAATCGCCTCGTGGCCGATGGGACTCCCGGCACGGGCTCGACGCTTCCCAACAGTTCGCTCTCGGCTGTCACGCCGTTCGGCAACGGCGTTTTCTTTCTCGGCGCGAACGGTGAGCTCGGCGTCAGCAACGGAACCGCGAGCGGCACGCGGATCCTTCGCAAGGGACCGGCACCTACGGCCGCCCAGCAATACGCGACGCTGAACGGCATTCTCTACTTCGCGTTCAACGACGGCGAGCACGGTGTCGAGTTGTGGCGCAGCGACGGCACCGAAGCCGGAACGCGCATGGTGCGCGATGCATCAGAGGGCGCGGGCGCAACCGTGTTCTCGATCCGTGCGGGTGCGACGCGCGTGTACTACTACTACGTCGACGCGGTGACCAAACGCGCCGACATCTTCGAGAGCGACGGAACGGAAGCCGGAACGCATCTCGCGGGCAGCACGCGCGTCGCGTCATGGGTGCGCTCGGGCAGTTCGCTCGTGGCGATCGGCGACCGCGTCTACTTCCCGGGCGACGATGGAGACCTCGGCGTCGAGCCGTGGACGAGCGACGGCGGCGCCAGCGGCGTGCGCATCGTCATGAACGTCGCCGTCGAGGCGCCGGGATCCTCGCGGCCGCAGAACTTCGTCGCCGGCGCGAGCCGCCTGTATTTCACCGCGGAAGGCGACGGCCCTTCCGGCAATCGCATCTACAGCTCCGACGGCACCGCGGCGGGCACGGTCGCGCTGCTCGAAACAGCTTCCTCCTATGACCTGCCCGAACCGCACGTCACCCTCGGTGACACACTCTTCTTCCTCGAGAGCTCACAGCTCATTCGCTTCGATCCGGCGGGCAACGTCGTGCTGAAGAAAATCGTCCGAAGCCAGAAGATCATGAAAGCCGGCGATCGGCTGTATTTCGTCGCCAGGGGCGACGATGAGCGCGACCAGCTCTTCGTCTCGGATGGAACACCCGAGGGCACGAAGCAGCTCACGACGAGAGAAGTCGGGCCCGCGGGCGCCAGCGTCGTCATGCTCGCGAACCGACCGCATTTCTTCGCCGGGGCTTCCGTCTATGCGACGGACGGCACTGCGGAGGGCACGCGGCAGGTTGCGAGCATGAAGGGATTCTCGCAGCAGATCAAAGGCCCGTACGTGTTGAACGGGTCGCTGTTTCTGATCGCCTCGCACCCGAACGACTATCGCCTGTGGAAGTTCTCCGGAGCTCCGGGCGATGCATCCGTCGTGCAGTCGCTCACGACCGGGGCAGTGCAAAAAAACACGGCCGCCGTCATCGGCACCACGCTGCTTTTCGGCTGGCAACAAGTGCGCGGGATTCCGGCTGAGCTCTGGAAGACGGACGGAACCGCCGCGGGAACGGTGAGGATCAAACAGTTTCCCGTTGCGGAGACGTCGTCCGTCGGAATGTCGGAGCTCGTTCCCAACGGAAACCACGTGATCTTCGCGATGGATGACCCGACGTACGGATACGAACCGTGGGTCAGCGACGGCACGCCGGAAGGCACGCACATCCTGCGCGACATCAACCCCACGGGGCTGATTTATGGGCCGGGATTCATTGCCATCGGCGGCATCGTGTATTTCACCGCGGTCGACGCGGAGCATGGAGCCGAGCTGTGGCAGACCGACGGCACGACCGAAGGCACGAAGCTCGTCGTCGATCTCGTGCCGGGCTCGGGGTCGTCGTCGCCGGGCTCGCTGACGCGCGTCGGCAATCTGCTGTTCTTCAGCGCGACGACGAATGACCTCGGCAGGGAGCTGTGGGCGCTTCCGCTTCCCGGGACGCCCGAGGTCACGATCGATGATGCTCGCGCGCTCGAAGCGAGCGGACGCGTGACGATTCCGATCCGCCTCGAGCACGCATCGAATCAGCGCGTCACCGTCGGATACGAGACCGCCGACGGAAGCGCGAAGAGCGGCCAGCACTACACGGCGGCGAGCGGCACGCTCACGTTCGAGCCGGGCGAGACGCTGAAGACGATCCACGTGCCGATCACGGACGACACGGCCATCGGCACGACGCGTACGTTCGCGGTGCATCTGAAAAACGCGAACGCGGCGATCGTGCGCACGGCGGGCTTCGGGGTCATCGAGGACGACGACGCCTTCGCCGATCTCCAGATCTCGCTGCGCGTCACGAACAATGACGCGGTCGTGCTGCACAACGCCGGACCGGCGCCGGCGTCGAATGTCCGCTTCTGCGTCGGCGTCTCGCCGCCCGAATCCATCCTCTCGTGCATCGGTCCGTTCGATCTCGCGGCCGGCGAGTCGCTCCCGAGCGAGATTCAAACGTTCAGCGCGAATTCGATCGTCGCGAAAGCCACGCTGTGGGAGCGCGACCCGAATCTCGCGGACAACACCCGTACGTGGAGTAAGTCGGTCGGCGCCTCCGGGGCGCCCGGGTCCGGATTTGCCGACGCGTACGTCCTGCCCGCGACGCTTCGCGCCGGCGAGACCGGCACGCTCACGGTGCGGCTGCGTGGGACCGAAACCGTGCAGATCACCGTGTCGGATCCGACCGCGATCACCATTCCGGCGCAGTTGCCGGTGTCCGAGAACGTCGCGGCGACGGTCACGTTCACGTCACTCAAGCCGGGCGTCGTAACGATCTTCGTGAAGTCGAGCCAAGGGACCGATCAGGTCACCGTGCACGTCCTCGCGCCGGGCGAGACGGTGCGCACGAATCCGTTCGTGCGGCTGAGCTCGTCGTGGCTCCAGTTCGGAAGTCTCAACGCGCTGAACCTCCAGGTTGAGGGACTTGCGCTCAACGGCACAACGCCCACCGGAACGGTGACGTTCTACGAAGACGGCAAGCCCCTCGGCACCGCGCCGATCGTCAATCGATTCGCGACGCTGCGATTCGTCCATCCGACGCCGGGCGCGCGGCTCTACTCGGCGCTCTACAACGGCGATCCGAACTTCTACCCGGTCCAGCTCAACGCGTCCGGCACCTTCCAAGTCGGGAAAGGCACGCCGACGTTCCACGCGCTTCGCGAAGACAACGCGGTCGAGATCATCCTGCGCGGCGCCAGCGGCTACCCACCCGCGGGAGTCGTCGCGGTGTCCGAAGGGAACATTGTGCGCGCGGCCGATTTGGCGCTCGTGCCGCGCGATAACGACAGCGCGTCAGTCATGGTCAACGGAATCTCCGCGGGCGCACGCACGATCACGATCTTCTACAACGGCAGTCCGCTCTATGACATGACCAGCGCAACGGTGCCGATTTTCGGCAGGAAGAGGCGCTCGTGACGGATTACGCCGTGGGCAGTGAGCAGTAGGCAGTGGGCAGTAGGCAGTAGCGGTAGGCAGTGGGCAGTAGGCAGTGGGCAGCAGGCAGTGAGCAGTAGAAGAACCGGAAGTCTTACTGCTCACTGCAAACTGCCCACTGCGAACTGCAAACTGCCTAACAGACCACTCCCACCGAAATCCGGATCCTCACTTCCACGACGTGGCCGTTGGAATCGGTGGCGCGCAGGGTCACCACGTGCGTGACGATCTCCGAATTACACGGCGTGG
>Ga0307468_100000330_pt1 | contig 11381 bp, 4 predicted proteins | sample atmdna_FD_203085 | JGI IMG/M metagenome (GOLD analysis project Ga0307468, IMG submission 203085) | Hardwood forest soil microbial communities from Morgan-Monroe State Forest, Indiana, United States - atmos_gases AM2C_05 | ecosystem: Environmental > Terrestrial > Soil > Temperate forest > Bulk...
GGCTTGCCGAGCTCCCCGTTCTTCTTCACCGGCCGCGACGTGATCTCGAGCGCGACACCCGAGCCGCTCGTCGCGGCGTCGAGGATCCACGTGATCTCGGGCACCGGCGCCGGATGCGCGGTGAAATCGTGCCCGCCATACGTGAGCGACGTGATCTGCGAACGCCAGAGACTCGGCGCGACGTAGACGCTGGGCATGCGCTTCCAATCGCCAGCTCGCTCGTCATCGTCGAGCTCCCACGATTCCACCTCGCCCTCATCGTCGGCGAGGATCTCCTTCACAACGCCGGGAAACGTGACCTTCCGCAGCTCGCACTCGACGAGCGTCGCCCAGATGTGCTTGCAGACTTCGTAGCGATCGTCGAAGTACGGACACGTGCACGACGCGAAGAGAACGCGATCGTCGTACCGGAGCGTGATGAAGTACGGATGCGTCCCGAGAACCTGCGCCTCGAGCGCGTCCGGCGAACGCCGCTTCCGCGACAGAGACACGACACCCGAGTGCGCGTAATCGGCCCCGCGTCTTCGGACACTGGAGGAAGCGAAGCGCTCGAGGCCGGCGAGTGTGATGGGCTGCACGGAGTTGGGGCGCGATTGTAGCGAAAGCAACAACGTAGGACAGGCTTCAGCCTGTCCGTTTTGCGCGGAGATGGACAGGCTGAAGCCTGTCCTACATGCGCGCCGTGAGCCTCCGGCTCGCGTAAGACGCGCAGAGCGTTGCTTCGTCGAGCGCCCAGTCCCATTTCTCCTCGATCTTGTTCTTCACGTTCGCGGCGAGAGCGATCGTGTCGACGGGGCGCTCGGCCTCACATGTGGCAACGGCCTCGCGCAATTCTGCCGGTGTGATGCGATCGGCGACGATGGCGGGGCCTTCGATCGAAACGCGAACGCCGCGTGCGGCCAGCTGCTGGGTGAGCGTGTTCATGGCCAGCGTGCCGAGCCAGGGGAAGTAGAGCGCGCCGTCTCCGCAATGGATGAAGCTCGTTCGTTCCAGGGCGTACCTTGCGAAGTTCTCGCGGCCTTCGTGCAGCAAGTCCGCGGCTTGTTTGTCGAGGTAGGCCGGAATGTCGTGCGACGTGTAGATCGCGAGCATCTCGCGACGGACGCGGTCGTGGATGTTTCCGCGTGGCCCGCTTTCGAAGATCGGCACGCGGCCGCCGGCAGCGGGCACGAGATCGATGACGTGTTTTTCTTCGTCGACTCCGACGACGCGCCACCGCCGCCCCGCAAAGATGAGGAACGACCCCTCGGACACCGGATTCCCGATCGGCAATGAGCCGAGCGGCGCTCCCGCGGTCATCAGACGGTATTCGTCGGGCGTGACGAACGCCGTGTAGAAGTCGTGGCTGTTGACGAGCTTCTCCCCTTTCGCGCCGTGGATGAGCAAGCCATCCTGCATTTGCGCGATCAATTCGTGCGTGCCGAGACTGCGCAGAAGAGCGATGAACATCGGTTGCGTGACGTGCTGGAACGGCCCGCTCTCACACAGAAGCGCGTAGGCATCGGCCGCGGTGACGCCGCCGTATTGCGCGATGAGCGAGAGAATCTGCTGGACCAGCGTCGAGCCGTGCACCATCTCCGCGAGCGGTGGCTCGACCCACTTCTCGAGCATCAGGTTGACCATGGCGATCGTCTCGACGAGCGTCGCGCGGATCGCGTCCTGCGGCGACGAGCGATCGCTGACGGTCTGCTCCTGAATGTAGATCCGGAGGATCGCCGGCTCGCCGCGGCGGCCGGAGCGGCCGAGACGCTGGCGCAAGGCTGCGACATTCGGCGGGGCGCCGATCTGCGCAACGCTCTTCACCGCGCCGATGTCGATTCCCATCTCGAGCGTGCTCGTGCAGATCACCGTGAGCGGCCGCTCGCCGCGCTTCAACTGATCTTCGACGTGAAACCGCAGCTCGCGCGAGAGACTGCCGTGATGCGCGAAGAACTCCTGCGGCAGATTCGCCGCGGCGCACATGCGCGACAGCAGATCGGTGTACGACTCGACCTTGCTGCGCGCGTTCGCGAACACGAGATTGTTCGAGCCGCGCAGGTGCTTGAACAGATGATCGGCGATGGAGCGTGCGGTCTCGTCGTCCTCGTCGTCCTCGTCGCCCGCCTCCGCGGTCTCGCGAAGGGGACGCTTGAAGCCAAAGAGCCGCAGCTTCACGCCGGTCCCGGCCTCATCCGATTTCACCACAGTCGCCAATGCGGCGCGGCGATTCGGGGGCCGCAGAAAGTCGGCGGCAACGCTCATGTCGCCGAGCGTGGCGCTCAATCCGATGCGGCGCACGCGACGATGGAGAACGCGCTCGAGGCGATGCAGCAGCGATTGCAGTTGCATCCCACGCTCTTCGCCGATGAAGGCGTGAAGCTCGTCGATGACGACGAATCGCAGTCCGGCGAAGATGCGGGCGACGTCGGTTCCACGGCGGACGAAGAATGCTTCGAGCGACTCGGGCGTGATCAGGAGAATGCCGCTCGGATGACGCATGAGCTGCCGACGTGCGGCGCCGGTGACGTCGCCGTGCCACCGATGGACGGGAATCTCGAGCGATTCGCATAGGCCGTCGAGACGCCGCCACTGATCGTTGATCAGCGCCTTGAGCGGGCCGACGTAGAGCACCTGGACGCCGGCTGTTGCATCGCCGGAGATCAGCGTCGAGCAGATCGGCAGAAACGCCGCCTCCGTCTTTCCCGCGGCCGTCGCGGCGGTGATGATCGCGTCTCCGTCTCCGCGGAGAATCGTGCGGATCGCCGTTTCCTGCACATCGCGCAGCTCCGACCAGCGTTGATCCCAGATCCAGCGGCGAACGCGCTCGTGCAGCAGCTCGAACGACGACGACGCGTCAGATACGGAAGGTAGCAAGATCGTCGTCCTCGCCGCTCGCGGCAGGCGCGGCGGGAGGATCGTCATCGATCTCCCCCTCCAGATCGGGATTGCGATCGACGGTGATCGTCACCGCCCCCAGCAGCTCGCGCCAATCCGCCTGCGCATTCTGCTCGAGCACCGACAACAGACTGACGAACGCCGTGACGGTATTGCGCGGCGTGCGGAAGTACGCGTCGCCGATCCGCGTGGAGCAGTGCTGCATGAACGCCCCGAGCGCGTCATCCGGCACGAGATACTTCGCCTCGTCGCCGAATGCGTAGACGTTGCGGATGTTCGCGAGCAGCACGTAGAGGTCTTCTTTCGTCAGCTGCGAGAGCGACAGCACCGGACCGCTGTAGTCGACGAGGCCGTTCGTCGCGAACTGATTCTGTGCGAGCCGCGATTGCAGCGCCGAATAGCTGTAAAGGCCGCGGCGCGTATCGAGCAGAAACTCGGGAGTTCCGCCGAGGAGAACGCTCATGCCTTCCGCGCTCCCCTGGAGCACGTCGTTGAGGATGCGCAGGATCTGCTCGTAGTTGCTGTTGCGCGCCTGCGTGTTCGCGAGCTTGTAGAGGTTCACCAGCTCGTCGAGAACGATCAGCAGACCCGCGTAGCCGGCGAGGCGAACGAAGCGCGCGAAGAGCTTCAACTGATCGTAGACATTCGCGTCGCCGACGATCGTGCGGACGCCGAGGTGCGTGCGCGCGTCGGTCTTCGTCGTGTACTCGCCGCGCAGCCATCGAAGCGCGGATTCCTTCAGATCTTCGTTGCCGCTGTCGTGACCGCGCCAGTACGCCTCGATGACCTGCGCGAAGTCATAGCCGCCGACGAGCTCCTGCAGCGACGCGAGTCTCGTGCGAATGACTTCCTCCACCCCCACACCCCCACTCCGAGCCTCGGCCAGCGCGCTCGTGACGAACTTCTCCACGACACTGGCCATCGCTCCGCCGTCCGGCTTCGAGCGCGTGGCAATGTTGCGCATCAGCTCCGCGTACAGCGACCGCGCCTGGCCGCCCGTTGCGTGCAAGCGCCGGTCGGGCGAGAGATCGGCATTGATCGTGACGAGGTTGCGCTCCAGCGCGATCGAGCGAATGAGGTTCAGGAAGAACGTCTTTCCCGAGCCGTACTCGCCGATGATGAATCGGATCGACGAGCCGCCCTCCGCGATGCGGTCGATGTCGGCGACGAGCGCCTTCACTTCGTCGTGCCGGCCGACCTGAATGTGCTGCTGGCCGGCACGCGGAACCACTCCGGCCCGCAGCGATTGGATGATGGCTTCGCGGTGCTTCGGCTTGATGGTCGAGGTCGTGGTCATGCGATGAGCTCCATGGCTGCTTTCGAATTGATTGCGATCGGATCGTCGTCTTCCCACAGCGGCTCGTCGAGCGTCGCGTACGCGTAGTCATTGATCGTCTCGAGTGCGCCGTCCGTCAGCAACGCCAGCTCGGCGGTGAGACGCTCGACGTCATCGCGCGGCCAAAGCTCGCGCGCAGCGAGGCGCCGCAGGAGCTCGGAATGCGCGACGTCGAGCGTCCCGATCGTGTTCGCCTGCGCGATGACCGGCGCCGCGGCGACGGGCGTTTCTTCGTCGACGAAGATGCTCGCCAGCAGCGTCGAAACCTGCCGCGTCTCGACGATCTTGAGGCGAACGCGATCCATGTCGATCCCGGATGGAGCCGGTGGCGCCGGCTTCGACGGAATCGCGAAGCCCTTCGGCGCGCCGGGCTGATCGACGACGACCGGCTCGTCGTCCTGCGCCTGGGCCGCGTGCACGTCGCGATAGAGATCGCCCGCCGGCAGATCGAGCAGGTCGTACAGCTTCTCGAGAATCTTCATTTCCCGAGCGTCGACGTTGCCGTCCGTCGCAGCGACTTCGATCAACAGTTTGCCGATCGTGCCCCGCGCCGGCGAATCCAGCGATTCGAGGCGGCGCTTGAGTCCCGTCATGCCGAGGTCCGCTTCGAGAAGCCACGCGAGATGCGCGGCAAGACGCTGACGTTCCCCCGCGGTCAGTTGCAGACGTTCCTGAATGTGCCGCTCGAGCAACTCGCGTTCGGAGATCGACACGCCCTCGTCGGCGGCGCTGACCAAGGCGCCGAGGCGCATGAGCAATGTCGCTGCTGCGTATTCATCGGATGCTGCGGAAGGACAATCGGGCAGGCGGCGGAAAACAACGACGCGGCCGTCGATGTCGTACACCGGTCCGCCGAGGCGGACGTCGGGCTCGATTCCGTAGCCCAGCTTTTCGAGCGCCTGCGCGAGCAGAATCGCTTCGTTCTTCGATGCCTTGTCGGGCTTCGAGAGCCGGACGTAGTAAAGAAGCTCGCCCGCGGCGAGATGCGCGCGCCCGTTCGCGTCGAGACGGGAGCTGACGAGCGATGCCAGTGATGCGGCGTCGGACGATGGCGTCGCTTCGACGAGATCTTCCGGCAATAACGCGAACGCGGCGAGCGACTCGTGTCCGCCTGCGTTCTTCCCGAGAAAGCGGCTGAAGGGATCGAGTGCGCCGCAGCACTCCTGTGCGAGCTCGATCAGTTTCGTGAGCGGCCGGCTGAGCTGCGTCACGTCGGGGATCCGGCGCTGCTTCAGCGATACGGGATCGAGCGCCGCGCTCGCGGGACGATAGGTCAGCTCGACGAAGCTCTTGTTCGGCTTGACGACCATGCCATCACCGAACTGCTTCGCGTAGCGGATGTGAAAGAGAAGCTCGAACTGCTGCGTGCACCGGGTCGCAGGAGTGTTGAGCGAATAGGTCGATCGCACCCATTCGAGCGCGTATGAGGCCGGGACCGGCTTGCCCGCATTGGCCAGCTCGCCGAGCGCGATCTTCAACCGCTGCGAGACGCCCCACATCGGCCGGCTCGAGACGCGGCCGAGGTCGCGTGCACGCGGCTCGATCGAGGCGATGAGATCGAGAAATGAATTCGCATACGACGCAAAGGAGTTGCTCTTGTCACCGTACACGTCGATCAGGCGAGCAACTTCGTGCGCGATGGCCAGCACTTCATCCGCGGTCGAGCCGCTCTGCTCCAGGAGCTCGAAGACGCGGCGCTCGAGGCCGTAGAAGAAGATGAAGACATAGCCGATGGATGCATTCGGATCGCTGCGGCCGCCGGCGAGCCATTGCAGGAATGCCCGGCGGCTGGCTGCCGAGATTCCGTCGTAGGACGGCCAGTAGGTCAGCCCTTCGCCTGAGACATTCGCGTACGCGGGATCGACGCTCAGCGCGGGATCGATGAGAGCCGGCTCTCCTCCGTGGCCGGTGAGCGCGCGAAGGCGGCTGCCGACATAAACGAAGTCGCCCGTTGCAAATCCGTGCACCGTCGCGCTCCGTCCCTGCGCGATCCACTCGGCATTCGTTTGCGGGGCCGTCGTTTGCGTGCGCTGCACGGCGGATTCGCGTTGCAGCTCATCGAGACGTCTCTTGCGATCGAGCGATGCCTGCAACAGACGCTCGAGGTCCGTGGGTACGGTGGCTTGCTGCACGGGCATCTTCACCTCCGGCGTGGGCTTCACGGCGGGCGGGATCGCCGGCTTGGGAGCGGGAGCTTTCGCGACAGGCTGTTGGGTGCGGAACTGCGCCATCTCCACCAGCGCGTTCGCAAAATGACGCGCCGCCTGGACGCTCGAAACGAGAAACACCCGTTCGGAGCGGCGCCACGAGAGCGCGACGCGCGCGTACTCGAGGACCGGAATCTGCCGATTGTTTGCACGCCGGCGATCCGGGCCGCCGTCTTTGTTCGTATACAGCCAGGAAGACGCGACGCGCTGACTATCGCCTGGAACGGTCTCCGCTTCGCTGACGCGCATCGTCTCGCATTCGACGCGGAGGAATGAGTAGGGCACGTCGACGACGTTCGAGGCGCGATCGCGAATCAGCAGTGCGTCAGGAAGAAAGAGCAGTGTCTCCCCTGCCGCGGCGATCGATGGCACCGTGACGTTGGTCATGACATTCGCCGCTTCGCCGCGCGATACGTGCGCATCGACGCGCGTCGGATTCGCAGGTCTTTGGGCAGGCTCCTCATCCGCCAGCCGCCAAAGCGACTGGCTCTCCGCCAGCCAGCCGGCACCATTGCTCAGCGACTCGAACGCGCGCGCAGCACGATCGTCGAGACGATACAAAACCGGGACGCGGCGTTTCCGTGCGGTCGCGGCAGCTGCAAATACCAGGGACACAATCGCGGCGGCGATCACCGCGACGCCAAGCAGTGCGTCGATGCTCAACGCGAGCAACGTTGTAATGATGCTTCCGACGACGATCAGACGCGCAGGCGATTTGTACGTGGCCGCCGCCCGCAGCGCCGTCGTGAATGCATCGACGGAGCTCGGTTCCCCGGTCTGACGATACGTCGCACCGCCGGCCGACACGTCCACCACAAACTGCGGCATGACGCCGCCGGGAAGCACCTCACTGGTCTCGATCAACGGAGGATTACCTGCGTACTGAAGTTACACGTCCACTTAGGAGTGCTCGAGAAGGACAAATCCTTACCCTCTTCCCTGCACATCGGCGTACGAGTAACGTGGACACGATTCCGCGTGAAACGTGGCGCCACAAACAGCGCCCACTCGGGTCCAGTCGTCCATGCGCATCCTCGGCTCCGATCTCATCCTCGCGACGAGCGATCTGACGAAATTCGTCCGATGCGAGCACGCGACGTTTCTCGATCATGGCACGAAGACCGGCGCCATCAAGCCGCTCGCGATGCGTCCGCCGTCGCCGATGACGAAGTTGATCGCGAGCAAAGGCGACGAGCACGAGCAGGCATTCGTCGACGAGCTTCGCGCGGGCGGGAAGGACATCGTCGCCATCGAGCGGGAGCCGTGGAGCATCGAGGCATTGCGCCGCGGCGAAGCGGCGACGCTCGCAGCGATGAAAGGCGGAGCCGAATTCATCTATCAGGCGGCATTCTTCGATGGACGCTGGTCAGGCTACGCAGATCTGCTCGAGCGCGTCGATCGCCCTTCGCGCCTCGGCACCTGGAGTTACGAGGTCGTCGACACGAAGCTCGCGCGCGCCGTCAAAGCGCACTTCCTGCTGCAGCTTTCCGACTACAGCCAGCACATCGCGCGTCTGCAGGGTGAAGCCCCGGAGTCGATGCACGTCGTGCTCGGCACGCGCGAGCGCGTCTCGTTTCACATCGATGACTACGACGCCTACTACCGTCACGTCCGCGCATCGGTCGGCCGTTTCATCGATAGCGGCATCTCTTCGACGCCGTACCCGGTCGAGTTCTGCGCGCTTTGCAACTGGGCCGCCCACTGCTGGAGATATTGGAACGACATCGATCATCTCTCGCTCGTCGCCAACATCCGGCGCACGCAGGTCACGCGACTCGAGCGCGGCGAGATCAAGACGCTGACGGCGCTCGCCGAGGCGTCGCCGATGCTGCGCATCCGCAGGATCGCGGAGGAGACGTTCGGCGCGCTCAATCATCAGGCGCGACTCCAGCTGCAATACAAACGCACACACGAGCACACGCACGAATTTCTCCCACGCGAGAAAGACCGCGGCTTCTCGCGGCTGCCGCGTCCATCGCCGGGCGATGTGTTCCTCGACGTCGAAGGCGATCCCTTCGTGGGCGAAGGGCTGACGTACCTCTTCGGCGCGGCATGGGAAGAAAACGGAGCGACGCAGTACCAAGCCTGGTGGGCACACGACGCCGGCGAGGAGCAGGCAGCGTTCGAATCGGTGATGGACTTCATCGCCGAACGCCGCGGCAATGATCAGAGCGCGCACATCTATCACTACGGCGCGATGGAGGTCGCAACGCTGAAACGCCTGATGGGGCGTTGCGCGACGCGCGAGAACGAGCTCGATGACCTGCTGCGGCGCGAGGCCTTCGTCGATCTGTCCACGGTCGTGCGCCAGGGCATGCGCATCTCGCACTCGAGTTACGGGCTCAAGAAGGTCGAGACGTTCTATTTCGAGCGCGAAGCCGAAGGAGTGGCCGATGCGGGCGGCGCCGTGCTCGCGTACGAGCAGTGGCTCGACACGAACGACGACGCAATGCTGGTCGAGATCGAGAAATACAACCGCGAGGACTGCGTCTCGATCGTCGAGATGCGGCGCTGGCTCATTCGGATCCGGCCGGAAGACGCTCAGTGGAAGGAGCCGCAGGAGCCGGACAAGCTCACCGACGACCGTATCGAAGAGGATCAGAAGAGCGACGCGCTATTTCAGCAGTTGCAGCAACAGGGACTGCCACTCCTCGGGCATCTCCTCGACTACCACCGCCGCGAAGAGCGCCCCGCCTGGTGGTGGTATTTCGCACGACAGAAGATGGACACGCCGGAGCTGATCGACGACAGCGAGTGCATCGGCGGCCTCGAAGTCGCGGACGACGTTCCTCCGGTGACGGAGAAGAAGTCGAAGATCTTCACGTACCGGTTTCCCGGGCAGGAGCACAAGTTCGATCCGGGGGACGACGCGTGGGAACGCACCAACAATCGCGCCGGCGAGATCGTCTCGATCGACGACGCAAAGGGAATCGTCGCGCTGAAGCGCGGTCCGAAGTCTCTCTCTCAGCCCCATCCGGAAGCGCTCATTCCGAAGCCGTCGGTCGACAGCGGCGCAGTGCGCGCGGCGCTCCGGCGATTCGGGACATCGATGGCAGCGGTTGGCGAGGAGACACCGTACCGGGCTGCGATGGATATCCTGCATTCGCGTGCGCCGCGGGTCACAGGCGATCCGGCGCTGCGCGATCTGCTCGATGTTTCGCGACGCCTCGACCACTCCTATCTCTTCGTCCAGGGCCCTCCCGGATCGGGAAAGACGACCAAAGGTGCACAAACGATCGTGGCGCTGCTTCGCTCGGGGAAGCGGGTCGGAGTGACGTCCAACTCCCACGCCGCGATTCACAACCTCCTGCACGCGGTCGAGGAAGTCGCGCGAGCGGAGAACTACTGGTTCCGCGGTTTCAAGAAGTGCAGCGAGGCACGCACGAGGTTCCTCTCGACGATGCCGAATCCCATGATCGAGTCGACCGAACAAACCGAAGACTGCGCCAATCGCGCAGTCCCACTCGTCGCTGGGACCGCGTGGCTGTTCTCCGATCCCGACATGGACCAGTCGCTCGACTATCTCTTTATCGACGAAGCCGGCCAGGTGTCGCTCGCGAATGCACTCGCGGTCTCGACCGCCGCGCGCAACGTCGTCCTCCTCGGCGATCCGCTGCAGCTCGCGCAGGTCTCGCAGGGCTCACACCCCGACGGCGCCGGCGCATCCGTCCTCGAGCACCTCCTCGGCACGCATCCGACGGTCCCTCCTGACCGCGGCATCTTTCTCGAGCACACCTGGCGCATGCATCCCGACGTCTGCAGATTCGTCTCCGACGTCGTCTACGAATCGCGTCTCGGCTCCGCAGAAGAATGCGCGAAGCAGGCGGTGACGATCGACGGCGCGGTCGAGACCGGACTGCGCTTTCTCGCCATCGAGCACGAAGGCAACTCGCAATCCTCCGACGAAGAAGCGGAATGCATCAAGCGCGAGATCCGGCGGATGCTTCGCGGCACATTCACGAATGCGAAAGGCGCGACGGCCCCGCTTCGCCCTGCCGATTTCCTCGTCGTAGCCGCGTACAACGCGCAGGTGCGCCACATCACGAGCGCCCTCGCAGAAGCTGGCCTGTCCGATGTGCCCGTCGGCACCGTCGACAAGTTTCAGGGCAAGCAGGCGCCGATCGTCTTCTTCAGCATGGCCACCTCGAGCGGCGCGGAGCTGCCACGCGACATCGACTTCCTCTTCAGCCGCAATCGCCTCAACGTCGCGATTTCGCGCGCGCGTTGTCTGGCAATCGTCGTCGCCAGCCCGCGTCTGCTCGATGTGGACTGCAAAACCGCCGAACAAATGAAACTCGTGAACGGCCTCTGCCGATTCGTGGAGATGGCGCAGGGGATACGATGATCGCGCTCCCATGAAGGACGAAGCGTCACCACCGGAGCTCCTCGCCGCAGGCCGCCCCTACAGGAGCTTTCGCGAGGCACAATTGGAGCCAGTCATTCAAAGTAGGGGCGGCTTGCAGCCGCCCGAACCCCCGGAGGCCACAAGTGATTGTGATCCGGCCAGCGCATCGGGGATCTATACTAGGCGCGCAAAGTCGGCCCGTCTTTAGCGGCGGTCCACCGTCCTTGCTCGGCCGCTCGAAAGGGCGGCACTTTTATTTTGCGCACGATCCATGAGCGAATACCAGTACTACGAATTCCAGGCCATCGACCGGCGGCTCACGACCGCCGAGATGGCCACCCTGCGATCCTTCTCGACTCGCGCGCGGATCACGCCGACGAGCTTCGTGAACGAGTATCAATGGGGCGATTTCAAAGGGAACGAAGACGCGTGGATGGAGCAGTACTTCGACGCGTTTCTCTATTTTGCGAACTGGGGAACGCGCACGCTCAAGCTGCGTGTGCCGTCACGGTTGCTCGACGCCGCGACGGCGCAGCTCTATTGCGCCAGCGACTCGGCGTGGGTGCGGGAGCATGACGGGAGCACGATCGTCACCTTCACCTCGCAATCCGAAGACGAC
>Ga0307468_100000331_pt1 | contig 11374 bp, 8 predicted proteins | sample atmdna_FD_203085 | JGI IMG/M metagenome (GOLD analysis project Ga0307468, IMG submission 203085) | Hardwood forest soil microbial communities from Morgan-Monroe State Forest, Indiana, United States - atmos_gases AM2C_05 | ecosystem: Environmental > Terrestrial > Soil > Temperate forest > Bulk...
GGCCGACAGCGCGAGCGCCTGGAGCAGCACCCCGGGCTGGCTGCGGAAGGCGAGCAGCGCTCCCGTCGCCTGCTCGAGCCGGGAGCGCCAGCGCTCCGGCAGCCGGCTCCCGAGCAAGCCCAGAGCGCGGGACGTCACGGCCGAGGGGCCGAACAGCAGCCAGGCGGTGAGCGCCAGCCCCGCGGTGCCGGCGACCACCCACAGGTACAAGGCCGGAACCCGCCCGGTCAGCCGCGGCGAGATCAGCACGCCCACGGCGGCGAAGAGCATCAGCGTCAGGAGCCCCAGGAAGCGGTCCACCAGCACGACAGTGATCGCCTTCGTCTTGCCGGCGGCGCGCGAGGAGTCCCAGGCCCGCACCGCATCGCCGCCGATGGTGGAGGGGAGCAGGTTGTTGAAGAAGATGCCGGCCGAGAACGACCGCAGGAGGGTCGAGAAGGGGAGATCGACCCCTTGCGCGCGCAGCAGGAGCCGCCAGCGGCTGACGCTGAACAGGTAGCCCAGCGGGGTCAAGGCGAGGGCCAGCAGCACCATCGCGACGTCAGCGGAACGGAACGCCTCCCCCACCTCGGCGAGGTCGGCGCGCCGCAGCACCCAGACGACCAGGGCGACTGAGACGGCGATCCGCAGGATCGGGGCGAGTCGCTTCAAGCGGCCTCCCGCAGCCTCCCGGTCAGATCCTCGATCCGCTCGCCAAGGACGAACAACCGGTACCAGACCTCGACGTTGAGGATCAGCCAGAGCCGTACGTGATGGTCAGCCTTGTGGGCGAGGTGCTCCGCGAGCAGCCGCTCGATCGCCGCGCGGCGGAAGATGCCGGCCTCGATCACCGCGCCGTCGTCGAGCAGCCGGCGCAGCACCGGCTGGAGCGGCCCCTTGATCCAGTAGGCCAGCGGGAACATGAAGCCCTGCTTGGGCCGCTTGAGGATCGGCTCCGGCAGGTAGGAGGCGGCGACCCGGCGCAGCAGGTACTTCAAAGTCTTGCCGCGCAGCTTCATGTCGACCGGCAGGCTGGCGATGAACTCGGCCAGCCGGTGGTCGAGGAATGGCGACCGCCCCTCCAGGCTCTGCGCCATGGTCATGCGGTCGGTCAGCATCAGCGAGTGCTCGGGCAGCCGGGTGGCGATGTCGGCGGCGAGCATGCGGTCGAGGTCGTCGTTGGCCTGGGCCTCCTCGAAGCCGCGCACCACCGACTCCATCGGATCGAGCCCGGCGAGCTGCGCGGCCACGTCCTCGGTGTAGAGCCCGCCCTTGCCCTCCTGGCCGAAACGGAAGAAGGCAGTCGCCTGGGCATAGCGCCGCCCGCCGGCGTGGAACGACAGCTCGTGGATCCAGCGCGCGCGCTGCGCCAGATTCTTGTAGCCGGCCTTGTCGGGCAGGGCGTAGATCGCCGGGCCGAGCAGGTAGCGGCGGACCGCCTCCGGCAGCGCCGCGTAGAAGCCGGTCCAGCGGAAGCCGAAGTAGCGGTCGTAGCCGGCGAAGACCTCGTCGCCGCCGTCGCCGGTCAGCACCACCTTGACGTGCCGGGCGGCGAGCGCCGCCGAGTGGTACATGCAGGCGGCGATCGGGTCGGACGGCTCGTCCAGGTGATAGACCATGCGCGGCAGGAGCTGCACCATGTCGGGGCAGACCACCTCTTCGTGGTGCTCGGTGCGGCAGTGGTCGGCGACGACCCTGGCATAGGGCAGCTCGTTGAAGTCCTGGTCCTCGACGCCGATGGCGAAGGTCTTGACCCGCTCGCCCATCAGCTCGCTCATCATCGCCACCACCAGGCTGGAGTCCATGCCGCCGGAGAGGAAGGCGCCCACGGGGACGTCGGCGATCAGGTGCGATTCGACCGCCTCGCGGATGCGTTCGCGCGCCTCGTCGATGATCTCCGGCTCGCGCGCCTTGCGCTTGGGCAGGTAGGAGAGCTGCCAGTAGCGCCGGACTTCGATCGCGGGCGCGGCCTGCAGCCCGCCTTCTGGTCGCTCTGGGCGCTCGCCGACGCCCGAGGCGTCGAGCACCAGGAGGTGGGCCGGCGGCAGCTTGCGGATGCCGGTGAACAGGGTGCGCGGGCTGGGGATGAAGCGCAACGTCAGGTACTCGTCGAGGGCCCGCAGGTCGAGCTCGGGGCGCTGCTGCGTGGCCCGGAGGATCGCCTTGATCTCCGAGCCGAAGAGGAACCGCCGGCCGTCGAAACGGTAGAACAGCGGCTTCTGGCCGAAGCGGTCGCGCGCCAGCAGCAGCTTGCGGCGCCGGGTGTCCCAGAGCGCGAAGGCGAACATGCCGCGCAGCTCGTCGACCGCGCGCTCGCCCCTCTCTTCATAGAGATGGACGATCACCTCGGTGTCGCTATCGGTCCGCAGCTGGTGGCCGCGCTCGGTGAGGCCGCGGCGCAGCTCGCGATGGTTGTAGATCTCGCCGTTGAACACCACCCAGACGGTGGAGTCCTCGTTGGCGATCGGCTGGTGGCCGCCAGCGACGTCGATGATCGACAGACGCCGCATGGCGAGCCCGGTCTCGCCGAGCAGGGCGACGCCCTGGTCGTCCGGTCCGCGGTGGACCAGCGAATCGTTCATGCGCTCCAGGTCCCACCGGGAGACGCCGTGAGTGTTCCACTCTCCGCAGATGCCGCACACGGTCTGTCGATCCTCCTCAGGACGCTTGCAGGGCGCCGCTCTTGCCGATCGCCGGCAGCGCCGGGATGGGTTTGCGGATCACCTCGGCCACCTGGTAGTCGCGGACGTTGCGGGCGTGGATGAAGATGATGATCTCGCCGACCAGGCCGAGCGACAGCGTCTGGACGCCGAGGACCATCAACAGCGTGCCGAGCAGCAGCAGCGCGCGGTCCGAGATCCCCTGATCGAAGAAGATCTTTTGGATCGCGGCGATCAGGTCGACGCCGAAGCCCAGGGCGAACAGCGCGGCGCCGAGCAGCCCGAAGAAACGCAACGGCATGCGCGTGAACTTGGTCAGGAAGAAGACGGTCAGGATGTCGAGCAGCCGGCCCAGGTAGGCGCCGCTCCCGTGATGGCGGAAGACCCGGTCCTCGGCATGCTGCGGCAGCGGCACCTCGCACACGGTGAAACCGCGGTTCAGGGCCAGCATCGGGATGAAGCGGTGCATGCCGCCGTAGAGGTTGAGCTCGCGCGCCACCCGCCTCTTCATCACCTTGAAGCCGCAGCTGATGTCGTGGAAGCCGGTACCGGTCATACCGCGCAGGATGGAGTGGAAGAGCCGCGACTGCGTGCGGTTGATCCACGAATCGGTGCGCGGGAAGCGCCGGCCGACCGCCATGTCGGAGCCGTCGTCCAGGGCGGCGAACGCGGCGCCGATGCCGCGCGGCTCGACCTGGAAGTAGGCGGCCAGGGTGACGACGATCTCGCCGCGCGCCCGCTCCATCCCGAGGGTGAGCGCCGCCGACTCGCCGAAGTTGCCGCCCATCACTACGATCACGACCTCGCCAACGGCGTCCTGCTGGAGCTGCTGCAGGGCGGGCACAACGCCGCGCAACCTGCCGTCGACCACGAAGAGAAACTCGACGCTCTTGCCGAGGCTGGCGATCTCGCGCGAAAAATCCTGATAGAGACGCTGGAGATCGCTGAACCGCTCGACGACCGGCACCACCACCGAAACCTCCGGAACGGTGCGCGGGCTGCTCCTTCTCATGACCCCGTACCTCCTGGGTTCACGGCCGACAGGACGGCCTCGATCTCTTTGAAATCCCCGACCTTGACCACCAGCTCCGAAAAAATCCCCAACAAGAGCAGGTGGGCGGAGGCAAACGCGAAAAGGATCGTGATCGACGGGAAGATGAGCGGATAGCTCATCCCCGGCAGCAACGTCGTGTGGATGTAGACGCTGACCGCCAGGGCGAGCAGCGTGCCTCCCAGGAACGGCAGGCTCAGCAGGCCGAACCAGATCGCCGGCCGGGTGGTGAAACCGAGCAGCATCTTGACCGTCAGCAGGTCGAGGAAAACCTTCCAGATCCGCGACATGCCGTACTTGCTCTGGCCGAACTGCCGCGCCCGGTGATGGACCACGACCTCTTTGTAGCGGCTGCCGGACAGCGACATCATCGGCGCCAGGAAGCGGTGCATCTCGGCGTAGAGCCGGGTCTTCTTCACCAACTCGGCGCGGTAGGCCTTGAGCGTGCAGCCGTTGTCGTGAATGCGCGTCCCGGTCAGACGTCCGATCAGCCAGTTCGCCGCCATCGACGGGATGCGGCGCGAGATCATCTTGTCCTTGCGGTCGCGCCGCCAGCCGGACACCACGTCGTACCCCTCGTCGATGTGCTCGAGGAGCAGCCCGAAGTCGGCCGGATCGTTCTGCAGGTCGCCGTCCAGGGTGATCACGACGTCGCCATCGGAGTGATCGAATCCCGCCTGGAGGGCGGCGGTCTGGCCGTAGTTCTTGCGGAAGCTGACCACTTTGATCCGCGGGTCGCGGTCAGCGATGGCGCGCAGCTTGCCGAGTGTGCCGTCGCGGCTTCCATCGTTGACCAGGATCAGCTCGTAGGACCGGCCGAGCCCTTCGGCGGCGGCGGTCACCTCGCGGTGCAATGCGTCGACGCTCTCCTCCTCGTTGTAGAGAGGGATCACGATCGAGAGATCCATTCAGGGCACCCTCTTGATGATCCTCGGACCGATCAGACGCGTGAGCGGCAGCGGCAGCTTTTGCCAGACGCGGATCATGGCCTGGTACTTCGGGTTGACCGGGCTGACGTTGGGCAGCTCGCGCGCCTTGACCAGGTGGTACTGGTAGGCGAGCGGCACCTCCTCCATGCCCCAGCGCGCCTTGAACTTGTAGGCGCCGGTGCCGCGCTTGCTGCGGCCGAAGTCGAAGGTCTTGAAACCGTTCTCCCGGCCCCAACGCATGATCGCGAGATAGAGATAGTCGTCGACGCCGCGCGGCCGGTGGCTGCGGTCGGCGCGGTCGGCGCGGTCGGCGCCGGCGTAGAACGGCATGAGCACGTCGCCGAACAGTAGGCTCAGCACCCCCGCCACCGGCCGGCCGCCTTCGTAGACGAAGAACAGATGCGTCTCGCCGGGGAAGCGGTCGAGGATCTCGTACAGGAAACGCCGCGGGTAGACCGGCGTGCCGTGATGCCGCATGCTCTCGCAGAACATGCGGTAGAAGAGCGGCAGCTCCTCGATGCCGGCGACGCGGTAGGTGAAGCCGGCCTTTGCCACGTAATTCATCATCTGGCGCCGCTTGCGGTCCATGCGCTTGAGCAGCGCCTCTTCGCTTTCGCTCAGGTCGGCCCGGAAAGTGACGTAGAGGTCCTTGGTGAGCAGGTCGTCCGCCGCCGGCGTCTCGGACCGCAGCTCCAGGTAGTCGACGCCGCGCCGCTCGGCGAGTTCCTTGGCCTGCGCGAGCAGCGCCCGCGCCGTCTCGGGATCGTCCGCCGCGACGCCGCCGCCGATCGCGAACGGCAGCGACACTAGAGAATGACCGAAGAGCAGGCTCTTCATCTCGAAGAGCGGCAGCACCCCGGTGATTTGCTGGCCACGGCGGGCGACGAAGTAATGGGCCTGGTGGCCGAAGACCCGCTCGACCAGCCAGCGCCAGCCGAGTTGGTGGAAGAAGGTGGCCTGCTGCGAGGTCCGCACGTAGCGGTCCCAGCGCGCCTCGTCCTCGGGCCGCAGCGTCTCCACGGCGGACGGCATCGGAGCCAGGGCGACCGGCTGGACGCGGTGGGACACCACCGGCAGGACCAGGGGCTCGGCGGTCACAGCCCCAGCACCTCGCGGATGGTGGTGAAGCGGTAGCCCGAGAAGAGCTCGGCCAGCCGCTCCTCGGTGCGGTCGAGGTTGCGGTAGTGCCGGACGCGGACTGCCCAGGGGGCCTTCTCCAGCCTCGGCTGCCCCGGGTCGATCTCCCAGGGGTGGATATAGAGGATCGCCGGCCGCCGCTCGACATCGTTGAGCCGCCGCATGCCCCAGCGGATGAACGCCATGGGGAAGTGCCGCAGGTAGCCGCCGCCGACGAACGGCAGGTTGGTGCCGGCGAAGCGGACGGTCGAGATCGGGACCTCGTGCAGCGCCGAGCCCGCCGCGCCGTTGCCGCCGCGCACCGGCCGCGGGAAGCGCGGGAAGTCCGGGATGCCGTAGCGGTCGTGATGGATCGGGAAGACGCTGGAGTCGTAGCGGAAACCCTCTTCGCACAGCACGTCCATGGCCCACAGGGTCTCGCGCACGATCGAATAGTTGGGCGCGCGGTAGCCGATCACCTCGGTGCCGGCGGTGTCCTCGATGGTCGCCTTGGAGCGCCGCACGTCCTCGCGGAACTCGCGCGGCGTGAGGGTCGTCACCCGGCGGTGGTCCTGGCCGTGGGTCCCCAGCTCGTGGCCGGCGGCCTGGATGTCGCGCACCAGGCCCGGGAAGCGCTCGGCCACCCAGCCGAGCACAAAGAAGGTCCCCTGGACGTCGTGCTCCGCGCACAGGTCGAGCAGCCGGCGGGTGTTGCGCTCCACGCGCGATTCGAGCCCGTCCCACTCTTCCCGCGGGACCACCTTTTCGAAGGCGCCGACCTGGAACCAGTCCTCGACGTCCACAGAAAAAGCGTTCAGCACGACGGAGCCTCCTGTTTTTCGACCGCAAGGTCGGCTGAACGATTTCTTTGCAAACTACTGACCAGCTCTTCGACACGGCGGGCGTTCTCCTCCCAGAGATAGCCGCGCTCGAAAAACTTCCGGCGCGCCGCCTCCCCGAGCCGCTCCCGCAGACCGGGGTCGCGTGCCAGAGCGAGCACCGCGGCGCCCAGGTCCGAAGCCTCGGGGTTCTCGTCGCCTAGGCAAAGCAAAGCGGTCTCGCCGTGAGTGAGCAACTCGCGGACGTTGTCGGAGCCGGGCGCGACGATGGCGCGTCCCGCAGCCATGTACTCCAGGATCTTCATCGGCGAGGCGTAGGAGGTGACGGCCGGCTGGACGGCAATATCAAACGCCGCCAGCGCCGATTCGATCTCCGGCCGCGGCACGGAGCCGCAGAGGTGGACCCGCCGCGTCAGCTCAGGATCGGATTCGCGCAGCCGGCGCAGGGCGGGCATGGCCGGGCCGTCGCCGGCGAGCACCAGGTGGATGCCCGCCTCGCGCCAGCCGGGGCTCGCCGCCGCCTCCAACAGCCTCTCCAGCCCATGCCAGGCGCGGAACCAGCCGACGAAGCCGGCGACCACGGCGCCGTCCGGGATGCCAAGACGTTGCCGGAACGCCTTGCCATCACCGTTCTTGCCAAACTCGCGGCGCACGCCGTTGGGCATTACCGCGATCCGGTCGCGCGGCACCCCTTCGCTTTCGAGGATGCGGGCGAGGACCCCGGAGACGGCGAGCGTCACGCCGGCCCCGGAGCAGACCCGGCGCTCGATCGAGCGCGTCAGACGTTTGAAAAAAAGACCGCCGTGCTCCGCTTTTTCCAACGCCAGCGGCGAGTTGACCTCGAGCACCAGCGGCACGCCGTACCGCCGCGACGCCAGGAGACCGGCGAAGGTGTTGGCGGCGTAGCGCTCGTAGATGAAGTCGGGCCGGAAGGAACGAATGGCCGCGGACAGCCGGCGGAAAGCGACGGCGTTGTAGCCGAGCTCCATCAGCTCCTTGGCCGGCAAGGGGAGATGGCCGGCGAGCCGCGAGGCGAGCCCGGCGATGCCGCGCGCCGAGCCGCCGCTCTCGTCGGCCTTGGCTTCGGCGCCGGCCTCGACCAGCGCCACCTCCAGGACCTCGTGGCCGCGGTGGCGAAAAGCGCGCTGGATCTCGGAGATATGGATGCCCTGCGCGTCGCCGGCGCGGGTGCGGTGGTGGTAGAGGATCTTCACGGCGCCACCTCCGCGTCGGCCTTGAGTGATGTAGGGGAGGGGGTTACCCCCTCCCGGGCGGGGGCAAGCCCCGCCCCTACAGAAACATGCCTGGAAGCCGCCCGGATCTCCTCGCCGGCCTCGCGGCCGACCGCCGGCCAGGTGCGCGGCAGCACGCGGGCGCGCACCGTGTCGCGGTCCCAGGAGCGCGCGAGCGCCGCGCCGATCGTCTCGACCAGCGCCAGGACGCTCCGCTCGGTCAGCAGCCCCACTTCCGGCGAGTCGAGGATCTCGGGGACGTTGCCCACCGGGGTCGCCACCACCGGCGTGCCGCACGCCAGCGCTTCGAGCACCACGTTGGGGCACCCTTCGTGGGCGCTCGCCAGCACGAAGAGGTCGGCGGCGCTGTACCACGCGGCGAGCTCGGCGCGCGAGCGCGAGCCGGCGAAGATGGCGCGGAACGGGATGCCGAGCCGGGCGGCCAGGGCCCGCAGCTCCTCCTCCATCGCCCCCTCCGGTCCGGCCCCGCCCACCATGGCGAAGCGGATGCCGGGGAAACGGGGGGCGAGCGCCGCCACAGCTTCGAGCACCAGGTGGAACCCCTTGCGCGGCGCCAGGGTACCGACCGAGACCAGGAGCGGCCCCTCGTCAGGCAACCCCAGCAGCCGCCGGGCCTCGAGCCGGGGGATCGGCCGGAACAGCTCGGGGTCGATGCCGTTCTCGATCACCCGCACCCGCTCGGGGGCCAGCCCCAGCCCGATCGCGTCCTGGCGCAGCGACTCCGAGACCGCCACGACCCGAGCGGCGCAGCGCAACGTAAAGCGGAGCTGCGGCCGGCGCAGCCGGAAGGGGACGAGCAGCGGCAGCATGCCGCGCAGCGTGACCACCACCGGCACGTGGAAGACCTTGCCCAGCAGGACGGCCGCCAGCCCTTCGGGGTAGACGAAGTGGGCGTCGATCACCTCGAAGGGGAACCGGCGGCGCAGGCGCAGCAGCACCGGCAGGAGCGCGAGGAAAAGGAACAGCCCGTCGAGGCACTTGGCGATCCCCGGCACCGAGAAGAAGCGGGGGTGGAGCACCTCGACGCCGCCCTGCTCCTCGCGCGCCGGGACGCGGGGCCGCAGCCCCGGCCGCAGACCGGAGACGAACGGGAACCATGGGGTCGGGGCGACCACCCGCACCTCCAGGTCGTCCGGAAGGGCGCGCATGCGCTCGCGCACGAACACGCCGTGGACCGGCTGCGCGGCGTTGGGGAAGACCGTCGACAGAAGCAGCACGCGGGTGCGCTTTTCAGACGGCACGCGCCACCTCCACCGGCTCGGCGTGCGACGCCTGCGCCACGGTCCGGCCCCAGACCTCCAGCATCAACAGCGTCCAGATCGCCCAGCCCGCCTCGAGCCGGTGCGCCTCGTGGTCGTCCAGCAGCCGTTCGACGGCGCGGGGCTCGAACAGGCCGCGGGCCATGGCGTCGCCGCCCAGCAGCAGGTCGCGGCTCATGCCGCGCAGGTCTTCGCGCAGCCAGCGCGACACCGGCGGCGCGAAGCCGCGCTTGGGGCGCGACAGGATCTCGGCCGGCAGGTGGCGCGCCGCCACCTCGCGCAGAAGCACCTTGGTCCGGCCGTCCGCCAGCTTGAGGCGCGACGGCACCCGCGCCGCGAGCTCGACCAGCCGGTGGTCGAGCAGCGGGCAGCGCACCTCCAGGCTGTGCGCCATGCTCATGCGGTCGACCTTGACCAGGCAGTCGTCGGTCAGCCAGGTCTTGAAGTCGAGGTAGAGCAGCCGCGCCAGCGGGTCGCGGCGCGGCGCGCGGGCCAGGTGCGGCTCCAGCGACACCCAGGGATCGAAACGCCGCCGCCGCTCGGCGAGCCCCTCGCCGAACAGCCGTTCCTGGAGATAGCCCGGGATGTGGTGGCGGTCGAAAAAGTAGGCGCGGTCGGCGTCCGCCGCCACGTTGCCGAGAAAGCCGCCCAGCCGCAGCGCCCGCGGCAGGCGCGGCGAGCGCGGCCACCAGCGCGCCAGCGGCGGCAGGACGTGGCGACGGAGGGGCGACGGCAGCAGCCCGCGCACCCGCGCCTCCAGCGCCGGCTGGCCGTAGCGGCCGGGATAGCCGGCGAACAGCTCGTCGCCGCCGTCGCCCGAGAGCGCGACCGTGACGCGCCGGCGGGTCTCGCGCGACACGTACCAGGTCGGCACCGTCGATGGATCGGCGAACGGCTCATCCAGGTGCCAGGCGATCCGCGGCAGGACGTCGGCGAGGTCGGTGCGGACCAGGTACTCGCGGTGGTCGGTGCCGAGCGCCCGCGCCACGGCGGCGGCGTCCGCGCGCTCGTCGAAACCGGGCTCGTCAAAACCCACCGTGTGGGTGCGCACCGGGCCGTCCAGCTCGCGGCTCATCAAGGCGACCACGGTCCCCGAGTCGATGCCGCCCGACAGGAACGCGCCGAGCGGAACCTCGCTCTCCAGCCGGTCGCGCACCGCGGTCGCCAGCAGCTCCTCCAGCTCCGCGGCCAGACGCTCGTCGGTCCGCCGCGAGCCGTCGTCCTCCACGGTCTCCGGGAATTCGACGTCCCAGTAGCGCTCGACGCGCAGGCCGCGCGCGTCGCAGACCGCGAAGTGGCCGGCGGGCAGCTTGCGGGCGCCGCGGAAGATCGTCCACGGGGTCGGTACGTAGCCCAGGGTCAGGTAGAGGTCGAGCGCCTCGGGGTCAACCGCGGGCTCGACCAGCCCGGCGGCGAGCAACGACTTGAGCTCCGAGGCGTAGCCGAGGCTGCCGCCGTCGTCGGAGAGATAGAGCGGCTTCTTCCCCACTCGGTCGCGGGCCAGGAGCAGCCGCCGGCGCTTCAGGTCGGCGACCGCGAAGGCGAACATGCCGCCGAGCTTCTCGACGCAGCCGTCGCCCAGCTCCTCGTAGAGGTGGACGATCACCTCGGTGTCCGAGCGGGTGGCGAAGCGGTGGCCGCGCGCTTCGAGGTCGCCGCGCAGGGCGCGGTGGTTATAGATCTCGCCGTTCAGGACGACCGCGACCGTGCGGTCCTCGTTGAAGATCGGCTGGTGGCCGCCGGCGACGTCGACGATGCTGAGGCGCGTGTGCCCGAGCGCGAACGGGCCGGCGAGGTGGATGCCGTGGTCGTCGGGGCCGCGGTGGCCCAGCCGCTCGACCATGGGCGCGACCGTCTCGCGGCGCGCCACGGGCCCTCCGGGACCGTACAGGAACAGACCGGCGATGCCGCACATCGTCAGCCTCTCCCCGAAAGGCCAGGCTGGGGAAGCGGCCGCTTCCACCAGGGCAGCTCGGCGTCTGGTGCCAGCGGCTGCGGCGCCTCTTCCTCGACCGGGGATTCGGCCTCGGCGCGGGTCGCCAGCTCCAGACAGACGGAGAGCGCGATCACGTGATAGATCGGCTCCGAGTAGGCGGTGTTCAGGAACAGGCTGCCCGCGAGGTAGGCGACGATCGAGATCTGGATCATACGGGCGTAGACCTCGGTCCAGACCGGGACGTCCGGCTGGCGTCGCAGACGCCGCATCGCCCAGTACGCCGCCGCGATCGCTCCCAGGAAGAGCAGCAGCGCCGGCAGGCCGCACTCCGAAAGGATCTGGAGATAGGCGT
>Ga0307468_100000333_pt1 | contig 11364 bp, 8 predicted proteins | sample atmdna_FD_203085 | JGI IMG/M metagenome (GOLD analysis project Ga0307468, IMG submission 203085) | Hardwood forest soil microbial communities from Morgan-Monroe State Forest, Indiana, United States - atmos_gases AM2C_05 | ecosystem: Environmental > Terrestrial > Soil > Temperate forest > Bulk...
AAACTGTAAGCGTGCTGCGCAGGCTGTGCGGACGAGGACGTCCGCGCTCCCAGCCTCAGCCGACCCGTTTCAGTGGGATCGACTTCTTGGGCAAAAGCCCGACGGGTATTTCATTCTTTCACGCGTGTGTCCGTTGCGATCCAGTTTACTTCCCAGGTCTTGCCCCCATCATCCGAAAATGCTTGTTCGAAACGGCAAGAATTCGGAGTAATGTCCGAGATAACAAAGCGCACAAAGATGGCCCGACCATTAAGCGTTTCCTGATTGAAGAACTCGCCACGCCCATCTTTGAAACCGCCGATGGTCGGCGTGCTCATCGCTCCACTGTTAATGTTGGCAAAATTCAGGCTCCACTGTCGGGATTGCGGATTGTATAAGCGCAGGCTCAGGCCTTCGAAGTGACCGGCCGGACCGTCTACCACGAGTTCGACCAGATTCGCGCGACCGTTCCAAACCTTTCGAACTACGGTGGTCCCCTCATATTCTACCCAGGTTTTTGAGCCGGTTAAGGGACGCAAGAGTCGTTTCAAGCGAGTCTTCCAGGAGCCAATCTCAAAATCAAAATCGTGTTGGCCATCTCGCTCCTGGACGGTTTGTTGAAGGGCTGTTCTCGAGGTGGCTGAGGTCGACTGGGCCTCGGCCAGAACGGCTGCGGTAAGCAACCCCGCGACCATTAGCGCTGTAACTGCGACATATCTCCGCATAACCTGAGTCTCCTTGGTTGAAGTGGGTCTCTCGCTCCAAACGCGTCCCCGCGGCAATGGCTCTGCCACTCTGATGCGCGGCAAGTCTGCGACTTGCCGGCTGCGACCCTTATTTTCTCGTAGGGTCTCCGACCCACCACGGTCATAGACCGGTTGGACTAATCGGCACGTGTCGGCAAGTCCGAGACTTGCCGCGCATCAGAGTGGCAGAGCCATGGCGTTACTGACTCAAGTATGTCATTGCCCTAATTAAGGCACTACCCGCAAAGATTGTTCAGAGTTCAAGCTTTAGGCTGTCTTCCAAGCACAACCTGAAGGTTGATTTACGAGAAACCTAGCTCGCCGATTCTGTAGTAGGCGCCGGCGCCACAGCGGGCTCGCCTTTCGGCAAATCCACCAGACTTGCGACCGGCGCGAGAACGGCTTCCAGCAAAGGTCGCATCTGCGACAACTGCTTGATCCGGATTGCCAGGTCCCAGGCACGCTCAAACTTTTTCCATCCCGCGCTGTAAAAGAAATGTTTCAGCTGGTGCTTGAACGACCCGTGGGCCGACGACGCCTTAATGATATTGCTCCAGCGATAGAACTCTTCGTACGACCAGTCATACCCGCGCTTCAGTTCTCCCGGCGATAGACGCGTCGGCCGATAGATTACGTGGCGCGTGTCGTACAGGTCCCAGTTATGCGTCTCGATCCGGTTACGTGCTGCCATATCGCTGAACAATGCAGTGCCGGGGTAGGGCGTCAGGATGTGGAATGTGGCCGTGGTGATTCCCACCTGCGCGGCCCAGTCTACGGTGCGGCGAAAGACATCGCCGTCGTCTCCATCCAAACCGAAGACAAAGCTGCCATTGATCATAATGCCGAGACTGTCGAGCCGGCGTACGACCTCGCGATAGCTGCGGCCGAGATTCTGACGCTTGCCCGCGCCTTCGAGACCGCTGTTCGAAAGCGTCTCGAAGCCAATAAAGAGACTTCGCAGACCGGCGGCCGCCGCCTCTTCGATCAAATCATCTCGCAGAATCGAGTCGACGGTTGCTGCGCCCTGAAAAACGCGGCCCATCCCTCTCATCCCGCGGAAAAGATTTCGCGCGAACCGAGCGTTTCCCAGGAGATGATCGTCCAGAAAGTAGAGATGCCGTCCGGGCAGGCGGGCAATCTCGGCCAGCGCGTCGTCCACGACCTGCGTGTAGAAAGAGCGCCCTCCCTCGAAAAAACCGTCCTTATAGCAGAAGGTGCAATGATGGGGACAGCCGCGCGAGACGACAATCGAGTTCGGGACCAGGTATCGGCGTCGCTGAATCAGGTCCCGCCGGATCGGCGGCAGCCCTTCGAGGGTCCGCACCGCCGACTCGTATCGGCGTTTGGGCGCTCCCGCCGCCAGGTCTTCGAGGAATTGCGGGAAGGTGTGCTCTCCCGGACCAAGAAAGATGGTGTCCGCATGTGGGGCCGCTTCTTCCGGCAAAGACGTGACGTGGAGACCCCCAAGCACAACGTATGAACCCCGGGCCCGATAGTGGTCAGCGAGCTGATACGCACGGTAAGCATTCGTGATGTAGACCTGGATGATCACCAGGTCTGGTTCGTCATCGAGGTCGAGCTTCTCGACGTGTTCGTCTTGCAGAGAGATTTCGAGATTCGGATCGAGATAAGCGGCGAGAGTTGCTAAGCCCAGGGGAGGGAAGAGCGAATACTTGATAGGTCGCCAATAAGGACTCGTGGCCTCAGTCAACGCGGGAAGAATCAACTTCACACTTCTCACCCGCGGTTTTGATTTAGACGCCGCCTCCGGTTTGCGTGGACGGAGTCGTTCAGATGGCTGCGAGAGATAGTTGCGGCGGTGTTTTCTCAAAGTGCCGTGCAGTGTAAATAGCTTTACAATGCAAAGTCAATCACTTTTTCTTGCTTCCAAATCGCGAGAGATCCAGGTGTGCGCTCTGGATTTAGTCCAAGTGGACTATTGTGTGGTGACAACCCGACTGAAGTCGGTACTCTAAACATCTGTAGCCCAGAGCCTTTGCACAAAAACTCCTATTTGGTGTTCTTTATTTAGGTTTAGTGTGATTTCGTGGATCGTATGTCTGCGAATCCTAAGCAAACGATCCACGAAGAAACTATGAAAAGCGGGTCTCCTCTGGTTTCATACGGGCTAGTTTTTGCAAATGCCCAAAACCATAAGAAGGAGACCCGGTGATGAGAATATTGGCACTAGACTTAGGCAAGTTCAAGAGCGTGGGATGTGTTTACGAAGCGGAAAGTGGTGAGCATGGTTATCGGCGGGTGAATACGACCCCGCAGGCCTTGCATGATCTGCTGGTGGAGCTAGAGCCGGATCGAGTGGTAATCGAAGTGAGTTCGGTCAGCGGATGGGTGAGTGACCTGGTGAGAGCGATGGGGATCGAACTGCAGGTAGTCAACACCAATGGAGAAGCGTGGCGGTGGCGCAGTGTCAAGCAGAAGCATGACCAGGCGGATGCGTTGAAGCTGGCGCGGCTGTCCGCGATGAATCAATTGGATTTGGTGCACGTGCCGGCGCCCGAGATCCGCCAATGGCGGGCGGTGATCAAGTATCGACAGCATCTGGTGGGACGGCGCACCGACATTAAGAACCATGTGCGGGAGTTGTTAGTGCGCGAAGGAGTGGTGCTGCCGCGGGGACGGAAGTGTTGGAGTCAAGAGGGGTGTGCGGCGTTGGAGGAGATGTCCCGCAGTTGGGAGGAAGTAGAGATATCCGAACTATGGCGAGGAGAACTAGCGTCAGAGTTGCAACAGTTGCAGGTTATCCAGGAGCGCATCCGGGAAGTAGAAGCGAAGTTGGAAACGTTGGCGGCAGCCGACGATCGAGTGGGGCTGTTGCGAACGATCCCCGGAGTGGGACCGCGACTGGCCGAAGCGATGGTGACGCTGATTGATGATCCGCACCGCTTCAAACGGGCCCGCGACGTGGGGGCTTATCTGGGACTGGTACCGCGACAATACCAATCGGGAGAGATGAATCGATTGTGTCGCATCACCAAACGTGGCAGTAAATTGCTGCGTTCATTGTTAGTGGAGGTGAGCTGGGTGAGTCTACGGCACAACCCCTGGTTGCGCAGCCTGTATGAACGAATGAACCGGGGCAGTAAGACCCGGAAGAAGATTGCGATTGTGGCGGTGGCCAGGCATCTGGCGATTTATTGTTGGGCCATGTTGCGAGACGGTACGACCTGGCGCCAGCCAGGCACTACTCAGTGAGTAACAGAAACGATCAGTAAGTCGGCACTGAAACAGGGCCGTGGTTCCAGGGGGAAGGTTGCGAGTTCGTGATGATTGACATGAGGCCCAGCTCGGTCGTGTGATTGAGCCCTGAGCTCGACACAAAGAATGAGCGGCTTCGCACCGTTGAATGAGCCCGCCAAAAAAAGCACCACTAATCAGCGTGCTGGCGGCAGCTCGGATAGAAGGGTGAGACGATCAACCGAACCTCTTCCTTGACACGACCCGCTTTCATAGAAATTACACGAAATCGCACGAAGCCCCACGAACCAATGCTGATCCTAGACCCTTTCCGTGGTCCACTTCGAACCGGCCGGTGAGTTTTTGTGCAAAGCCACTCTAATTGAGTACTTATGGAGGACAACGCTCTCGACTTTCAGTGTCCTAATTTTGAAATTCTCTGCGCCACCTCTGCGTTCTCTGCGTCTCCGCGGTGAATGTATTTAAGCCCAATATTCACCGCCGAGACCCCGAGGTCGCAGAGACCTCGCAGAGAAAACTGAAATCAGGACACTCGCTCCGGACACCTTACTTTTGCAACTTGCCCAGCGGTTGGTTATGATCGTCGGCAACTTTGCAGGGGCGGCGTCTTAGTTCGCGGCAGACCGCTTCTGCTATGCTTGTCACAGTCAATTTAGTCCTAAATGCAAACCGTAGCCGAAACAAAACAGAGTCTCTCCGTCGAACGCAAGCTCAAGCTGCATGAGGCCCGCGAGTCCATTATCGGACGGCTGGTGGCCAATCTTCCCACTTCCATCAACCTGGATTCGTTTCTGAATGTGATCGTGGCGGAGCTGGGCCGCATGATGGAGGTCGATCGTTGTGACATCATCAAGTTGACGCCCGAGGGCGAGCTGCGCATCAGTCACGAATGGCGCGCGTCCGAAGACGTGCCTTCAAGTCTGGACACCCGTATTCCAGTGGACGCCGCGACGCTGTCCGCACACCTGGATGTAAAGCAACCGATTCGGCTGGATGACACTTCCGCGCCTGAACTTGATCACAAGGTTCGCTTTTTTGCGCGCAGCCTGGGTACGAGGTCCTTACTGGTAGTTCCGGTGGTGCTTGACGAGGAAGTGTTGGGCCTCATCGGCCTGCATCACACACGCGCGCCGCGCCATTGGTCCGACGAAGAAGTGGCCTTCCTGGTTTCCATTGCGACCCAACTGGCGATTGGTTACCAGTACACCAGGATTTACACGGACAAGAAGCGTGAAGCTGAAACCACCCGGGCCTTACTTGAGATTGCGAACGCGCTCAACGCCAGATCAGACTTTGGGGAAGTTACTTCAGCCGTTTTAGAGCGGGCTGTGGCGCTGGTGGGAGCTGATTATTGCGCGCTCGGGGTGCTTGATTCGGACGAGAAGAGAATCAGCCTGGCGGCTTTTAAGGCCGCGCCTCAGGCAGCCACCGACAACGTCCGCGGCCTCATCGAAGCCCACGGCCAATCACTGGACATCACCGAATATCCGGCGATGGTTGAAGTCCTGTCTCAGGGTAAAACCCTGCAACTTCTGGAAACCGATTTGCCGTTGCCACTGCGCCTTATTTTCAACGCCACGCTCGGCGGGCGCGCGGCTTTGGTCGCGCCGGTGCGGATCGCCGGCCACACGTTTGGCCTGCTAGGCCTGGTTTGGAGCGAACAGCGCGACCGGTTCAAGGACCACGAAACGGCCCTGGTGGAAGGCATTGCCGATCAGATCGGCACGGCCCTCGAGCGCGATCACCTTTCGGCCGAAGTGATGCGCCTGAAGAGTGCGCTGCACGAACGGTATGGCGAGGATCGAATCATCGGACAGGCGCCCGCGATCCGGCGGGCCATCGAACTGGGTCTCAGCGTCGCTGACACGCAAACTTCCGTCATGATTCAAGGCGAATCGGGAACCGGCAAGGAACTGCTGGCGAATTTGATTCACTTTAACTCAGGCCGCGAAGACAAGCCTTATATCAAACTCAACTGCGGCGCCATTCCGGAAACGCTGCTCGAATCTGAACTGTTCGGACACGAGAAAGGCGCCTTTACCGACGCTCACGCGCGGCGGCGCGGTCGCTTTGAAGAAGCCAATGGCGGCACTCTTTTTCTGGATGAAGTGGGCGAGATGACCCTCGGGGCCCAGGTCCGGCTGTTGCGCGTGCTGCAGGACGGCGAGTTCACCCGCGTCGGCGGAAGCGAAGTGTTCCGGGCTGACGTGCGCATAATCGCGGCCTCCAACGTCGACCTGGAAAAGGCCGTTGAAGCGGGAACCTTTCGGCGCGATCTTTTTTATCGGCTTTCGGTCTTTCCCATCCAGCTGCCGGCCTTGAATGAGCGCCGCGAAGACATTCATCCCCTGGTGATTCATTTTCTCGAACACTACAAACAGCGCACCGGCCGATTCGTGTCCGGGATCTCAAAGGCAGCGCTGGAAGCATTGATTAGTTATGATTGGCCTGGCAATGTGCGTGAGTTGGAAAATGCGGTCGAACGCGCGGTGATCATCGCCGCCGGACGCCAAATTGAGCTGGACGATTTGCCGTCCGCGATCGGCAACGTCGCGGCGGAGCGACAGGCGACCCTGCGGGTTGAGCGGGCGCAGGCAGCCAGTGAAGGGCGGAGCACGAAGCTCGAGATTGAGGTACCGTCGTCGATGGACGAAATCGAACGACACGCGATCGAAGCCACCCTCGACTATACATCGGGCGACAAGACGCGGGCCGCGCGCTTGCTGAACATAGGTCGCAAGACGATCTATCGGAAGCTGGAGCAGTACAACGGCCAAAGGAAGAGCTCGGACTCAACCGAGGACTGATCGGACCTTCACACTTAGCTAAGGTGCAAAAACTGCGTGACCAGCACACCGCCAGAAACTGTCTATCCTGCTCAACCCATCTTTTCCCAAACGGTTTCCGGAACCGGACCTGATCTGCCCACTGGATCCCTTGGCGTAACGCCTGACAATCCACCCTGGGGCTTGCTATCGGCGGTCCTGACCTGGCTGGCAAGCATGGCGTTCATCTTCCTCGTACCGAACGTCCTCGTGCTTCCTTACATTGCCTATCATTATCAGGGAGTACCTGGACTTACCCAACAACAGTTGCTGGCCGACAAGACAGTCGTACTTTTGCTGGTTTTGGGTTGGGTGCCCGCGCACCTGCTGACGTTGGCTTTGATTTGGGCCGTGGCCACGAGGCTGGGCAAATACTCGGTTCGGGATGTGTTCGGCTTTAGCTGGAGCCCGAACTTCGGGCTTTGGAAAAGCGCGGGTCTGGCGATTTTGCTCTTCATGGTCGCGTGGCTGATTGCTTCATCGTTCGGCGCAAAGCCAACCGACCTGGATCAGATTCTGCAAAGCTCTCGACCGGCTGCGCTAACTCTGGCCTTTCTGGCCGTAGCTACCGCGCCACTGGTAGAAGAATTGACCTATCGCGGTCTGCTTTACTCGGCCTTACAAAGGGTAATCGGTCGCTGGTTTGCAGTGGTGGTCGTGACTTCAATGTTTGCCGGATTGCATGTGTGGCAGTATCGTCAAAACATTGGAGCAATTTTGTCGATCGCGATGCTGAGCCTGGTGTTAACTATGATTCGCGCGCGCACCGGCCGGCTACTTCCCTGCTTCATGGTTCATCTCGTTTTTAACGGCGTGCAGTCCCTCATCATAGTTTTAGAACCTTACTTGCGGGCTCTTGTCTCGCGATGAGCAACGGTCGGTGCGTTAATATTTTGGAGTGAGTCTCTTCGTCTCCGTCGTGTGGTTTCGTGGATCGTGCCCGCGGGTGTCTTTGCCCAAAAACTGTTGTCGCAGGAAAGGACAAGCTAGTACTGGGAGCGCGGGCGCTCTCGCCCGCACAGCGTGCGCAGCACGCTCCAATTTCTTGAGGCTGTCACTGTTTCGGGCTCTAAGCGGGCGAGGGGCGCGTTCCCAGTACTAGCCGGCTCGTTCCAGAATCAGATCGACTTTTTTGGGCAAAGTGCCTGCGCGGGGAATACGATCCGCTACATCACACGAAAACTGCAAAACCCAAAACCCTTTTTCATTCATGAAAATCTTTGAGGCTGCTCCCTTATTGTAAAGCTATTTTCGGGACCCTACACTAACCAAATGGAATCTGACGTGCTCGTGGTTGGCGGTGGCATCGGCGGCCTGACAGTGGCTGCACTGCTGGCGGCACGTGGCCTGAACGTCTGCGTGTTCGAGCGCCAATCGGGGCCGGGTGGTTGTGTCGCCAGATTCGATCATCTGGGCTACGCGTTTGAACCAACGGCTGGTTTGTATTCAGGATGGGAACCGCGAGGGATATATGAACGGATTTTTTCCGAACTGCGCGTCAAACCACCAGAGGTTCGCCGTTTGACGCCATCCTATGCGGTCCGTCTTCCTGACAAAGCGGAAGTCGCGGTGTCCGGAGACATCGAGCAATTTGAAGCTGAACTGCGTAATGCGTTTCCGGAATGCAGTGAAGCCGCCGCCGGCTTTTATCGCGACCTCATTCAGATCGGTTCAACCTCGACTCCGCACACTGATCTGACTGCCCACTTGTCGCAATGCTCGTCTAGATTCCGAAGTTTCATTGACGTCCAACTGCAGACTCTTACCCAATGCGGCGCCGAGTTCTGCTCGTACCCTCGAGCTGCCGACGCGCTGAGCGCTCCACTGCGGGGGATGTGGGCAATTCGCGGCGGCGCTCAATCGCTGGCCGATGCTCTCGCCAACTCGTTGAGGCAGAGCGGAGGCAGGTTGCGTTTGGATTCACCTGTGCTGCGCCTGGCCTACAATTCGGACGGCGCTCCGATCGGGCTCGATCTGCTAAGCGGCGAACGCGTGCTCGCCAAGCGGGCCATTGTCAGCAATCTTACTCTCTGGGACACCTACGGAAAACTCATCGGTCCCGGCCGCACGCCGGCGGCGGTTTCGAGCCAACTTAAGAAACTACACGCTTGGGGAGCCTACCTGCTGTTCTTGGGAATGGATCAGGCGGCGGCGACCAGGCTTCGAGCGAACACAACCCTGGTGGTGACCGATTGGGACGAAGGTAGAGAACGTGAGGCTGATCAGACGCAGTTTGTTTTTGCCGCAGCGCCGCTTTGGGAAGGCCGCGCGCCCGAAGATAAGGTGGCTGTGACGGTCACGACTTACACCCAGGCCGAGGACTGGTTTTCTTTTCATGACGACGAAACTTCACACGAACGTCAGGATCAGAGTGCGCTTGAGGCATTATGGACACGCCTGCACCAGGCAATGCCGGAACTTGGTGACAGCGTTGAGGTCATCGAAACCTCGACCCCACAAGCTTTGTACGAGACGACCCGGCGCAAGTTTGGAATGGCCGGCAAGCTCTGTCCGAGCCCGGCGGGCCTGTTCACATCACCAAACTTCGGGACCACTGTCTTTCCCAACGTCTTCATGATTGGAGATACGGCTTGTGACGGCTCGGGCCTGGAAGGAATCTGCCGGTCAGCTGTCGCCCTCGCCGACGCGCTCATGTCTGGAAGATGTAGTGATGTAGTGTCTTAATTTAGCGGTGTTAGAGTACCAACGTTAGTTGGGCTCTTTCTTGCTCAACAAAGCCCGACTAAAGTCGGTACTCTGACACCGCTTATCAAGGTGGGACATTACTTGTTTTCTCCAGTCTTTACCCGCTGTTTTTGATATTGTATATTGTCTGCCGACACACGACTATGTACATAACTATTGATGAATCCGACCGCCGGCCGGTCTATCGGCAAGTGGCTGACGAGATCAAGGGGCTGATTGCCCGCGGTGAGTTACGCGAAGGAATGGCGCTCCCGCCAGTGCGCCAAGTCGCGGCCGACCTGGGCGTCAACCTAAACACCATCGCGGCTGCTTATCGGGAGCTTCAGAAGGAAGGACTGCTCAAGGTAAGACACGGTTCGGGCGCGCTGGTTACGGGTCGCAGGGTTGCGCAACAGAATGACGCGGAGCTAAGAAAAGGACTGCGCGCGAGCCTGGCCCATTTGGCCCTGGCCGGGCTACCGCGCGCAGAAATCCTGGAGATCGTAAACGAAGAGATTCGTCAGTTGTTCAATGCCAGTCGCTAGTTCGAGTCCCGGGGAACTCGGCGTCCGCCGCTGTCAGGATCGCGCGGGCCCGCTTGTGACGGCATGCGGACCGGAGCGGGACCGAGACTGCCCGGTGGATTTGACGGCCCCGAACTGCCGGGCAAACCGCCGGGATAACCTCCGGGCGAGCCTGATGATCCTGGCGCCCCACCAAACGGCGGGCCACTGGTAATCACGGGCCGAGTATAACGGCCACCACAGCAGCCGCCGCCATAAAAGCCGTACGGACTTAGATACTGTCCGTAGAAGCCTCCATAGGGCGAAGACCAACCATACTGAAAAGGCAAAAAGGTATAGCAGCGCATGAATGGGTTGAAGGTCCAGAAGCCATTGCGGCCAGAAAACTCGGCTGTCCACAGTAAACGCGAATTCAGAAAACCGTTTAGGGTGCGGGCCGAAAGCTTGTCGTTGGCTCTGGCGAGCGCCTTACCACGTTCTTTGCTCCAACCGTCGAAAGTGTCTCGATCCGTTTTCTCGAGTTTGGCAACGAACGCTGTTCCGCCGGTATAGGTAACCTTCTTGCCGCCTTTGATTAATTCACGCGGATTATCTTTAGCAAACGCGCGGCCTTTTTCTACCACCAGTTCCGTGGACCCAGCTTTCGCATTAATTCGATAGATACCTCTACGCGCAATTATCAGTTGTTGTTGATCCGTGGCGACGGCTATTCTCAACTGAGTATCGTCGGCTCCGGTAGCTTCGATGATGACGCTTCCTCGATTGAGTCGCACGAGCAAGTTATCGAGTGAATTATCCGAGAGAACCATCTCGCTGTTTTCAGCCAGACGCAGATACGAACCAGGGTTCAGGAGAATCTCGGCCTGACTGTTAACGCCGGTCTTCACGACATCGCCGGACACCAGATCGTCCTGATTGCTCAGCAATTGCGGGCCCTGCCCCACTCGCTTGACCATTACGTGGCCGCTTACAGCGTTAACTGCTCCGGCTTTCGCAGAGATGATATGTTTCTCGCGATTCTGCGCCTGGCCGATTGAGAACAAGCCGGCGACGATCGCGAGAGCGGCGCAGAGGCGGACTACCAACCGCGTGTCTTTCATAGTGAGACTCTCCTTGGAAATGATCGAACTGGGGAAAGTTGGGTTGATTATACGCCAGTCGACTGGGATGTCCAGTTCTTTGAGCAGCGCGTAGTGGGGTAAATGGTGTTGCTCGAACGCTGTTGCTGTCGGTCCCGGAGGGACCGAATGTTTATAGAAACCCGACCATCATGGAATGAAGCTCCGGAGCGAAACATTCCAGCGTCGACTTGCTTTTGGTTACGCTCCTCCGGAGCTAAGGACATCGTCGACGTGAAGGTCTATAAACATTTGGCCGCTCTGCGGCCAG
>Ga0307468_100000334_pt1 | contig 11351 bp, 7 predicted proteins | sample atmdna_FD_203085 | JGI IMG/M metagenome (GOLD analysis project Ga0307468, IMG submission 203085) | Hardwood forest soil microbial communities from Morgan-Monroe State Forest, Indiana, United States - atmos_gases AM2C_05 | ecosystem: Environmental > Terrestrial > Soil > Temperate forest > Bulk...
CGCCGGAGGTGTGCCAGCGGTCGAAACCTTTGACCTATCGCAACATCTCGGTCTACCGGATCGGTCCCGGCGGCCGGTTCGACCTCGAACGCTGGCAGGGGACCGGTGGCATCGCCTACACCCTGAGCGTGGAGGACGGCGTCCTCACCTCGTCGCGCGGCGCGATCTATTGAACGGGCAGGATTGCCTGTGGCCCTATGCTGACCCGTTTGATTTTACGTCCTCGCCATCCGGGCTCCGCTCGCTCGTTGCGCACGTCCTGCACACGCAGATCAGACTTTGGGCTTCCGGTGGGATTCTCTCGAGCACCTCAGAAGGAATGTGCACCTCGAAGCACCAACACTTCGAGGACCCCTGGGCGATCTCGCACTCATTGGGCAGTCCGCAGATCGGGCAGCGAGCGGGATCAAGCTCCACGCCGGTCATGACTGCGCGCCGGCGGACCGCTCGCGAGCCGAGAGCGCCGCCTCCATGTGGGGCGTGTAACACATACATGCACCATAGTGCGATAGGGGACAGGTGTCAATCAGACCAGGCGTACAGGATGTGCGGTCTATTGAACGGGCAGGCGCGGGGAGAAGGCCCCGCGCCTGTGACTTTCGATCAGAACTCCATCCCCACCCGGATCATCGCCCGCCGCGGCCAGACCCAGTCGCTCTCCACGTAGCTCTCGTCGGGGCCGACCCAGAGCGATTCCCAGAAGGTGTTGGAGTCCTCGTTGAGGACGTTGAAGACGTCGACGCCGAGCTCGAGCTCGAGGTCGTTCTTGAACGTGAAGCGCTTGCGCAGACCGAGATCGAGCAGCGTGGTCGACGGCAGGCGCCGGTCGTCCGACGCCGGATCGATGATGAAGAAGGTCGAGCCCTGTCCCAGACGCGCGCGATCGATCCGGGCGTAGGGTCGGCCGCTCTGCCAGTTGAGCGCCATCGATCCCTCGAAGTCCCAGGGCAGGTCGACCTCGCCCTGGACGCGGAACATGTGCTTGCGGTCGGCCTGCAGCAGCTGGTCGGCGTTGAGCCATTCGTTGGGATCGGAGCCGTCGAGGCTGCCGTAGAGGACGCTTCCCTGGCTCTGCGAGAGCGGCCGCGGGAGGAGCCCTTCGGAGCGCGACCAGGTATACGACCCCTGGAGGCTCCAGCCGTCGCTGTGACGCCGGTTGAACGTCAGCATGAAGGCGCTGTATTTCTGGTGGTAGTCCTCGTCCGGGGCGAGCGAGCCGGCTCCCGGCCGGTTGCCCTTGCGGATCGTCGCCGGCCGGCAGCCCTCCTCGGCAGGGCACAGGTCGAGCAGGGTGTACACCCGGCCGGTGAACGGATCGGTGTATGGGACCTCCTGGTAGACCCCGTCGTCCAGGATCTCCCAGCCGATCAGGTCTTTCGTCTCCTTGTAGAGGACGGTTGCGCCCACCGCCATCGTCGAGCCGATCTGCCGCTCGACGCCGAGGGAGTACTGCTCGGAACGCGGCGGATCGAGTCCGGGATCGACGTTCAAGGCTGTCGGAAAGACCGTCTCGGTGTAGAGGTCGTCGCAGGAAGTGGCCGGGCCGTCGCAGAGGAACGTCTGGATCGGCGGGATCCCCGGCGGCGGATAGCTCCAGTTGCCGCTGACGCTGCCGTCGTGGTAGATGCCGAAGGAGCCGCGCACCACGGTCTTCTGGTCGCCGGTCGCCACCCAGGCGAAGCCGAGCCGCGGCGAGATCAGGCTCCAGTCGATGACGTCGTCGACGCCGGGGAGCATCTCGCCGGTGCCGTTGGCGTTCTCGTCCAGGCGTTCATAGGACGGGATCCGGCCGTTGTGGCGGTCGTAGCGCACTCCCAGGTTGAGGGTCAGCCGGTCGGTGATGCGCCACGAGTCGTTGACGAAGGCCGACATCGACTCCTGCTTGGCGCCATAGAGGAACGGCGTGAACGTATAGAGGTAGTAATACTCGTAGGGCGTGCCCTCGTACTCGTAGGTGTAGTGATAGTAGAAGCCGCCGCCGGAGCCGGGCTTGGTCAAGGTCTCGGCCGCGCCGTAGTTGTAGCCCACGCCGAAGCGGAAGTCGTGGTCGCCATGCAGGAAATCGCTGGCGTAGTGCGACAGCTTCACGTCGCCTTGATGGACATAGGTCTCGTATTCGAAGGGGAAGAGCAGGCCGCCGGAATAGACCGTCGGCCCGCCGCCCGGCGGCGAGTAGTCGGCGAAGGCGGGGTCGGTCGAGCCGGTGAGCGATTCGTAGCTCTCGTCGCCCCACCAGCCGGCGTAGCGCACCTCGAGCAGCGACCGGTCCGAGATCACATGGGAGAGCCCCGCCCCCCAGGCGGGGTTGCTGTAGTCCCGGACGCCGCGGGCCGAGGGGGAGATAAAGGCGCTGCCCGACTCTCCGATCTCGTAGTCCTCCCAGTGTCCCTTGGCGTCGAGCTTCGTGCCGGCGCCGAACGTGGCATCCAGCTTGATGTCATAGCGGTCCCAGTCGTAACGCGCCGGGAAGTCCGGGTCGACCCCCGGCTCGGCCTCGCGGTCGCGGTTCGTCTCGCCGGCGAGGAAGAACCAGAGGCGGTCCCGCAGCAGCGGACCGCCGAGCGTGCCGGTGACGTTGTGGTAGTGGTCGCGGACGTAGGTCGGGTGCTCTTCGTCCGCCAGCTCGACGTTGGTGCCGGTCAAGTCGTCGAACTGGAAGTACCCGTCGAGCGAGCCTGTGAACTTGTTGGTGCCTGACTTGGTGACGACGTTGATCGCCGCGCCGGTCATGTTGCCGAACTCGGCGGAGGCGCCGATCCCCAGGACCTGAATCTCCTCGACGGTCTCGGGGTTGATGTACCACCAGGCGCCGCCGGTCTCCGGCGCGGTGACGTTCAGGCCGTCGACGTTCCAGCTGTTCGAGGTGATGCTGGAGCCGTAGGCCGACTGGCTGGCGGTCCATTCGGTGGTCGCGCTGATGCCGGGCGACATCGCGACCACGTCCCAGAACTGGCGCCGCGTCGGCAGGTCCTCGATGAGCTCCGCGCTGTAGTTGGTGCTGACCTGGTTGCTCGTCAGGTCGAGCAGCGGCGGCGCGGCGGTGACCGTCATCTCTTCGCTGAGGCCTGCACGCAGGGCGAAGCTCACCGTCGTCATGCCGCCGATGGTCACGCGGATGTCTTCGCTCTTCTGGGAGAGCATCCCTTCGAGCGTCGCCTCGACGGAGTAGACGCCCGGCGGCATCGCGGCGATGAGATAGCTGCCGTTCGCGCCGCTCACGACGGTGCGTGCGACGCCTTGCTCGCCGGTCACGATGATCGTGACCCCCGGCAGCGCGGCGCCTTCGGAATCGGTGACGTTGCCGCGAATCGTGCCCGTCGTGGTCTGGGCACCGGCAGGCAGCGCGAAGGCTGCGATCACGGCCATGGCCAGCAGAAATCGCTTCAACATCGCTTCTACCTCCAAAGGATTGAAACAATAGATTGACGCGATTCTATGCGAGACCGCACCGGATGGAAACCCTCGACGCGGCGCCGGACGCCGCGCTAAGCTGCCCGTCCATGCCCCGGCTGTCTATTTCTCTCCTCCTGGCGGTGCTCGTCTCCTGCGGGCCGAGGCATGAGACGGCGAGCGAGACGCCCGGCGCCGTCCCCGTCTACCCCCGGGCCTCCCTCAACCTCGTCCTCGTGACGATCGACACCGTGCGAGCCGACCGCCTTCCGGCCTACGGCTACACGGGGATCGCGACGCCAGCGCTCGACACGATCGCGCGGGAAGGCGTGCGCTTCGCCAACGCGGCGACCACCGTGCCGTTCACGCTCCCCGCCCACAGCTCGATCCTTACTGGGGCTTACCCGCCCCGCCACGGCGTGCGCGAGAATGTCGGCTATGTGCTGGCTGGCGGAACACCGACGCTGGCCGAGCGGCTGCGCGAGGCCGGCTACGCCACCGCCGGCTTCGTCTCGGCCTTCGTGCTCGACGGCCGGTGGGGGATCGGCCGCGGGTTCGACACCTATTTCGACGAGTTCAACCCGGAAGACCTCGCCGGCGCCAACCTCGCCTCGGCCCAGCGCGATGGCGGCGAGACCGTGGCAGCGGCCACGGCCTGGCTCGACCGGCGCCCTCCGGGCAAGCCCTTCTTCCTCTGGCTCCACCTTTACGACGCCCACGACCCCTACACGCCGCCCGAGCCGTTCGCCTCGCGCTACGCCGGCCGTCCGTACGAGGCCGAGATCGCGTACGTCGACGAACTGGTGGGCCGCTTCCGCGCCGCGCTGGCGCAACACGGCCTCTTGGACTCGACCGCCCTTGTCGTCACCGCCGACCATGGCGAGGGATTGGGAGAGCACCGCGAGCAGTACCACGGCTTCTTCGTCTACGACTCGACCGTGCGAGTGCCGCTGTTCCTGCGCCTGCCGGGAGGAGAGCTGGCCGGCCGCACGGTCGATACGGCGGTCTCGCACGTCGATCTCGTTCCCACCTTCCTGCAGCTCGCCGGCCTGCAGCCGGCCCAGGGCCTCGACGGCACGAGCCTCCTGCCGGTCGCCACCGCGGCATTCGATCCCGCGCGCGCGGCCTACAGCGAGTCGCTCTATCCGCTCCTGCACTATGGATGGGCGCCGTTGCGCGCCTTGCGCAGCGCCGGTCGCAAATACATCGAGGCCCCCCTGCCTGAGCTCTACGAGCTGGCGGAGGACGCCGGCGAGACCCGCAACGTCGTCCGCGCCGAGCGGCGCGCGGCGGCCGGGCTGCGCCGCGAGCTGGCGGACCTGCGCGCGCGCCTCGAAGCGGAGCCGTCCGCCGCGGCCCGTCCTGCTGATCTCGACGAGGAGACGCTCGCCCAGCTAGCCGCCTTGGGTTACCTCGCGGGTCAGGGCGGGGTCGCCGCTCACGAAGAGACGGCGGTGACGCGGGCCGATCCCAAGGACAAGATCGCCCTCCACCATGCGGTCATCACGGCGCAGAGCGCGCTCGGCGCCGGCAAGCGGGAGGTCGCGCGCCACGCCCTCGAGGGAGTGCTGGCCGAGGACGACGGCATCCTCGACGCCCACCAGATGCTGGGCAGCCTCGCCGCCCAGGAGGAGCATTGGGACGAAGCCGTGGCGTCGTTCCAGCGCGCCCTCGCCCTCGATCCGGAGCACAAGGCCTCGCTCTTCGGCCTGGCCAACGCCTACCGCAAGCTCGGCCGGCCGCAGGAGGCCCTCGTCGGTTTCGAACGGCTGCTCGCCCTCGCGCCGCAGGACAGCAAGGCGGCGCTGGCCGCGGCCGACCTGCTGGCCGCCCGAGGCGAGCGGAAGAAGGCGGTAGCGCTGCTCGAAACGGCGGGGAAAGGCCGCGACGTGCCGCCGATCCTCGCCAACCAGATGGGCGAGCTCCTCGCCGGCGAAGGGCGTACGGCCGAGGCGCAGGCTGCCTTTGAACGCGCGCTCGCCGCCAACCCCGAGCTGGCGCAGGCCCATTTCAACCTGGGAGCGCTGGCCGAAGAGGCCGGAGACGCCACGGCGGCCATCCGCCACTACGAAGAGGCGATCGCGCGCGCGCCGCAGCACTATCAGGCGCTGTTCAACCTCGGCCGGCTGCGCGGCGCCCGCGGTGAGGTCGGCCGCCAGCAGGAGCTCTGGCAGGCGGCTCTCGCCGCCAACCCCGGTTTCGTCCGTGGCTATTACTACCTGGCTAGGCTCCTGATGGACACCGGCGGCGACCTGACGCGGGCCGAGGCGCTGACGCGGCAGGGCCTCGCGCGCGACGACGAGCACGTCGCCGGCCCGTTGGGCTACTACCTTCTGGCCGACCTGCTGAACCGGCGAGGCCGCCCGCAGGAGGCGAGCGAGGCGCTGCGGCGGGGACGGGAGATCGAACGGAGGAACCCGGCATGATTCGACGCGTCCTTGCCGTCCTGCTGCTCGTTGCGAGCGGTGTCACGGAAGCTCAGACGCCGCCCGTCGCGGCCACGAAACCGTACGATGTGGTCTCGGCTCACGGCACCCGCAGCGACCCCTACTACTGGCTGCGCGACGATACGCGTTCCCGGCCCGAGATGCTCGAGTATTTGAGGGCCGAGAACGCCTATTTCGAGGCGATGAGCGCGCCATATCGGACACTCACCGAGACGCTCACCCAGGAGCTGATCGGACGGCTGCAACAGGACGACAGCTCGGTCCCCTACAAAGACAAGGACTACATTTACTCCACGCGCTTCGCGACCGGAAAGCAATATCCGGTCTACACCCGGCGGCCGTTGGGACTGGACAAGGAGCAGATCCTCGTCGACGGCAACCGTGAGGCCGAGGGCAAGGAGTACTACAGCCTCGGCGACTGGGCCGTCAGCCCCCGGCAGGACCTCTTGGCCTTCACCGAGGACACCGGCGGCCGCTACCAGTTCACCTTGCGTTTCCGCGACATCGCGACGGGCCGCGATCTGCCCGAGCGCATCGCCGGGCTGCGGTCTCAGATCGTATGGGCAGGCGACAACCGGACCGTCTATTACGTCGAGAACGATCCGGTCACGCTGCTCTCGACGCGCGTCAAGAAGCACGTACTGGGGACGGACCCGAAGTCCGATCCGGTCGTCTACGTAGAGAAGGACACGTCCTTCTACCTCGACGTCGACAAGACCGGCGACGACCGCTTCATCCTGATCGACCTCGACAGCACGGAGGCCAGCGAGGTCCACTTCATCGCGGCCGACGATCCCGAGGGCACGCTGCACGTCCTCGCGCGCCGCGAAACCGGCGTGCTCTACGAGGTCGACCACGTCGGCGGGCGCTGGGTGATCCAGACAGACTGGAAGGCTCCCAACTTCCGCTTGATGACGGTCGCCGACGGCGAGACAGGCCACAAAGCGAAGTGGCGGGAGCTGGTGCCCCACGATCCCCAGGTCTTCCTCGAGAGCTTCGTAGCCTTCAAGGACTACCTGGCCCTCAGCGAGCGGAGCGGCGGCCTGCTGCGCCTCCGCTATGCGCCATGGGCCGCTCTAAAACGCTGGGTGTACGTCCGCTCCGACGATCCAGCGTCCACCCAGGACTTCTCCGTCAACGCCGAGCAGGACACGCCGTTGCTGCGGACCACGTACTCTTCCCTCGCCACGCCCGACTCGGTCTACGAGATCGATATGCGGACCGGGGGACGTACGTTGCTCAAGCGACAGCCCGTGCCCGGCTACGACCCCGCCGGCTACGCCAGCGAGCGGGTGTGGGCGCCGGCGCGCGATGGCACGCGGATACCGGTGTCGCTCGTCTATCGCAAGGGTCTGGAGAGGAACGGCACGGCCGCGCTGTACCAGTACGCTTACGGAGCGTACGGCTCCACCATCGATCCCGGCTTCGACAGAACGGTCGTCTCGCTCCTCGACCGCGGCTTCGTGTATGCGATCGCGCACGTCCGCGGCGGGCAGGAGCTGGGCCGCGCCTGGTACGACGACGGCCGGCTGCTCAGAAAGAAGAACACTTTCACCGATTTCATCGACGTCACCGATTTCCTGGTGCGGGAGAAGTACGCCGCGCCGGACAAGGTCTTCGCGACCGGAGCCAGCGCCGGCGGTCTGCTGATGGGCGCGGTGGCCAACATGGGGGGAGAGAAATACCGTGGCATCGTGGCCCACGTGCCCTACGTGGATGCGGTCACCACAATGCTCGACGAGTCGATCCCGCTGGTGACCAACGAATTCGACGAATGGGGCAACCCCAAGAAAAAGGAATATTACGACTACATGCTGTCGTACTCGCCCTACGACAACGTGCGCGCGCAACGCTATCCGGCGATGCTGGTCACGACCGCGCTCTATGACTCCCAGGTCCAGTACTACGAGCCGGCGAAGTGGGTCGCGCGCCTGCGCGCCATGAAAACCGACCGGAACCCGCTGCTGTTCAAGATCAACATGGCGGCGGGGCACGGCGGCCGCTCGGGGCGTTTCGAGAGTCTGAAGGAGACGGCGGAGGAATATGCGTTCCTTCTCCATGAGCTCGGGATCGACGAGCCCGCGCCGACGCTCCGGATCGTGAACGCCCGGCTGATCGACGGCACCGGGACGCCGGCGCGTCCAGGGAGCCTGCGCATCGCCGGCGACCGTATCGTCGCGGTGGGAGACGTGGAGCCTGTCCCGGGCGAGCCGGTCTTCGATGCCCGGGGTCTCGTCCTCGCGCCCGGGTTCATCGACACGCACTCGCACGCGGTATCGGACCTGCCCGAGATGCCGGAGGCGCTCGGCGCAGTGAGCCAGGGAATCACCACCGTCGTCGGCGGGCAGGACGGCGGATCGGTCCTGCCGTTGAGCGAGCTCTTCGCGCGCCTGGAGAGCGCGCCGGCGGCGGTCAACGTGGCCTCGTACTCCGGGCACGGCACGCTCCGCGCGAAGGTGCTGGGGGAGGACTTCCGCCGCGCCGCGACCGCCGGCGAGATCGCCGAGATGTCGCGCCTGCTCGAGCGGGACCTCGAGGCGGGAGCCCTGGGTCTTTCGACCGGGCTCGAGTACGACCCGGGGATCTATTCGACCCAGGGCGAGTTGATGGACCTCGTCCGGGTTGCCGCACGGTACGGCGGCCGCTACATCAGCCACATCCGCAGCGAGGACCGGAGGTTCTGGGAGGCGATCGACGAGATTCTTGCGATCGGCCGGGACGCGAAGCTCCCGGTGCAGATCTCGCACATCAAGCTCGCGATGCGCTCGCTCTGGGGCGAGGGGCGGCGGCTGCTCAAGCTCCTCGAGGATGCGCGGGCGCAGGGGATCGACGTCACGGCCGACATCTACCCGTACCTCTACTGGCATTCGACGCTCACGGTGCTCTTCCCGGAGCGCAACTTCGAGGACCTCGACGTCGCCCGGCAGGTGCTTGCCGAAATCGCGCCGGCCGAAGGGCTGCTGCTCGGCCTCTACCTCCCGCATCCTGGCTATGCGGGGCGCACCGTGGCCGACATCGCCAGGGAGCGGGGCGAAGCGGCGGAGGTGACGCTGGTCGCGCTCATCCGCGATGCCGAGGCGCTCCGCCGCCAGGGGAAGGAAGAGGTCGAGAGCGTCATCGGTACGAGCATGATCGAGAGCGATCTCGAGCAGCTTCTCGCCTGGCCGCACACCAACCTCTGCACCGACGGCGCGCTCGACGGCACCCACCCGCGGGGGTTCGGGGCCTTTCCCCGGGTCCTTGGACTCTATGTGCGCGAGCGCGGCGTGCTCCGCCTCGAAGAGGCGGTGCGCAAGATGACCTCGCTCGCCGCCGATCACACCGGGCTGGCGGACCGGGGGCGCCTCGTGCCCGGCGCTTACGCCGATCTCGTGCTCTTCGATCCGGAGACGGTGATCGATCGTGCGACGACGAGCGATCCGCACGCGCTCGCGACGGGCATCGAGCGCGTCTGGGTGAACGGCCGGACCGTTTTCGCCGGCGGCGCGGCGAGCGGCCTCAGGCCGGGCCGAGTCCTCCGCCGGTAGCTTTTTGCGATGGTAGTATCGCGTCCTGTAGGACTACTTTGGAGACAAGCCATGTCCTTTGCCCGGTTCCTTCTGCTGTCCACGCTGCTCATCTTGATGGTTGCGATGACACCCGCGCAAGCGGATGTACCTGCCAAGGCTCCAGAGGCCGGCCAGCCGGCTCCCGAGTTCAGCCTCACGACTCAGGAGAACCAGCCGGCCAGCCTGAAGGACTACCGCGGCAAGTGGGTGGTCCTCTACTTCTATCCGAAGGATTTCACCAGCGGCTGCACGCTCGAAGCGCAGAGCTTCCAGCGGGACCTGGCGAAGTACGAGCAGGCCGGCGCGGTCATCCTCGGCGTCAGCATCGATACCGCCGAATCCCATAAGAGCTTCTGCACCAAGGAGGGGCTGAGCTTCAAGCTCCTCTCGGATCCCGACGCCAAGGTTTCGACACAGTACGGCTCGGTGAAGGAGTACAACGGTGCCAAGCTCTCGGCACGGAACACCTTCCTCATCGACCCTCAGGGCAACATCGCCCAGGTATTCGTCGGCGTCAAACCCGCCGGGCACAGCGAGGAAGTGCTCGCCGCCCTGAGCAGACTGCAGAAGCCCTGAATCGACGGCCGAGGGCCTTCCCTTTGCGGGGCGGCCCCGGTGTCCCGTCTACCATAGATCTCGGTGGGATAGGCGTGGACGAAGTGCTTGTACTCGAGAAGCTTGAGCAGCACGAGGAGAACGCCGCCTGCCAGGCCATAGAGGATGACGCGCCGCATCGGCGGGGAAGCATAGACGTTGTTGGAGTAATTGACAACAGCAGCCTTGTGTTGGTATCGTCTCCAACGTGAAGGCGGTGGAGCTCGTACGGACACGGGTCGTCTACTCCGAGGCTGCCTTTGCCGAGTTGGTGCTCTGGAAGGTCCCCCAGCCAGTGGAAGGCTCACTCCATGGATACAAGTACCGGCTCGCTTATGTCGTGAATGGCGTGTGCGTCCTGCGTTATGACAACGAAGCAGGCAAGGGCGACCATCGCCACCAAGGCAACGAGGAAAGTCCGTACTCTTTTTCTACGCCTGAGAGGCTCATTGCCGACTTTCAGAGGGATATTGCGAGGTGGAACGATGAAAACGGTGACTCTTGAAGTCCGAGAGCCGGCCGATGTGATGACGGATTTCGTGCGGTCCTGGAGGACCGGCGAACCGCAGGAATCGGCGCGCATCAGCTTCGCCACGCCGGAGCTGCTGTGGAAGGTTCTGACCGCCAAGCGCTGGGAGATCCTGAAGGCTCTCTGTGGCGCGGGACCGGTGTCCATCCGCGAGGCTGCGCGCCGCGTAGGACGCGACGTCAAGGCGGTCCACGGGGACGTTACGGCTCTCCTGGCCGCCGGCTTACTCAACCGTTCGGAAGAAGGTAGAGTCGAATTCCCTTACGAGGTCGTAAAAGTCGAGTTCCTGCTCCACGCCGCATGACGACGAGCGCACCGGACTGAGCCATGAACGCGAAAACCATAGACGGACGTGAGATCGACCTGCCGCAGGCGGCTCTCGACGGCCTCAAGCTGCGCCTCAAGGGGCCGGTGATCACGCCCGGCGATGCCGGATACGACGAGTCCCGTACGGTCTGGAACGCCATGATCGACCGGCGGCCGGCCCTCGTCGCGCGCTGCCTCGGCACCGCCGACGTGGTCGCGTGCGTGCAGTTCGCGCGCGAGCACCAGCTCCTGCTCTGCATCAAGGGCGGAGGACACAACATCGCCGGCCTGGCCACGGCCGACGGCGCCCTGATGCTCGACCTGTCGCTGATGCGCGGCGTCTGGGTGGATGCGCAGCGCCAGATCGCCCATGCGCAGGGGGGTTGTCTGCTCGGCGACGTGGACCGCGAAACGCAGGTGCACGGGCTCGCCACCGTCTTCGGGTTCATCTCGTTGACCGGGATCGCCGGTCTCACGCTGGGCGGCGGGTTCGGCTACCTGACGCGGCGCTGGGGATGGACGACGGACAACGTGATC
>Ga0307468_100000335_pt1 | contig 11351 bp, 10 predicted proteins | sample atmdna_FD_203085 | JGI IMG/M metagenome (GOLD analysis project Ga0307468, IMG submission 203085) | Hardwood forest soil microbial communities from Morgan-Monroe State Forest, Indiana, United States - atmos_gases AM2C_05 | ecosystem: Environmental > Terrestrial > Soil > Temperate forest > Bulk...
GACATCGCGTTGCGCGCCGAGGTGTCGACGGGCAATGTCTACCATCACTTCCCCGACAAGGAGTCGCTGTTCCGCGCGCTGCTCGATGAATACCTCACGCTCAGCGATACCGATCGCTTTCCGTTCACGCGCGTGCTGCGCGGTGCGGACACGTTTCCCGCGAATATCGAGCAGCTCGGCTACTCCGCGCGCGACAGCGTGCGCCTGTTTCGCGACTACATCGCGCTGATCTATGTCGACGTCATCGAGTTCGACGGCACGCACATCCGCAAGTTCTACAGCGAGATGGCGGAGCGCTTCGCGAAGTTTTTCGACGAAGACGGCCGCCTCGAAGAGGTGACGGCGAAACTGCGTCCCGAGGTTTCGCCGGTGAGCGCGCTGCTGCTGACGACGCGATTCTTCTTCAACTATTTCTCGGTCGAAATCCTCTTCGGCGTGCCCGAGCCGTTCGGCAAAGATGCGACGACGGCCGTGAAAGAGATTGCGGATATTCTTCGCAACGGAATTTGCGCGTAGCGAGTTGCGGAGTGGCAGAGTTGCAGAGTTGCAGAGGAGTCGTTCGGGCCCCTCTGCGACTCTGCCACTCTGCAACTATGCAACTCGTAAAAACTGCACTCGCCCTTCTCCTCGCCGCCACGCCCCTCTTCGCGCAAAACGACGAGGAGTACGGCAAGGCCATCAGGCAGTTCACGACCGAGCCGCGCTTTTTGACCGAGCTCGTCGACCACCTTCCCGCTTCCGATCGCGTTCCGACTCCGCTGAAGTTCAACGGCTACATCGCCGGTGCGGAAGGGAAGCTCACGTACGCGGAAGATGTGTACCGCTACATGCGCGCGCTCGAAGCGGCGTCGCCGCGCGTGAAGGTTTTCTCGATCGGCAAGACGGAAGAGGGGCGCGAGATGATCCTCGTCGCGATCGCGAACGAAGAGACGATCGCGAATCTCGATCGCTACAAAGAGATCACGCGCTCGCTCGCCGATCCGCGCAAGCTCAGCGACGACGACGCGAAGAAACTGATCGCCAGCGGCAAGCCGATCTACTATGCGACCGGCGCGATGCACTCGCCCGAGACCGCGAGCCCCGAGATGCAGATGGAGCTCGCGTATCGCCTCGCGGTCGAGGAGACGCCGTTCATCAAGAACATTCGGGACAACGTGATCGTGCTGCTCACGCCGGTGCTCGAAGTCGACGGGCGCAATCGCCAGGTCGATCTCTGGCGTTATCGTGCCGCGAATCCGACCGTGCCGACGCCGCCGCTGATCTACTGGGGCCACTACGTCGCACACGACAACAATCGCGATCAGATGGGACTCACGCTCGCGCTCAGCCGCAACGTGATGAAGGCGTACTTCGACTTTCATCCGCAGGTCGTGCACGACCTGCACGAGTCGGTGCCGTTCCTCTACATCTCGACCGGCACCGGTCCGTACAACCCGGTGCTCGATCCGCTGATGATCGACGAGTGGCATCGCATGGCGTACCACGAAATCGACGAGCTCACGAAGCGCGGACTGCCGGGCGTGTGGACGCACGGCTTCTACGACGGCTGGGCGCCGAACTACATGTTCTGGGTCGGCATGGGCCACAACTCGATCGGACGTTTTTACGAGACATTCGGCAATCGCTGGCCGACGACCGAGAATCGCGTCGTGCGCGGCGCGAGCGATCGCACGTGGTTCCGTCCGAATCCGCCGCTGCCGACCGTGCGCTGGTCGATCCGCAACAACGTCAACTACCAGCAGTCCGCGCTGCTCTTCGCGCTCTCCGACATGGCAGATCGCCGCGAGCACTTTCTCGAGCAGTACTGGCTCCTCGGCAAGCGCTCCATCGCAAAGGCCGCAAATGAAGGCCCCGCTGCGTGGGTGTTCGACGGCGCGCAGAAACGCCAGGGACAACTGCGCGAGCTGATGGCGCTGCTGCGCACGCACGGCATCGAGGTCAACGTCGCCGACGAAGCGTTCTCGATGATGACGAATTGGCCGCCGCCGGCGCCCGCGAAAAAAGACGACGACAAGAAGGACGAAAAGAAAGAAGAGAAGAAGCCGGAGCCCGAGAAATTCGCGAAGGGCTCGTACATCATCCGCATGGATCAACCGTACTCGCGGCTCGCCGACACGTTGCTCGACGTGCAATACGTCCGCGGCGAAGATCGCGTATACGACGACACCGGCTGGACCCTTGGCTATCTCAAAAACCTCTCGTTCAAGCGTGTCGCGAATCCCGACGTGCTGAAAGTGAAGATGCACGCGGAGTCGGAGATCGCGCCGGCGACCGTGACGTTCCCGCTCGCGAACACCGCAGATACGAGTCTCGCGCGTTATCGCTTCGCAAATCCCAACGCGAAGCTCTTCATCGCCGATGAAGAGGTCACGATCGACAAGAAAAAATACGCGACCGGCACCGTGTTCGACGCCGCGCCCGCGAATGCGAAATCGCACGAGCTGCGCACGCCGCGCATCGCACTGATGCACACGTGGCGCTTCACGCAGGACGAAGGCTGGTGGCGCCTCGCACTCGAATCGCTGGGCGTGCCGTACACGTACATCTCGACGCAGGACGTCTCGTCGATGCCGAATCTGCGCGATAAGTTCGACGTGATTCTCTTCCCGCCCGCAAACGGCACGTCGCCGCAGGAGCTCGTCAACGGCTATCCGCCTGGCCCAACACTTCCCTGGAAGAAAACCGACCTCACGCCCAACCTCGGCGGCATCGACGAGACCGACAACATGCGCCCCGGCCTCGGGCTCGAAGGCGTGCAGAACCTCGCGCACTTCGTCGAAGACGGCGGACTGCTCGTGACGTCAGACGACACTTCGGAATGGGCCGTCGAATACGGACTCGCGCGCTACGTGCGCATCTCGCCTGCGAACAAACTCAAAGCGCCCGGCACGATCATCTCCGCAAGCGTGACCGACAAGAAGAGTCCCATCGCGTGGGGCTACGACGAAACGCTGCCGGTCTACTACTCCGCCGGCTCGATCTTCAAAGTCGGCGTGCGCGACGATCCATCGCAGGACTCGCGTCCGAGCGGACGTGGATCGAAGAACGATCCCGACGTACCGCAGGGCCGCCCCTTCGTTCCGCTGCCCGAGCGTCCGAAGCCCGGGCCGGGTGAAGAAGGATTCCAGATGCCCGAGGATATGGCGTACAACTTCGAGCCCTACATGCCGAAGGCGGAGGATCGTCCGCGCGTGATCGTGTCGTTCGCCAGCAAAGCCGATCAACTGCTGCTGTCCGGCATGCTCGAAGGCGGCGACGAAATCGCCGGCAAGCCGGTCGTCATCGACGCGCCGCGCGGCAAAGGACACGTCCTGCTCTTCGTCAACAATCCAATGTGGCGCGCAAACACGCAAGGCTCATACGCGCTGGTAATGAACGCCGTGATGAACTGGGACAGTCTAGGAGTGCGGTGACAAAGTCACCGCTTTCCTATCTTGAACAATCTTGAACACGAAAAGCGGCGGCTCTGCCGCCGCACTCCTAAATGTGGGACCCGGAGCAATACGAACGCTTCAAGGCCGAACGCAAGCAGCCGTTCGCCGACCTGATGGCGCTCGTCGAGCATCGGCCGCGCATGCGCGTGGTCGATCTCGGCTGCGGCACGGGCGAGCTGACGCGCGAGCTGCATGAACATCTCAGCGCATTCGAAACCATCGGCATCGACAACTCCGAAACGATGCTGCTCAAGAGCGGCGCGTTCGGAGCGGAGATGCTCCACTTCGAGCGCGGCGACATCGAAGCGTTCGTCACCGATCAGCCGTACGACCTCGTCTTCTCCAACGCCGCGCTGCATTGGGTTCCGGATCACGAATCGCTGCTCACGCGTCTCACGAGCTTTCTCTCCGCGCGCGGACAGCTCGCGATTCAAATGCCGGCCAACGACGAGCATCCGTCGCACATGATCGCCGCGGAGCTCGCGCACGATTTCGACGTCGAGCCGCGCGCCGATTTCGTCCTCCCCGTCGAGCGCTACGCCACGCTCCTCCATCACCTCGGCTACACCCGCCAGCACGTGCGCCTGCAGATCTACGGACACGTCTTGCCGTCGAGCGCGGACGTCGTCGAATGGGTGCGCGGCGCGCTGCTCACCGATTACGAACGCCGACTCGGCGACCGCTTCGAAGAATTTCTCACCGCGTATCGCGAACGCGTGATCGACGCTCTCGGCGACGCGCGCCCGTTCTTCTACACGTACAAGCGCGTCTTGCTGTGGGGCAGCTTCTGACCTGGCGCCCCTACAGCAGCAGACGTTCGAGCATGGCAAGACGCCGTTGCCGTGAGCCCTGCAATTCGATCACGCGCAGATCGCCGAGAAGATCGGTCGCGAGGATCTCCAACAGTCGTTCATTCATCGCATCCCGCAACTCGAGATCCTCCGACTCCGGCGCGACGATCCCATCGCGATCGTTCAGCGGCAACACGACGAGCAAATCGACGTGCGCCATCCCTCGCGCGGCGAGCTCGATCGGCGGCTCTTCATCGAGCGCGAGGAGATACGCAACGAAATCGATCGGACTGCGCTCCGCGATCACGCACGCACCACGATCGTAGTTGCGCAGCCGCTCGACCGAAATCTCGAGCTGTCGCAGGAAACTGCTCGTGCCCGGCTCGAGCTGCTCGGAATCATCGAGCCACTCGTACGGCTCGGGCTCGTGCACATAGTCGGGATGCGCGGCGAGAAAATCGTCGATGAGCGTGCTCTTGCCCGAGCAATGCGTTCCGGACACGGCGATTCGCAACGGCACGCTCACTATACTCACGCCGCATGACGCTCGACGAAGTGATCACCGCGCTCTACGACTCCGTATCGTTCGAGCCCGGCGCTTCTCCCGATTGGAAAAAGCAATCCGAGATTCTCGCGCCCACCGCGCGGATGGTGCGCGTGAACGACGACGGCGTCTTCGAGCTCGATCCGATCTCGTTTTGCGAAAACCTGCAGGCGATGATCGATTCGGGAGCGCTCCCGAGTTTCTGGGAACGCGAGCTCTGGCGCGAGACCTACGAATTCGGCGACGTCGCGCACGTGCTGAGCATCTACGAAACGCGCCCGACTCGCGGCGGCGACGTCCTGAATCGCGGCGTCAAGAGCATCCAACTCTTCCAACGCGAAGGACGATGGCAGATCAGCGCGATGCTGTGGCGCCGCGAAGGAAAGCAACTGCCGATCACCTTCGATCTCGAGCACGCACCGCAGCGGAGGATCGCGCTGTAGCGGGCCGCCTGAGAGGCGGCCCTACGTTGTTGACGTAGGACAAGCTCTCCAGCTTGTCCGTTTCCGGCGCCATCACCCGATCATCCAGCGCACGAACGCGAGCCACGCGCCGGTCTTTCCGACGAGCAGGCGCGCCGGCTGCGAAATCACCATCAGGAGCGCGCCATAGACGAACGCGAGGCAGAAGCCTGCGAATGGGGTGGATAAAATCGCGGTTTCGGATTCCGACGCTGCTCAAGCGCGTCGATTCAATATGCAGGCTTAATTCGGAGGGCGGATGAACAAGCCGCGCATTTTCCTCGGCTCGTCAGGCAAACAGGAGAAGCTGCTGCAGGCGCTGACCCGCGGTCTCGAGGATATCGCGCACGTCGAGCCGTGGACGACGTCGTTCAATCCCGGCACAACGACACTGGAGCGCCTCCTCGAGCTCGCGCATGAAGTCGACTTCGCCGCGTTCGCATTCGCTCACGACGACTGGACAACGCTCAGTCCATCCGCGTCTACGTCGAAAAAATCCGTCCTGGCGTCTCCGCGCGACAACGTCGTTTTCGAAGCTGGCCTTTTCGGCGGCACGCTCGGCATGCGCCGAACGTTCATTCTGCACGCGGAAGGCGCGAAGCTTCCGACCGATCTCCTCGGCCTCACCTGCGTCCGCTACGGCGGCACGACGAGCGCCGCCGAGATGAAAGCCATCAATGAGAAGCTCCGGAAGGCGATCGAGGCCGAGGGACGGGTCGCGCGCATTGAGGGACTGTGGTGGCAGTTTTCCTTGACGGAACGCAGCGTCCGCGAACCTTCCGCCGTGAGTTTGTTGCGGATCGCGCGCGACCGCGACGGCGCGCTCGAAGTGACCGGCCGCTCCTGGCAAGAGGACGGCAGCCTGTCCGCGCGATATTGGAGCGAGGCATCGAAAGAAAAGAAGGAGCCGTCGGGCATTTTCTACTTTTGGAAAGGCGAACGCCCGCGGCACCCGAACGCGCCGAAGCTCGAGGGCACAGGCGAGATCCGCATCGAATCCACCGATCGCGCAGCCGGATACTTCACCACTCGCTCGGACACTGACCCGAAAGTCAACGCACGGACGTCCGGTGTCTACTTACGCGCGAATCCAGAGGACATGCGTATCCTTGATGGTCGCGACGATCGTCAGCGCGCGAAGTTGATCGCAGAACGGTTGCGGCACTGGAAGGCGATCAAGAGCGCTTAATGGGCCGCCTGAGAGGCGGCCCTACGTGGAAAACGTAGGACAAGCTCTCCAGCTTGTCCGTTTTGTGTCTTCCTGAGTCACAAGGAACCTTGACAGCGCGAGGACGCCGGTTATCCTCGCCCCCACAGTGACCCAACGTCGTTCGTGGCTGATCGTCGCACTTATGCTCTCGCTCCGTGCGCTGCCAGCCAACGCCGCCAACTGTTCCGGCTCGCCCGCCGATTGTGTCGAGGTGCGATTCACGGTCGACGGGCTCGAACGCCTGTACCAATACCACGTCCCGCAGGGACCTACCTGTCCTTCATTCCAACTGCCCGTAGTGATGTTTCTTCACGGCGGCGGCGGAAATGCGACGCACACGCGCGAGTCGATGGGTTATGCCTCGAGCGACAAGAACTGCTACCTGCTCGTCTTCCCGCAGGCCGTGCAATTTCCGGCCGGCGGCATCTGGACTCCCGGGAATTGCATCGGCATTCCTGCATCGTCCGGCTACAGAGGACCAACGACCGATCCGGGCTGCGGCTTTGGTCTGGAAAACCTCGGGATCAATGACGTCCACTATATCGGCGCGCTGCTCGACGACTTGAAAGGACACGTGTCGTATGACGCACGCCGCGTCTATGCGTCGGGGTTCTCACACGGCGGCGGAATGATTCATCGCCTGGCCTGCGAGCTCTCCGAACGAATCGCGGCGATCGCACCGCTCGAAGGAACCATCAAGATCCCGCAATGCACATCGAGCCGCGGCGTGTCCGTCATGGAATGGGCCGCACTGACCGACACAACGTCACCATTCGCCGGCGGCACAAGTGACACGAGCGTCCCCTACACGATCTCCGTTCACCTCACGAACCTGCAATTGCCGGCGTTCGCCGCTCCGACGCAAACATCCGTCTCTCCCAGTCCTCTCACACCTACGATCACTGACTCGATTCGAATCTGGCAAACCGAGCGCGACGGCAGCACGGTCGTCCTTCACACTCTCACAGGCGCGCTCCAACATACCTGGCTGTTCGATCACCCGGTCGCCTTCGACTGGCAGGAAATCAACTGGACCTTCTTCAAGCAGTATTCATTGCCATTGCAGGAGTCGAAACGCAGGTCTGTGCGGCATTGAGACCAGCGTCACGTTGCAGTTTCAGGAGCTTCTGTGCGGATTGGTTCTCCACCTCGACGAAGAGTTCCCTCCACATTTTTGATTTACATCATGATTGCCGGTATCCTCGGATCTCTACGAGGTCGCCCACGTGGTGGAAAGCACAAACGATCACTACGACGCCATCGTCATCGGCTCCGGCTTCGGCGGCTCGATCAACGCGTTGCGTCTGGCTGAAGCCGGCAAGTCGGTCCTCGTGTTGGAGCGGGGCAAGCGTTACCGGCCCGGCGAGTTTCCGCGCAACGTGAGGGACGTCGACAATCTCTTCTGGCGCTACCCGAAGCGCCCGAGCTCCAGGGGCCTGTACGACGTGCGCTTCCTCTCCGGGATCGCGACCGTGGGCGCCAGCGGCGTCGGTGGCGGCTCGCTCGTCTACGCCAACATCCATGTGCGGCCCGACGCGGCGGTGTTCGAAGATCCGCGCTGGCCGCCCTCGATCAACCGCAAGAGTCTGGACCCCTATTACGACAAAGTCGCCTCGATGCTCGAAATCACGCCGATCCCGGCTGAGATCCAGCTCGTCAAACGCGACGTTTTTCGCGCGGCTGCGAGGCAGATGGGCCGCGAGGTCTTCGACCCCGACATGGCCGTCCGGTTTGCGGGGCCGGCCGGGAATGGGCGCGAGCCGTGCCGCCTCGTCGCGGAGTGCGAGTTCGGCTGCCAGTTCGGCGCGAAGAACACGCTCGACTTCAACTATCTCGCGCGCGCCGAAAGCCTTGGCGCGCGCGTTCGTCCCGGCAGCCAGGCAACGCGCATCGAGCCCGAGGGACCGGGCTACCGCGTGCATTACACGGATCTCGGCAGCGGCACTGCGATGAGCGCTGCCGCGCGGCGCGTCGTCCTGTCGGCCGGAACGCTCGGCACGAACGAGCTTCTCCTGCGTTGCCGCGACGTCTACCGCACGCTGCCGAATCTGAGCCGGCGTCTCGGCCACGGATATTCAGGCAACGGCGACTTCCTCGGTTCGATTCAGAACAGCAAGACCGATTTGCAACCGTGGATCGGTCCGGACGTGACCTCGATCATCCGCTACCACGACGTAGAGCCCGGGTTCACGATGGCCGCGCCGTCGTTCAGCCGGCCCGTGATGACCGTCCTCGCCTCGTTCGAGCAGGACGGCGGCAGATTTCTGCGCCCCTTCTCTTCCCTCCTGTGGCCGCTGCTCGGACGGCTCGTTCCATGGGCGTTCAAGAGAGGTTTCCTGAGCGAGCCGAGCCGAATCCCCGCCCGGAATCCGAGCGATCCCGCGCGGGCGACCAACCTTTTCGCCATCGGGCGCGACAACGCCAATGGCCGGATCGTGCTGAAGAGAGGCGGGATCGATGTCACCTGGGACTACGAGCGCGAGAATCACGCACTGATCGACAGGCAGGACGCGGCCATGCGCGAGGTCGCGAACATTTATGGCGGCACATACGCGCCGCTCGTCACCTGGAACCTCTTTCGCCGCATTCTGACCGTTCACTCGCTCGGCGGCTGTCATCTCTCCGACTCGCCGGACGCGGGCGTCGTCTCATCCGAGGGCCAGGTGCACGGCTACCCAGGCCTTTTCGTCGCCGACGGCTCGGTGATCCCGACGTCCATCGGTTTCCATCCCGTCATGACCATCTCGGCCGTCTCTGAACGCATCGCCGAGGCCGTCGTCAACAACTAATCCTGCCGCGAGGATCAACGCCACCAGAACGATCGTCGTCCGTCGGATCATGTTCTCATCCAGGGTCGAGCTGCTTCCTGATCGACTCCGTTGACCAATAAGCGATCCACTTGTCCCGGAGCTCAGCGCCGAGCGCGCGATAGAGCTTCTGCGCAGAATGGTTCTCGAGCTCGACGTGCCATCGCACTCCGATGCCGCGTTCCAGTGCGAAAGCTCCGACATGTCTCATCAGCCGGGACCCGATGCCCAGGCCCCGTGCGTCGTCGCAGACGTAGAGGTCATCGAGAAACAGGTAGTCGACGCCGAGCCACGGCGAGAACTGGAACATGCAGGTCGCATAGCCAACGATCCGACCCTCCACCTCAGCAACGAACAATTCGACGCGTCGAGGCAGCCCGAAGCAACATTGGTGCAGCGACTCGCTGTTCAGAGCAAAAAACTCGCTGAGACCTTCATGCTCCGCCAACGCGCGCATCAGGCGCAGCACAGCATCGACGTCCCTCGGCTCCCCGCTGCGGATGTCCACTTCCACGATCATCCTCCGTTTGCGCCCGGCATCCGACACGATCGCGCGTCACGGAATCTGGGCCCCGGTGACGCCCGTGTTCACCTGGATGATGCTCTGCTTCTCGGTGTGGCGCATGGTCACGTCCCAGCCTTTCACCGCCGCGTCGAGCCTTTTCCGCACCGCGCAGTCGAACCACTCGGTGTCGTCGACGATGAGAAAGCCGCCGGCGATGATGCGCGGCAACGTCGCCTGGATCTCCGACCAGACGATCGCCGGGTCATGGCTGCCGTCGAGGTAGACGAGCGAGAACTTGTTGAAGCCGCGCTTCGTTCCGTCGGTCCAGAGGTACAGCTCGTCCAGCTCGCGCAGAAAAAGCTCCGAATCCATCATGTAATGGATGTGATTCGTGTACGGCGCGAGGTTCTTCTTCATCCTGCCGTAATGCCGCTCGTCGTAGATGTGCGGCTCGCCCTCATACGGCCGCGAGCCGTAGGGATCGACCGTGAACAACTGAGGCGGGCGGATTCCGAGCGCGCCGTAGACACGGCCAAGCACCTTGAGCATGAGGAGCGCCGAGCCGCCGCTACGCGTCCCGATCTCGAGGAAGGGCGCGGCGTCCTTCCCCTGCGGCGCCAGCATCGCGCACCGCGCCAGCTCGAGGAGGAACCGGGGACGCGTGTCGCTCTCCCTCTTGCACTGCCAGACATACCAGCGCAGGCGACGCTCGGAGAGACGGACCCTCGTACGGACTCGATCGATCATGCTGTCTGAGACACGGCGCGACGATCATAAGCGGCGCCGCGGGAATCGAGCTCATTCCGCGCGACACCAGTCCTGGTCGCCTCGGCGAAGAGAACATCTCTCGATACTCGGGAACGCAGCGGATTTGCATGACCTGATGATCGCGAGATCGTTGGCGTGCAGTAGGGTGTGAGAGACACCGCTGTGACGCTCATGGGACGGTCGATGCGTCGGCCATCGACCATCCCTATCTGAGCGCCGGCTACGGGGTTGTCGCCGCGTAGCCGAGCCTCAGGTTCTGCCCCCATCCGGGGCTCGCGTCCACGCGAACGATATTGGCCGTGAACTTCGTCGTGCTCACGCCCGTAATCGAAACGGCGAACGTGTCGCCAATGGATCCCCGCATGCGCATGCGCGTTTGTAACGTTCGGCTCCCCCATGTCACTACAAGACCGAGGCCCAAATGATGAAACCCATTCGCGTTGCCATCGTGGCGTTCTTCGTCGCACGAGCAGTCTTCGCCACTGACCACATTTTCTGGGGCGGGGATCATGTCCGCCGCGGCGACGTGGGCAACGCAAGCCCTCAGTCGTACGAGGCCTGCCATGCGCGCGCCTCGGCTTGATCCAACCCTTGCCGGAGTTTCGCTCGGACGTCGGCGATGTGCGTTCCCACGTGCGCCATCGCGGTTTGCAGCATCTGCTTCCCGAGGCGGTCCATGTCGAAGATCGCATGGAACAGCATTCCATCCGGAGACGAATCTTCGCCTTTGGCGCCCTCGTTGAGCGGCACCTCGTTGCCGATGCCGAAGCTCACCAGGACGCCATTCTCCTCGCCTTCAGCTCCGAAGGCAGCGATCGCCCGGTTGACCTG
>Ga0307468_100000336_pt1 | contig 11342 bp, 7 predicted proteins | sample atmdna_FD_203085 | JGI IMG/M metagenome (GOLD analysis project Ga0307468, IMG submission 203085) | Hardwood forest soil microbial communities from Morgan-Monroe State Forest, Indiana, United States - atmos_gases AM2C_05 | ecosystem: Environmental > Terrestrial > Soil > Temperate forest > Bulk...
TGTTGCACGCGTTCTCGGACCGTGTGAAGCAACTTGGGTTGGTATCTCTATGGATCTTGTTCGGCTTGGGAATCCGAAGGTGGCTGTAGGAGAAAGGTCGAAGGCAAGAGGGTAGTAAAGGGGGAGATGGCGAGGGAAGCTTGGCTCTGGGCTTCTTCGCTAGCCCAACCTCTAATTTCCCGGGTAGCTCGCACATATTGCACAAGCAGTTAGGGAATAAAATGAACTACCGAAACATCATCTTCTTGGTTATCGCGGTGACGCTGGTCGCTTGCGGCGGGCCCGAGGAGCGGAAAGCCAAGTATCTTGCTCGGGCACAAGATTACCTTGAAGCCGGCAATTATCCAAAAGCTCGTGTTGCCCTTCGCAATGTCCTCAAAATCGATCCGAAAGATGCCGATGCTTATTTTCTATTTGCGCAAGTCGAAGAGAAGGAAAAAAACTGGCGCAATGCCGTTTCGCTCTATCAGGAGGTGGTACAGCTGGCTCCTGACCATAGCGCCGCATTGGTGACCCTTGCCAAGTACTATCTTGAAGCTCGTTTGACCGAACAAGTGCTCTTAACGGCCGACAAGGTGCTGGCGAAGAATCCGCATCACCCGCAGGCAAACGCGCTAAAGATTGCGGTGCTGGCTGTAGAGGGACAGTTTGCCGACGCGATGACCAAAGCCGAGGCTCTACGTTCGCAATTTCCGACTGAGCCTGATGTGGCGATCTTGCTGGCTACGCTCCACAGTCAGCAGCAGCACTATCGTGATGCGGAGGCCACGTTGCGAGCAGCATTGGAAGCTCATCCGAAAGACATGGATCTCCTGAACAATCTGAACACGATCCTGGTTCAGGCGAAAGATATGGCCGGCGCGGAGACGGTAGCACACCGCATGATCGAGACAGAGCCCACGCTGTTTGATCACCGGCTAAGGCTGGCCCGGCTCTTTGATGCGCAAGGTGCACATGAGAGGGCGGAGGCCGTCTTGCGCGAAGCCATTACACTTGACCCGAATAACGAGGAACGCCGTCTCCTATTGGCAGATTATCTCAGCACCAGAAAAGGCTATCGTGCTGCAGAGCAAGCACTCCTAGAGGCTACGACCCAGTTGCCGCATTCAACGAAGATTCAATTCGCACGTGCGGAGCTCTACCTCAAGAGCGGGCAGGATGCAAAGGCTCGTGAGCGATATGCCTCATTGGTGAAGGACTATAAGGAGAAACCGGCCGGCCTGGAAGCCAAGGTTAAACTGGCGGAATTGGATCTCGCCTCAGGCAAGCAGGAGGAGGCAGAACGGCAGGTACAAGAGGTCTTGAAGGAGAATCCCCGTTCGTCCGACGGGCTGGTTCTCTCGGGTCGGATGGCGCTAGCGAGGAGGGACGGAAAAGATGCGGTACAGGCATTCCGCACCGTGTTGCACGACCAACCTGAGTTGGCAACGGTGCATTTCTTGCTCGGCCAGGCTTACCTACTGACCGGGGAAAACAATCTTGCGAAAGAAAGTTTCGAACACGCGGTGGCGCTCTATCCAGGGCAGGTCGATGCCAGACGATCACTTGCGGCACTCGAAAGCAAGAATGGTCGCCACCAACAGGCTCGTGCGCGACTTGTCGATTTGTTGAAGCAACGGCCGGATGATTTGGCGGCTCTCGACATGTTGATGATGCTTGATCTTGTCACAAAAAACTGGACTGAAGCGGAACGCACATTGAATCGTCTCCATACTGTAGCGAATGGCAGTGTCGTTGCCTTCATTGCGGAAGGTCGACTGCGGGAGGCGCAGCAACAATTCGACAAAGCCAGCGCGGCGTATGAACGGGCGATGACCCTCGCCCCGAACGACCCAGACACGCTGCTGTCTCTGGTGAAACTAGATATCGCGCAAGGCCATGCCGATCGCGCAAGAACCCGACTGGAAACGTTGCTCGCCACGCAGCCGGATCATCTGTTCGGCCATGGGCTACTGGGTGAGGTGCTGGCCCTCACTGGCCATCCCCAGGAAGCCGACGCCCAATTTCGAGCGGCTTCCCGAGTGAACCCCAAATGGATCGCGCCGTGGCTCAATTGCGGAGAGTTGTGGCTCGCGCAGAAGCAGTCTGACCAGGCAATTGAGGTGATTCAAGCCGGTTTGAAGGTGAATCCGGGCAGCGAGGAGTTGCACATGCTTCTAGCATCGGCGTATTCGGCTCAAGGGCAATTCGATCAGGCCATCACCGAGTACGATGTGGCGTTACGGCTGAACCCCCGTAACGTGCTGGCTGCGAACAACATGGCCGTCTTACTTGTCGATTACAAAGGAGATCCGCAGAACTTACAGAAAGCGTTTGCACTTAGCCGTGATTTCGAGAAGGAGGCGCCGCATCCGCTGTTTTTAGACACGCTGGGGTGGGTGCGTTTCAAGATGGGGCAACAAGAAGACGCTCTCCGGCTCATGAAGCACGCAGTTGCCAAATCACCAGAAGTCCCGACGTTGAATTATCATCTCGGAATGGCCTTCTATCAGTCAGGAAAGAGGGCTGAAGCCCGTGCCTATCTCTCGAAGGCCCTGAAGAGTCCTGAGCCATTTCAGGGACGTCATGAGGCCGAACAAATCTTATCTCAGATGAGGGGGTGAAAAGGGCTATGCCTAGTTCTAACTCTCGTATTGTTCACAGCGTGGGATTGCTAATCCTGCTTCTTGCAATGTTGGGGGGGTGGCCGCTGGCTGACGATTCCGATGCCCTGGGAGTGACACCCACGGCACCTGCAGTCGACCCAAGTTATCGCCTTGGAGCTGAAGATGTCATCCTGATTTCCGTGTGGAAGGACGAGCAACTCACCAGGGAAGTTGTGGTTCGTCCCGACGGGATGTTTTCCTTCCCCCTTGTAGGGGATATCCAAGCTGAAGACCGAACAATTGAGGAGATTCGTACTGATCTTGTGAAACGGCTGACGAAATACATTCCGAATCCGAATGTGTCGGCCGCTGTCACGAAGATCTTAAGCTACAAAATCTATGTCGTCGGACGCGTCAACAAGCCCGGAGAGTACTTGATTGGCCATTATACCGATGTGGTCCAGGCGTTGAGCTTAGCCGGTGGCTTGACGCCCTTTGCTGCAGAAAACGATATCAAAGTCCTCAGGCGTTTCAAGGGGCATCAACAGGTGTTTCTCTTTCGGTACGGCGATGTCAGAAAAGGGCAGGATCTAGAACAAAATATTCTGTTGCAGCGCGGCGACTCCGTCATGGTTCCGTAGTAATACATTTAATGATTTCAATGTCTTTCAAGTAAATATTAGAGATCAGCTTAATGTAACGGGCACGGTTCATATTCGGGTCCACGTCTTAGTGATGGTTGAGCCAAAGTAGGAAATATGGGTGAAACTCCTTTCGCCTTCAGCTTCTTGCAACCGCTGAAGAATAGATACGTTGCGGGCTTTTTGCACAGCGAGAGTCGGAAGGCACTGTATGGTTTCGATGAGGTGGTGTCTCAGTCAAATTGTGATTCTGGTTGGATTGTTCTGTGTGGTGCACTTGTCAGCGGTTTGGGCTGCCGAGTGGTCACTTGTGCCATCGATAGGAGTAAAGGGTGTGTACAACACTAATTTGACTCTCACTCCGCTGCCGCACGAGGAGACCTATGGTTTTTGGGCTTCCCCGGCGGCGGAGTTTGCCGGCAAGACAGAGCGGTTGGAAGTGAGCAGCCGGGTCGCCGCTGACTTTGTCTCTTACTATGGAGGAGTGGAAACACAAGTTACCAACATTTTTCTCCCACTCACCCTACGCTATAAAACCGAGAAGGATCTGCTGGGCTTCACCGGCGGATTCATCCGTGACAATACGTTGATGAACGAACTGCTGACCACCGGTCTAGTCCTGCGTTTTACACAACGGAACCAATGGACGGCCAATCCATCCTGGACCAGAAGGATAACTGAAAAACTGTCATTCCAAGCCAGCGGTCAATTGAACGACACCACCTATGAGAACGGCTTAGGACTCGGCCTGGTTGACTACCAGCTGTTTGGAGGGTCGGGAGGGTTGCTTTATCAAATGACCGAACAGGATCAAATACAGTTATCCGGCTCGTACTCTAATTTTCATACGACCAATGCACCCTCGCCCTTTCGTGCCAGCTTCCCCGGAGTCAACTTGAGCCTAACCCATGCCTTCACAGAAACTCTGACGGGAACGGCATACGGTGGCCCCCGTTTTGTGAGTTCAAAAACTGAGACAATCAGCGACAACATCACAGTTCAGAGCACCGTCTGGCTGTTCGGCGCCAGTCTCGCCAAAAAGCTTGAGAGCACTTCGATCCAAGTGAACATAGATCGAGATATAGTGCCGAGCGGATTCGGCCTACTCATTCAGAGGGATCGTGCTGGTCTTACCGTTTCTCATGATATTACAGAAACCCTGGCCGCTTCTTTCGACGGATCAGGATATCTCGTCACAGGTGTCACACAGCGGGCAACGGGCGGTACCTTTCCGGAGAGTCGATACTTCTATGTTACACCTAAGATCGCATGGAAATTTCTGGAGTGGTGGAAGCTAGAGATGTCCTATACCTATGGACATCGAGAAGTGGATGGGTCAGGTCCGGCGATGTCCAATGCCACGATGCTCACAATAACGTACTTTCCGCCGAAGCTGGCGCTTTCGAATTAACCGAGTTGCCTATGGCTACACAAAGTCCCTTACGACATTCTGAGCCGGTTCAAGGTCTTCAGGACTACCTGGCCGTATTGCGACGCCGGCGAACATTGACACTCCTAACAGGAGGAGTTCTTTTGATCCTCAGCCTCGCCGCGGCATTCCTCTGGCCACCGACCTATAAATCCTTGGCGACCATTCTGATCGAGGAACAGGAAATTCCTTCCGAACTCGTCCATTCAACGATTACCAGCTATGCCGATCAGCGAATCGAAACGATCAAGCAGCAGGTCATGAGCCGGACGACCTTATGGAAGGTCGTAGAACAGTACAATCTCTACCCGGACCTGCGACGAACCAACCCGGCAGAAGAAGTTGTACGGCGATTCATCAAGGACATCGAAGTTGAAGTGATCAGCGCCGATGTCGTGGACAAGCGCACTCAACACCCGACAAAAGCCACCATTGCATTCACCGTGGCGTACCAGAGTACGTCGCCTGACTTGGCCCAAAAGGTCGCCAACGAACTGACCAGTCTGTTTCTGGGTCAGAATCTGAAGAGTCGGGAGCGGCAGGCGCAGGAGGCCACGTCCTTCCTCCAGCAAGAGGCCGAGAACCTTTCCAAGCACATCGGCGAGGTAGATGAAAAGATTGCCGAATTCAAACGCCGGGCGAGCGGTGCCTTGCCGGAATTGATGCCTCTGAATTTGCAGCTCATGAGCCAGTCTGATCGAGAGCTGATGGACATCGACCAACAGATCCGAAGTCTCGAGGAACGCAAGAACTATCTTGAGGGTGAACTCGCCACGATCAAGCCAAATACCCCGATCATATCCGTAACCGGAGAGCGAATCCTGGACTCTGCCGAGCGCTTACGCGCTCTGCGTGCGGAATATGCCGGCGCCTCTGCCAACCGGTCCCCCGAACACCCTGACATCCTGAAATTGCAACAGGAGATTGTGGCCTTGGAGAAAGAAACCGGCCAGCGTCTAGGGATTGAGGAGGTGTCTAAACAACTCATCAACACTCGCGCTACGCTGGCGACCGCCTTGAAACGTTTAGGCAGTGAACACCCAGACGTCGTTCAGGCTCGCCGTACAGTTCAAACCTTGGAGCAGGAGGTCAGGCAGCATGGATCTGCCCCGCTCCCAAAGCCCGTGCTCAGGCCTGAAAACCCTGCCTATATCAATCTCCAGGCTCAGCTCAATTCCGCAATCTCATCTTTGGATGCCCTGCGGACGACTCGAATGGCTGTGAAGCGACGGCTCCAGGACTATGCCACTCGCCTCGAACGGACTCCGGAGATGGAACCTGACTATCTCTTCCTCACGCGCGATCGCGACACCTCAGGCCAGAAATATCAGGACATCCGGTCCAGACTATTGGAAGCCAAGGTGTCGGAAGGTTTGGAGGTTCAACGAAAAGGCGAGCGATTTTCTCTCATCGACCCACCCAGCCTACCAGAAAAGCCGGACAAACCGAACCGGCTCGCCATTGTTCTGCTTGGGTTTATTCTGGCGGTGGGGGGAGGAATCGGCACCGGCGCAGTTGCAGAATCGCTGGATCATTCGATACGCACGCCGGAACAGCTTGCGAAACTGACTCAAGTGTTCCCGCTGGCGGTGATTCCTTTTATGCCGAATGAACAGGATCTGTCCCGCGCTATAAGACGCCGCCAGCTGCTTAGAGGAGCCGGAGTTGGCGCCCTGGTGACGATCCTCGCACTGCTGCACCTGTTTGTGACGCCTCTAGATGTGGTGTGGTATGCCGCATTGAGGCGCTTCGGCATCGAGTAGATGGGAAGCTTAGAGGGTCAAGTCGGACGGGTGTAGAAAAGAGTTCTGAGAAAATAACCTTGTTGTACCCTTCAGATTGGTTTTAGGAGAAGCTATGGACCGATTTCGAACCGCGCTGCAACTATATAAGGATGAACATGGCCCGTCTCGCGCGAGGTCACAGACCAGAAAGAGTTCCGGCGGCCAAGCCGTGCCTCCTCCCATCTTATATACCAGGACGAGGTCGTTAGATATTCCTCTCTCTGTACTTCGTCAGAAGCGAGTGATGGCTGCGTACGACAAGGGTCCCTTCGCCGATGCCTATAAGATTTTGCGGACCCAGGTCATGCATCGCCTTCGAGAAAATGACTGGAATGTGTTAGGCGTCACCAGCCCGGGCCATGGTGAAGGCAAAACATTGACCGCCGTGAATCTCGCTGCGAGTCTCGCCATGGAAACCTCACAGACTGTGCTGCTTGTTGATGCTGATCTCCGTAGCCCGAGTATTCACGAGGTATTCGGTTTAGACGATTGTCCTGGTCTTGCCGACTACTTGTTGGACGATGCGCCAGTCGAAGACTTGCTGATACACCCCGGAATCGGCCGCTTCGTGTTATTGCCTGGAGGACGGACGATCTCAAATTCCACAGAGATCCTCACATCACCCAAGATGGTGGCATTGGTTGAAGAATTTAAGCATCGCTATCCCGCGAGAATCATCATTTTTGACCTTCCCCCGTTGCTTCACACGGCAGACGTGCTCGCATTCTCGCCTTACACGGACACCCTTCTCCTTGTCGTGGAAGACGGAAAAACGACGGTTGAAGAGATGCAGCGTGCCTTAGCTCTGGTGAAAAACTCCCGTCCTGTATTAGGAACGGTGCTCAACAAGGCTGGGCAAATGGCCACAACTCCTGCTGACATGCGGAAGTTACTCTCTCACTAGATGACACACTACCCCGTGTCGGGAAGCGAAGGCTAAATGTACGAATCGTTTTACAATCTTCGAACAAAGCCTTTTGCACTCTTGCCGGACAGTGACTTTCTGTATCCCGGCTCTACGCATCGTGCGGCGTATAGCATCTTGGAATACGGCCTCATCAACGAGGCACCGTTTCTGGTGCTCACGGGGGAGCCCGGTATGGGTAAAACTTCACTTCTGCAGAAGCTTATTTCAGAGCACGGGGAGAATCATACGATAGGTCTCGTCACCAATGCGCGCTATGACATTGAACATCTCCTGCCATGGATTCTGCTTTCCCTCGGGCTAAGCCAGAAGCGACTCGACCCGGTTGAGGCATACCACCTGTTCACGGAGTTTCTGATCCAGGAATCCAAAGCGCATCGACGGGTCATCCTGATCATCGACGAAGCCCAGAGTCTTGGTGCTGAGCTGCTCGAAGAACTACGGCTTTTGTCCAATTTGAACGACGGGAAGACGTTGAAGCTGCAAATGATACTCTCCGGCCAGCCGGACCTCCACACACTGCTTCAGCGGATCGACATGACCCAATTTGCTCAACGGATCGTTGTCGACTTTCACTTGGAACCGCTCTCAGAAGCGGAAACCGGACATTGCATTCGCCACCGCTTAAAGATTGCCGGTGGACACCTCTCAATCTTTACGAATAAGGCTTGTGCCTTGGTGCATCAATTGACAAGAGGGACTCCTCGTCTCATCAATCAGGTCTGTGATGTTGCATTGACCTATGGCTTTGCAGAGCAGGCTCGGGTCATTACGTCCAAGCTCGTGGCTCAAGCCGCCCTCGACCGAAGTAAAGGTGGGATTCTTCCGCTTGCGGCTCGAGAAAAACTGGCTGCCTTGGCCAGTGCTACGGAAGATGCCAGCGAGATTGAGGCCGTTCCTCTACAGCACAGCCCTGCGCCGCCATGGCCGGAAAGTCCATCACCGGAACTCAGCTCTCCGCAGGCGAGGCCGACTAGTCGATCTCCTGAATTCACGGCTACACGTTCGGTTGGCACCCCCGAATCCTACTATGCAAAGGGACTAGCAATGAGGCAGGAGGGCAGATCGAGAGAGGCTATCGAGATGCTCGAGCTGGCAGGAAAAAGTCCATCCCACTGGCTGAAAGCTCAAGCGCAGATCGGACTTTGCCACAGGTCTACTGGAGACCATGAGGCCGCGATTCAGGCGTTTCGCACCGCCTTGAGTGATCAGTCGGCACCATGGAAAGACGTGATCGATGTCCAGTATTTTCTCGCACGGACCCTTGAGTCGGTCGGGCAGACAGCAGAAGCGGCAACCCTATACCGCCGTATCGCCCAAATGAACCCGCATTTTAAGGATGCTGCGAGTCGAGCCAAGGAGCTTTCGTCGAAAGCGAAACACTCGACCCCTGGCGAACGGCGAGTTGCCAGCAATGGGTCCTGGTTCGGCGATGCCATCGAGAGTATCAACCAACTTATCGGCAGTCGTAAATAACCGAATACGGGACCTTGCCCAATTCTCTCGATCTCATCAAACAGCGCCTTCACGACAGCGACGACTTCTGCCCTACAATGGCTTCGAATATCTGCTTAGTACCCTTTAGCGGTTCCCATCCCATGACGGCAAGCGAATCCTCTGCATAGGTCGGAGATCGCATCCCATTCAGAACACAGGTGACGCCCGGCGTGCTCGCCAGCACCCATAGAGCCTTTCGTGACAGCGATTCTTTGCGTTTGGGTTCAGGTAAGAAGGGATCGATGATCGCCGCCACCACAGCAGTTTTGGCACGACTGCGTTCGGTTGCTTCTCTACGGAGCCCGCCTAACAGAGTGAGCAACTGCGGCATATAGCGATCGCGCCAGGCCTCCCATTGCTCGGCGGCCGTTCCGGTCAGGTGGCGTGAAAGCGCCTGCATCACTTGATTGACATGAGGCGCAATCATTTGATGCTCGATCTGCTCCCAATGTTCGAGTCCCTGGATCTGAGGCCGGACACGCGCCAACTCACCGGCCCAGGTGAAGAAATCTGCCGGGGCCATCCCTTGACCACTATGTTGAAGGGCCGGAGCAATGGCTTTACGATACTCGTCTTCAAGCACCCCAACCATCCGGCATTGCCGATCGAAGTCCACCGCATCGCCTTCGATCGGAAAATCCGCCAATCGAAGGACACCGCTCTTTTTCGTCGGCATGGCATTGAGCGGACGATTGACCAGTACGGCAATCCCTTCTCGTTGAGCCACTTCCAGCACGGTTTCCCGCAGATCCATCCCGGTATTGGGTGTCACCAACGCACCTGTCTCATACAGATTCATGGGGCATTGCAGCACCGCGAAGTGGTGCCGCTCCATGCCTTGTGACGCAGCGGCAGTTCGAGCCGCGTCGCACATGCGAGAGAGCGAGGTCGCTTCGGAGTCCGATGGAACTGCCGTGACCGTATTCGACGACACGCCATAGTAACGAATCCGTCCTGCCGACACTTGCGATTCGAAAAACGTAAATGCCTGTTCAATCCGGCGATAAAAGATTTCTCGTGTCACCGCAAGATTTTCACCTGAATGATGCGCGGCCTCGGATAGAAAGTATTCTGGATTGTGCAGCAAGCAGACATCGAGGGTGGCCAATCCAAGCCGATCCAGTGACAGTGTGAGTTGATCAGCCAGATATTCCGGGTGAATACAATGCCAAATGCCCTCACCGTATTTGACCATGTCAGGGTAGGGGCGTCCAGCCTGTTCTCGTGCCTCCGCCTGTTTCAAGTTATGTCCCTGCACATAACCTATCTTAGACACAACGATCACTTCTTCACGAGCCAGCTCACCGCCCTTGATCAACTCGCGTAACACGGAGCCGACCAGACCTTCACTGTCCCCGTCCATATAATTCGTCGACGTGTCGATCAGATTCACACCTTCTCGTAGAGCCTTCTTGAGTGCCTCTCGATGCTCCGGCTCCCTTGTATCGACCCGATAGGTGCCGAACCCCAATCGAGACGTCGTCAACCCAGTGTTGCCGAACCGATCATACCCACGTTCCATCTGGTTGCCATGTGGTGACTGGCTCACAAGGTGCGCGGCATACCTGGCTGTCCCCCCGGGACTAGCCGACCCAGGGAGCGCCGTTCTCTGCAAGAGTGTCTGATGGATGGTCTTATCCGTTCCTCGCGACCCCGATAGCAATGCCTCGGTAGCCTCCCGCGGATCGGTAATGGGACGTTGACAGGAAAAATTTCGACAGATGTATAGTGCCGCCTTTCCCTCGACCAATTCCTTGCCGGCCAGCAGAGGATGACCGGATGGCGTGCCTGTTCCATCTCCGGAGGCAATCACGCGATTCGGGAGGAACGCCTCGCGCACAGCGAGTTGCAGCGCCTCCAGCCCGGGATCGTTGGGCGCTCCGACAAAGGCCAATTCAATCGGCCCTTCCGCTAAAAGATCTACGACGGCAAGACTCTTGGAAAAGGCTCTCGGATACCGGGCTATCTGGCGTCCATAGGCACGAATCCCGCCGATCGCCGCTTCGCGCAGGTCCTGCCGACCATAGTGAAATGAGAGTCTGGCGAGGGCTGAGACCGCCACGGCATTTCCACTGGGCGTTGCACCGTCCGCTCCCTCACGCGCCCGGACGATCAGCGTTTCATGCATCTTCGCGGTGGTGTAGAACCCCCCCTGATCCTCATCCTGAAACGATTCCACGATCTGCTCTCCCAATTGAAGCGCGGCAGTGAGATATCGTTCTTGCGCACTCGCCTCATAGAGGTCGATCAATCCTTCTGCGAGATAGGCATAGTCCTCCAGCACTCCAGCAAGATGGGCTCGGCCCTGCCGCGAAGTACGGAGTAGCGTTCCTTCAGACGTCCGATGAACCAGCAAGAGAAAATCTGCCGCCTTCATGGCTCCGGCGATATAGCGGCTGACCCCTAACACACGGCCTGCCTCGGCCATTGCCGAAATCATCATACCGTTCCATGCCGTAATGATCTTGTCATCGAGCCCGG
>Ga0307468_100000338_pt1 | contig 11307 bp, 1 predicted proteins | sample atmdna_FD_203085 | JGI IMG/M metagenome (GOLD analysis project Ga0307468, IMG submission 203085) | Hardwood forest soil microbial communities from Morgan-Monroe State Forest, Indiana, United States - atmos_gases AM2C_05 | ecosystem: Environmental > Terrestrial > Soil > Temperate forest > Bulk...
CGTATCGAGCGGCGTCATCATGTAGAGGAGCGCGAACATGTAGCCCGTCATCGTCTGCGCGCTGATCTCCTGGTAGCTCGGCACCAGGAAGAGGAGGAGGCCGATGACGACGAAGAACAGGACCTGTCCCCAGCTCCCCGCCGCCGCATAGATCGTGCTCCCCGCGACCGTGTGCCGTTCGAGCATGGCGGCGGCGGGCTCGAGCGCCTCGAGGACGAACGCCCGCCGCCGCGGCGCGTGGAGCTTCAGCTCCTTGCTCCCTTCGGTCAGCCCGCGCAAGGTCCGCAGGAGCCGGTCCCAGGACTCCCGCATCAGCCGGAAGTGCCGTTGCGCCCGGAGCAGCGGCAGCTGGTAGGTGAAGATCCCGACGACGAGAAAGGCGAGGAAGATCAGCAGCAGCTGCCACGACAGCCATCCCAGATAGATCAGGCAGCCCAGGACCACCGTGGTGTGCAGGACGAGCAGCGGCACGATACCGATGGCGTTGACGATCGAGGCGACGTCCTCGGTCAGCGTCCCGAGAAGGCCGGCTGGCCCGATCTCCTCCAGATGCCGCAGCGGCACCTCCAGGATGCGCCGCGCGAGCTGTATGCGGAGGTCGCGCAGCACCCGCTGGACCAGGCGCAGCATGAGGACGTTGGAGAGGAACCGGAACAGGGGCAACGCGACGCAGAGCCCGATAAAACCCCACATCGCCACCGATCGTGCCATGGACTGATTGATCGTGGCGTTGATCAAGGCGATGAAACCGGCGCTGGCCAGGCCGCTCAGAAACCCCGTGATCACTACCAGTCCGACCAGGCCCCGCGAGAACCGGAGGTCGCGCGCATGACGGGTCAAGAACGAAAACAGCGTCAAAAGGCTTGGCATGTGGGCCTCCTCCTGGCATCGGCCAGGCAGAGTCTGATCTGCTCGGCGACTGCCTTCACATTCGGTTCGAGAATCACCGTATGGTGGTTTCCAGGGACAGTATGGACCTCGATGCTCGCCGCCAGCTCGTCCCATCCGTAGGCCGGCTGGCGGGCGAGGTGCAGCAGCCGGCGCTGCAACTCGGCGAAGAGCTCGGGGTCGAGGACGGTCTCCAGGCCCTGCGAGTCGATTGCCTCGGCGTCGGGAGCCGCCGTCCGCAGCAGGACGGTGCGGCCGGGGTACGGCTCGGGCGTGTAGCGCTTCAAGGCCTCGCGACGCCGCGAGAGGAGCTGCGCATATTTCTGCGCTTCGGGCAGCGCGATCTCCGCGGGCACCAGGCTCTGCCGGCGCGCCTGCTCGAAGACGAAGGAGAACCGCTCCTCCGGGTTCAGCTCCCAGATCTCTTCGAGCGGCACGCCGAGGCTGGCGCCGGCACGCCCGGCGCGTTGCTCGAGATCCAGGATCAGCCGGATCCCTTCGTCGATCCCCATCCGGTCCTCGAGCTCCAGGACGTCGCGGATCCCGGTCGTCGGCTGCGAGTCGAGGAGCACCAGGAGGGGGACTTCGCAGCCCTGGCTGCGGAGCTGCCGCGCCATCTCGAAGGCGATCACGGCGCCGAACGAGTAGCCGGCCAGGGGATAGGGACCGCGCGGCCAGATCTCGCGGATGGCGGCGACGTACGAAGCCGCCAGCCCCTCGACGCTGGTGAACGGCACTTCACCATCCGCCAGATCGAACGCCAGGTCCTGGAGGGCGTAGAACGGCTGGTCCGGTCCGAGATGGCGCGCCAGGTCGGTATAGCAGAGCACGTTGCCGCCGATCGGATGGACGCAGAAGAGGGCGGTCTCCCCGCCTCCCGCCTGCAGCTCCACCAGCGGCGACCGGCGCGCCGCCGGGCTCGCCCGCAACGCATCGGCGAGACGCTCGACGGTGCGCAGCTCGAGGAGCGACTCCAGCGTCAGACGAGACCCGAACCGGCGGCGGATGCGGGCGAGGACCCGCACCGCGGCCAGGGAGTGCCCGCCGAGGGTGAAGAAGTCGTCCCGGACCCCGACCGGCCGCAGACCCAGCACCTCCTCCCACAGACGGGCGAGCTCGAGCTCCAGGGCATCGCGGGGCGCCACGAGGTCGCTCCGGGCCGTCCCATCTCCGGGATCGGGCAGGGCCCGGCGGTCCACCTTGCCGCTGGGCGTCAGCGGCAGAGACTCCAGGAAGACGAAGCGCGACGGCACCATGGACGAGGGCAGGCGCGTCTCGGCCAGAGCCCGCAACGCGGCCGCCTCCGGCGCCTCCGCCGCGGGGACGACATAGGCCACGAGGAGCGGCTCCCCCGCCTCCTCCCGGCCTGCCACCGCCGCCACGACGGCCTCGCGCACCGCCGGATGACGGCGGAGGGCCGCCTCGACCTCCTCCAGCTCGATCCGGACCCCCCGTACCTTGACCTGGTGGTCGAGACGGCCCAGGAACTCGAGGGCGCCGTCGGGACGGTGCCGTGCCAGATCTCCCGTCCGGTAGAGCCGAGAGCCCGGAGCGGCCGCCTGCGGGTCGGGGACGAATCTCTCCGCGGTCAGCGTGGCGCGGCCGAGATAGCCGCGGCCGAGGCCCTCGCCGCCGATGTACAGCTCGCCGGCGACTCCCACCGGCACCGGCCGGAAGGAGGCGTCGAGCACGAGCAGACGGAGGTTGGCGATCGGCCGCCCGATGGGCACGGCCACGGGGCCTTCGTCACGGCAGGTCCAGGCGCTCACGTCGACGGCCGCCTCGGTCGGACCGTAGAGGTTGTACAGGGGCGCCCGGAAGCGGGCGGAGAACCGCTGCTGCAGGGCGAGCGGCAGGGCCTCGCCGCTCGCCACCACCCGCCGCAAGGAGGCGCCGCAGACCTCCGTCTCCGCCTCGTCCAGGAAGGCCCGCAGCAGAGAGGGGACGAAGTGCACGGTCGTGATCCCTTCGTCGCGGATGAGCTCCGCCAGGTACGCGGGATCCTGGTGTCCTCCCGGGCGGGCCAGCACCAGCCGCGCCCCCGTCATCAAGGGCCAGAAGAGCTCCCAGACCGAGACGTCGAAGCTCGTCGGCGTCTTCTGGAGCACGCGGTCGTCCGGCGTCAACCCGTAGGCCTCCTGCATCCAGAGCAGACGGTTGCAGATGGCACGATGCGTGTTCATCGCCCCCTTGGGCCGGCCGGTGGAGCCGGAGGTGTAGATGACGTAGGCCAGGTGGTCGGCGGTCACCCCACCCGGCGGCAGGCCCGGTCCTCCCCCTTCGTCGATCCGCACCTCCCGGACTCCGGGCACGGCCGGCACGCCGGCCCGGTTCCGTCCGAGCAGCAGCAGGGAGGCGCCGGAATCCTCCAGCATGAAGGCCAGCCGTTCCGGGGGATAGGAGAGGTCGAGCGGCACATAGGCGCCGCCCGCTTCGAGGATGGCCAGGAGGCCCACCATCATCTCCAGGGAGCGCTCGGCGGCGATGGCCACCGTCCGGTCGGGGCCCGCCCCCAGATCGCGCAGCCGGCGGGCCAGCTGGCGGGCGCGGCGGCCGAGCTCGCCGTAGGTCAGGAGCTCTCCGGCGCAGGAGACGGCGACGCTCTCCGGGGTGCGCACCACCTGGGCCGCGACGTGCTGGTGCAGGCAGCCTTCCAGGGCATAGGGCGCCGCGGTGTCGTTCCACTCCGCCACCAGCTGGTGCCGCTCCGCGGCGGACAGCAGAGAACAGGCGTCGCGCGCCTGCAGCGGGGCGCGGACCATGGCCGCGAGGGCCTGGAGATAGCAGCCGGCCATCGATTCCATCTGGACCGGCGAGAGGATGCCCGCGTCGTACTCGAGCTCGACGAGGAGCTGCGGCGTGTTGACCAGCTTCATGAACCCGACCTGGAGAGGGAAGCTCGTCCCCTCGCGCTTGCGCAGGTCGAGGACCCGCGCCGCCTCGGAGGTCACGATGTTGTCCGCCACGTGGAAGTAGACGAAGTTGAACAGCACCTCGAAGAGAGGCCGGTTGCCGAGCTGTGCCTGGATGGCCGCCAGCGGGTAGCGGCGGTAGGGGAGCATCTCCTGTTCGGCGCGGAAGGTCTCCTGGATCAGGTCCGTCCACGAGCCGGGCGAGAGCCGTACGCGCAACGGCACGACGTTGAGGAAGAGGCCGCGGATCTGCTCGCCTCCCAGCTCCTCGGGCCTGCCGTGCGTGACCAGGCCGCTGACCACGTCCTGGCGGCCGCTCTGCAAACCCAGCACCTCGAGGTGGGCCGCCAGGAGCAGGGTCTTGAGCGGCACCGTGAGCGACCGCGCGAGGGCTTCGAGCCCGGCGGTCAGCTCGGCGGACAAGGTCTCGGCGCAACTGCGGACGCCCCGGCCTTCCGCCGCCAGCAGGGGTGAGGCCCGGCGCGGCAGCTCCGCCAGGGAGCAGCCTTGCAGTGTCTCCTGCCAGTAGCGCTGCGCCGCCTCCGAACGCAGGACCGCGCGCTCCATGGCGACGAAGTCGCGGTACGAGCAGGCCGGAGCGGCGTCGCCGGCCGGCTCGCGCCCAGCGAGGCGCGCCAGATAGTCGTCGAAGACCCGCGAGAGGATCGAGTGGAGGCTCCAGCCGTCGAGGATCGCGTGGTTCTCGGTGATCGTGAGCTGGAGGGTGTCCTCGCCGCGGCGATGGACACAGAGACGGAGCTGGGGCGGGTGCGAGAGGTCGAAGGGGTGGGCCTTCTCGCTCTCGACGTAGGCCTCGATCTCCCAGTCCTGCTCCGCGGTGTCGAGATGCCGCAGGTCTTCGCAGCGGAGCGGCAGCAGGGCCTCGCGATAGACGAGCTGCAGGGGCTCGCTGTAGCCGGTGAGGTCGAAGGCGGTGCGCAGGGCGGGATGGCGAGCGACCTCCTGTTGCACGGCCACGGCCAGCAGCTCCGGGACGAAAGGGATCTGCAGGTGGAAGCTGTTGACATTGTGGTAGGGCCGGCTCGCCTGCCCCAGCTCCATGTGGTACAGCATGCCGGCCTGGAGCATGGCGAGCGGATAGGCGTCCTCCAGCCCTGCCGGGAGACGCCCGCGGTCGTCGTCGCCGACCAGCTCGAAGGGGCGGGTCCGCACAACCTCTCCGGCGCTCGACACCGCCGACCGGCCCTCCCGGGCCAGCGCCGCGATGGTCTGGAGCTGGAAGAGCTGTTGCAGCGTCAGCTCGATGCCGCGCTCCCTGGCCATCGACAGGACCCGGACGCTCAGGATCGAGTCGCCGCCCAGGGCGAAGAACCCGTCGTGGATCCCGACCCGCTCCAGCCCGAGGGCCTGCGACCAGATGGCGGCGAGGACCTCCTCGGTCTCGTCGCGCGGCGCGACATATCCGGCCGCCGGCTCCTGCACGGCGCCCGGCGGCGGCAGGGCGCGGCGGTCGAGCTTGCCGTTGCCGGTCAGCGGCAGCTCCGCGAGCGGCACGAAGGCCGCTGGCAGCATGTACTCCGGGAGGCTCCGCTGCAGGAGCTCGCGCAGCTCTCCGGCGGTGGGCGGCTCGCCGTCGGCGACCACCCAGGCCACCAGCCGGCGCTCACCCGAGGCGCCGTCCTGCGCCAGCACCACCGCCTCCCGCACCGCCGAATGCGCCGCCAGGGCACGCTCGATCTCTCCCAGCTCGATGCGGAAGCCGCGCACCTTGACCTGGTCGTCGGCGCGTCCCAGGAACTCGAGGTCGCCGTCGGGGCCGACCCGTGCCAGGTCGCCGGTCCTGTACAGGCGGGCTCCCGGAGCCGCGCCCGGCCTCACGCCGGCGAAGGGATCGGGAACGAAGCGCTCGGCGGTGAGCGCGGGGAGGTGCAGATAGCCGCGGGCCAGCCCGGCGCCGCCGACGTAGATCTCCCCTGGCACGCCGAGCGGCACGGGGCGGAGGAAGGGATCGAGAAGAAGCATCGCGAGGTCGGGGATCGCCACGCCGATGGGGCTGCGCGAGCCCGCGGCGTCGGCCGGCCGGAGCGGCCGGTAGCTGACGTGGACGGTCGTCTCAGTGATGCCGTACATGTTGACCAGCTCCACGGCCGCCCCCAGCCATGGCGTCAGCCAGGACGGATCGAGGGCCTCGCCGCCGAAGACCACCGTCCGTACGGCCAGCCGGCCCGGATTGTCCCCACCCTCCGCCTGCAGGAGCTGGCGGAAGGCCGAGGGGGTCTGGTTGAGCACCGTCACCCCTTCGGTCGCGAGCAGGCGATGGAAGTCGGCCGGCGACCGGCTCTCCCAGTAGGAGACCAGCACCAGGCGGCCGCCGTGCGCGAGCGCTCCCCACAGCTCCCAGACCGAGAAGTCGAAGGCGTAGGAATGGAAGAGCGTCCATACGTCGTCGCGGCCGAAGCCGAACCAGCTCCGGGTCTGGCTCAGCAGGCGCGTGACGTTGGCGTGGGAGACCGCGGTCCCCTTCGGCCGTCCCGTCGAGCCGGAGGTGTAGATGACGTAGGCGAGGTTCTGCGGGTCCACCGGGACGCGCGGGGCCTCGCGGCTGCGCCGCGCGATGCGCTCCGCCTCGCCGTCGAGACAGACCACCCGGCGGGGGAGGAACGGCAGGCGGTTGGCGTCGAGGAGGCGCCGCTCGGTAACGAGCAGGGAGACCCGCGAGTCCTCCAGCATGAAGACGAGGCGGTCCGGCGGGTTCGAGCCGTCCAGGGGGAGATAGGCGCCGCCGGCCGCGAGCACCGCGAGGATGCTCACCACCATCTCCGGCGAGCGGTCGAGATAGAGAGCGACCACCGACTCGGAACCGACGCCTAGCCGGATCAGGTGGTGCGCGAGACGGTGGGCCCGCACCGCGAGGGCGCGATAGCTCAGGGAGAGCCCTGGCGAGACCACCAGGGCGACGGCGTCCGGGGTCCGGCGGGCCTGGGCTGCGAAGAGCTCGTGGAGGCAGGGCTGCGGGCCCTCGCTCCGGGCGGCCGCCGCCAGTTCGATCAGCAGCCGGTGGCGCTCCGCCTCCGGCAGCAGCGGCAGGTCGCGGAGGAGGCGGCCGGCGTGGCCGGGCATGGCCGCGAGCAGAGTCGCGAGGTGCCCGAGCAGGCGCTGGATCGCGGGCGCCGCGAACCGCCGCTCGTCCCAGAGGAGCCGCAGCACCATCTCCGGCCCGGTCACGGCCACCAGTGTCAAGGGGTAGTTCGTGGCCCCCCGCGCCTGGACGTCCTGGAGCCGCAGCGCCGTCGAGCCGTCCGTAGCGACGGTCGACGGGTGGTTCTCGAAGACGAGGAGGCACTCGAAGAGGGGGCGCCCCCGCCCCATCTCGCTCCAGCCCTGGATCTGGGCGAGCGGCGTCTGCTCGTACTGGCGCAGCTCGGCCTGTTGCGCCATCGAGACTTGCAGCCAGGACACCAGCTCGTCGTCGCCGCGCATGGCGACACGGGCGGGGACGGTGTTGATGAACGGCCCCACCATCTCCTCGACTCCGGGGAGGTCCGCGGGCCGGCCGGACACGGTGGTGCCGAAGACGACGTCCCGCCGCCCCGTGTAGGCGCCGAGCAGGAGGGAGAACACCCCCTCGACGAGCGTGTAGAGGGTCAGACGATGGCGCCGGGCGAAGCCCTGGAGGGCGGCGGTGGCCGCCGCTTCGAGGCGGGTCTCGATCCTGCCGCCTCCCTGCTCCCCTCCGGCCTCGCGGCCGAGGACGGGATCCAGGTCGAGCGGCTCCGCGAACCCGGCGAGCCGGCGCTGCCAGTACTCCCGCGCCGCCGCCAGATCGCGCCGCCGCAGCCAGGCGATGTAGTCCCGGTAGGGCCGCGGCCGTGGCAGCTCCAGCTCCTCCCCGCGGCTGAAGGCGCCGTACAGCGCGAAGGCCTCGCCGAGCACCAGGGGCATGGACCAGCCGTCGAGCAGGATGTGGTGATGGGTGAGGACGAAGAACCGCTCCTCCTCTCCCAGGCGCAGGAGAGTCAGCCGCAACAGGGGGGCCTTGGCGAGGTCGAAGCCGCGCCGTCGGTCCTCGTCCAGGAACGGCGCGAGACGGCGCCGCTGCTCGTCCCCGGGGCAGGACCGCCAGTCGCGGCAGTCCAGGGGGACTCCCAGGCCGCGATAGACCACCTGGACCGGCTCCTTGACCCCCTCCCAGACGAAGCCGGTCCGCAGGACCGCGTGGCGCTCGGCCACCCGGTCCCAGGTCGCCTGGAAGGCCGTCTCGTCGAGAGGTCCTTCGAGCAGGCAGCTCAGCTGCTCGCAGTAGACTCCCGAGCCCGGCGCCTCCAGGGTATGGAACAGCATGCCCTGCTGGAGGGGCGAGAGCGGATAGAAGTCTTCGACGCGCCGCGGGTCCATCGGCTCATTCCCCTCCCAGGGTCCGGGCGATGGCCGCGGCGATCTCGTCCTGGTCGTCGCGGCTCCACCCGAAATCGTCGGAAGACGGCGCCGCGTCTGCCGGCGGCGCCGCCGTCCGCGCCGCCGCAGCGAGCCCGGCGACCGTGGGGTGCTCGAACATCTGCCGGGCGGTGAGCACGAGCCCCTCCCGGGTAGCCTTGGCGATCAGCCGGATGGCTGCGATGGAGTCGCCGCCCAGGGCGAAGAAGTTGTCGTTCACGCCGACCCGCGGCAGCCCCAGGGTCTCGGCCCAGAGCGCCGCCAGCCGCGCCTCCACCTCGTCGCGCGGCGCCACGAAGAGCTCGCCGGCGCTCTCCAGCTCGGGCCGCGGCAGAGCGCGCCGGTCGAGCTTGCCGTTACTCGTCAGCGGCAGGGCGTCGAGGAAGACGAAGAGGGAAGGCACCATGTAGGCCGGCAGCGATTCCCCCAGGAAGGCGCGCAACTCGTCGGCGCCGGCGGCCGCGGGGTCCGCCGCCACGTACGCGACCAGCCGCCGGCCGTTGTCGTCGAGCACTAGCACCGCGCACTCGCGTACGGCGGCATGGCCGGCCAGCGCGGCCTCGATCTCCCCCAGCTCGACGCGCATCCCGCGCAGCTTCACCTGGTGGTCGACACGGCCCAGGAACTCCAGGTCGCCGTCCGGCAGCCAGCGGACCAGGTCGCCGGTGCGGTAGAGGCGCTCCCCGGCTTCGGCCTGAAGGCCGGCCAGCAGGTGCGGCACGAACGCCGCCGCCGTCAGGTCCGGCCGGCCCAGGTAGCCGCGCGCCAGCCCGATCCCGCCGACGTACAGCTCGCCGATCACCCCCACGCCGACCGGCCGCAGATGCGCGTCGAGCACGTAGAGCTGGGTGTTGTCCACGGCGCGTCCGATCGTCGGCAGCCCCTCGCCGCCTGACAGCTGCTGGGGAGGCACCTCGCACACCGTCGTGACGATGCTGTATTCCGCCGGGCCGTAGTGGTTCATCAGCCGGAACGGCGTGCCCGGCGCGGGGCGGCGGCGCAGCCGGTCGCCGCCGATGATCAGCGCCCGCACATACAGGTCCGGCGCCGCCTGGACACCCTCCTCCAGCACCCCTTCGGCCAGCGGCGTCGGCAGATATGCGAGCGTGATCCCCTCCTCGCCCCACCAGCGCACCATCCCCGGCGCCGACAGCCGCGTCTCCTCGTCCGGGATGTGCGAGCCCGCCCCCGCCGCGAGATAGGGCCACAGCTCCCAGATCGAGGCGTCGAACGCCGGGCTCGCCACCTGCGTGCCCCGGTCCTCCGGACCCACCCCATACAGCTCCTGATGCCAACGTACCAGGTTCAGCAGTCCCGCGTGCGGGACCTCCACCCCCTTGGGCCGACCGGTCGAGCCCGAGGTGTAGACCACATAGGCGAGGTTCTCCGGCAGCACCGCGACCCGCGGCGGCGTCTCCGCGCCAGCGAAGGCCTCCCGGTCCCCGTCCAGGCAGAGCACCCGCGCCGCGGTGGGAGGCAGACGGTCCAGCAGACCTGCCTGGGTCAGCAGCGCCACCGCCCGGGCGTCTTCGATCAGCCACGCCAGGCGCTCGCGCGGATAGCCCGGGTCGAGAGAGACGTAGGCGCCTCCGGCCTTGAGGACCGCGACGACGGCCACGACTCTGGCCAGCGTCCGCTCCATGCAGAGCGCCACCCGCGCCTCCGGTCCGACGCCGAGCGCGGTCAGGTGATGGGCCAGACGGTTGGAGAGGGCTTCCAGCTCGCCGTAGGTGAGGCGGCCCTCGCGGCCGGCCACGGCGGTGGCCTCGGGGCGCCGGGCGGCGTGGGCCGAGAACAGCTCGTGGACCAGCGGTCCGGACGGCCGCGGCCGGGCGCTGTCGCTCCACTCCACCAGCACCTGGGCCCGCTCGCCTTCGTCGAGCAGCGGCAGCTCGGAGATCCGCCGGCCGGGGTCGGACACGGCCGCGGCGAGCAGCACCCGCAGGTGCTCCAGAAGGCGTGCGATGGTCGGCGCGTCGAACAGGTCGGTGCTGTACTCGGCGAATGCCGTCCCGGCGTAGCCGGTATCTTCGACGAGCAGCGTCAGGTCGAACTTCGACGTGCCGGTGCCCACGACGTCCTCCGGAGCCATGCCACCCTCGTCCGAGTGCTGGAGGCCGAAGAGGATCTGGAACAGCGGCGTATAGCTCGGGTCCCGCTGTGCCCCCAATTCGTCCACCAGACGCTCGAAGGGCAGGTCCTGATGGTCGTAGGTCCGCAGGGCGACCTCGCGCAGACGCGCCGCCACCTCGCGGAACGAGGGATCGCCGCCCAGGTCGGTGCGCAGCACCAGGGTGTTGACGAAGAATCCGATGAGGTCCCGGGTCTCCGCCCGGTTGCGGTTCGCCACCGGGCTGCCGACCACGATGTCGAGCTGGCGCGTGGAGCGGCCGAGGGGGCTCTGGAAGGCGGCGAGCACCACCATGAAGAGGGTCGCCCCCTCGCCGCGCGCCAGGCCGCGCAGCCCTTCCAGAAGGTCGCCGGACAGCGGCAGCGCCCGCTGACCCCCGCGCCCGCTCCGCGCCGCCGGCCGGGGACGGTCGAGCGGCAGGTCGAGGACCGGCGGCGCGCCGTCGAGAGCGCGGCGCCAGAACTCGAGCTGCCGCTCGAGCACCTCTCCCGTCAGCCAGGAGCGCTGCCAGCGGGCGAAGTCGGCGTACTGGATAGGCAGCTCGGGGAGCGACGGCGGCCTGCCGGCGGCGAGACTGGTATAGGCCGCGGCCTGCTCGCGCCGGAAGATGCCGGCCGACCAGGCGTCGCTCACGATGTGATGGACGGTCAGCAGGAAGGTGTGCCCGCCGTCGGAGCGCAGGAGCGTCTGGCGCAGGAGGGGACCGCGCCCGAGGTCGAAGGGGCGCCGTGCCTCGTCGGCCACGATCCGGCGGACCTCGGCCTCATGGCCCGGCAGCCCCCGCAGGTCCACCAGCGGCAACGGCACCTCCAGCGACTCCTGGATCTGCTGGACCGGCTCGCCTCCGGCGGCCGGAAACGCCGTGCGCAGCACCTCGTGGCGCCGTACGACCTCGTTGACGCTGCGCGCGAGGAGGACGGGGGCGAGGGCCCCCTGGAAGCCGGACACCGTGGGGATGTTGTAGGCGGGGCTCGCGGGGTC
>Ga0307468_100000339_pt1 | contig 11297 bp, 6 predicted proteins | sample atmdna_FD_203085 | JGI IMG/M metagenome (GOLD analysis project Ga0307468, IMG submission 203085) | Hardwood forest soil microbial communities from Morgan-Monroe State Forest, Indiana, United States - atmos_gases AM2C_05 | ecosystem: Environmental > Terrestrial > Soil > Temperate forest > Bulk...
ACCTGGTACAAGCACCTGGTTTATGCACCGGGCTTTTACACCGGGTATGCCGCGCTGCCGTTTCCTGACTTGCGCCAGGCGCTGGAAGACGGACGCGCCGCAGATGCCAGCGACGCCGCAAACCGACTCACGGAAGCCATCAAGCGAGCGACTGAGGTTTTGAAAAAGGGAAGGGAATAGCAAAGGGCAAAGGGCAAAGAGCGAAGAGCGAAGAGCGAAGAACCAGAACTCTCTGTTTGCACTTGGCGCGGCTTTGCACAAAAAGTCACCAGCCGGTTCGAAGCGAGCCACTGAGAGCGTCTAAGAACAGCGTTGGTCGGTGTTGCTTCGTGAGATTTCGTGTAATTTCGCGGATCGTGTGCCTGGGCTTCGCGGCCAGACGATCCACGAAATCACACTAAGCTAAATAAAAGAACACGAAATAAGAGTCTTTGTGCAAAGCTACTTAGCTCTTAGCTCTTAGCTCTTAGCTCCTTGCTCTTAGGGTTTCTTTTTCTTCTTCTTGTCTTCATCCGCCGAGGGCGGCGCCAGCTTACCGCCGGCTTCGAGGATCTGGTTGGCGTTATCCACGACGCGCTCGACCGCGGCAATCTCGTCCGGGTCCTTTGCCTTATCTCTCAGAGCGCTGAGTTGGGTTAGATAGCCGCGGGTGGCATTGGTTAGCTTGCGAAGCGATCTCGAAATCAAAGGGTTCTTTTCATCACGCCGGCTGACATCGTCGATGTTGGTGATCGCTTCGTCCAGAATGCCGGCAATGTCACTCAACAGCTGAGCTCGCGAACCGCTGGGCGGTCCGCCCCAGTCAGGTTCCTCTTTGTCGGATTTTTTGGGCGCGGCCGGAGCGGTGCCGTTAATAATGGCGAACCTTCGGTCAATGGCCTTGAGAAAAACGTCGATTCGTTTGTCGAGCTCCTGATGAAAACGGACCAACTCAGTTTCCTGGTCCGTCAAATGATCTCTCGTCTGGGCCGCGGCCGTGGACGCAAAAAGAAAAACTCCGGCGATCAGGACGCTGTGCAGGATCACAATCAGGAAACGTTCCTCGCGATCCCGGCCGCCGGTATGGGCGAGTCGAAAATGATTAGTCGAGTGGAGTGAAGACATGTTCAACTGTGCCGGCAACACCGCGAGCGGTTCTTTAACTCAGGGACGCTTATTCGCATCTGGTTGTTCTCTGATCGGAACGGGTTTCTTTTGGTTGCCCGCATCTTCACGCAGGACTGAGTGCCCGTAGAATGAGTCTAACGCCTCGCTGCGAGTGTCGCGTGCGAATTCCTCCGCGGTCTTAATATGTCCGGCAAAGTCGGCTGGAGTCGTGCGTCGAATTACCGCCAGGCGCGGCACGTGCGCGCGCAGGGCGATTTCGAAGCGTCTATATAGATCTCGCGTGCTGTTCTTATCGCGATTCAAATCCGCCAACACCCGGCGCGCGTCGTCAATCAGACCGAGATACCGGCCTACTTCTTCCGAAGCCTGATCGAATTTCTTTTCCGATGTCGAGACTTCAGCCCGGCCCAAATGGACTTCAGCGATTTCTATCGTTGTGCGCAGACGCGCTTTCGAATCCTTTGAAGCAGTGAGTTGTGAGCGCTCGTCGCGTGAAACAAATCTCATCGGCGGTGGGGCAGGCATCTGGGGACCGCGAGGCTGCGCATACAAGCCGGCCGGTATCGCGCACACGGCAATGACCTGGGCCAATAGAAACCATCGTTGAACTGGTGAAGCCGGCATTTCAGACTAACCGCCTGGCGGTATGGGTCAGGAGCCTTTGCGTTTGGCGCCCTGTCCGCGTTTGATTTGATCCCGCAAACGGGGCAGGCGCAGATTGGTCTTCTCGACCTCGAGCTTGTTTTTGATCGGATCGGCCTGCGTCAGAAACTTCTCATAAGCTTGCAGCGCCTCTTGATACTCGCCGAGATTATCATGCGCCGTGGCAATGAAAAAGTAGGTGGCCGCAACTTCCGGCCGGGTAGCCGCCAGCCAAAGGTACTCAGGCAACGCGTCGGCGAATCGCTTCAACTCGTAAAGTGCGAGTGCCAGGTTGGCATGGGCCGTGTATTCGTTCGGTGCGCCGGCGATTACCCGGCGCAAAATGGGTTCGGCTTCGGCAAAGCGTCGCATTCGAATCAGCGCCGCCGCATAACCGATCGCGTACCTCGGGCTCTTGGGGTCGATTTCGTTTGCCCGGAGGTATGACTCGGCACTCTTTTGCGGATCGATCAGGCGGGTGACTTCTCCCAGCCGAGCCAACAGCGGTGCGCTCCTGGGGTTCTTTTTGATCAACTCTTCCAGGGCCGGCTGCGCGATCTTCGGATCCTCGCTGTTTGCCGCTTCGATTTCCTTTGCTGAACCAATAACGCCTGCTTCGTTTCCCGACTGTTCTCTTCCTGTTTGTATCTGGCCGAATGCCTCGAGGATTTTTCGCTCGTCGTCGAACTTTCCCGCGAGTCCATATGCGTGCGCGAGTTGCAACGAAATCTCTTTGTCGCCCGGCTTGATGGCGAGGGCACTCTTCAAATCATCGATGGCCTTATCGTAAGCGCCGGCGCTGGTGTGCAAGGCCGCGCGCTCTTTTAAAGCGCTAATGTATTTCGGGTCAAGCTGCAGCGCGTGGTCGAGACTAATTAGCGCCGCTTCGGTCTTTCCGGCAGCACGTTCCATCGCACCGCGCCAGGTCCAGGCTGAGGCAGGAGCGTTTTCATCTTCACTGGCCCGTTGGGCAAGCGGCAGCGCCTCTTTGGCGTCGCCGGCGCGAAAGCGGATCGCAGATAGCGAGTCAAGAGTGACAAAATCTTTAGCTCCCAGTTGAATCGCACGACGAAGTAACGGCTCAGCTTCCTTGTCGCGCGAGAGCCGGGCGAGCAGGCCGCCGAGCCCGCTATACGGAAGCATCCAGTCACGGCGCAATTCGATAGCGCGCGCAAAAGCCTTCTCGGCATCGGCGCCTCGATCCAGGCCGGCCAGGGCAACGCCTCTTTGATATTCAGCTTCGGGAAACTCGGGTCGCAGCTGCAGCGCCGCCTCATAAAGTGCCAGTGCCGCGGCGAGATCGTTTTTGGCATGAGCATTCTGGCCGCGCTCAAAAAGCTTAATCGGATCTGTTTCGCCATCGCCCACCTCGACTTGTGCGACCGTCGAATGGGCACAGGTAACCATAAACACGACACTAATTGCGATGAGAATGAATGGGCGCGAACGCGGCAGAGAAAACATCTGTAGGTCCGACTTGAACTTCAGCTCGACGTGGCCTCACGGATTTGCGATGGCTGAAGTTCGATGTTAACACCCGCGCTCGCGTTGCGTCCAAATCATCATTCATTGTTCGGCCAGGTCAACGGTTGCGCGGGTTAGGTGCATGCGCTAAGATTTCCCTCCAAAAGGAAATTCATCGCCCACGTTTTCGCATCTTCAAGTTGGTGGAGACTAATTATGTCTACAGCACTGGTCGACGACATCAAAGAGATTAAAGAGGACAATCCATTCGAGTCGATGATGTCGCGATTCGATCGAGCCGCGCAACTGCTCAATCTCGATCCCGATCTCTACGCGGTCATGCGCGTTCCGAATCGCGAGCTGAAGGTTTACATTCCGACGCGGATGGACTCAGGCCGCATCCAGGTGTTCGAAGGCTTTCGGGTGCAGCACAATTTTGCGCGCGGACCGGCGAAGGGAGGAATTCGTTATTCGCCCGACGTCAACCTCGACGAGGTGCGCGCGCTGGCTGCGTGGATGACATGGAAGTGCGCGGTCGTCAATGTTCCCTTCGGCGGAGCCAAAGGAGGAATCATTTGTGACCCGTCCCAAATGTCTCTGGGCGAGCTTGAACGAATGACCAGGCGCTACGCGTCAGAGTTGCTCGACTTCATCGGGCCGGAAAAGGACGTTCCCGCGCCGGACATGAATACCAACGAACAAACGATGGCCTGGATCATGGACACCTATTCCATGCATGCTCGTCACACGGTGAACGCGGTGGTCACAGGTAAACCAATCGACCTGGGCGGATCGCGCGGGCGGCGCGAAGCGACAGGGCGAGGGTTGTTGATTGTAGTGAGCGAAGCAGCCAAGCGATTCAAGATGACTCCGGCCACCACGCGTGTCGTGGTTCAGGGAAGTGGCAATGTAGGTGGGATAGCCGCCTTGCTGCTTCATGAAGCGGGCTTCAAAATCATCGGCATATCCGACGTGCATGGCGGGATCCACGATCCGGCCGGACTGGATATTCCGGCGGCGTTAAAGCATCTTCAGGCCACCAGATCGTTCGAAGGATATGGCACGGCCGAATATGTAACCAATCCGGAATTGCTCGAGCTTGATTGTGATGTGCTCATTCCCGCGGCCACCGAAAATCAAATCACCTCCCACAACGCCGAACGAATTAAGTGCAAGGTGCTGGCGGAAGGGGCAAATGGCCCCACGACTGCGGCGGCTGACGAGGTGCTTTACAAGAAAGGGATATTTGTCATCCCGGATATCCTTGCAAATGCGGGGGGCGTAACGGTTTCCTACTTTGAGTGGGTCCAGGATCGGATGGGGTATTTTTGGCGGGAAGATGTTGTTAACGAGAGATTGGAAGATACGATGGTAGCGAGTTTCAATGATTTGTGTCGCTATGCCGATTCCCACTCGGTCGACACTCGGACCGCCGCCTACATGTTAGCAATCGATCGAGTGGCTTACGATACCCGCATGCGTGGTATCTATGCGTGACGGAAAAAACATAAACAAATTTGCCCTAAGTCGTGAAAAACTCTTGATTTCCGGTTAGGGGAATGTTAGTCTTCGGCGCGTATTTGCTGTGTGCATCGACTGGTTTTGTTAACCCGATACGACCAGTTTGAGGCGCGTAGTGAAATGTTGGTTGACACAGGCGCTCTGTTTGCATATAAAGGAGCGCTAGATTGTTAGGCATTAAGAGCTTAGGAGAGGTTGTTGGGTTGGTTGAACCCTCTCTCAGTTGCGCCGCTCTACCATTCAGAATTATCGGTGCCGGGCGGTAGCAGTTCTGTTAACGTTAGCGTTGACGCTGGTAGTTCGAGCGTCCGTGTCCAATAGGTAACTTGCGGCGAGATGCATCGAACAGGCATTCGAATAACGCCAGTAGTATCGGCCGCTTGGATGACTTCACTGGAGCGGTCGCGGGAACTTACACTCACTATCGCAGGAGGAACGCGATGAGATTCGCGAATAGAGTGCTCTTTTGTGCGCTCGCAATTTTCATTTTGTCCGCAGTGGCGTCTGCCCAGACGTTAAGGCTGGAGAACGATCCCAGGAATCAGTCGCCGTCAGTCGGCACGGGAGGGCCGGAGGGTGGTCCGACCGGGCTGTTTACGATTTATGATGGCTCGACGTTGAGGAAGGGGGAGTACACGTTCAGCATCGCCTATAGCAATTACGACCGCGATCCGGGCAATGCCGACATCACCGATACAATCGCCAGTTTTAATATTGGCCTGACCAATCATCTGGAGCTGTTCTTCAAGACGACGGCTTATCGCGGCATTAAGGCCAATACTCCACAGAATTTGTCCGGGTTCTATCTGCCGAACTCGCGCGGGTTTTTCAGCGCCACGCTGACGGGGAGTGGGCCGGCGATCATTCTGGCGCCATCGGGTCCGAATGTGGGCACACTGCGAGGTACGGCAGTGTTTCGTCCGCCCTTCTGTCCGACGTGTGTGCCGGTAACCGATCCGCTGACTGTTTACTACAACGCGGGTCAGCCGTTCGCGCAATATCCGTTTACCGGAGCGACGGGACCGAACTTTGGCCTGGGGCCAGGTTTCATCGGGACGCAGTTTGGCTTTCCGGGATTTGCGACTGCGCTGGGACCGCCGGTGGGCGGTGGCACGAATTTTGGATCGGCGAGTGTTTATCCGGGCATAGGCGCTCCGGGTGGCAGCATTCTGCCGGGCATCGTACTGGCAACGGTACAGCTGCCTTGCACGGCCCTGACAGGGAATTGCCGACCTCCGGGACAGCCGCAATCATTGAATCCGATTGTGGTGCCGGTCACGTTTACGACCGAGCCGACCTACCTGCCTGACGCGCCATTCCTGAATCGACTTTATGGCGAGTCGAGTTTCGGTAACTTCGTCGCGGGCGCCAAGTGGCGCTGGACTGGCCCGAACAACCCGTTCGGCCTCGGTATCATTCCGTTCTATCGATGGTATCCGGACAAGGCCGATGATCTTGGCGGCTTTAACCAGATGCAGCGGGGAGCGGGACCTGGCGGAGATATCGGCGACTTTGGATTGGTGATGTTCGCGGATGGCCGCCTGAGCCGGTCAGTTAATCTTTCGGCGAACATGGGCTACATTCGCAACAGCAATCCGAAGGGCCCGGCCGGCGATACGCTGTTGGATCGTCCGGATGAGTGGATCGCTGGAATCGGCGTTGATTTTCCGGTTAATAAGCATTTCCAACCAATCGGAGAACTCCGCTCCACCAAGTATGTCGGTGGGACGCGTAACGCATTCCATAATAACCCGGTTGAGTTCCTCGTTGGCGTCAAGATATATCCGCGACGCTGGTGGGGAGTGGGCGCTTGGTATCGACGGCAACTTAATGACCAGCGCTTGAAGAACTTCAATACGGTCGACTTCAGTATTCCGATCGCCCAAATCACCAACGTAAACGTGATAGGCCGCGGTCTTGTTGTCGTCCCCGGCACTTCACGGATTAGCACATCAGCGGGCGCACCGTTGGGATTCGTACCTTCGAGTGATCCGCATGGCTTTGGCGCGCAACTTTGGATCGGTCATCGCAACGCGCGTGAACCGGCCATTCTGCCGAACCAACCGCCGGTGGTTTCGTTGGCGGCGTCGACGGCTACAATTACCTTGCCGTGCGGACCTGATCAGCACTCTGCATCAGGGGCTTGTCCGACTACGGCCAGCACGTCAGTAGGTCTGACCACAACGGCCAGCGACCCGGACGGTGACACGTTGCTCTATACGTACACGGTGACGGGTGGCAGGATTACAGGAGATGGTGCCAGTGTCTCGTGGGATCTGAGTGGCGTTGGACCGGGAACGTACACCGCATCGGTCGAAGTTGACGATGGCTGTGGTTGTATTACTGCCTCGTCAACGACGGTCACGATTGCGGCCTGTCCGGACTGCGTGCCGAATCTGGTTTGTCCGACGGTTGCAGTTGATTGTCCGAACGAAGGCGACATGGGCAAGCCGGTCACGTTTACGGCCAGGTTCACCCAGGGAACGCCAACGGTATCGCCAATCTACAACTGGACGGTTTCGGCCGGTACCATCACCAGCGGTCAAGGCACGGAGTCGATTACCGTCGACACCGCCAATACCGCGGGTCAGACGATCACGGCGACAGTTGAGGTCGGTGGAGTCGACCCGAGTTGCGGCAGGACTGCCTCATGCTCGATCGCGATTAAGGGACTACCGCCGGTTGCGCGTAAGTTTGACGAGTACGGCAACATCAGATTCAACGATGAGAAGGCCAGACTCGACAACTTCGCAATTCAATTGCAGAACGAGCCAACCGCTCAAGGCTACATCGTCGGTTACGGCGCCTGTGAGGGCGAGGGTCAGACGCGAGCCAATCGCGCCAAGGACTACCTTGTCAACACGCGCGGAATCGATGGCAGTCGCCTGGTAGTACTGGATGGCGGATGTCTGCCGGAACTGCAGGTTCAACTCTGGGTGGTTCCGTCGGGTGCAGCAGCGCCCACGGGAGACGCGACTGGAGTAATCGCGCCATGTCCGGAGTGCAAGAAGAAACCTACTCGGCGCGGCCGCGGCCGCCGAGGCGAGGAATAAGCCGCAAGGCTTCTCGCTTTCGTTTGCCGAAAGCTTACTGACGCTCGCCGCTCTTAAGAGTTGCGACCTTCTTCCGAATGCGGGCGGTGTCTTCCGAAAGGAGACACCGCCCGCTTCGCTTTATTCAGGTAAAGTGTGCGGGCAATTAGCTTCGCGGCAATACAAAGTCCGGTTTCCGCAAAGTAGCTGTCGAAAAGCACGCTGCAAACGGTTATAATGGCCGCGAGCACCGGTTGACCAAGTCGCCGGCATCTAAGCAAGGCATGAAAGCAATAGAAATTATGAGAAAACTTATTTTCGGCGTATCGATTGTTGGCTTGCTCGTCGGGATTGTGTCGCAGTTTGCGGGGCCGATGAACGGTTCCGGCGGCACTGCCCTCGCTAAGGTTGAACCTGGATCTCCTTATTCTCAGGAATGGAGGATCACCGGCCCTTCCGGTGGCGACGTGCGTGCGCTCGAGGTAGACCCGAGCGATCCGGATCGGTTCTACTTTGGTACGCTCGACGGCCAGATCTATGTTTCCACCGACGGTGGGCGCAACTGGCGTTTACTGGTGAACTTTAATCGACCGCGACTTTTTGTCGACCACATCCTGGTTGATCCCCGGAATTCGAAGGTGCTCTACGTGGCGACTCACCGTCACAAAGAGGCGGGGGGCTTTTTCAAATCTGTCGATGGAGGACAGACCTGGCGCGAATCGCCGGAACTGAGAAATGAAGCCCTGCATTCCCTGACACAGTCAGAGCGCGATCCAAACATCATGATCACGGGCACCTTCAACGGCATTTTTAAGTCTACGGATTCAGGCGAAACCTGGACACCTTTACCCACCGCGAGCACGCCGGGATTGGTGCATGTCGAATCACTGGCCATCGATCCGCGCGATTCAAATGTGATCTACGCCGGCACCTGGTACCTTCCTTACAAATCGACCGATGGGGGCCGCTCCTGGCGCGTAATCAAAAACGGAATCATCGATGACTCGGATATTTTTGCCATTAATATCGATCCGCGCAATGCGAATCACGTAATCGCCTCTGCGTGCAGCGGGATATATGAAACTCGCGATGCCGGAGAGAGTTGGCGCAAAGTGCAGGGTATACCGTCGCAGTCGCGTCGCACGCGTGCCATCCTCCAGCATCCATCGATAGGGGGGCTGGTGTTCGCCGGAACTACTGAGGGCTTCTGGCGCTCGGCCAAGGGCGGCGACAACAACTCCTGGATGGTGACCACTTCCCGACAGCTCGAGATCAATTCGATTACCGTCCACCCCAGCCGTCCAAACAACATTTACATCGGAACGAACAACTATGGCGTTATGGTCTCGACGGACGGCGGTAAGAATTTTGTGCCCAGCAACGGTGGCTTTAGCGGTCGCTTTGTGAATTCGATCCTGCCCGATCGAGAAAATGTTAACCGGGTTTATGCGACCACGATTAATACCACGACGGGAGGCGGTTTCTTTTTTGTCAGTAACGACGGCGGAGCTTCCTGGTTGCCTTCAATGCGCAACATGCCACCGCGCCTGATTGGCTACACGATTCTTCAGGACGAGCGCGATGCGAACGTAATCTATCTGGGCACAAACCTGGGCCTCTATCGTTCAGCGGATCGTGGAGGCTCCTGGGCGCTCATCGCTGCGCGCAAGCCGGAAAAGCCTCCGACGAAAAAACGCCCTGCGGCGCGCGGCAATGCCCGCCGGCCCGTGGCTCAGGGACGGTCGACTGCAGCGCGGGGCGGCGCCCCTGCGACGACCAACACCCAACGGCAGCCGGCTCCGGCAAACCGGCCTCCGGATGATGTAGTGCGTTTGGCGCAGGAAGCGCTCGAACGCGCCGGCTACCAGATCGGTGTCGCTGATGGGCAGCTTGGCCCCCGAACGGTGGCCGCGATTAAGCGGTTCCAAACCGACAGATATCTACCGGTCTCAGGTCAACTCGACGAGACAACGGTGTCCGCATTGGGCGTAGTCAACAAGGCCGGTCCTGGTGCTAACGTAGCTCATCTGCCGACACTTTCCGATCCGGTGAATGCGCTGGCCTCGATTACGGATCGTAATGGGCAATTAACGATTCTGGCTGCTACGAATGGCGGTCTCTATCGCACTTCGGATCCAATGCAGGGATGGGACCGTGTTCCGTATGGGCGCGGGTTTGATGTCCGCACCACGTGCATTTCAATCAGCAGCCAAAATCCCTCGGTAATTCTGATCGGTACGGCCAGCATGGGCGTCTTGATTTCGCGTAACTCGGGAGAGACTTGGGAACAGGTAAGCGGCGTTCCTTCCACTTCGCCGATTAACGTGATCGTTCAGGATCCCCGGCGCTCTTCGTTTATCTATGTCGGGACCAAGCAGGCGTTTTACCTCTCGCATGACGGTGGTGAGCACTGGTCGAGACGTGGGGGAGATCTTCCTTTCGGCGATTTCACCAGCATTTTGATCAACCCAAAGAACACCGACGAAATCTTTGCGGGCAATGCTTACCAAAACGGCGAGATCGGTGGCGGCGTTTACCGTTCGAGCAACGCCGGCACGACCTGGGTGCGGATTGACTCGCGCGAACACCGGCTGCCGAGTCTTAGAGTCTGGGCGCTGGCGCTGGATCCGCATGATCAAAACACACTTTTCGTTGGCTCGCACTCCGCCGGGGTCTATGTGGTTCCGCGCGGCGGCGAAGCATCGATGAACGGGGTTCGCTAAGGTTTTTGTCGGCAAGGAAAGTTCACGGCGGCGTGGGCTGTTGGTGATCCAGTCTGATTTTTGACGCTCGTGCCCTGAGCTGATTCATACTCCGGACACGAGCGTAACTATTGCAATCAAGCGCTAAATTCGCCAGCCGCCTTGACACTCAGACACGCCGCCGTGTAAATTCCGAACCTATCCGGTCGAGCGGCCGGTGATAGTCGGACCAAAGCGGGAGACTACGGGCACGACGGAAATCGAAAACATCAACCTTCTTTTCCAATCCTCTACGGCTCGCATCCTCTCATCTTTCAAATCCGACTCATCACCATCAAGCGAAACGGTCGCGAACGACGCCAGTTCTTAGCGTCGGCGACGGAGAGGCGCGTCAATCGCGTGACGCGGCTGAGTTAAAACTGACTAGGAGTTTGCATGTCCACCGAAGAAACCGTAACCAATGTCGGCCCGTCCGACGCCCAACAACCATCGCCCAATGAATCAGCCGCGACCAGTGTCGCGCCCAGCCATTCCAACTCCGGCGGCGAAGAATCGGCCGCGGCAGTTGCTACGCAGCGTGAAGCTCCTCCTGCTCAAGAGGCTTTTCCTTCTCAAGGTGAGGACGAAGATGAAGGACGCGCGGCAGGCCAGGATTTTGGCCAACTGCTGGACCAGTTTGAGCAGGAACAGTCCAGCCTGCAGGAGGGCGAGGTCGTGCGGGGTACGGTCGTCGGCATCACTGAGCGCGGCGTGGTAATCGACTTCGGGTACAAATCCGAAGGCATCGTCAATCAAAACGAGTTCATGGAGGACGGGGTTATCACCGTCA
>Ga0307468_100000340_pt1 | contig 11287 bp, 12 predicted proteins | sample atmdna_FD_203085 | JGI IMG/M metagenome (GOLD analysis project Ga0307468, IMG submission 203085) | Hardwood forest soil microbial communities from Morgan-Monroe State Forest, Indiana, United States - atmos_gases AM2C_05 | ecosystem: Environmental > Terrestrial > Soil > Temperate forest > Bulk...
CGCGTGCCGCGTGCCAGGGAGTGGCCGGGCTACGACGAAGGCACGATTTCCGCGAGGGCGGGCCGCCTGGAGAGGCGGCCCTACGTTGTGGAACGTAGGACATGCTCTCAGCTTGTCCTGCGCGTGGCGCGCGCCGGGCCGCCCCTACGAACTCGCGCTCACAGCCGATCCGTGAGGATCGTTTTCGCGATCGTCGCCAGCTGCATGTTCGACGTTCCCTCGTAGATCTGTCCGACCTTCGAGTCGCGCCAGAACTTTTCGACGGGGTACTCTTTCGTATACCCGTTGCCGCCGTAGAGTTGCACGGCGAGCGAGGTGACTCTCTCGCAGACCTGCGACGAGAAGAGTTTCGCCATCGCCGCCTCGCGGAGGAACGACTTCTTCGCGTCCTTTAGCCGCGCGGCGTTGTAGACCATCAGGCGCGCGGCCTCGAGGTCCGTGGCCGCCTGCGCGATCTGGAACTGCACGCCCTGAAAGTCGGCGATCCGCTGGCTGAACTGTTTCCGTTCTTTCGTGTATGCGATCGCATGTTCGAGCGCGCCTCGCGCGACGCCGATCATCTGCGCGCCGATGCCGATGCGCCCTTCGTTCAGGGTCTCGATCGCGATTTTGTAGCCCTTGCCGGGCTCGCCGAGGACGTTTTCTTTGGGGACGCGGCAGTCTTCGAGGATCAGCTCGCAGGTGGAGGAGGCACGGATGCCCGTCTTGTCCTCCTTCTTGCCGACGGAGAAACCGGGGAAGTCGCGCTCGATCAGGAACGCCGTGATGCCTTTGTACCCTGCGTCCGGATTGGCGTTGGCGAAGACGATGAACACGCCAGCCTCTGCGGCGTTCGTGATCCACAGCTTTCGGCCGTTCAGGACCCAGTGATCGCCTTTGTCCTCCGCGCGGCAAGCCAGCGCGAACGCATCCGACCCCGATCCCCCCTCGGAAAGCGCATACGCGCCGACCGTGTCCGACGTCAGCATCGGGAAGTATTTCGACTGCTGATCCTCATTGCCCCAGCGGAGGATGGCGTTGTTCACGAGCGTGTTTTGGACATCGACGAGCACGCCACACGACGCATCGACGTGCGAGAGCTCCTCGACGACGAGAACGGCGTTGAAAAACGACGAGCCCGCGCCGCCGAACCGATCCGGAACTTCAATGCCCATGATCCCGAGCTCGAAGAAGTCTTGGATCAGATCGGACGACATCTTCGCGTCATGATCCATCTGGTGCACGAGCGGGCGGATCTTCTCGATCGCGAAGTCGCGCACGCTCTGCTGGAACATCTGTTCTTCTTCCGACAACACGGTCAGCGGCGCGCCCGGCGTCAGTTCGATCGTTTCCGTTGTGGACATTGGAAGCCTCCGGAGGTTGAATCAGCGGCAAATCATATGATGATTGGTGGGCAGTGAGCAGTTGGCAGTGGGCAGAAGAAACCGTGTTGTGTGGTTTCTGCCCACTGCCAACTGCCTACTGCCCACCTACCCAGCCCCGGTGGCGGAATCGGTAGACGCTGCGGACTTAAAATCCGCTGCCGCGAAATCGGCGTGCCGGTTCGAGTCCGGCCCGGGGCACCATATATACTGTTCCAGGTGCACGGAGAACGTTGATCAACGCAATCGCAGTGTTGATCAACGCTTCCGTACGTGATTGGGAGGTCGTGAGATGGGCATCTGTCTTCATTGCGGAACGCCGTTCCCGCGCACGCGCAAGACGCGCAAGTACTGCACGAATCGCTGCAAGACCAACGCATGCCTCGAGCGAAAGCCGCGTCTGCGCGCGTCGGAGATCGACGCGTTACGCGAGCTTCTCCACAATGACTTCGATTCCATCGACGGGATGCGCGAGCGGCTGCGGGAGATCATCGCGCCGGATCTGCCACCGATTTCGGTGGACGAAAGCCGGGCGCCGATCCCGCGGATGGACTGAGTGAGCGCGACCGCACCGCTCTTCGTCATTCAGCCGACGAGCGGCTGGCGCGCTCTCGATCTGCGCGAGCTCTGGGCCTATCGCGAGCTCCTCCTCATCTTCGCGTGGCGCGATCTGAAGGTCCGCTACCGCCAAACCCTCCTCGGCGCGGTGTGGGTGATGGGGCAGCCGCTCGTGACGATGCTGATCTTCACGCTCGTGTTCAACCGCGTCGCGAAATTCGGCGGGAGCGAGCATGTGCCGTATCCGCTGTTCGTGCTCTCGGGCGTTTTGCTCTGGAACTTCGTGTCGGGCGCAATCTTCCAGGCGGGAAACAGCCTCATCGGCTCGTCGTACCTGATCTCGAAGGTCTACTTTCCGCGGCTCGTCGTGCCGCTCTCGAACATCTTCGTGTTCGTCGTCGACCTCGCGGTCGCCGCGCTGCTCCTCGTGCCGTTGATGATCCGCTACCGCGTCACGCCGCCGCTCGCGATCCTCCTCGCGCCCCTCGTCGTCGTCGTCGCAGCGCTCTTCGCCCTCGGCATCGGACTCTGGATCGCCGCGCTGAACGTCGAATACCGCGACGTGCGCGTCGTCGTCCCGTTCATCCTGCAGCTGGCGATGTTCGCGACGCCGATCGTCTATCCGCTCTCGAGACTGCCGGAGCGCTACCACTTCCTGATCCTCGCAAACCCGATGACCGGCATCGTCGAGGCGTTCCGCGCGACGCTGTTCGGGACGTCGCTGCCCGTCGGCGCGCTGCTTTGGTCGATCGCGGCGTCGATCCTCGTCTTCGTCGGCGGCGCGTTCTACTTCCGCCGGATGGAACGGCTGTTCGCGGACGTGCTGTGATGACGGCGAGCGTCGCGATCGAAGGCCTGTCGAAGCGCTTCCGCATCGGAGCGATGCGCGAGGACTACGCGACGCTCCGCGATCGCATCTCCGGCATGTTCCGCCGCCGGCCCAAATCACCGGAAACACGCGAGATCTGGGCGCTGCGCGACATCAACTTCGAGATCGGACACGGCGAAGCGCTCGGCCTGATCGGCCACAACGGCGCCGGCAAGTCGACGCTGCTGAAAATCCTGAGCCGCATCACCGAGCCGACCGAAGGCCGGGCGCTGCTGTACGGCCGCGTCGCGTCGCTGCTCGAAGTCGGCACCGGCTTTCATCCCGAGCTCACCGGCCGCGAGAACATCTACCTCAACGGCGCCATCCTCGGCATGACGCGCGCCGAGATCCGCCACAACTTCGATGCGATCGTCGCGTTCGCCGAGGTTGAGAAGTTCCTCGATACTCCGGTGAAGCGCTACTCGAGCGGCATGTTCGTCCGCCTCGCGTTCGCCGTCGCGGCGCACCTCACCCCCGAGATCCTGCTCGTCGACGAAGTCCTCGCCGTCGGCGACATCGAATTCCAGCGCCGCTGCCTCGGCCGCATGAACGAAGTCGCGCGGAGTGGGCGTACGGTCGTGTTCGTCAGCCACAACCTCGCGTCGATCGAAACGCTTTGCCAGCGGGTCGTCCTGCTGAGCCGCGGGAAGATCGAGCAGATCGGTCCCACGCGCGAAGTGCTGATCAGCTATCTCTCGCGTCGCGGCCGCGATGCGGTGGTCGATCTATCGGCATTCTCGGAGCGTGAAGGCGAGGGACGAGCGCGCATCACCGGCCTGGAGATCCTCACCGCGGACGGCAGCGGGCCGCTTGACGCGATCGAATTTCGCAGCTCGTTCCGTGTGCGCCTGCACTACCGCGTCCACGAGCGCGTCGCCGGAGCGTCGTTCGGATTCGGACTGCTGACGACCAATGGCGAGCGCATTTTCATCACCGAGAGCTTCGAATCGGGACGCACGTTCGATCTCGAGCCGGGCGAAGGGACGGTGGATTGCGTGATCGATACGATCAACGTTTTACCGGGCGGCTATCGCTTCGAGATCTGGATCAGCGACATTCCGGGCGTCCAGGCCACCGACTACCTGAGCAACATCGGCGAGATCGAGATCGTCGTGAGCGCCGAGGCCGCGGACCACAGCGTCACGACCCTCACCAGCGGGTTGCGAGGGGTCGTGCACCTGCAAACGACCTGGAGCCGGTCGCGATGAGTGACACCGACTTCACCGAAGCGCACTTTCGCGAAGTCGTCCGTCTCGCGAAGCGGAACTATCGATTCATCTCGTTCGAAGAAGTCGCGACGGACGAGCGGAGCATCCTCTGGCGGCACGACATCGACCTTTCGCCGCATCGGGCGCTTGCGCTTGCGCGCATCGAGGCCGAGGAGGGGGTGACTGCGACGTACTTCGTGCTCCTTCATTCCGAGTACTACAACGCGCTCGAGCACGAAGTCGCCGAGAAGATCGTGGCCATCGCGCAGCTCGGACACAACATCGGACTGCACTTCGATCCCGCGTTTTACGAGGCGATGGGGCATACCGACATCGAAGGCGCCGTGCTGCGGGAGAAGGAGCTGATCGAGGCGACGTTCGGAGTGACACTGCGCGCGATCAGCTGGCACAACCCGTCGGCGCTCGAACGAATCGATGATCGCGAAACCGTGGGCGGCCTGATCAACGCCTACAGCGCGTCGATCCGCGAGAAGTTCTCGTACCTTTCGGACTCGCACGGGTTTTGGCGATTCCGCCGCCTCCACGACGTGATTTCCGCGGCAGAGGAGCCGTTTCTGCACATCCTGACGCACGCGGAATGGTGGCAGCGCGAAGCGATGACGCCGATCGAGCGGATCGCGCGCGCGATCGAACGACGCGCTGTGAAACAGCGACAGCGTTACGATGAGTACCGGGCCAAGCCACTGAAATGATTGCGCTGCGAACGATCCTCGACGCTCTCGATCCCCAGCCGGCCGCCGTGATCGGTCCGATCGAGCGGACGGTCGACAGTGCGGCGCCGATCACCGAGGCTGCGAGTGAGCAGGCGGTCACCTTCTGTTCGAAGAGCGGAGCCGCTGCTGCCGCGCTCATCGGCGGGACGAAGGCGGGCGTGATCGTTTGTGCCGAGGAGCCGGATGAGGCGCTGTGGGCGAGCGGGAAGACGTTTGTCGTCGTAAGCGATCCGCGGCTCAGCTTTCTGCGCATCGTGAGACGGTTTTTCGAAGAGCCGGTTCGTTACGGAATCCACGCGACCGCAGTCATCGAGCCCGGAGCGACGGTGCACGCGAACGTTCGCATCGGACCGTTCACGTATGTCGCCGAGGAGTGCTCGATCGGCGAGGGAACCGTCATCTACGGACACGTGCACATCTATCCGAAGACGACGATCGGGCGGAACGTGACTATTCACGCCGGAACGGTGATCGGAGCGGACGGTTACGGTTACCAGCGCAACGAGCGGGGAGAGCTGGAGAAGTTTCCGCACATCGGCGGTGTCGTCATCGAGGATGACGTGGAGATCGGCTCGAACACGAGCATCGATCGCGGCACGCTCGGCAACACGATCATTCGCGAAGGCGCGCGCATCGACAATCTCGTGCACGTCGCGCACAACGTGGTCGTCGGGAAACATGCGGCGGTCATCGCGAACGCGATGATCGGCGGCAGCACGACGATCGGCGATGCGGCGTGGATCGCGCCGTCGGCATGTCTTCGCGACCGGATCGCGATCGGCGTGGGCGCCGTCGTCGGCCTCGGCGCCGTCGTCGTGAAGGATGTCCCTGACGGTGCCACGGTCATGGGTGCTCCCGCGCGCGATGCGGCCGAGTACAAGGAGCTCCTGCGAAAGCTCGCTGCATTACCATCGGCGCCGGAATGAAGATCCCCATCGCAAAACCGTACTTCGGCGACGAAGAAGTGGCCGCAGCCGCGATGCCTCTGCGCAGCGGGTGGCTCGTGCAGGGGCCGCACGTTGCCGAATTCGAGCAGCGCTTCGCGAAATTCGTTTCCGCGCCACACGCGGTTGCGCTGTCGAACGGCACGACCGCTCTTCATGTCGCGTATGCGGCGATGGGCCTCGGCGAAGGCGACGAGGTCATCGTCCCGGCGTTCACGTGGATCGCAACGCCGAACGCGGTTTTGTACTGCGGCGCGAAGCCGGTGTTCTGCGACATCGAGCTGACGTCGTACAACATCGACATCGATCGTATCGAGATCACTCCGCGCACGCGCGGAATCGTTCCCGTGCATCTGTTCGGGCTCTGCGCGGAAATGGATCCGATCCTCGAGCTTGCCCGGAACCAATGCTGGGTCGTCGAAGACGCGGCATGTGCGTTCGGCGCGACCTATCGGGGCCGTCACTGCGGGACGTTCGCGGACGCGGCGACCTTCAGCTTTCATCCGCGAAAATCGATCACGACGGGGGAGGGCGGGATGGTGACGACGGCAGATGCCCACACCGCGCAGCTCGCGCGATCGTTGCGCGATCATGGCGCCGGACAGCGCGAGCCGGGCACTCCTTCGTTCCTCCTGACGGACTTCGACGTCCTCGGATTCAATTACCGCATGACCGATGTGCAGGGCGCGATCGGCTGCGCGCAGCTGGATCGCGCGGAATGGATTCTCGCGGAGCGCCGCCGCGTGGCACGCCGCTACGATGAGGAGCTTCGCGATCTCGAGTGGCTGCGCCTTCCGACCACCCCGGCGCACATGGAGCATGCGTATCAGGCATACGTTTGCCTCTTTGCGCCCGAAACACCGACGCTCGCGAACGTCGACGCGCTCGAAAAGCGCCGCAACCAGCTCATGCTGCAGCTCGACGCGCGTGGCATCGCCACGCGACAAGGCACGCACGCACCCGTGCTGCAATCGCTGTATCGAAAGCAATACGGCATCGATCCGACGCGCTTTCCGAACGCGGTCATCGCGGAGAAGCTCAGCATCGCTTTGCCGCTCTATCCGCAGATGACCGACGACGAACAGTCGTACGTGATCGAGGCGATCCGGGAGATCGGACCATGTTGAGCGGGAAAACGATTTTCCTGACGGGCGGCGCGGGCTTCATCGGCTCGACGCTCATCGGCCGTCTGCACGAGCAGAATCGCATCATCGCGTTCGACAACCTCAGTCGCGACTCGCTCTCCAATCGCCCGTGGGCGACGCATCCGAACGTGGAGCTCATCCGCGGCGACGTCACCGATGCCGCCGCACTCGCCGATGCTGTGCTCGCTGTGCAGCCCGACATCATCGTGCACCTCGCCGCGATCGCCGGAATCGACACCGTCATCAAGAGCCCGACGACGACGATGCGCGTGAACATGGTCGGAACCGTGAACGCGCTCGAAGCCGCGCATCGCTTGCCGCGCCTCGAGCGTTTCGTCGACTTTTCGACGAGCGAAGTCTTCGGCTCGTACGCGTTTCGTGCGGACGAAGCGCAGATCACGTCGATCGGCGCGGTGGGCGAGGCGCGATGGATCTACGCGGTCAGCAAGCTCGCCGGCGAGCATCTCGTGCACGCGTATCACCGCGAGTTCGGCGTGCCGACCGTCACGCTCCGTCCGTTCAACGTGTACGGTCCCGGCCAGGTCGGCGAAGGCGCGATTCACCGCTTCGTCGTGCAGGCGATCCGCGACGAAGAGATCGCGATTCACGGGGACGGCACGCAGATCCGCGCCTGGTGCTACGTCGACGACATGGTCGACGGCGTGATCGTGGCCATGCAGCATCCGAACGCGATCGGCCAGTCGTTCAACATCGGCAACGCGCGCGCGGTCGTCACCATCTACGGTCTCGCGAACACGATCATCCGCGTCCTCGGATCGAAATCGCAGATCCGCTTCATTCGGAAAGACTACGCGGACGTCGAGCTGCGCGTTCCGAATGTCGACAAAGCGCGCGATCTCATCGGCTTCGAAGCCACTGTCGATCTCGAAGAAGGCATCCGGCGCACCGGCGATTACTACCGTTCGCTGCAATGACCCCTGCAAGGACCATGGACTTCGTCGAGCTGACTCCGGAGCTCACCGAGTCGATCGCTCGCGTGCCCGGCGCCTTGCCGGTGCACCATCCGGTCTGGCTCGACATTCTCCGTGCTCTCGGCGAAGACGCACGCGGAATCGCAGCCGCCGACGGATCCGAAATTCGCGGCTGGCTTTTCTACACGGTGACGCGCGCGAGCGACGTCACCGTCATCAACTCGCTTCCGTACATTGCGTACGGCGGACCGCACGGAGTCGATGCTGCGGCGCTTCTGCGACGGCTGCGCGAAATCGCGGCTGAGTTGAGTGCCGACGTCGTCAGCGTCGGCACGTCGCCGCTTCTCGCAGAACACGACGAACAGCTTTGGCGCGATGCGATTGCACCGACGCACGTTTTCGAGAACTCCGTGCAGCTGCAATCGCTTGCGACGCATCCGCTCGACCAGATCTCTAAGAAGCGTCGCGACGCCATCGCGTCGGAGATCCGGCGCTCGGAGCGCGCGGGCTTCGTCGCGATCGATCAGCTGAACGACCAGCAACTCGACGAATGGCTCGCGATCTATCGCGAGCGATACGCGGAGATCGGCGCGCAGCCGTATCCCGATGAATTCCACCGACAGCTTCACGAGCGTGCGATCCCCGCGGGCATCGCCGAAATGCGAGGTGTCGTCGATCCGAGTGGACGTCTCGTTGGCGGCATCGCGTTTCTCGTCTCGCAGCGCGAAGCGACGTATTTCTCGTCCGCGTTTACATCAGACGTCCGGAATCTCTATCCGACGACGTTTCTGCTCAACGAAGCGTTCCACGCATTCCGTGCGCGCGGCATCGAGACGTTCAACTGGCATTCGAGTCCAACGCGCGGAGGCGTCCACGCCTACAAGCAGCGATGGGGCGCGAGGGATCACCGCCACTTCTATCTTTCCGCTCTGCTCGAGAACGACACGAAGCTCTTTTCCATGACGCCCGCCGAGGTGCAGCGCGCTTTCCCGCTGCGATTTGTGCTGCCGTTCTCCGCGTGGCCTACAATCCCGCCCGAATGACGATCGATTTGCCCAGCGCAATCGTTTCGCGCTTGCTTTTCGATTACGCGCAGCTCTCGCGCGACGAAATGCGCGCACTCGCGTCGCCGCTTCATCCGAAGCTCATCCGGTGGATCGGAATCAATCACCCCGACAATCGCTCGCGCCTGTTGTTTTATGAGCTGACGAACGTGGCAATCGGCGAGGACACCATCCTCAACGCCGGTCTCACGATCTACGACGAATTTGAAGCGCGCGTGACGTTCGGAAAACGAGTCGCCGTGGCTACGGGTGTGACGATCGTCGCCTCGTCGAATCCGAACAACTCCGAACTGGCGCACATCGAATACGTCCGCGAGCATCTGACGAAGCTCGATCGGGTGAGCGTAGGCGATGACGCGTGGATTGGCACCGGCGCGATCCTTCTTCCGGGCGTCGAAGTTGGACAGGGCGCCGTCATCGGGGCCGGCGCCGTCGTCACGCGGAGCGTCGATCCGTACACGGTGGTCGCGGGCGTTCCGGCGCGCGTCGTGCGGAGACTCCAATGAGCTTCGCCTGCGCGATCTGCAAGCATCACGACGCGTTCGAAGTCGTCTCGTTCCCTTCCTATCCCGCGTTTCTGATGCCGCTGCCTCGCGAGCTCGCACGTGACGTTGTCCGCGCACCGCTGACGCTGGTCGCATGCCGGAAATGTGGTCACTTCCAGGTGCCTGACGTCGATCCCGAAGTGCAGCGGCTGCTGTACGAGGTCTACTACCGCCACTACGAAGTCGACACGATGGAGACGATGATTCCGGCGTATCGCGAGCCGTTCAATCGCCTCGTCGAATCACTCGCCGCCGATGGTCTGCTGCCGAACGGCAATCTGCTCGAGATCGGATGCTCGTCCGGCGCGATGATCCCGTTTCTCTCGCGCGTCTGCACTACCTACACCGGCGTCGATCCCTCGGAACGCATCGAGCTCGCGCGCGCGCAGTTCCCGCAGCACACATTCATTCGCTCGTACTTTCCAGCGGAGCTCGGAAACCGCCGATTCGACGTCGCCGTGTCGCAGTTCAATCTCGAGCACATCGAGCACGTCGCGAAGTTCGTTGGCGCGCTGGCTGATGCCGTCGTCGAGGGTGGCTTCGTTCTCATCCAGGTACCCGATGCCGGCTACTTCATCCGCACGCTGCAACCGAATTTCGTCGCACACGAACACGTCCAGTACTTCCGGCGCGAGCAGCTCTCGATCCTGCTCGCCGCGCACGGATTCGCAGTCGAGCGCTGGGGCGACGAAGGTCCGAGCATCATCTGCGCTGCGCGGCGCGTTCCTCAGCGCGAAACGACGATTAAGAACGACGATCCGCTCGCCGATGCCGTGAAGTTGCGCGCGATGATCGAGGAGCTTCCGCCGCTGCCTGCGCGACCTGTGTTCTACGGCGTCGGCCTGACGCTGCACTGGTTGCTCGCGAAAATGCCGGCAATTCCGGAAGGCGCGATCGTCGTCGACGACAACGCCGGCTATCACGGCAGGAGCGTGTCGGGCTATGACCTTGCGATCGAAAAGCCATCGCGCGAGCTGCTGGACGGACGCGACGTCGTGCTCACCCTCAACGCCGTCTATCACGATCGCGTGCTGGCGCGGCTGCGTGACATGGGTGCCGCAATGCGCATTCATCGCATCGGCGACGGCGGATGGACGTCGTCGACGCTATGAGCACCATTCGTTCGATCGACTTCGCCGGTCCTGCCATCGCGGACGCCGTGGCCGATGCCGCGAACGAGGTCCGTGAAAACGGCGCGGTGCTGCTGCGCGGGATCGTGCCGATGCCGCTCGTTGCGCGACTCTATGACGAGCTCGCGCGCGCGACCGAAGAGGATGCTGCGCGTTTCGGTCCGTCGCATCCGTTCCCCGGGATGGTGCACGCGCTCATGACGCGCGGCGATTCGTTTCTCGACCTGCTCGGCGTCGACGCGATCCGCGCCGTCTGTCGCGCAATCCTCGGCCACGGCGCAGTCATCCACGCATACAACTCGTCGTCGCTGCCGCCGTTGCAATCAAATTACGCAGGCCGCATCCACGTCGACAGCCCGCGACACATTCCCGGCTACATCACGAACCTCGGCATCGCCTTTCCGCTCGACGAGTTCACGCGCGAGAACGGCGCGATGGAGATCTGGCCCTCGTCATTCCATCTGACCGCGACTCCCAGCGTCGAAAAATTCGACGCGAACAAAGTCGTCCTTGCGGGACTCGGACCGGGCGACGCCGTGCTCTCGAATGCGCGCTGCTTTCATCAGAGCGGCGTGAACACGACGAACAAGTGGCGGCGCGCGGTCACGATGAACATCTGCCGCGCCTACATGCGCCAGCAGTTCGACTATCCGCGCATGCTCGCGCCGGAAGTCGTCGAACGGCTCTCGGAAGACGTCCGCCAATTCCTCGGCTTCCACGTCCGCATGCCGGCCTCGATGGAGGAATTCCTCGCACCGCCGGATCAGCGTCCGTATCGCGCAGGGCAGGAGTAAGCCT
>Ga0307468_100000342_pt1 | contig 11229 bp, 11 predicted proteins | sample atmdna_FD_203085 | JGI IMG/M metagenome (GOLD analysis project Ga0307468, IMG submission 203085) | Hardwood forest soil microbial communities from Morgan-Monroe State Forest, Indiana, United States - atmos_gases AM2C_05 | ecosystem: Environmental > Terrestrial > Soil > Temperate forest > Bulk...
CGCAGGGGACGCAGGTGCACGTGACCCTCTCCACGGCGGTCGGCTCAGAGACCAGCCAGGTCGGGGACTCGCTCACCGCCACGACCACCAACAACATCATGGTCGGCGATCGGATCGCCATCCCGAGCGGCAGCATCATCCGCGGGCGGGTGGCCGACGTCGCGCCGGGCACGAAGGGACTGCACGTCTCGGAGAAGGGCGGATCGGTCGTGCTCGCCTTCGAGAAGGTCACGACGCCCCGCGGTGACAGCGAGCCGCTGTCGGCCTCGCTCACGAGCATGGCCAGCTCCACCGGCAAGACCGCCGGCATCATCGGCGGCAGCGCCGCCGGCGGCGCCATCCTCGGCAAGATCCTGGGCGGCAGCACGAAGGACGCCGCGATCGGGGCCGTGGTCGGAGGCGGCATCGGGACCGGCATCGCCGCCGGCACCAAGGGCAAGGAGCTGAAGATCCCCGCGGGGACCGACCTGGTCCTCACCCTCGACGAGTCGCTGAAGATCGCCGACCGGACGTAAAGACCGCACCGTCATCAGGCCCCCCAGTCGCAGGCCGGCCCGAGCCGCACCGAGCTCGAGCGGCCCGCCGACCGGGGGGCCTTTCCGTATTTCAGCGGGCGCGCCGAATCGCCTCGAACGCCTCGTCGACCCGCGCCAGGGCCCGGAGCGTCAGGTCGATGTCGTAGCCGAAGCCGATCCGGATGAAGCGGCCGATGCCGAAGTGCGACCCCGGCGTGATCAGCACCGAGTGCCGGGTGCGCAGCCGGTCGAACAGCGCGGTCGACGACAGCGGCAGGTCGTATTTCACTAGCGCGATGGCGCCGGCCTGCGGCGGGACACAGTCGAGGATGTCGTCGTGCGATCGGATCCAGGACTCGACGCGCGGCAGGTTGGCGCGGATGATGGCGCGCGTGCGGGCGAGGAGCGCTTCGCGCCGGTCCGGTTGCAGGGCGATCGCGGCGAGACGGTCGGAGATCAGGGTCGGCGTCAGCGTCGTGTAGTCGTGGTACCGGCAGAGGCGCGCGATCATTTTTTCGGGCGCGAGAATCCAGCCGATCCGCAGCCCCGGCATTCCGAAGGCTTTCGACAATCCGGCGGTGACGATGACCTTGTCGTAGCGGCCCCAGAAGGTCGGCGACGTCCCGCCCCGCACCTCCGCGCCGCGGTAGACCTCGTCCGACAGGATCCAGGCATTCGCCCGGCGGGCGGCCTCGACGACCGCGTCCATCTCCGCCTCGGTGAGGACCGAGCCGGTCGGATTGTCGGGGTTGGTCACCATGATCACCCGGGTCCGCCGGCCGATCGCGCGCTCGAGGCTGCGGGTGTCGAGGGCCCAGCGGGCGGTGCCGTTCCCGCGGCGCTCGACCAGGCGGAAGGTGTCGGTGCGTCCGCCGAACGCCCGCCCCAGTCCCCATCCCTGCAGGTAGTTCGGAATCATGAACGCCAGCCGGTCGCCGGCGCCGAGCAGCGCCCAGAGGGCGGTGAAGTTCGCCTCCGACCCGCCGTTGGTGACCAGCACGTTGTCCCGCCGCGCGCCGTCATAGAAGGAGGCGATTGCCTCGCGCAGCATGGGGGAGCCGTCGGAGTGCGGGTATTTCAGGGGCAGCGCGAAAAACCGGTCACGCTCCCCCTCCGGCACCAGCTCGCCGATCCCGACCGGCAGGACACCGCTTTCGGACAGGTTGAACTCGACCTCGTTCTCGTAGAGACACTGGGTCCGCTCCATGCGGAAGAGGTCGATGCGCACGGGGGGAGGATAGCAGGTCGCCGCGGCCGCCCGGGAGCGGTCCGACCGGCGCGAAGCCGTAGTCCCGACGCCGGCGACGACGCCGGGATGCTCAGCGGGACGCGATCGGGTGCCGCACGACGGCGCCCTCGAACACCTCGCCCTCGTGCGTGATCCGAAGCCGGCGGTCCTCGACCGCGACCGTCAGCACCATGCGCCGCTGCAGGCGGGCGGTGAGGGCCTCGCGTAGCGCCCGGTCGATGCTGTACAGCTCGATCCGCTCGGCGCGATGGATCCGCTCCTTCGACCACTGACGGATCAGAAGGTCGGGATCCCTGTGGGTGTAGACCGCGACGCGCGGCGCCGCCTTGGAGGCCCGGTGCAGGCGGGTCGCGTCGGGCGCGCCGGTGTCGATCCAGGCCAGGAGCGCTCCGGTCAGATCGCGCACCGCGATCGCCGGCTCGTCGCGGCCGGCGAGCCCGTCCGCGAAGGCGATCCCCTCGGCGTACTCCAGGCAGTAGGCGAGGACGCGCAGCACCAGCGACTCCTCGGTCTCCGACGGATGCCGCGCCGCCCGGAAGGCGAGATCCTCCCCGACGCCGCGGTCGGCGTCTTCGAGCCGGATCGCGAAGGTGTGCATCGTCGCGGTCAGCGCCACGTCGCCTCGCGTCCGGGCGTCGGCGCGGGAGCGTCGCGGTACGCCATGACGATGCGCGCGCAGGCCTCGGCGTCCGACAGGGCGTCGTGGTGCCGGAGCGGAATCTTCAAGTGTCGGCAGACGTCCGGCAGTTTCGTCGGGCGGATCCCCCAGGCGCGGCGCGCCAGCGCCACGGTGCAGACGAAGTCGATCGCGGGCGGCCGCAACCGCGACCCCTCGCAGCAGGATCGCAGCACGCGGCTGTCGAACGCGGCGTTGTGCGCCGCCAGGAATCCCGCGCCGTCGAGCAGAGGGCGCAGGTCGCTCCAGACTTCGCGAAACGCCGGTCCCCCGCGCACGTCCTCCCAGGAGATGCCGTGAATGCCGGTGAAGGCGAACGCCGGTCGCGGCGGCCGGATCAGCCGGTGTGCGCGCGCCACGACCCTGCCGCCTTCGACGCGCACCAGCCCGATCGAGCAGGCGCTGTCGGCCGGATAGTCGGCGGTCTCGAAGTCGATGGCGACGAACGGGGCGGTTTCATCCATGGTCTGCGAAGGAGATTCTATGCGAGGCGGCGCCCACCCGGTCGACATCGGCGGCGCCACCGCACCGGACCATCGGCGCGAGTCGCGCCTCGGCGCCGGTTCAGGAGAGTCGGCCAGTCGGCGACCAAAGCGATCGCGCGCTCGCCTCCCGCCGCCGCGGCCGGTAACATCCCCGGGTGAACCCAAAGAGGCTGCCGCTCGGAATCCTTCTCCTGGCGCTCGTCCCGTCGGCGCCGGTCCGGGCGACCGACCCGCAGGACGGGATCACGCTTTCCCTGGCGCCGGGCGCGACGACCGGCGCCGTGTCCCTCGCGTGGACGTCGACCGACGGCGGTCCCTACGCCATCTACCGCTCGGCGAGCGGGCCTCCGGAATGGAGCGAAACGAACGCTCTCGGGGCGACGGGCGGTCAGACCTGGAGCGACACCCCGCCCGCGGGGGCTATCTTCTTTTATAGGGTGGTGCCCGGGGCGTTCTGGAAGCGGGACATTTCGTCCGCCCCCGCCGACCAGCAGTCGGGCGCCATCATCGCCGCCCTCGCGGCGGCGGGCGGGTTCGGGAACGGGCGGCTGCAGATCGACTTCTCGATCAACGTCCTGACGGCCGACGCCAGCGTCCCGTTCCAGTCGTTCAATCCCACGGCCGATTTCTACTCTCCGGACTGCGACCTGGCGCCGGTGCCGGTGCCGCCGGGTGGCGCGCTGGAAGGGGAATCGGGCTATGCCTGCACGACCGACGGGGACTGCCACCTGCTCGTCGTGCACCAGCCGACCGGCCGACTCTACGAGATGTGGCGCGCCGACATCCGGAACGGAGTCTTCAACGGCGGCTGCCTCGCGATCTGGGACCTGAGCCGGGTCTACCCGCCCTCCGGCCGCGGCGAGCAGTGCACGAGCGCCGACGCGGCGGGATTCCCGATCGTCCCCTTGTTGTTCACCGCGGACGAGCTGCGGGCGGGCGCCATCCGGCATGCCATCCGTTTCATCCTGCCGAACGCGCGCATCCAGGCCGGCGTCTACGTCCACCCGGCGACGCACGCCGGCGGGCCGTCGGGGCAGGGGATGCCTCCGTACGGGGCGCGGCTGCGGTTGCGCGCCGACTATCCTCTGGCGACGCTTCCGGACGAAGGGACGCGGATTATCGCCCGGGCGCTGCAGAGGTACGGCATGCTGCTCGCCGACGGCGGAAACATCGCTCTCACCGCCGCGAACGATCGCTTCACGACGGCCATGTGGCCTGCGGTCCTGCCGAGCGGCTCGACCGGGCTCGCCGCGATCCAGGTCACCGATTTCGAGATGGTCGATGGAGGCGCGCGCATTCCCCTGACCTACGACTGCGTCCGGACTCCGTAACGCGGCGCGTGCGGGTCGGCGCCGGAAGCCCGGCCGGCGGGACCGGCCCGGTTCACGATAGAATCGCGTCCCGTTGACCTCGCGATCCGTTCCGGCCGGGGTCCGAGTCCCGAAGATCTTTGTCCTTCGACCGTCGAATCTGTCCGCGGCGGCAGCGCCGCATGGGGAGGATGAACGATGACGCACTCACGAATCGGCATCATGTTCGCCGGCATCGCCGCAACGCTCTGCCTGGCACCCGCGGTCCTGGCGCAGGCACCTTCGAAACCGGCGGCGCCGCCCAAGGGCGAGGTGACGCTGACCTCCGTCGAGGCCACCGCGACCGTCAAGGCGATCGATCAGGTGACCCGCCAGGTCACGCTCACGCTGGCCGACGGCAGCGACCACACCTTCATCGCCGGCGACGCGGTGAAGAACCTCTCCCAGGTGCAGAAGGGGGATCTCGTCAAGGTGAGCTACACCGAGGGCCTCGCCTACGAGGTCAAGAAGAGCGCCCAGGGGACCGCAGTCGCGAGCACGGTCGCGGTCAAGGGCGCGGCGCCCGGCGCCAAGCCGGCCGGCGGCATCGCGCAGCGCACCACGGCGATGGTCACGATCACGGCGATCGACCTCGACGCCCCTTCGGTCACCTTCAAGGGTCCGCAGGGCAACAGCGCCACGGTCAGGGTGCAGCACCCCGAGAAGCTCAAGGAAGTGCACGTCGGCGACACGGTCGAGCTCACCTACACCGAGGCGATCGCGGTCAGGCTCGAGAAGGCTTCGGGCCAGTAGCACACGGGAGGCGCGGGGGGATTCCCCCCGCGCCTGCTGCGCACCCTCGTTGTCGCGGAGGCGATCGTGGCCGGTTCCCGAACTCAGCCGGTCATGCCTTCGAGAGACTCCGCGGGGCGGCCGGGCTTCTCCTCCGGCTGTTTCTCCTTCGCGGGAGCGGCGGCCTCCCAGTCCGACTCGAAGACCCGCTTCAGCGCCCGCGTCACCCCGGGATTCCCGATGATGAGCCCCACCTCGCGGCGCTTGTCGAGTTCCTGTCTCCGGAGGCTCTGGCTGCCGACGAACGAAGCTGTCCCGTCGCGGATGATCGCCCGGACGTGCAGCCGGAGGCCCTTCATCGGGCGCACCACGATGGTGCCGTTGGCCTTCGCCATCTTTCCGAGGACGCGCACCAGGACCCCCTTGCGGGCGCGCTCGTGCAGGATCCGGATCATCGACGGGTCACGCACCCGGGCGTCGTAGATCGCGAGGTCGCGGCGGGCCGCGCGCAGGAATTTCTCGAGCACGGGACGGGCCGAGAGCGGGCTGACCACGAGATTCGACGCGGCCGAGGGCGCGTAGGACCGCCGCGTGCAGTCGGCTTCGAAGAGACGCAGCGCCTCCTGGACGCTTTTCCGATGCCGGGTCGCGATGCCGAAGCTGCGGCACTGCTTGATGTCGCTCTTGGTGAAGTTGAAGCCGAACAGATGGAGCGTGTCGTCGACCACCATGAACTTGCTGTGGTAGCGCAGGAGATCGTCCGGGGTCCGCGCCACCATCACGCCCGCGTCGAGCAGCTGGTCTTCCAGTTTCCTCAGCTTGATCGCCCGCCGGCCGACGGCGTGCGCGATGAGCGCGCGCACCCGGACCCCGCGCTGCACCGCGAGCGCCAGCTCCCGCTCGATCGACTTGTGATCGAACCGGAAGATGCAGAGGTCGATCGAGACCTTGGCCCGCCGGAGGATCCGGTCGATGGGGCCGGCCCCGGCATCGGGCTGGACGATCAGCTCCACGCCGCTGGTCCGCCCGGGTTCATGGGGTCGCCTTCGATTTCAGCTTCCACTCGATGCCGCCCTTGCCCCCCGGCGCGAGCGCCGTCAGCCGGTCCGACACGAGGTCGGTCTGCAGTCCCTGCGGCGCCGTCACGAGGTAGGAGACCTCCTCCTCCGAGGAGCTGCGCAGCTCGAACCGGGCCTTGACCCGTCGGAGGATCGACTCGATCCCCGGCCGCAGCGTGCCGGTCTTCTCCCCGAGCTTGACGGTCAGCTCGAAGATCCGTGCCTGGGACTCGAACCCCTCGATGATCCACAGCACCGCCACGGTGAACGCGGTGGCGAAACCGGCCAGGGCCAGCACGCCGCTGCCCGCCGCGAGGCCGACGGCGAGGGCGGCCAGCATCACGACGGCGTCCTTCGGGTCCTCGATCTTGGACCGGTAGCGGATCAGGCTCGCGACGCCGACGATGCCGAAGGCGCGGGCCAGGCTGGCGCCGACGACCAGCATGATGACGGCGCCGACGATGGCCAGGATGATCTGGGTTTGTACGACCGCCCGCTGCCGGGGTGGCGTGCCGCCGCGCTGCGGTCGGAGCGCCAGGAGCGTGCCGAGCGCCGCCGCGATCGGCAGCCGGAGGGCGGCGGTCAGCAGTTCCGCCTTCATGCCCGTCGGCGTGGCCTCGTCGCCACCGAACAGGCCGAGTTCGCTGGCCGCGCTCCGGCCGTCGGAGGTGTCCGCACGGGCGAGGACGCCGAACCCGACCATGAGGGCGAGCCCGGCGACGGCCAGGCCATAGAAACGCAGACGATTACGGGTCATCGATTCCTCCTCTCCGCCACCTGCTCCAAGGCGAGCCCCTCCTGGATCTTCTGCCGGATCTTCCGGACATAGCGCTCCCGGGTCCCGGCGGGATAGCCGGCAGCGCGGAAGGCGTCGTCCAGTTGCGCCGGACTCAGCCGGTCCATGAGCCGGCAGATCCAGACGACGTCGTCGGGCGGTATGTCGCTCACCAGGCCGCGGTGCCGCGACTTGTAGGTGAACCGCACCGACCCGTCGTCCACCTCCCGGATGAGGCGCTCGCTCACGAACTCATCGACGTTGTTGCGGGTGCCGACCGGCCAGCGTGTCTTCCCGAGCGAGCCGCCGACGTCCTGGACGACGTACCACGTCTCCGGCCCTGTACCCGGGGTCTCGACCTGGTAGGTGCGGTTGTTGCTCCTGGTGAAGTCCCAGTTGTTGAGGATCAGATTCGCGACGATCAGTCCGCGGTACGGCCGGGTGTCGACGAAAGGGTTGTCGTTCCAGGACCACTCCCCGGTGACCTTGTGATCGGAGGAGAGGCGGAAACGGCCCGGCGGCGGCGCCTCCGAGGCGCCGGCGATCCGCCACCGCGGGACGTAATAGGTGATCGGCTGGTGATACCCGATCGCCCAGAGGATCCGCGAGACGACGAGGTCCGACTGCGCCTCCTCTCCGACCTTCACCGCCCACTTCCGGCCATCGGGGCCGACCACGTCGTAGCCGTGGCTGTGTCCGGTCCTGTCGAGGCCCACCACCTCGTAGGCGACGTCGGCGCGGGGGGCGAGAGGCCGCCCGCCGGCGCCGTAGTACAGGTCGCGCGTCGCGATGTTCCGCGGATCCGACCACAGCTCCGCCATCCGATCCGAGCCCGGCGCCGCGCGCGCGACCGCCAGCGAGATCACCAGCGCCGCGCCGATCCGACGCCGCGTCCAGGGCATCAGCGGCCTCCCGAGCGGAGCGCGCCGGTGCCGCCGTTCCTCGAAGGAGTGCGCGCCCAGGCCACGGCCGACTCGCACTGGCGAAGCCATTGAACCGTCTTGGTGTCCTTCAGGGATCCGGCCTGCGATTCCGGCGTGCGATGCACGACGCCGCAGTCAATCGTCTTTCCGGACGAAAGAATGGCCTGGTAGAACATCTCGTCGCCGGCGATCTCGACGACCATGAACGACTGCTGGTCGTCGTATCCGAAGGCGGTGAACTCGTGCGGGCGCAGGTCGCCCCGGCGCAGCTTGCCGGAGCTTCCCTCCACGAAGTACTGGATCCCCTGCTGCGGCTTGGATCGCTCGTAGAAGTGCTCGTGGCCGCCGAAGACGACGTTCACCTTGTTCTTGACCAGGGGATTCTCGAGGATGGCGCGCATCTGGACCGACTCGCCCCGATGCACGCCCGAGGAATAGAGCGGGTGATGGAAGAAACAGATCCTCCAGCCGTTCTCCCCCGCGAACTGCTGGTCCAGCCAGGCGAGCTGTTCCGGATCGGACGGGTCGTTGCTGTTCAGCGAGACGAACCGCACGTTCCCCTCCTTGAAGGAGTAGTAGGCGTGGCCGCCCATGCCGAACGGCTTGTACGCCTCCTGGCCGGCGAGATCGTGGTTCCCGAGCGTCGCGCGGAACCCGATCCTCGCGTCGAGGAACTGCTTGTAGGGAGCGGTGAACTCCCGCTCGTAGTCGCGCGCCGTCTCGAAGCCGGCGTACAGGTTGTCCCCGAGGAGCAGGATGAATTTGAAGCGGTGCCCCTGGGCGTAGTAGCTCCAGAGCGTCTCCGCGACCTTGGACTGGTTCGCGTCGCCCGTCCCCGTGTCCCCGAGCACCGCGAAACGGACCGAGCGGGGTTTCTCGGGCATCGCCAGGAAGGCGAAGGTCAGGGGGGCGGTGGCCGCGGGAGACCGTTCCTTCGCCGGCGTCGGAGGGATCTCCGGGAAGGCGCCGGGGATGAAGTCGAGCACCACACCTGCGTCCTTGTCGGCCAGGACGAGCGTCCGGCCCGCGAACCGGTACTCGATCGAATCGGTGAGCGGCGGCAGGTCGTCCAGGAGCACCGCAGGCACGGCCGGGATGTTGAGGGCGAGATTGAGGTCGATGCGTGCGGACGGGGTCTTGTAGATCGACGGGTCGTTCTGCTCCTCCAGCGCGTCGCGGATCGTGCCGACGCCCGGTCCGCCGAACGCCGCCGCCAGCCGCGCCCTGATGTAGTCACTGCCGGACAGGGTGAGGAGATCACCGGGACTGGCGTGGGCTCGCAGGGCGCGGAGGCTCATCGCGAGCATCGCGCGGCGGCGCTCCAGCACCTTCGCCTGTTCCTCCGGGGTCTTTCCCTCGGGGATCTCCTTCACGGCCTGCTCGCGAAGCGGCTTGCTGCTCTGCTCGTAGGCCTGGAGACGACGCTCGAGATCGGCGGCAGCCGGTGGAATCGCTTCCGGCGGGTGCACGATCGCCGTCGCGCAGCCGTGGCTGAGCAACGCGAGAAGCAGCACCGACAGGCAGCGTCTCAATGCAGAGATCCTCCCTTCATGCGGTCTGGCTGTGGTCGGAAGCGGGATGACCGGATGCAAGTGAAGGGCCAGATTTCGGCGTCTAGCGTCGTCGCATCCGGCTTTCATGCAGGTCAGGACATGTTGGCTCGCCGATCCATGGTGGCGCGCAGCTTGTGGTGCGATCGTGCGAAACCCCACCAGGGAAAAGGCTTAGACGGTCTGTCGCGTTGCACCGCAGGAGTGGGGCTCACTCCCGGCCCCTGCCCTCGGAAGGGCGCCGACGCGAGCAACAGGCTGCGCGCCACCATGGACGGCCGGACAGGAAGTAGAATTCCGGCCCGAACAACCGACCGGGAAATGGAGGACAGTCAAATGAACCGGATCATCATCGGAGCCGTCGTCACGCTGACTCTCGTGCTGGGTCCGTCGATGAGTGCGCGCGCCCAGACGCCCACGCCGCCGCCGGACGCCGGGCAACCGGCGCCCGCACCGCCGGCAACGGTGCCGATGGCCTCCATGACCTCCACCACCGGAACGCTCACCGCAGAGGTGGTGCAGGTGGAGGGGACGAACCTCGTGGTGAAGATGGCGAGCGGCGAGCTCCGGGCCTTCAATGTGAATCCCGAGCGGCGGTTCGTCGTGGACGGGAAGCCGCTGGCCGTCGGCCAGCTCAAGCCGGGCACCATGCTCACGGCCACCTTCACCACGACGCCGCCGGCCGGCGCCCCGGTCACTGAGGTCACGGGAAAGGTCTGGTACGTGGCCGGCAACGCGGTCATCCTGACCCTTCCGGACGGCACCAACAAGAGCTACAACGTGCCCGCGTCGTTCCGCTTCGACGTCAACGGCCAGCCCGCCACGGTCCGCGATCTTCGCAAGGGGATGAATGTCACGGCGCACAGGATCCCCGAGCTTCCGGCCGTCGAGTTCTGCTACGACGTCGAGATCACCGGCACGGCAAAAAAGAAATAAAGGCCCCTCCGCGCGACGCAGCCGCCGGCTCCGATCGTGGGCGACCGAAGCCGGCGTCCGTCGGCGCGAGACTCCGTCTCGTCTCAGTGCACCTGGATGTTGCCGCCGCCCACGGGATGCGGTCCGAAATTGGGGTTCGGGACCCGATCACTGTTGCAGAACGCCTCGTTGGCCGCTTCGTTGCCGAACCCGGAAAGGGTGCTGACATCGGTCCAGCCGTTCGCCCCCTCGCCGTTGTCGATCGACTGGAACCAGATGAAGGTCCCGGCCGGTACCGTCGGATCGTTCGACATCTCCACCCGGCCGCCCCACTTGGCCCGGTTCTGCGTCATCGGCGGCACCTCCGGCGTGCGCACCAGGACCGGCGTGTCGTAGATGTGCAGGCAGGTGACCGGGCCGGCGAACGTGAAGACCGCGCCGTCCGCCTCCTGCTCGTAGGTGTACCAGCCGCTGACCGCGCCGTCCGCCGACCGCTTGGCATTGAAGGTGACCCGGTTCTTGATCGGCGTCGTGGTGCCGAAGATGCCGCCGTTGAAGTCGGCCGGAATGGTGAAGTGGTAGCCGCCGGTCGCGATCAACTCGTGGCCGCCACCCGGAGACGCGACCGCCGCGCCATTCGCGCCGGCCACCTCGCCATCGCGGACGGCGCCGGCCGGGACGGCCAGGGCGAGAGCGGCCGCGGAAACCAGGACTGCCAGGAACGCAGGAACCAGCATCTTTGTGCGCATGAAGCCCTCCAGTCGGGAACGGAATCAGTTCCGTCCATCGTGGCGGGAGGTTACGGAGAGAACTCGGGCGCGTCTTGAACGCCGGCGCAGCGCCGTTGAACGGCCGCAACCTCGCCGCCGCCCTCAGCGGGTCGGCGTCATGCGGCGGCGGAACTCGTGCGGGGTCGTCCCGAGGTGCAGTTTGAAGGCGCGGGTGAAATGACTCTGATCGGCGAACCCGGCCTCGAGCGCGATGTCGCTCAGGGCATCCCGG
>Ga0307468_100000343_pt1 | contig 11227 bp, 10 predicted proteins | sample atmdna_FD_203085 | JGI IMG/M metagenome (GOLD analysis project Ga0307468, IMG submission 203085) | Hardwood forest soil microbial communities from Morgan-Monroe State Forest, Indiana, United States - atmos_gases AM2C_05 | ecosystem: Environmental > Terrestrial > Soil > Temperate forest > Bulk...
GTCCGTGCCGGCGAAGCGTTGATGGATGGACCACTCAACCCACACGACATTCTGCGTGTTCTCGGTATGCAGCGCTTGCAGGAGTACCTGGTAAATGAAATTCAAGAGGTCTACCGCCTGCAGGGCGTGAACATCAACGACAAGCACATTGAAGTGATCGTGCGTCAGATGTTGCGTTGGGTGAAAATCAAGGAAGTCGGCGACACTGAGTTCCTTTTGGAAGAGCAGGTCGATCGCTTCCGCTTTCAGGACGAGAACCAGAGGGTGCAGGACGAGAAGGGTGAAGTTTCCCAGGCTGAGCCATTGCTGTTGGGCATTACCAAAGCTTCGCTCTCGACGGATTCGTTCATCTCGGCGGCCTCGTTCCAGGAGACTACGCGCGTGCTGACTGAGGCGGCGATCTCCGGGCGCGTGGATTACCTGCGCGGCTTGAAAGAGAACGTGATTATGGGCCGGCTGATTCCCGCCGGCACCGGCATGGAGTACTACCGCAACGTGGATATCGAGCGCGACGAAACTATCGGCGACGCTCAGCGCGAGGAGCTGGAAGAGTTTCCGGGCATTCTCGGAGGAGAAGTGCCTTTGCCTCCGCCTCCCGCGCACGCCGTGGCGGCGAGTGTGAGTGACCTTGACGTCGACGTCGAGGACGAAACTGAGGAAGTCGCCCCGGTCGAGGAAGAGTAGCCTGAAGGACACTCTTCAAAGTAACTCGTAGAACACCCGCCTCGGCGGGTGTTTTACTTTGCCGGGCCTTGCACAAAAACTCTTATTTCGTGTTCTTTCGCGTCGCTTAGTGTGATTTCGTGGATCGTATGGCTTGCGAATCCTAAGCACACGATCCACGAAATTACACGAAATCTCAAAAAGCAACACGAACCAAACCTGGTCTTGGGACGCTCTCAATGACCCGGTGCGGGACCGGGCCGGTGTCTTCTTGTGCCAAGCCGCCAAACAGATTTTCCTTCCCAATCCGCCGGGCTTGCGCTAATATGCCGCGAGGTCAGCGCCCCAGCTGACAGTTTCCCGACCGCAGCGCCGGCCGTCAGCGCTGGAAAAAGCAGACAATCCCGGCAAGCGTAACCCTTGGCTTTTAGAGTGGCCCGAGTTCGGCATACCCCCGATGATGCACGTGCCACCGATACACTCTTCAGTCCGGTAGTCGCAGTAGGAGGTCGCCGTGAATAGAAGTATCCCCCGTCTCGCCCTCGTCGCAGTGTTTCTGTTTTCCATCACCCAAATCGCCTTTGCGCAGGAAGCGCCTACGGGTCTTACGGGTCAGGGCATTGACGACAAACCAAAGGCCGTCGGCCAATCGTCCCGGGAGTCACTGCCCGAACTGGTCCGCAGGGTTAAGCCTTCCGTAGTTTCGGTCCTGACTTACGACGGCAAAGGAGAGCCGCTCATCAGCGGCAGCGGTTTCTATCTCCGGACCGGCGAAGTAGTAACCAACCTTCACGTCATTCGCGGCGCACAGCGAGTAGAGATTCACACTCTCGAAGGAAAGGGCCGCACCTATCCGGTCAAGGGTGCGCTGGCTGTTGACGAAGAAGCGGATCTGGCGTTGCTGAGCGTCGACGTGCCGGCTGACCGCTCTCGCCCGCTCGAACTCGCGGTCGGTTTGCCGGAAGAAGGCGAAACAATATTCGCGATCGGAAATCCGCTTCGGCTCGAAGGTTCGGTGAGCGACGGGATCGTCTCAGCCGTACGAGAGGTGCCCGACATTGGCCGCATCATTCAAATAACCGCGCCGGTTTCGCACGGCAACAGCGGCAGCCCGCTCTTTAACATGCGCGGACAGGTCATCGGTATCGTGACGGTAAAGGTGACCAATGGCCAGAACATTAATCTGGCCCTGGCCGCACCTCGCATAGCTGCGCTGTCCAGCAAATCACTAATCACGTTCGATCAACTATCGAAGAGTCGACCAACGACACAGCCCGAAGCTTTGGCTGAGGTGTGGTATCGCGGCGGAATCGATTCGTTGTGGCTGGGAAATTACGACAGCGCCCTCAACTATTTTGAGACGGCCGCCAATCGCAATCCGCGCCGGCCCGAAACCTGGATCCAGATTGGCTATTGCAAGGTTAAGCAGGGCCGCAATGACGAAGCGATTCGCGCCTACCAGCGCGCATTGGTCCTCCGTCCCAACTCGGCTGAGGCGTATAACAAATTGGGCGACGCGCATTACTATGCGGGCCGTTTCAATCTGGCGATCGAAGCTTACAAGCACGCCGCGCGTCTGCGACCTGAGCAACCCGAGGCTTACTACAATCTTGGCCTGGCTTATCTGGAAATCGGCGATCGAGAGTCCGCCATGGCGCAAAGCCGGATGCTGGAGACGCTCGATGCAGAGCTGAATCGCAAGCTGCTGGCTGAAATCCAGCGGTAAAGAAGTAGGCAGGCTGGCAGCCTGCCGTACCGTGGCGAGCCAGTCTCGCACGTCCTGCTGCCAGCCCGCAGCGCTAAACAAGTTGTCGATGCCGCGAAGGGGGCGATGGCCTGACCGTCAGATCTACGTTTTCCCCGAGCATTTTTGACCAAAATGCGTTTTCTGTCGGTTAGGCTGTCGCTCAAAAAAGAACTGGTGGGGTAATCGTGCCCCGCTCCCCGCACCAAATGGCGTCAACACACAATTACCCCACGACCAAAAAACAACTGTAGCGTCCGGGTACTTGATTTCGCTAGAATAGCCTCGGCGAGCATGGGTCGCCCCCCTTCCTCCTCGCATCCTTGTTCAAGGATGCGCCTAACTCACACTCACGAACTCTAAAATGAGCGCAAACGTAGGACTGGCAATTCAAAGCGTGGGCATCGTGCTGATGGCGTTGCTTTCGTTATCTATGCGCGGCTCGATTGAGAGCCCGGCGCTGAAGTATTGGAACGGCGCCTGGGTAAGCCTGTCGCTGGCGTTGGTGGCTCTGTTTGCCGGCTTTCACATATTGCCCGGGCACAGCTTGTTTTATTCGCTCTACTTTTTCGGCGAATACGCTTTCGGCCTGATGTTCATCGCCGGCTGCCGTTATCTCACCCGCGGCACACAACCGACGGCGCGCGGCTATTCACTGTTCATTCCCGCCGCAGTGCTCGCCGCTGTCTTGCCGTATCTCTCACCTGACTTCAATGATCTTTTCATGGTCCAGGCCACCATCATGGCGGGATTGTTTGCGGCTTCTTTTGTCGCGTTGCTTCCGGCGTTTCGTCGTGGTGAATCAAGTCCCGGTCTGCGGGTGATGTCGGCAGCGCTGGTTCTGCTGACCCTCGATTTCCTTCACTACCTTCCGGTCTTCGGAGCCCGCAAAGGACTGTGGGGGATCACCGTGCCGGCGGGTTACCTGCAATACACATCCATCTTCGACCTGATTCTGGAAATTCTGCTTGGCTTCGGGACCATGATGGTGCTTTGGGAAGGAGTCCGTAGAGAAGTCGAAGCTGCCAATCGCCAGTTAACTACTGCGCATGACAAGCTGGAATTGATGGCCCGCATGGATCCGCTTACCGAAGCGTTGAACCGGCATGCCTTTCATTCATTGCTGAGCCGCAACTCCGGCCCCTTAGAATCCAAGGTAGATGGCTGTGTTGCCGTTATCGATATCGATAACCTGAAGCCAATCAACGATACCCTCGGTCATAGCGTGGGTGACAAGGCCATCCGGGCCGTAGCGCGCGCGGTGCGCTCGCTGATTCGCGCGGACGACATGTTGTTTCGCTGGGGTGGTGATGAGTTTCTGGTTTTGATGTTCAAGCTTCACGAAGACGAAGCCGGTCGTCGCATGCGATCGCTGAACGAGATTCTGGCAAAAAACAGCGAGCAATGGACCTCAGCACCCATTAAAATCACGGTATCGTCGGGCGTCACTGGATTCCGTTCGTTGAGCGATCTCGGTCAGGCGATCGAAGATGCGGATCGCGCCATGTACCAGAGTCGCAAACTTGATCGAAGCACAGCGAAAGCTTCCGAAAGGATCGGCGAGCCGGTTTGAGTCTCCTTCACGATAGCTGCGTCTCAAGGCTCCGTCCCGTTTTCCAGTTCTCAGCGTCAAACTGACCGTCTCTGTTCCCGGATCGGACGGGCGTTGCCTTTCGCCAGCTTACATTATCATTAGGTCCTGTTGCGATGACCTCAATTGGGTCATGCTATCTCAACGTGATGCGTTATCACGAAACAGTCACATTGCCTGTTGTAGCGAGCATGTTCAGCGGCTAGAATCGATTTGCCTGCTCCACTCCTCCCGCAGAGTTTAAGCAATACCAAAACTGAATTAGAGAATCGAGAACCCCTTGACTGTTTCAAAACTGTTCCCCCGCTTGCTTGTTGTCTGCTTCGCATTTCTTCTGACGGCCGGCGTTGCTGCCCAAAGCAGCGAAAGCGATTCACGCAAGACCCGGACGACCGTAGACTCAGACGGAGCGCCGCGGCTAGAAACTGAGATTTCCGTGCCGCCAACGGTGGAAGAGCGTCGACCGCGGATAATGAGCTCTAACGGTGTCGTCGCCCGTTTTGATCAACTCCTGTTGTCGGCCATGCAGTCGCATCTCGGATCGACATATCGGTATACCGGAACAGGTCCGGACTCGTTCGATTGTTCAGGGTTTGTCTGGCGCTCGTTCCAGGACGTTGGTCTGAATTTCCAACGCGGACCGGCGCGCTCATACTGGGCGACATTCGCGGCCCCCCCCAAGGGCGAGGAGTACAAGTTCGGCAACCTGGTTTTCTTCAGCGGGCTGGCGCATGTCGGTATCGTAGCCGACGAGCGTGGGTTTTATCATTCTTCGCGACACCATGGGGTCATCTACTCGCCTTTCAGCGATTACTGGCTCTCGCGCATCGACGGCTTTCGCCGTGTGCCGCTGGATATTCCGACACCCGTAATGAATCAAAAAGCGCGTGCCCCCAAACCGGCGGCACCCGTCGTGAGTGTTGAAGAAAATAATCAGCGCTAAAACGGGATCAGGAATTGGAAATGAAAAGGCCGCAGCGGTTCATTCCGTTGCGGCCTTTTGAATTACAGTGGGTTGCGAGCGCGCTGCAACTGCGAGTCGAATCGGTTCGCGGCTCTGCCGTCTGATGCGCGGTACGTCTCTGACTTACCGATAATCGCACCATCTTGATCGGTCTCTGACCGAACGGTCGGAGACCTCGAGAATTGAAGTAGAGTCTTTGCCGGCAAGTCGAAGACTTGCCGCGCATCTGAAGTCAAAGACTTTCCTGCTGAGCAACCTCCTGACGCTCAGCTCTTGAAGACAAATCCAGGTTGTCGTGATTTATCGCGCTTTTCCCAGACCGCGATAATCTTATCGACAGCGATATAGCACATCTCGCCATCCTCGTCTTTCAGATGCAACACCCCGTTTTCCACGTTGATGATTTCACCGTGCAGGGTTGAGTTGCCGCCACAGCGAGCGTCAATCTTGCTGCCGATTAAGGTTCTGAGAAAATCTTCCATGTCTTAACTACTTGTTGCCGTTGCGAAAGGTAATTTGCACCAGGGGCAGAACGGTTGGGTCGCCTTGTTGGCTGCGCTCGAAGGTGAGCAGATCGTAGTAAGCACAGCGTGACCGGGCCGGGAACTCACGACAGACCAGCGGCCGCGCATGATAGATCGTGCACTGGCGCGTCAACGGATTAAGGAATTTGCAGGCCTTACCGAAGATTGGATCCGCCTTGCGCCGCAACACGCGCTCGCCCTGCCAGACGGTAGTCAGGCGTCGCGCGGCGGTTTCCAAATCGAGAGCAAAGTGTTTAGCCAGACGCTTCAGATCTCGTTTGGTCACCTGGACGCGCTCGTAAATCGAGCAGCAGTAAGCCGGGCACTTCGCGCAATTGTAATAAGCTGGTTTAGTTTCGATCACTGCCATTGCGGTTTTGCTTACTTATCTTCTAGTCGATTTTTTGTATTCGTCCACCAGCAGGTTCATGAATTCTTCGCGACGTTTATACAGCCGCCGCGGCTCTCGGGGTTTGTGCCTGGCTAGAGCATACGCTGTGATCAGGGGTAAAGCCACTGTTGAATCAAGGTAGCAAACCACTGCGTCAGGCAGACGCTCGGGGTCGACTTTGCCCCACGACACGGCTTCGCCAGGCGTTGCGCCGGATAGTCCGCCAGTGTCCGGGCGCGCATCGGTGACCTGCAGAAAATAATCGTGGCCACGCTCGTCGATGCCCAGCACTTCCTGAATCTGCGGCTCAGTCTGCAAGGCAAAGTTCTTGGGCGAGCCACCGCCGAGAATGAAGATCGCCGAGCGGCCCGGCTTCGTCTTCCGAGCACGTTTGACCCGGTCGCTACCGCTCCCGGTTCTGACTTCATGGATCAATCCGCGTTTTGCCGCCAGCACAATCGACGCGGTTTCGTTCACATCCAGAGAAGGATCAAAAGCGAGTTTATTTCCCTGTAAAGCCTTGGCTGCGACATTCATGCCGATTGATGAATCACCCGGCGAGGAAGTATAGAGCGGCACCGCATACTCATACGCCGCGGATAGCAGCGACTTGTTCCGCAGTCCAAGCTTGCGCTCGCGCTCCCAGACGTAACGGCCGGCGAGATAATGAAATTCAGCCGTCGACATCGGGCGCTGAAACTCAGGCGCTTCAATGACCCGGCGAAAAAACGCGTCGGTATCAAGCAGCACTGAATAATCAAAGAAAATGTCATAGATACGCACGACTTCTTCGTCGCGCAGGACGATATCGGAAGTCTGGGCGTTGCCTTCGTGCATCTTCAGACCCAGGCCGAAATGCGTGTCGTGATAGAAATTAGCGCCCGTCGAAATGATCCAATCGATAAAGCCGGCCTTGATCAGGGGAATCAACGCCGACATGCCCAGACCCGCGGGCGTCAACGCCCCGGTCAGCGTCACGCCCACGGTGACGTCCGGCTCCAGCATTTTCCGAGTGAAGAGCCAACAAGCCTCGCGCAGACGCGCGGCGTTGTAGGCCAGAAAAGCGTTATCAATCAGATCGACTAGTTTGGTGTTGCTGCGGATGGGCGCGGGACTAATTGGCCGGCCTTGCAGAAATTTGCTTTGTTTTTTTGCCAAGACGCGATTGAATTTGTTTTTGTGTTTTATCGAACGTGAAAGAGAATAGTCGGTGACTCAGCGGGTCTTGTCAACCGGTACCGTCCTGTTGGTGGTGTCCTAATCTCAGTTTTCTCTGCGTAGTCTCCGCGTTCTCTGCGCCTCTGCGGTGAAGAAACGTTCAAAAAGGTTCACCGCAGAGACGCAGAGGTCGCAAAGGTGGCGCAGAGAATTTCAATTACGACACTACCGGCCCTGTTTGAAATCATGTCGAGGTGGCGGCGGAGACTCAAATAACCGAGTTTGCTTGCGGGCCAACAGTCAACGATAGAAAGGATAGAATATGAAGCCATTTAGAAATGCACAAATCAGAAAACCATATTCTACGTGATGTTCAGTTACGTGTAAGTTGTATCCGTGGAATTCAGTCGCGTACGACGCCAATAAATAGCCCGTAACCACGAACGAGCTAAGGGGCAGGGTGAGGAAGAAGCCAGGCAATCCAGCCCAATCCGATGACATATACCTGATCTCCAGGTAGATGATTGCCAACACGACCAACCAGTAGCAAACCACTAATTTGATCCATGTTTCGCCCTTAGGATGTTCACGCGGAATCATTGAGCGTCAGATTCAACCGCCGCTACCGCAGGCGGTTCTGACATCTTCTCCAGGCACTCACGACAGAGACAAGCTCGGTACCGGGTCTTCAACTCTGCTCGTGTCTCATCACTCAACTTGATCTCAGTGCACCAGCACCCGCTCAAGCTGGCTCCGCAGGTAAACGACGAGCCGCATGCTTCGCACACCGAAGGCTCCCGCAGCACAGGCAAAACAAGACCGGCAAGGTTACGCAGTTGAGTCTTCATTGTTGACTGTCAGTCCAGAGTTCAACCTTCAGGTTTTGTTTTTTTAAGAAGCAAGCTAAAGCTTGAACTCTAAACACAATTACCTGACTGCTGCATCACTGGCGTCCGCTGCTCGTTTGATTCGCAATCGCCCGATTCTTTTCTCGTCCGCCGCCAGCACTTCGACGTCGAGGCCGCGAAAGCTCAGACGATCACCGGCGCGCGGCAAGCTGCCTTTTTGCGCGATCACCAGTCCGGCGATCGTGGTGAAATCGTCGGCCTCGATTTCCATGTCGAACAGCCGCTCGATCTTTCCAATCTCAGTGCCGCCCAACACTTCATATGCGCCGTCGCCCGCCGACACTATCTCTTCCGGCTCTTCGCCGCTGATGTCTTCGTCTTCAATCTCGCCGACGATTTCTTCCAGGATGTCTTCGACCGTGACCAGACCGGCAATGCCGCCGTATTCATCAATCACCATGGCCAGATAGGCGTGCGCCTTTTGCATTTCTTCCAGCAGCCGGGCCACCGGTTTGGTTTCCGGAATGAAATAGACGGGACGGATGAGCGGTGTAATCGAAGACTCGGCTTTGTTGGCGGTCCAGCAAATCAGCAGGTCACGGACATATATCAGACCTTCCACATTGTCGATTTGATCTCGGAACACAGGCAGCCGCGAGTGCTTTGTTTCAATCATCAGATCGCAGGCCTCGCGCACTGAAGCCGTGTTGGGAAGGGCCACAATCTCTGTGCGCGGCGTCATGACTTCTTCGACCGTCTTGTCGCCGAACTCAAACACCGAGTGAATCAGCTGGCGTTCCTCTTCCTCGATAATGCCTTCGGCCTCGCCGACGTCAATCAGGGCCTGGATGTCATCGCCGTTGTCGTCCTCTTCATCTTCAGCAATCGCCTCGCCCAGCTCTTCCTGTTTCCGCAAGCGATCGAACGAGCGGTGCCAGGGCTCTGCCGCGTAAGCGAGCACCCGGTAGAAAGGGCGCAGCAACGGCAGCAGCCGTGGCAGCTTTCCTTCCGGATTACGCAGAGAGAGCAGGCGCGGAATGAACTGGCGGAAGATCGCGGCCAACACCAGTCCTGACAGGAGTGCAACGAACAAAGCCAGGCCGCTGGCGGCAAACCATTGTAAAGAAATGTAGGTGACCAGGGCTGAGAATATGATCAGCAGAATCTGAATCGCCGCCGACAGAGTGAAGCTAAAGCGCGCGCGATTTTCGAGAATCTCTTTCAGGAAGGGTGCGTTTCGGGCGCTGGGATGCTCTTCGGCCTCAGCGGCCAGGCGGCGCAGTCCGACGTCGCTCAACTGGCCAAAGGCCATATCGACGGTGGCCAAGAATGTGAGGGCCAGCAGCAGTAGAAAGCTGATGGCCAATGCTATTTCCATACGGGCGAGTTAATGGTAAAGCTTAAACGGTAAATAGACAAAAGGGGGCGCTTTTCGTGGTATCCCCTAATTGGCAGACCAGCTTGCCAGAAATACAACTCGCGAAACAAACTAAGCAATGAACAACTATGTGGGTGCGGTTTCGTGTGCTTTCGTGGATCGTCTTCGTTAAGCAAAGCGATCCACGAAATCACACGAAGTTCAGTAAACGATCGAGTTATGGTTACTGAAAACTCGCGATTAAATATCCAGCCGCTTCCTTAGCCTCAACTCCAACCGATTCATTTCGCCTTTGTCGGTTTCGTGATCGTAACCCGACAGATGCAACAGCCCGTGCAGAATCAACTGCTTCACTTCATTGGCAAAGCTGAGGCCGTTGCTCCTGGCCTGGGTTGCAGCACGCTGCACTGAGATCACGACTTCACCGAGCTGCCTTTGCTGATCGACTTCGAACGGTTCGGCCGAGCTGGGAAACGAAAGCACGTCAGTGGCGTGATTCTTGCCGCGAAACTGTCGATTTAGTTTCCTGATTGCGTCATCGCTGACGAATACGATCGTTGCGCTCTGTTCCGAGCCGATCGCCTGCAACGCTTGCCGTGCAAACTCGCGCCACTGCTTCAAATTGATCTTTTGGCCGCGCTGGCGATTGATGACTTCGATCATTATTTAGAGTATCAGAAGGCCGACCGTCAGGGAGGGCTCCCTTCAGATTCCCTCAAGAGTGAGCCCCAAAGAGGCCCTCCCTGACGGTCGGGCTTCTGATACTTAAATCTCGCTCTTCTTGGTGTGAGTTTCGTAAGCTTTGATGATCATCTGCACCAGCTTGTGCCGGACCACGTCTTTGTCAGAGAAGTAGACGAACTCGATGCCTTCGATGTCCGCCAGCACGCGTTCGGCTTCGACCAGGCCGCTGCGCTTGCCGGTGGGCAGATCGATCTGCGTGACGTCGCCGGTAATCACCGCCTTGGATCCAAACCCGATGCGCGTCAGAAACATCTTCATCTGTTCGCTGGTCGTATTCTGCGCTTCGTCCAGAATCACAAACGCGTCCGACAAAGTTCGTCCGCGCATGAAGGCCAGCGGCGCGATTTCAATCACTCGCTTTTCCAGCAGCCGCGTCACGCGTTCGTAATCAACCAGATCGAACAGCGCGTCATAAAGCGGCCGCAGGTAGGGATCGACTTTTTCCTGCAAATCTCCGGGCAGGAAGCCGAGTTTCTCACCGGCCTCAACCGCCGGACGGGCCAGCACGATGCGGTTGACCTGTTTCTGCATCAGGGCCTGAACCGCCATGGCCACGCCGAGATAGGTCTTGCCGGTGCCGGCCGGACCAATTCCGAAGACGATGTCCTTTTGCTGAATCGTCTCGACGTACTTGCGCTGCATCGCTGACTTGGGCGACACCTGTTTCTTGCCGGCCGGACTGAAGCGCGAGCGCGTGTAGTAATCGCGCAGACTGTAAGCGCGATCTTCGGCAATCTGGGCAAAGGCCTCGCGCAACTCTTTGTCGGTAAACTGGCGGCCCTCGGCAAACAACTCTGAGAAATCTCCCAGGATGCGCTGGACGGTTTCGACGTCCTTCGGCTCGCCGTCAACAGTCAGACTGTGACCACGTCCGTTTATTTGAACATCGAGCAGCGACTCGAGGTATTTGATGTTCTGGTCGTGAACGCCGAAAAGCGTTTCCAGCCCCTTTGGTGGAAGCTCAATTTGCTTCAACTGATGAGTCTTTCTCCTGCGTATGATTTTTGTGAATTGAGGGTGTGAGTCTGAGTAATACTCTTTTGCATAAGTGTGAGTCGGACGCTACTACACGATAAACCGGTTGTCAATTCTACTTGCTCAATTCTGTCGTTAGCACATCATATGTCCGGTTCAGTTAGCACATGAAGTGTCCGCTTTGAGCGGCGAGGTGGTCGACGTGCCAGGATGCGGCATGAAGCGAAGCACCGAGGCCGCCTGGGAG